>FWPV01000302.1_pt1:30000-165217 | contig 165217 bp, 142 predicted proteins | sample 2228371 | NCBI WGS metagenome assembly FWPV01 (sample SAMEA103939776, study PRJEB20133) | metagenome
CGCGGGGCTCTTCTCGGTGATCGCCGTCTATCGCATCTTCAAGATCACGCTGCAGCCGCTCGGGCGTCTTGCCCGGCGCGCCGAGGAGTACAACGAAGAGGACGGGGCGGAGCTCTTCGCCGTGCGCAAGGAGGACAACGAGCTCAAGCGCCTTTCCTCGGCCCTGAACGGGCTGTTGCGGCGGCTTGCGGCCGAGAAGGCGAAGCTCCGGCAGACGGTCGCCTCGCTCGAGGCGGCGAACGCCGAGTTGCGCCGGGCGCAACGCGAGATCCTGCAGGCCGAGAAGCTCGCCTCGGTGGGGCGGCTTTCCGCGGGGATCGCCCACGAGATCGGCAATCCCATCGGCATCGTGACCGGCTACCTCGAGCTGCTCAAGGAGAACGGCCTGGAGGAGAGCGAACGCCGCGACTGCCTCGAGCGGGCGACCCGCGAGATCGAGCGCATCAACGCGATCATCCGCCAGCTGCTCGAGATTTCGCGCCCCTCGCCGGAAGGGACGGGCGAGGTGGCGGTGCACGCGATCCTCGCCGAGCTCACCGAGGTCATGCGCCTGCAACCCTTTCTCGCCCACCTGCGGATCGAAACCGAGCTCGCCGCGGCCCGCGACCGGGTGCGGGCCGACGGCGCCCAGCTGCGCCAGGTGTTCCTGAACCTTGCGATCAACGCCGCCGATGCGGTCAGCGCGCGCGGGCCGGGCGCCCGGGGTGTCCTGGCGATTCAAACCGTCGACCTTCCGCCGCAAGCGGGCGAGGCGGGGGAGGGCTGGCTGCAGATCGCCTTCCGGGACGACGGGATCGGGATCCCCGCGGAGCAGATCCCCTGCATCTTCGAGCCGTTTTTCACGACCAAGGAGCCCGGCAAGGGAACCGGCCTCGGGCTTGCGGTGAGCTACATGATCGTCGAGAGGGTCGGCGGCCGGATGGAAGTCGAAAGCACCCCGGGGTCGGGGACCTGCCTGCGGGTGGTGCTCCCCGTCGCCCGCGACGGGGACGGATCGGGAAAGGAGGGCTGAGGACCGATGACCGCGCAACTGTCGGCGAAGCGGATCCTCGTGGTCGACGACGAGGAAAACATGCGGCACATGCTCGCCGCCGTCTTGCGCAAGGCGGATTGCGTCGTGGACTTCGCGGCCCACGGCGCCGAGGCCCTCGAGCGCCTCGACCAGGCGCGCTACGATTTCGTGCTTTGCGACATCCGCATGCCGGTGATGGGGGGCATGGAGTTTCTGCAGGCGGCGGGCGAGCGCCTTCGCGATTGCACCGTGATCATGATGTCCGCCTACGGGACGATCGACACGGCGATCGCGGCCATGAAACAGGGCGCCTACGATTACATCGCCAAGCCGTTCAAGCCCGACGAGGTCCTGCTCACCCTCCGCAAGGCCGAAGAGCGCGAGGCCCTGCGGCGCGAAAACCGCGCCCTGAAGGAGCGCATCCGCAGTTACGAAAAGGATTTCCAGTTCGGCAGCCTCGTCGCCACCAGCCGGGCCATGTCCGCGGTCTTCGACCTGGCGCGCAAGGCGGCGCGCTACGCGACGACCGTGCTCATCCTCGGCGAGAGCGGGACGGGAAAGGAGCTGATCGCCCGCGGCATCCACGCCGAGGGACCGCGCGCCGCGAAACCCTGGGTGCCGGTCAATTGCGGCGGGATCCCCGAAACGCTCCTCGAAAGCGAGCTCTTCGGCTACCGCAAGGGCGCCTTCACCGGGGCCGACCGCAACAAGAAGGGGTTGTTCCAGGAGGCCGACGGCGGAACGATTTTTCTCGACGAGATCGGCGAGCTTCCGGCCCCCCTCCAGGTGAAGCTGTTGCGCGTGCTGCAGGAAAACGAGATCCGCCCCGTGGGCGAGACGCGGGCCGAGCGGGTCGACGTGCGCGTGATCGCCGCGACAGCGCGCAATCTTGAGGAAGCCGTCCGCGGCGGCCGCTTTCGCGAGGACCTCTACTACCGGCTCAAGGTGCTGACGATCGTGCTGCCGCCCTTGAGGGAGCGCCCCGAGGACATCCCTCACCTGGCGCGGCATTTTTTGGCGCGCTTCAACGCCAAGCTGAACAAGGAGGTCCGCGAGATCGGCCCGGCGGCCCTCGCCTGGATGCTCGAGTACCCCTGGCCGGGAAACGTGCGCGAGATGGAAAACGTGATCGAGCGGGCGGTGCTGCTCTGCGAGGATGCGGTGATCCAGCCCGAGCACCTCCCCGCCGAGCTGGGGGCGGGGGGCGGGGAAACGGCTTGCGCGGAGCCGGTCTCGGGGCTTTCGCTCAAGCGGGCGCAGCGTGCGATCGAAAAGCGGCTCATCCGCCAGGCGCTCGAGCAGACCGGAGGCAACCGCACCCAGGCGGCCCGGCTGCTCGAAATCAGCCACCCCTCGCTGTTGAGCAAGATGAGGGCCTACGGCATCACGCTCTGATCGGCCTCGGCGTGGGCGGCGTGCGCCGGGGAAGCCGCGTTGATCTTGTTGCGCAGCTTTCCGCTGCACTTGAAGGTGATCACGCGGCGGGCGCGCAGCATGAGGTCCTCGCCGGTTGCAGGGTTGCGGCCGCGGCGGGGTTTTTTGCTCTTGACGCAGAATTTGCCGAAACCCGAAATGAGGATGTCCTCTCCCCGCTCCAGGGTGGACTTCATGATCTCGATCAGGGTTTCCACGAGATCGACGGCCTGTTTCTTCGAGAACCCGAGCTCGTGAACCCGCGCGACGATGTCGTCCTTGGTCACCGCCATATCTCCTCCTCGCTTCCGCAAGCGGCCCCTCGTGGGCACCATCCTCATTTCCCGGGCGGTTGCGGCGGTTCGGCCGGCTGCGGCTTGGGCGGCATCGCGGCCTCGACCCGGTTCATGATCTCATCGACCTTGCGCGTGATGCGCTCGATTTCCTCTTTCAGTGCGGCGTCATCGAGATCCTGAGCCACGGCTTCCTCCCTCGGCGAACCCGTCCATGGGCGACGACAAAAAAAACGGCCTGAACGTAGCCTCAAATCTTCCCCCTGTCAACCCGTATTGTGAATGTTTCTAATTGCTTCCGTCTTTCTTCGATCAAGGGGCGCCCATTCGGACATCGCTTGAACGCCCCCGGCCGCAGGATCGAGCCGGGCGGCGCTCTTCCCGGGGACGGCGCGCGTGTGCTATTCAACGACACATCGAGGCCCCGGCCGCTTTCCGCCGGGTGACGAACAGGAGGGGATGTGTCGAAGCGGATCGTTTGCGCAACCGGGGTGCTCGTCTGCCTCGTCGTCACGGGGCTTCGGCCGGAAAGCGGCCGGGCCTGGTACGACGAGACCCACCTCGCGGTCGCCAAGGCCGCGGGCTGGCGGAAATGGTACCATGCCGCGGGCGCCGACATCGCCAAGCTCAAGCTCGGCAGGGTCGAGCAGGACAACCACTACGCGAACAACGCCTGCGGTGCGCGGATCACCCCGAAGACGGTTTTCGCCCAGGCGGAGCGCTACGATCGCATCGACCCCGAGGGGCACCTGTATGGCGCCATCTTGGGCGCCCTGCGCGGCTTTCGCGACTTCCGCGCGCGAGGGCTTTACGCCGATTACCATCTCGCCTACGCCGTCCATTACCTCGGCGATCTCTCCCAGCCGCTGCACCACATCCCGAACAACGACTACAACCGCCGCCACCATGCCGCCACCGACGGCGTGATCGACCGCGGGGCGCTCAAGCGGGTCAAGCGCATTCCCCTCTACCCCGTCGCGATCGGAAACGAAGACGAGCTCGCCGCGGAGATCGCCCGCATCGCCCAGCTCTCGCTCGATCTCGCCTGCACGCTGCAACGGGAGGAACGGGTCCTGTCCGCCGCCGAGGCCTGGGTGCAGCTCGGCCACAGCGCCTCGCTGCTGCGGGCGGTGCTGCGCTGGCTCGAGCCGGGGGGAAAGCCGGAAGGGGAGGCGGGAGAAGAGTAGAGGATCCCGGTTGATCGCTCCGCCGGGATCCCCTATGGTGACGTGGAGCCGACGATCGGACTTGAACCGATAACCTGCTGATTACGAATCAGCTGCTCTGCCGATTGAGCTACGTCGGCACGGCGGACTGTTTTCTTTTTTATCGTTCCCATGGTCCAAAATCAAGCCCCCGTCAGCACCGAGGCCATCGCCGAGGCGGTCCTGCAGGGCGGCCGGCGGGTCGAGGTGAGCGGCGTTTCCGGCAGCGAGCGCGGCCTCATCCTGGCGCGCCTGAACGCCGCCCGCCCCGCCCCGATGCTCGTCGCCGTCTCCTCGCTCGAGGAGGGAAGGCGCCTGGCCGAGGAGCTGCGCTTTTTCGGGGGGCCCGAGGCCCAGCTCCTCCCGCCGTACCCTGAGCTCGCCTTCAAGGCCTTTTCCGCCCACAACGTGACCGCGGCCGAGCGCATCCGCGTGCTCTACCGTTTGGCCGCGGGCGAGGAGCCGCCGGTCGTGATCGCCTCCGTCCCGGCGGTCCTCCAGCGGGTCGTGCCGCGCGCCGAGCTCGTGCGCTACGCCGAGCTTCTCCTCGAGGGCGAGGAGATCGAGCGCGAGCGGCTGGTGGGCAAGCTCATCGCCGGGGGCTACCTGCGCACGGCGATCGTGGAGGAGCCCGGCGATTTCTCGGTCCGCGGCGGCATCGTGGATGTGTTCTCGCCCCTCTACCCCGATCCCCTGCGGATCGAGTTTTTCGGCGACCGGGTCGAGTCGCTTCGCTTTTTTTCGGCCGCCGACCAGCGGCACCTGCGCGGCGTGGGCGAGGCCGTGATCCTGCCCGCGCGCGAGGCGATCCTCGAGCCGGCGCGGATGCCCGAGATCCTCAACCGGGTGCGCCTGCAGGCGGCCGAACTCGGCCTTTCTCCCACGCGCGTGCGCGAGATCACCTCCGCCCTCTCCCGGCTCGAGTGCCCCACCGGCGCCGAGGCGCTTCTGCCGCTCATTTACCCCGAGCCGGAGACCCTCTTCGATTACCTTCCGCCGGGGACCCGGGTCATCCTGGTCGCCCCCGGCGAGCTGCGGGCGGCCGCCGTCGAATTCGAGCGCCGCGCCGGCGCGGCCTGGGAGGCGGGCCGCGAGCGGGGGGATTTCCGGGTCGAGCCCACGCGGGTGTATCTCCCCGCCGAGGAGGCCGTGCGGCGGCTCGAGGCGGCGGGGGACCTCGTGCTCAAGGAGATCCCCGTGCAGGCGGCGGAGGACCCCGCCGGAACGGATGCGCCGGACCCCCTCGCGCTGCGGGCCGAGATCCAGTCCGTCGCCGAGTTGACGACGCGCCTGCGCCGCATGCGCGAGCCCGAGGAGCCCTTCGCGCCGCTCGCCTCCTGGATCGAGGAACACCGCCGCGCGGGCCTGCGCGTCGTGGTCGCCTGCCGCGGCAGGACCCAGGCCGAGCGTTTCGCCGACCTCCTCGCCCCCTACGGCGTGAGCTTCCGCCGCAGCGCGGAGTTCCCGGCCGACGGGGATGACCTGCGGCCGGTGCTTTGCCTCGGCCGCGTCGCGGGCGGCTTCGTGTGGGCGGCCGAGAGGCTCGCCTTGTTGAGCGAGGAGGAGCTCTTCGGCGTGCGCGCCGCCAGGCGGATCCGGCGGCCGGCGCCCGCCCGCGAGCGGCTTCTCGGCCTGCAGGAGCTCAAGCAGGGCGACTGGGTCGTTCACACCGACCACGGGATCGGCCGCTACGAGGGACTCGTCCGGCTCACCGTGGACGGCGTGGAAAACGAGTTTCTCGCCCTCGCCTACCAGGGAGGCGACCGGCTCTACCTCCCGGTGGACCGGATGAACCTGATCCAGAAGTACCTCGGGGTGGAAGGCTGCGAGCCCGCGCTCGACAAGCTGGGCGGGGCCTCCTGGGAGCGGGTCAAGGCGCGGGTGAAGCGCTCGGCGGAGAAAATCGCCGGCGAGCTCCTCCAGATCTACGCGCGGCGGCGCGTCGAGCACGGCTTCGCCTGCCGCGTGACCGACGATTCCCTCAAGGAGTTCGAGTCGGGCTTCGCCTACGAGGAGACCCCCGACCAGATCCGCGCGATCGAGGAGGTCTTCCAGGACATGCAGCAGCCGACCCCCATGGACCGCCTGGTCTGCGGGGACGTGGGCTACGGCAAGACCGAGGTCGCCCTGCGGGCCTCCTTTCTCGCGGTCCTCAACGGCAAGCAGGTCGCCGTGCTCGTGCCCACGACGATCCTCGCCGAGCAGCACTTCGAGACCTTCCGCACCCGCTTCCAGCGGCACCCGGTGCACGTCGCCTGCCTGAGCCGCTTCCGTTCCCCGCGCGAGCAGGCGGCCATCGTCGCGGGGATCCGCAGCGGCACGGTGGACATCGTCATCGGCACGCACCGGCTTCTGCAGAAGGACATCGCCTTCAAGGACCTAGGCCTGCTCGTCATCGACGAGGAACAGCGATTCGGCGTGCGCCACAAGGAGAAGCTCAAGCGCCTGCGGTCCACCGTCGACGTGCTCGCCCTCACGGCCACGCCCATCCCGCGGACCCTGCACCTGTCGCTCACCGGCCTGCGGGACATCAGCCTGATCCAGACCCCGCCGGAATTCCGCAAGGCGATCGTCACCACCGTCTGCGAGTTCGACCCCGAGGTGATCGCCGACGCGATCCGCCGGGAGCTTCGCCGGGGGGGGCAGGTCTACTTCGTGCACAACACCGTCCAGACGATCGACGCCATGGCCGAGCGCCTGCGGGGGCTCGTTCCCGAGGCCCGGCTCGACGTCGCCCACGGGCAGATGCCCGAGGAGGCGCTCGAGCGGGTGATGTTGCGCTTTCTGCGACGCGAGGTCGACGTGCTCGTGTGCACGACGATCATCGAAAGCGGGCTCGACGTCGCCAACGCCAACACGATCATCGTCAACCGCGCCGACTGCTTCGGCCTGGCCCAGATCTATCAGCTGCGCGGCCGCGTGGGCCGCTCCGAGGCCCAGGCCTACGCCTACCTCCTCATCCCCGCCGAGAGCCTGCTCACCGGCGACGCACGCAAGCGGCTCAAGGTGCTCATGGAGCACAGCGATCTCGGCAGCGGCTTCCAGATCGCGATGAACGACCTCGAGATCCGCGGCGGCGGCACGATCCTGGGGGCTTCGCAATCCGGCCACATCGCCGCCGTGGGCTACGACATGTTCCTCAAGCTCATGGAAGAGGCGATCGCCGAGCTGAAGGGCGAGCCCCCGGAGCGCAGCCTCGAGCCCGAGATCCACGTGCCCTTCTCGGCCTACCTGGCCGAGTCGTACGTCCCCGACATCGACCAACGCATGATCCTCTACCGGCGGCTCGCCCGGATGACCGCGCCCCGCGAGGTGGCCGACATGCGGGCGGAGCTCAAGGACCGCTTCGGCCCGCCGCCCGAGGAGGCCGCAAACCTTCTCTTCAAGATCCTGCTCCGCATTCTCGCGCGGCGCGCCGGCGTGGAGCGGCTGGACGTCACCGAGCAGCGGGCGGTTCTCCAGTTCGCGGGCGGCACTCCCGCCCACCCCGAGGCCGTTCTCGCGTTTGTCCGCGGCAACCCGAAGGCCTGCGAGCTCACCCCCGGCGGCATCCTCCGCGTCCGCCTTGCACCCGCCTCCCCCAACGCCCGCCTGGCGCAGGTGAAAAACATCTTGCAGGCCCTCGCGGGGAATGGTAATCATGAAGAAAATTAACTTCTTAACCCGATTCTTGGCCGCGGCTGCCCCCGCGGGCCGTCGGGGCGCACGGATCGTTCGCGGGGCGGCGCTGGCCGTCGCGCTCGTGCCCGCGGCGTGCGGGCAACCCCCCCCCGGGACGGAGGAGGCGCCGCTCGCCGTGGTGGGCGAGCAGCGGCTTTACGCCCGCGATTTCCATCGCGCCTTTGCCCTGCGCCGCATCGCTCACCCGGGGAGCCTCGACCCCGACGCCCCGGGGCTGCGGGAGGCCCGGGAGCGGCTGTTCGAGGAGCTCCTGACCGAGCTTCTCGTCCGCGAGCATGCCCGGACGGCGGGAGTCGCGGTGAGTGACCCGGAGCTCGAGGACGCCGTCGAGGCCGTGCGGTCCCAGTATCCGCCGGGGCTTTTCGAGCAGACCCTGGTCGAGGCGGCCGTCTCGCTCGCCGAGTGGAAGGAGCGGCTGCGAAGCCGGCTGCTTCTCGAAAGAGTCTGGCAGCGGGTCGTCGCCGAGGAGGAGACCCTGGACCCCGAGGAGCTCCGGGCGCACTACGAGCGGCATTTCCGGGGCCAGGCCGCGAAGGTCGATTCCGAGGAAGCCTGGGTGCGGCTGCGCGAGATGCTCGTCGCCGACCTGCGGCGCCGGAAACGCGAGGAGGCCTTCTCCGCGTGGGTCGAGACGCTGCGGCGCAAGACGTTCGTGCGGGTCGACGAGGCGCGCCGGGAAGCGATCCTCTCCGGGGCCGAGTCGGCCGAGGAGCGGTAGACGCGATTTTCTGATGCCGAAACGCGGCCGTGTGCCGCAGGTCGAGGCCGGAAGGACGCCAGCATGAATCGCCGAGTTTGGTTTCTGGGGGTGGCCTGCGGGCTGCTCGCCTGCTGCGTGACGGGGCCGGGCTTCGCCCTCGCCGCCGAGGCGATCGTGGTCGACCGCATCGTCGCCGTCGTGAACGACGACATCATCACGCTTCACGACCTCGAGGTCGAAATGCGCTCCGTCCTCAAAAACCTCCAGGCCCGCGGCCTTCCGGCCGAGGCCGAGCGGCAGGCGACCGCCGGCCTGCGCCGCGAGGTCCTCGACAATCTGATCCACGCCCGGCTGACCGAGCAGGAGATCAAGCGCCAGAACATCTCCGTCACCGACGCCGAGGTCGAGCGGCAGATCCTGCAACTGCGGGAGAACCGGGGGCTGTCGGAGGAGGAGCTCAAGCGCCGCCTGCAGGAAGAGGGCTTGAGCTGGGAGGAGTACCGGCGCCAGGTGAAGCAGCAGATCGAGCGCAGCCGGCTCCTCACGCGCGAGGTGCGCTCCAAGGTCGTCATCACGCGCCGGGAGATCGAGGCGTATTACGAAAAGCACCGCGCCCGCTACGGCGGCGGAACCCGGGTCCATCTCTGGAACCTCTACGTCAAGCTGCCCCCGGATGCCGATGCCGCCGCACGGCAGGCCGCCCGCGAGCTGCTCGAGAAGGCGCGCGGGGAGGCGGTCTCCGGCCGCAGCGCCTTCCCCGACCTTGTGCGCCGCGCCGCCCAGGCCGAGCGCGAGCTCCAGGGAGGGGATCTCGGCTTCATCCGGCTCGAGGCGCTGACCCCGGCCCTGCGGGAGGCGGTGCGCGCGATGAAGGCGGGCGAGGTCTCGCCCGTCGTCGCAACCGAGTTCGGCTACCAGGTCGTCTACGTCCAGGAAATCCGGGAGGAGGCAGGCAAGCCGCTTGCGGAGGTGGAGGCGGAAATCCAGGAAGCCCTCTACCGCGAAACCCTCGACCGTCGCTTCGAGGCCTGGCTCGCCGAGCTCCGCCAGCGCGCCCACATCCGGATCGTGGCCGAGCCCTGAGGAGGAATCGCCGACATGAGAACCAACGGCCCGACCCCGCCGCACGCCGCTTCGCCCGGTCGTCCCGGCCACCCCAGCGCCTGTTTCGGGGCGCGGCTGCGCTCCGCGCGGCTGGACCGCGGGATCTCTCTCGAGCAGATCGCCGCCGAGACGCGCATCCGGCCCGACACGCTGCGCGCGATCGAGGAGGAAGATTTCGGCCGGCTGCCCCCCGAGCCCTTTCTCCCCGGTTTCCTGCGGGCCTTTTCCCAGGCGGTCGGAGTCGAGGCGGAGGAAACCCTCGCCAGCTACCGGCGCTGTCGCGGGATCTGCGGCGCCGGAACCCCCGAGGCGGTCTGCACGGCGGAAAGGCGCGCGCCGCGCGGGCTGCGGCCGTTCCTGATCTCCCTGCTGGGCTTCGCCCTGCTCGTGGGCGGCAGCCTCGCCGCGTACCGGCTCATGGCCGCCGAAGGCCGAAGCTCCTCCTCGCCGCAGGCGCGCGCCGAGCTTTCCGCCTTTCCGTTGCCGGCCCCGGCGGCCCCGGCGGCGGTGCTGCCGCCCCCGCCCGGCCCGCGGCGCCACGAGCTCTCCGTGACGGCGCTCGAGGACGCCTGGATCAAGGTCTCCACCGACAACGGCTCCCCGCGGGAGTACCTCCTCCGCGCCGGCATGCAGCTCACCCTCGAAGCCGACTCGGGGTTCAACCTGCTGCTTGGCAACGCGGGCGGCCTGCGGCTCGCCCTCGACGGAAAACCGCTCCCCCCCGCAGGCCGCCGCGGCCAGATCGTGAACCTGCACCTTCCCTGATCGTCGAGCCCAAACGGTGCCCCACGCTTCGATGCGCGCCTTCCGCGAACGGATGACCTCGCCGGCCCTGCTGCTCCGCAAGACGGAGTACGGCGAAAGCGACCTGATCGTGACTCTCCTTTCCCCCGGCCGAGGCCGTCTCACGGCCGTCGCCCCGGCGGCCCGAAAGAGCCGGCGCCGCTTCGGCGGCGTCCTCGAGGTCTTCACCGAATTCCAAGCCGTGCTGGAGGCAGCCGGGGGATGGTGGCGCCTCCGGGAGGCCAGCCTCACCAACCCCCACGCGCGCATCCGGGAAAGCCCGCTCCGGACCGCCTACGCCGGCGTCTGGACGGAGCTCGCCCACGACTGGGCGGAGGAGGGCTCGCCGCAGGAGGAGCTCTACGGGCTCCTTGGCTTCGCCCTCTCCGCGCTCGACCGCGGGGAGCCCGCCGTGGAGGTCCTGCACCCGGCGTTTCTGATGCGGCTGCTCGAGCTCACGGGCCATGCGCCCGCGCTCGAGCGCTGCGTGGGGTGCCGTGCGCCCGCGGATTCCCTGCCCGATCGGGAGTTGCGGATCGACCTCGGCCGCGGCGGGGTCTGCTGCCCGCGCTGCGCGCAAGACGGCCTCGCGGAGCCCTTCCTCCTCAGCCGCGGCGCGGCCAAGCAGCTGCTCTGGATCGGCCGCGGCCCCACCGGCCGGCTCGCGCGGCTCAAGGCGGCGCCGGCGGCGCTCGCCGAGGGCCGACACTTCGTGGAACGCTTCCTGCTCCGGCACCTCGATCGCATGCCGCGTTCCTTCGAGGTGCTCCGGCAGCTCGACGGCGGGGGGGGCGGGCGGGGATGAACCGCGGCTTGAGGTTCGTCGGGGAGACGGGGGCCCGCGGCTTTCGCCGGCGGCTGGAGGAAGGACCGGTCTGCTTTTCCGCCCCCTGCCGGGTCGACGTCGGGGGCACCCTCGACATCCGCACCTTTTTCTACCCGCTGCGGTCGATCGCCCCCTGCACGGTCAATCTCGCGCTTGACCTGCGCACCACGGTGCGGCTCGAGCCCCATGCGGCCGGGCGGGTCAAGGTGAGCTCGCGGGGCTTCCCGGCGGCCGATTTCGCTCTCGCGCGCGTCCCCTTCCGCCATCCGCTGGGACTCTTTTTCGCCCTGGCGGCCCTCTTCGGGGCGGGCGGCGTGCATATCCGCATCCACTCCGCCTCGCCCCCGCGCAGCGGCCTGGGCGGCTCTTCGGCGGCCGCCGTCGCCCTGGTGCGGGCGTTTCTCGAGGTGGAGCGCCGCGCCCGCCGCGACGTGCGCCTCGACCCCGCGCGGGTCGCGCAAATCGCCCAGGCGGCCGAGGAGGCCGTGGCCGGCGTTCCCTGCGGCTTCCAGGACCAGCTGGCGGCCGCCTTCGGCGGCATCCACTGCTGGGAGTGGTCGGCCCTGACCCCCGAGCGGCCGTTCCGGCGCAGGGTTCTCCTGCGCGGGGGGCAGGCGAGGGGGCTTGCGCGCTGCCTGCTTCTGGCCTACCTCGGCGTGCCCCACGTCTCGGCCGACGTGAACGGGCGCTGGATTCGGGGATTCCTCGCCGGGGGCCACCGCGCGGTGTGGCGCGAGATCGCCGCCCTGAGCCGAAGCTTCGCCGCGGCCTTGGAGCGGGGGGACCTCGAGCGGGCGGCCGAGGCGATTCGCCGCGAGACCGCCCTCCGGCGCCGCATGACCCCGGAGGTGGTGGACGGTCTCGGCGGCCGCCTGATCGCGGCGGCCCGCCGGCTCGGGTGCGGTGCGCGCTTTTCGGGCGCCGGCGGGGGCGGCTGCCTCTGGGCGCTGGGGCCGCCTGAGGCGATCGCGGCCCTCCGGGACGAGTGGGCGGAGCTTCTCGCCCGGCGGCCCGGGGCGGGCCTGCTGCCGGTGGAAATCGCCCTGCGGGGGCTGCGTGCGGAGGGCGGAAACGGCCGCAGCGGGCCGCCGGGCGCCGATTTTTCCCTTGGCATTTGAAGCAAAATGCCTTATGCACGGGTACCCCGCGACCGGACGGGGCGGGGAGGGGAGTGCGGCATGAACTTTCAGGACGTGATTCTCGCGCTGCAGGAATTCTGGGCGCGGAAGGGCTGCCTCATCGTTCAGCCCTACGACGAGGAGGTGGGCGCGGGAACCTTCCACCACGCCACGCTGCTGCGGGCCCTCGGCCCCGAGCCTTGGAACACGGCCTACGTGCAGCCTTCGCGGCGGCCGACCGACGGCCGCTACGGCGAAAACCCCAACCGGCTGCAGCATTACTACCAGTTTCAGGTCCTGCTCAAGCCTTCGCCCCGCGACGTCCAAAAGCAATACCTCGAGAGCCTGCAGGCCCTGGGCATCCGGCCCCTCGAGCACGACATCCGCTTCGTCGAGGACGACTGGGAATCCCCCACCCTCGGCGCTTCGGGACTCGGCTGGGAGGTCTGGCTCGACGGGATGGAAATCACGCAGTTCACCTATTTCCAGATGGCCGGCAGCATCGAGCTTTCGCCGGTGTCGGTGGAGATCACCTACGGGCTCGAGCGGATCGCCATGTACCTGCAGCAGGTCGACAACGTCTTCGACCTGCGGTGGAACGACCGCCTGACGTACGGCGACGTGGCCCACCGCCAGGAGGTCGAGCAGTCGACCTACAACTTCGAGGAGGCCGACGTCGCCTTGCTGCTCGATCTCTTCGCCCGCTACGAGGCCGAGTCGCGGCGCATCGCCGCCCGCGGGCTGGTTTTGCCGGCTTACGAGTTCTGCCTCAAGTGCTCCCACACCTTCAACCTGCTCGACGCGCGCGGGGCGATCAGCGTGACCGAGCGCACCGGCTACATCGCCCGGATCCGCAACCTCGCCCGCGCCTGCGCCGAGGCCTGGCTCGACCAGCGCCGGGCGCTCGGCTACCCGCTGCTCGGCGGGGCGGGGGCCCGCGCGGCGGAGGCCGGGGCATGAAGACGCTGCTCGTCGAGATCGGCACGGAGGAGATCCCCGCCGGCTACATCGAGCCGGCCCTGGAGGCCCTCGCCGCCGGCCTGCAGGAAAAGCTCGCCGCGGCGCGCATCCGCCACGGCGCGCTGCGATCGTTCGGGACGCCGCGGCGCCTGGCGGTGCTCGTCGCGGAAGTCGCCCCGCGGCAGGAGCCGCTCGTGCGCGAGGTGCTCGGGCCGCCGGCCGCGGTGGCCTTCGACGCCGAAGGCCGGCCGACGACGGCCGCCCTGAAGTTCGCCGAGAAGGCGGGTGTCCGCCCCGATGCCTGCCGCGTCGTCGCCACCCCGCGCGGCGAATACCTCTCGGCCGCGGTGAAGGAACCCGGCCGCGGCACGCCGCTCGTGCTGCAGGAAATCCTGCCGCCGCTGATTCTCGGGCTTCCGTTTCCCAAGCGCATGCGCTGGGCCGACCTCGCGATCGCCTTCGCCCGGCCGATCGCCTGGCTGCTCGCCCTCTACGGGGGAGCCGTCATCCCCGTCGATCTCGGCGGCATCGGCAGCGGCCGCTTCACGCACGGCCACCGCTTCCATCACCCCCGCCGGATCCGCATCGCCCGGCCCGAGGCCTGGCTGGAGGCGCTGCGCGCGGCCTTCGTCGTCGCGGACGCCGGGGAACGACGCCGCCGGATCGCCGACGACGCCGCCCGGGAAGCGGCCGCGGTCGGCGGCCGCCTCGTCGAGGACCCGGAGCTGCTCGCGACGAACACCCACCTCGTCGAGTATCCCGTGGTCGCCCGCGGCAGGTTCCCGGAGGAGTTTCTCGAGCTGCCCCCCGAGGTGCTGATCACGGCCATGCGCGAGCACCAGAAGTACTTCGCCGTGGAGGACGGGACGGGAAGGCTCCTTCCCTGGTTCGTCGCCGTGAACAACACCCGGGCCGTGGACCCCGCCGTCGTGGTCCGCGGCCACGAGCGCGTGCTCCGGGCGCGGCTCGAAGACGCGCGCTTCTTTTACCGTACCGATCTCGCCGTCCCGCTCGAGCGGCAGGTGGAGAAGCTCCGCCAGGTCCTCTTCCAGGCGAAGCTCGGCTCGCTGTACGACAAGGTGCTCCGGGTGCAGGAGCTCGCCGAGCGGCTGGCGGGCTGGTGCGGGCCGGGGGAGGAACTCCGGCGGGCGGTGAGCCGGGCGGCCCGGCTGTGCAAGGCCGACCTCGTCAGCCTCATGGTCGGCGAATTCCCGAAGCTCCAGGGCGTGATGGGCCGGATCTACGCCGCGGCCCAGGGCGAGCCCGAGGCGGTGGCCCGCGCGATCGAGGAGCACTACCGGCCGACGGCCGCCGGCGGCCCGCTGCCGGAAACGGCCGCGGGCGCGATCCTCGCCGTGGCCGACAAGATCGACACGCTCTGCGGCTGCTTCCGCGCCGGCCTGATCCCCTCCGGCGCGGCCGACCCCTACGCCCTGCGGCGCCAGGGGATCGGCGTGATCCAGATCCTGCGCCGCCATCGCTTCGACTGGTCGCTCGGCCGCCTGATCGCCGAGGGGCTGGCGCGGTATCCCGACCCGGAGGCGGCGCCGCCCGAGACCGCCCGGCAACTGGCTGCCTTTCTCGAGGGACGGCTCTCCTCGCAGCTCATCGAGGAGGGCTGCGCGCGGGACACGGTGGCTGCCGTTCTCGCCGCGGGCGCCGATCGCGTGCCCGACGCCTTCGACCGGGCGGCGGCCCTCGAGGCCTTTCGCCGCAAGCCCGAGTTCGAGGGCATCGCGCTTTCCTTCAAGCGGGTGGTGAACATCCTGCGGCGGGCCGAGGGCTTCACGCCGGCCGCGGTGCGGGAGGAGCGCTTCGTCGAGCCCGCCGAGGGGATGCTCCTCGCCGCCCTCGGCGCCATCGAGCACGCGGTCGCGCAGGAGCTGGAACACGGCCGCCACGCCGAGGCGCTCGCGCGCATGCTCGAGCTCAAGCCCGCGCTCGAGCGCTTCTTCGAGGACGTGATGGTCATGGACGAGGACCCGGGGCGGCGCGAGAACCGACTTTCGCTGCTCGCGCGGGTGGCCGGCCTCTTCGAGCGCTTCGCCGATTTCTCCAAGCTTTCCGCCTGAGGGGCGTTGCCGTGCGCGCCGACCTGCGGCCGCGAGCCCCGGGCGGCAGACCGCCGGAAAGGGAAAGGATGCCATGCCCTACGACCCGGAGAAGGACAAGGTGCTCCGCCGCTGGAAATGCGAGCAGACCGGGCTCGTCGTTTCCATCAACCAGTACGGCGACGGCGGCGCAAAGCTCCAGATCGGGCCCCGGATCCTCACCAAGCGGGACGGGACCGAGGGCGCCCCGGTCAAGGCCGGGCGGCTCTCCATGGAAGATTTCCTCTGGCTCTACGACCTGATGGACGAGATCCGGGAGGAAATGACGCGCCTGAACCGCCCCGAATAACCTCCCCGCCGCCATGAAGTCCGCCTGCCGCGAAGCGATCGTCCGGCCGGCGCGGACGCCGCGTTCCCCGCGCCTGGGGCCGCTTGCCGTGATGGCGGCGACCGAGCCCGACCTCGCCCTCCTGCGGGCCGCCCTCGGCTTCGCGGAGGACCCGGGGCGGCCGCTGCACATCAGCCGCCTCTACACCGCCTCGACGGCGATCCCCGGGCTGGCGCTTGCCGGCCCGCTCGTGGGGGCGCCCTACGCGGTCATGCTGGCCGAGAGCCTCATCGCCTGGGGCAGCCGCGAGATCGTCTTCTGCGGTTGGTGCGGCACCGTGTCGCCCCGGGCCGGGATCGGGGATCTCTTGCTGCCGACGGCGGCGCTGATCGACGAGGGCACCTCGCGGCACTACGCCCCCCGGCGCCGGCGATCCGCCGCCGACGCCGCCCTGCGGAGACGGCTTGCGCGCTCCTGCCGCGCCGCCGGCGCGACGGCCCTTTCCGGGGCGGTGTGGACGACGGATGCGCCGTTTTGCGAAACCCCCTCGCGCGTCGCCGCCTTCCGCAGGCGCGGGGCCCTCGCCGTGGAGATGGAGTGCTCGGCCCTCTTCACCGTCTGCGCGGCGCACGAGGCCGCGGCGGCCGCCCTGCTCGTCGTCTCCGACGATCTCTCCGGGCGCACCTGGCGGCCGGGGTTCCGCGACCCGCGCTTCGTGCACGGCCGCCGGCTCGCCGCCCGGGCCGTCGCCGCTTTCTGCCGGCTCCCCCCGGGGGATGCCGGCGCCATCCCCGCGCCCGGGGCGCAAGACGCCCCGGGGCGACCCCGGAGGCCCGAAGATGCCGCAACCCCGGACCCCGGCCGAGGATGAGATCCCGGTCGAGGCGCTGAGCGAGGCGCAGGCGCGCCGGGAACTCGCCCGGCTCGCCCGCCTCATCGCCCGGCACGACCGCCTCTACCACGCCGAGGACCGCCCCGAGATCACCGACGCCGAGTACGACGCGCTGCGACGCCGCAACGAGGCGATCGAGAAGCGCTTTCCCCACCTCGTCCGCGCCGACAGCCCCTCGCGCGCCGTCGGGGCGCCGCCGTCGCCCGCCTTCCGCAAGGTGCGCCACGCGCTCCCCATGCTGTCGTTGCAGAACGCGATGACCCTGGAGGACGTGGCCGAGTGGCTCGAGGGGGTGCGGCAGTTCCTGCGGGAGCTTCGGGACCCGCACGCCCCGATCGATCTCGCCTGCGAGCCCAAGATCGACGGGGTGTCCTGCTCCCTGCGCTACGAGGCGGGCCGCCTGGTCCAGGCCGCCACCCGCGGCGACGGCCAGGAGGGGGAGGAGGTGACGGCGAACGCGCGCACGATCCCCGACATCCCCCGGTGCCTCGCGGGTGCGGGATGGCCGGCGCTGCTCGAGGTGCGCGGCGAGGTGTTCATGACCGACGAGGACTTCCTGCGGCTGAACGAGCAACAGGAGCGCACCGGCGGCAAGCGATTCGCCAACCCGCGCAACGCGGCCGCCGGCAGCCTCCGCCAGCTCGATCCCGCCGTGACCGCCGGGCGCCCGCTGCACTTCGCGGCCCACGGGTGGGGGGAGCTCTCCCAGCCGCTTGCCGCGACCCAGTCCGAGGCCATGCAGCGCCTCCGCGGCTTCGGGTTCCGCATCTGCGAGCCCGCGGCACGGGTGCGTGTCGCGGGGCCGGAGGCGGAGGCGCTCCGCGCCTACTACGAGCGCCTGGAGGCCGAGCGCAGCCGGCTGGGCTTCACGATCGACGGCATCGTCCTCAAGATCGACCGCCTCGAGTGGCAGGCCCGGCTGGGCATGGTCAGCCGTTCGCCGCGCTGGGCGATCGCCTGGAAGTTTCCGCCGGAGCGGGGCGTCACCGTCGTCGAGGAGATCCTCTGCCAGGTCGGCCGCACCGGCAAGATCACGCCCGTGGCGCGGCTCCGGCCGATCGGCATCGGCGGGGTGCTGGTGCGGCGCGCGACCCTGCACAACGCCGACGAGATCGCCCGCAAGGACATCCGCGTCGGCGACGCGGTCGTCGTCCAGCGCGCGGGCGACGTGATCCCCCAGGTGGTCGCCGTCCTGCCCGAGCGTCGCCCCGCGGAGAGCCGCCCCTTTTCCTTCCCGGAGCGTTGCCCCGCCTGCGGCGGACGCCTCGTGAGACAGGCGGGGGAGGCCGACACCTACTGCCCGGCGGGGCTGGTCTGCCCGGCCCAGGCGGTCGAGCGCCTGAAGCACTTCGTCTCCCGCGGGGCTTTCGACATCGAGGGGCTGGGGCCGAAGCACCTCGAGCTCTTCTACGACCGGGGGCTGATTCGGACGCCGCCCGACATCTTCACCCTCGAAGAGCGGGACGGCGGCTCGCATCCGCCGCTGCGCACCTGGGAAGGGTGGGGGGAGAAATCGGCGCAGAACCTCTTCGCCGCCATCCGCCGGGCGCGGGAGATCCCGCTCGAGCGCTTCATTTACGCGCTCGGCATCCGCCAGGTCGGCGAGGCGACCGCGCGGCTGCTCGCCCGGCGCTACCGCACGCTCGAGCGCTGGCGGCACGCCATGACGGCGGCGCTCGAGCCGGATTCCGAGGAGCGCGCGGAACTCCTTGCGCTCGACGGCATCGGGCCGGCCGTGGCCGCGGATTTGCTCGGATTCTTCGCCGCGGAGTCGAACCGCGAGGTGCTCGAAGCCCTCACCCGGCCGCGGCCGGACGGGCGGCCGCTGGTGACCGTCCGGCCCGCCTCGGAAGGACCGGTCGCGGCCTCTCGACTGGCGGGAAAGACGGTGGTCTTTACCGGGACCCTGCAGTCGATGACCCGCAGCGAGGCGAAGGCCCGCGCCGAGGCGCTCGGCGCGAACGTGGCCGGCTCGGTTTCCCGCAAGACCGACTTCGTGGTCGCCGGGCCGGGGTCGGGGGCCAAGGAGAAAAAGGCGCGCGAGCTCGGCATCCGGGTGATCGGCGAGGAGGAATGGCTCAAGCTCTGCGGGGAGGGCTGAGGCCCGAACCGGGTTCGGTGACCCGAGGGTCAGGAGGTTCGCCGTGGAGGAGCGGGTTCGTGCCCGGGTGATCGTGAGCGGGCGGGTTCAGGGGGTGGCCTTCCGCTTCGAAGCCCGTCGCGCGGCCGGCCGCATCGGGGTCGTCGGCTGGGTGCGCAATCTCCCGGACGGGCGGGTGGAGGCGGTGATCGAGGGGGAGCGGCGGAGGGTCGAGGAAATGATCGCCTGGTGCCGGCGGGGGCCGGCACTGGCGCGGGTCGACGGCCTGGAGACCGCCTGGGAGAAACCTCAGGGCGACTTTTCCGACTTCGCGATCGTCCGCTGAAGCCGCGGCCCCGTCGTCCCGTCGGCGCGAAGGCGCACGCCGCAGGCGTGCGGGGGCCTTCCCCACGCCTGCGGCGCAACGAAACGCGACGCCCTTTTCCCGCCGCGGATCAGAGAGCGTCCTTCAGCGCTTTGCCGGCCTTGAAGCGCACGACGGTGGCGGCCTTGATCTTGATCGGCTCGCCGGTCTGGGGGTTTCTGCCCTTGCGCGCCTTGCGCTTGGACTTGCTGAAGGTGCCGAAACCGACGAGCGTCACCTTGCCGTCGGGTTTCTTCAGGGCGCGGGTGACGTTGTCCATGAACGACTGCAGCGCCGCCGCTGCCGCCGACTTGGAAATCCCGGCATCCTTCGCCACTTTTTCGATCAGTTCGGCCTTGGTCATCTTCGATTCTCCTCCGATGGGGTGTGGGACACAACGCCTGAACGGCCGCCGACACGCTGCCCGTCGATACCCGACGGCGGCGGGGCTGTCAACACAATTCTCCGACCGCCTCGCCGCGGGGTTCGCTTCGGACGCGGGCCTCCCGGGGGGGCCGCGGTCTACGCCCCCCGGGAATCGTCGCGCTCGAGCAGCGCGTCCACGAAGCGCTCGGGGTCGAAGTCCTGCAAGTCCTCGATCGCCTCGCCGATGCCGACGTAGCGCAGGGGAACGCCCACCTCGCGCGTCACCGCGACGGCGATCCCGCCCTTGGCCGTGCCGTCGAGCTTGGTGAGCACGATGCCCGTGAGGCCCAGGGCCTCGTGGAAGAGCCGCGCCTGGGAGAGCGCGTTTTGGCCGGTCGTCGCGTCGAGCACGAGCAGCACCTCGTGGGGGGCGCCGGGGAGCCGCTTGGCGATCGAACGGCGGATCTTCTTGATCTCCTCCATGAGGTTCGTCTTCGTGTGCAGCCGGCCGGCCGTGTCCACGAAGACGACGTCGATGCCGCGGGCGCAGGCGGCGGAGACGGCGTCGAAGGCGACCGCCGCCGGGTCGCTCCCTTCCGGGCGGCGGATCAGCTCGGCCCCCGCGCGCTCGGCCCACACGGCGAGCTGCTCGCCGGCCGCGGCGCGGAAGGTGTCCGCCGCGGCGAGCAGCACCCGCCGGCCCGCGCGCACCTGCCGCGCGGCGAGCTTGCCGATGGTGGTCGTCTTGCCCGTGCCGTTCACCCCCACCACGAGGACGACCCGCGGCGGCGGGCCCGCATCCGGCGGCGCCGCCGCCGGGGGGGTGAGCGCGGCGACGAGCGCATCGCGCAGCAGCCGCTCGAGTTCCGCCGGCCGGTCGACCCGGGCGGCGGAAAGCCGCGCGATCAGCTCGGTCGCCGTCCGCACGCCCAGGTCGGAGGTGATCAGCAACTCCTCGAGCTCTTCGAGCGCGGCGGCGTCGACCGTGCGGCGGCCGGCGAAGATCCGGCCGAGACCCTCCCGGAGGCCGCGGCGCGTCTTGGCCAGCCGGTCGCGCAGGCGGGCGAAAAGTCCCGCCCGCTCGACCTCGCCGGCCGGGTTCGCGTCGGGGGATCGGGAAAACCAGCCCACGCGGCGTGTTCTCCTCTCTCGGCCGCGGGGATCCGCCCGCGGCCCGCACCGGGGTTGCGGCTCAGGCGGCTTCGGAGTCGGGCCGCCGCAGGCTGACCGAGACCACGGAGGAGACCCCCTTCTGTTCCATCGTGATCCCGAAGAGCATGTCCGCGAACTCCATCGAGCGCTTGTTGTGGGTGATCATCAGGATTTGCGAGCTCTCGCCGATGTGGGCGAGGAGGTCGTTGAAGCGGTAGACGTTCGACTCGTCGAGGGGGGCGTCGATCTCGTCGAGCAGGCAGAAGGCGGTCGGCCGGATGAGAAAGATCGCAAAGAGAAAGGCGATCGCCGCCAAGGCCTTCTCCCCGCCCGAGAGCAGGCTCATGCGGGTGAGCTTCTTGCCCGGCGGGTGGATCATGTACTCGACCCCGGTTTCCAGCGGGTCGTCGGGCCGGGTCAGCACCAGCTCGGCCGTGCCGCCGTTGAAAAGGCGCGGGAAGACCTCCTTGAGCTTCTCGTTGATGGCGGCGAAGGTGGACAGAAAGCGTTCCTGGGAGACGGTGTTGATCTTGCGGATCACGCGGTGCAGGTCGTCCATCGCCTTTTCGAGGTCCGCCTTCTGGGTCTTCAGGAATTCGTGCCGCTCCGAGAGCTCCCGGAACTCGCGGATCGCCCCGAGGTTCACTTCCCCGATGCGGGCCAGCTGCGCTTGCAGGCGCGAGAGCTCCGCCTCGAGGGCCTCTTCGCCCGGGGCGGGCTCGGGGGCCGGCTCGAGGGCGGCGCGCAGCTCGGCGAAGGGCGTCCGGTAGCGGTCTTCGATCTGGGCCGCGAGGTGCTCGCGCTTGAGGCGGCGCTCGGCCTGCTCGAGCTCGAGGAGGCGCAGGCGCTCGAGGGTCTTTTCGCGTTCCTCCTTCAGCCCGGCGATGGCCGCGTCGCTCTCCCGCAGCCGCTCGTCGATCGCCGCGTAGTCTTGCTCCTCGCGGGCGATGTCGGCCTCGAGGGCCCGGATCTCGGCGTAGCGCGCCTTCAGGCCCTCCTCGAGGGCGGCGATTTCCGCCCCCAGGGTCTCGAGGCGCTGCCCCCGGCGCTCGATTTCGGAGGCGAGCTCCTCGAGCCGCCGCCGGCCGTCGGCCTGGAACTCGCGCAGCCGCCGAATGCCGGTCTCGTGGTTTTCGAGCCGGGCCTGGAGGGCCGAGCGCTCCATCTGGGTCTGCACCCGGGCCTGCCCGCACTGCTGCCGGCGTTCGCCGAGCGCGGCGAGTTCGCTGGCCGCCGCGGCGGCCGCCTCGCGCGCGGCCTCGATCGCGGAGGCGAGCTCGGAGAGCGCCCGGTCGGCCCGGTGGATTTCGTCGTCGAGGTCGCCCGCCTCGCCCGAGAGCTGTTCCTGCTCCAGCCGGACCACCTCGAGCCGGCGGTGCAGGCCTTTCCGGTCCTCGCTCGCCTTGTACTGCGCCTTCTCGGCCTCGATCTCCCGCTCGCGGGCCGCCTGCTTTTCCTCGATGCGCCGTTGAAGGTCGCCGTCGAGCAGCCGGACCTCGCCCTCGAGGGCCTTGAGTCGCCGGCGGTGCTCCTCGAGGGCCTCGTCGAGGGCCTGCCCCTGCCGTTCGAGTTCGCGCAGCTCCTGTTTTTTGGCGAGGATGCCCCCGGCGCGGTCGTGGCTGCCCCCGATCAGGAAGCCGCGCGGGGAGACGAGATCGCCCTGCGGGGTGACGAAGGTGAGCACCCGGCCGTTCGCGTTGAAGCGGGCGACGGCCTCGGGGAGGGACTCGGCGAGGACCACGTTTCCGAGGAGCGCCCGCGCGATCGCCTCGAATCCCGGTTTGACCCGCACCCGCCGCAGCAGGAGCCCCTCGGGCTCCTCGGCGCCGGAGGGCGAGGTGTCGTGGAGGGCGCCCACGGGGATGAAGCCGCAGCGGCCGGCGTTTTCGCGGTGCAGCCGGTCGATCGCCTCGAGCGCCTCCGGCTGGCCCGTGACCAGGACGTACTGGAGCGACTCCCCGAGGGCGGCCTCGACGGCGCGCGTGAGCGACTCCTCGGGCTCGAGCAGGTCGGCGACCAGCCCGATCACCCCGCCCGCCGGGGCCTCCCCGCCGGCCCCCTCGGGGCGGGCGGACTTCGCCCGCTTCATGACCGCCCGCACCCCGTCGCGGTACCACTCGAAGGACTCCTCCATCTTCTTGAGCGCCCCGAGCTTCGAGCGCAGCCCGTTGCGCTCGAACTCGAGCGCCTGGACCTGTTTGACGAGGGCTCCGAGTTCGCGCGATTTCGCCTCCAGCCGGCCGCGCAGCTCGGCGACCGCGGCGCCGAGGTCGGCGATCGCCCGGCGGGCCGTCTCCAGGCGGCTCGTCGCCTGCCGCTCACGCTCCTCGGCCTCGGCGAGCTCGGCGCGGATGCGGGCTTCCTCTTCCTCGGCGCGCTGCTGGCGCCGCTTGAGGCTCTCGCGGTTCTGGGAGGCGCTCTGGTGAAGGTTTCTCAGCCGGGCCTCGCGGTTCATCAGCTCGAGATGCTCGCGCCGCAGCGCCTCCACCCGCTCGCCGGCCTCGGCGACCTCCCGGGACAGCGCCTCCTCCTGGCCGCGCTGTTCCTCCAGGCGCGCCCGGACGGCCTCCAGCTCGCGCCGCAGGGTCTCGCCCAGGCCCGCTTCGCGCTCGATCTCGCCTTCGAGCTTGCGGTCCTTCTCGGCGAGCTCCGCGCGCGCGACTTCCAGCTCGCGGATTTCCCGGCCGAGACGGTCCATCTCCTCCCGGCGGTGTTTGCGGTCGGCTTCCATCCGGTCGACGTCGCGCTGCAGGGCGAAGCGCCGCTCCTTGCGCTCGCCGATCGCCTGGTTCTTGCGCAGGCGCTCGAACTGGATCTCCTCGACGGCGGCGTCGAGCCGCTTGAGCTCGGCGGCCCGGGCGAGATCGGCGTCCCTCAACTCGGCAAGCAGCCGCTCGGCCTCCGCCATCCGGGCCGAGAGCTCGTCGCTGCGCAGGGCGGCCAGGCGCACGTCCAGGGTGCGGATACGGGCCTGGGTGCGGTTGTAGAGCTCGGCCTTGCGGGCCTGGCGCTTCAGGCTGGCCATCTGGCGCTCGATTTCCAGCAGGATGTCGGCGACGCGAAGCAGGTTCTGGCGCGTGGCCTCGATCTTGCGCAGGGCCTCGGCCTTGTGCTGCTTGTAGCGCGTGGTGCCGGAGGCCTCCTCGATGAACACGCGTCGCTCCTCGGGGCCGGCCTCGGCGAAGGCGCCGATGTTGCCCTGCTGGATGACGGAATAGGAGCGCGTGCCGACGCCGCTGCCGAGGAAGAGGTTGTGGATGTCCTTCAGGCGGCAGGGGCGGCGGTTGATCAGGTAGGCGCTCTCCCCGGAGCGGTAGAGCCGGCGGGTGACCTCGATCTCGGTGAACTCTTTCAGGTCCTCGGGGACGCTGCCGTTGTCGTTGATGAGGGTGAGGGTCACCTCGGCCATGCCGAGGGGCGGCCGGCCGTTTGAGCCTGCGAAAATCACGTCCTCCATCGCCTTGCCGCGGAGCTGCTTGACGCTCTGCTCGCCCATGACCCAGCGGATGGCGTCGACCAGGTTGCTTTTGCCGCAGCCGTTGGGGCCGACGATGGCCGTGATGCCCGGCGGGAACTCGATCGTCACCCGGTCGCAGAAGGACTTGAAGCCACAGATTTCGAGTTTTTTCAGTTTCATGCAGGGTATCTCCCCTTCATCCGGCCTTGCACGCGGCCATGCTCCGCCGTCGATGGGCCCCATCTTACCAGGGGGGGGGCGGGCTGTAAAGCGAAAACACAACCGGAGGGGGGCAAAAACCATCCGAATACAAGATATGGGGTCGGGCTGCGCCCCACCGCCGCATCCTTCCCCGAAGGGGCGATGTTGAGGCCTGCGTGCCCGCATCGGCGCGCTGTCGGGATCCCGCGCGTTGGGGCGCCGCCCGCGGGCCGAAGGCGCTTGACTTCCCGCGGGGGCTCCCGCTATGTACGGGCAGTCTTGCGACGAGCACTCCGTTTGATCCGGCGGAAAGGATTGCGGACATGACCGAACCCCGCGACTCGAGCGAGCCTCTCCTTTCCCACCCCGCGGTGCACGCCGTCCTCGAAGACGAGAGCCGCGAGCTCTTGGAGCGGAGGGCCTTTCGGCCCGCCGTCTGCCGGGCCTTTTCTTCGGCCTACACGGTCCTCGAGCCGACCGATCGCTTCCGCTTCACGATCGACCGCGAGGCGCAGGCCAAGCTGCCGAACATCATCGGCAATCGCGTGCAGTTCGTCCGCGCCGCCGAGCGGCTCGATCCGGAGGCCGAGGCGCGCTGGCGCGCGCCGCGGCGCGTGGGCATCGTCTTCTCGGGCGGCCCCGCCCCCGGGGGGCACAACGTGATCGCCGGGCTCTTCGACGCCATGCGGCGGGCGAACCCCGAAAACCGCCTCTTCGGCTTTCTCGTCGGCCCCGACGGGGTCGTGGAGAACGAGGCCGTCGAGATCACCGCCGAGCTCGTCGACCGCTACCGCAACCTCGGCGGCTTCACGATGATCAAGACCGGCCGCGCCAAGATCGACACCCGCCAGAAAATCGAGCTGTCGCGCAAGACCTGCCGGGAGCTCGGGCTCAACGCCCTGGTCATCGTCGGCGGGGATGACTCCAACACCAACGCCGCCTTTCTCGCCCAGGAGCTCTACGCCGACGGCATCCAGGTGATCGGCGTGCCCAAGACGATCGACGGCGATATCCAGGTGCGCGACGACGCGGGCAACGTCCTGTGCGCCGTCTCCTTCGGCTTCCACACGGCGGCGCGCGCCTTCGCCGGCGCGATCGCCGGGCTCTGCAACGACGCGAGCTCCGACATCAAGTACTACCACGTCTGCAAGGTGATGGGCCGCGTCGCCAGCCACCTCGCCCTCGAGGTCGCCCTCCAGGCCCACCCGAACCTCACGATCATCGGCGAGGACCTCGTGGATTTCGTGGACGAGGAGCGGCTGGAAAAGTCGCGCGCCGAGAATTCGACCGACTACACCGCCTACGGCATGACCCTGCGGCACCTCTCGCGCCTGATCTGCGAGGCGATCGTGCAGCGGGCCGCGGTGGGCAAAAACTACGGCGTCATCGTGATCCCGGAGGGGGTGCTCGAATTCATCAACGAGGTCGAGGTGTTCATCATGAAGCTGAACACCATCATCGCCGACTACAACCGCACCCACGACCGGGAGTTCCACCTCGCCTTCCCCCTTCTCGAGGACAAGCTCGAGTACCTGCACCGCCTCGCCCAGCGCTCGCGGGAGGACGCTTCCTTCCGCCTCTGGAACACGCGCGACGAGGACCTCTTCAACGACCTGCCGGAGTTCTTTCAGGAGGGGCTGCTCACCGAGCGCGACAGCCACGGCAATTTCCAGTTTTCCCAGATCCAGACCGAAAAGGTGCTCATGGGTCTGGTCCAGGACTACCTGAACATCCTCAAGGAGAAGGGCCGCTACAAGCTCGGCATCCCGCGGGAGTACTTCCGCAAGACGCTGGCCAAGGCGGGGCTCGACCCCGAGCAGTACGGGCCGGCGATGTTCGAGAACTACCCCGCGGGCGACTACCTCCTCACCCGCCCCGCGATCATCTCCGCCAAGACCCTGCGCGCGGAGCTCGAAAAGAGCGGCCTGCTCGAGCCGGGCGGGAGCATCCCGGCCGTCGTCGAGAAGGTTTACAAGAAGACCGTCCCCAACTTCAAAACCCAGGAGCATTTCTACGGCTACGACGGCCGCGGCCACGACCCGACGCGCTTCGACTGCACCTACACCTACAACCTCGGCCTCACCGTCTTCAGCCTGATCGCCCACGGCGCGACGGGACAGATGGCCGCGATCCGCAACCTCGAGCACGAGTTCGCGCGCTGGGAGCCGATCGGCATCCCCATCGCCCCGCTCATGCACCTCGAGGAAAGGAAGGGGCGGCTCGAGCTCGTGCTGGAAAAGGCCCTCGTGGACGTGGAGTCCCCGGCGATGAAGGTCTTCAAGGCCCGCCAGGCGCGTTGGCTCGCGGCGGACTCCGAGGAGGAGCATTACCGCCGGCCCGGGCCCATCCACCTCGCCAGCGAAACCGACGAGGATCGGCCGCTCACCTTGCTGTTGAACGCGCTGCGCTGAGGCGGCCGCCAGGCGCCGGGCGGCCGCGGCCGGCTAGCGGAGTTCCCGCTCCAGGCGGTTGCGCTCGGCCTCGGTCAGAAACCCCGCGTCGACGAGCACGTCCCCGATTCCCGCCGCCCGCAGCTCCGCGATGCGCATCACGGATTCGGGCTTTTTCTGGTGCAGGCTGAAAAAGGTATGCTTGAGGTTGGGCCGGGTTTTCTTGAGCAGGTAGACGCTGCGGACGATCGCCGCATCCTTGCCGGCGAAAACGATGTGGTGGGTGAGGAAAAACCAGCCCGCCGCGCAAGCCAGAGCGATCCAGAAATACTGCTTGAGCCGCGAGCCCATCGCGCCGGGGTTCCTTTCGCCGCGACCCTGTGGTAGGGTAAATCGATTTTACCAGTCCGGGCCCCGGCGGTCAATTGCCGGGGCCCGCGGGAGGCGCCGATGGCAGGTTCCCGGCCCGGTCGGGTCCGCCGCCGGGGTGGGGCGGACTCGATGGTGCTGACCGCACTTTTCCTCGCCGCGGCCTACTGGGGCCTCGAGGCCTTCCTGAACGTCTTTTCGCCCGGCGAGATCAGCGTCTACCGCGAGCTGCTCGGTCCGCGGGTGGGCGAGATGGGCATGCGCATCATCGCCGCCTGCCTCTTTCTTCTCTTCGGCTCCCACGTCCAGTACACGATCAACGAGCGCCGCCGCGCGGAGGAAGCCCTCCGGGCGAGCGAGGAAAAGTACCGCACCATTCTCGAGAGCATCGAGGAAGGCTACTACGAGGTCGATCTCTTCGGCCGCCTGCGCTTTGCCAACGACTCCCTGCGGCGGCTGCTCGGCCGGCCGCAGGCATCGCTGCTCGGCCTGCCGCTCGAAGAGGCCCTCGGGGAGGAGGCCGCCGCCGCGCTGGGCGAGGCCTTCGAGCGCTGCCGGAGGGAGAAGCGTCCGGTCAAGGCCGTGGAGTGCCGGCTGCAGGCGGGCGGAGAGACGCGGATCGTGGAGGCCTCGGTGTCGCCGCTTCGCGGCCGGGACGGGGAGATCGCGGGCTTTCGCGGGATCCTGAGGGACCGCACCGAGACCCGCCGGCTCGAGATGGACCTCCTCGAATCCTATCGCAAGCTGCAGCAGGCGCGCGCGGCGACCATCCTCGGGCTTGCCAAGCTCGCCGAGTACCGCGACGAGGGGACCGGGACCCATCTCGAACGGATCCGCGAATACGCGCGGGTCCTGGCCGAGGAGCTCTCGCGGCTGCCGCGCTACCGCGGCTACATCGACGCCCGCTACATCGAGGACATCTACCAGTCGGCCATTCTGCACGACATCGGCAAGGTGGGGATCCCGGACACCATCCTGCTCAAGCCCGGGGAGCTCACCGGCGAGGAGTTCGAGGCGATCCGCCGTCACACGGTACTCGGCGCGGAGGCGATCGCGGCGATCCAGGAGGGGATCGAGGGCCGCTCGTTTCTGAACATCGGCCGCGAAATCGCCTTCTGCCACCACGAGCGCTGGGACGGTTCGGGCTACCCGCGCGGCCTGAGGGGGGAGGCGATCCCGCTCTCGGCGCGCATCGTCGCCGTGGCCGACGTCTACGACGCCCTGACCACCCGTCGCTTTTACAAGGACGCTTTTTCCCACGAGAAGGCGCGGCGGATCATCCTCTCCCTGCGGGGAAAACACTTCGACCCCGACGTGGTCGACGCCTTCCTGCGCGTCGAGGGGCGCTTCGATCGCATCCGCCGCGAGCGGCTCGCGGAGGAGGAGTCCGCCCGCGGTATTCCCCCGCGCGGCGACCGCCGGGTTTCGGCGGGCTGAAGCGGCGGGAAACGACGAGGGGCGACACGGGCCGGCGCACGTCCGGGAGCTCTCGCGGGAGCGGGCGTGAGGCCCTCAGGCGGCGCTCTTGCCGCCGCATCCCGAATCGTTCGCGGGAATCACCCGCAGGCGGTGCGTCTCCCCCCGGGATCGCCATTTCCGCCACCAGGGGCCCTCTCCGGCCGGCCTCCCGTCGAGGCGCACGGTGTCGCCCGCCGGGGGCCCTTGCGGGAAGCTTCGCTCCAGAAAAGCGCAAAGCGTCTCCCCCGGGACCCGGACGCCGGCCGCAAGCAGCCCCGGGCCGAGCTCGCGGGCGACGAGGTTGAAGAGCTTCAGGGTTGCGGCCGCCATTCCCGTTCCGCCCGGTTCCCCCGGCGTCTCCTCCCAGCTGATCGAGCGCCGCATCGCGGCGTAGGCGCTGCCGCGGCGGAGCACCGCACCGGCCAGGCCGGGCAGGGCGGCCGAGAGGGCGATCGCGTCCCCCCCGCGGACAACCGCGCGGCCGAGGTCGTCCACGGGGTGGCCGTTCAGGAACACGGTCTGGACGCGGCGGGCGAGGTAGGCGGGGTCGATCCCGGCCGCCTGCGTGAGAAATTCGGACACGGAGGATCCGCCCGGCCCCTCGACGCGGATGCCCTCGCCGAGAAGCGGGAAAAAGAGCGACGGCCGGCAGGCGGCCCATTCGATGTCCATCGGGGCGTTCCTTGGGGGAAGGGCCGGGCGAGGGTTGCGGCCGGCGGCGGGGGGATCGTCCTCCCCCCGGCCACCGGCCGGGCCCTTGGCCTATCGGCGCCGGTCTACCAGTTGAAAACCCGGTCGAGTTCCTCGTCCTTCACCTGGAAGACGACGTTGTGGGGCGGGAGCTTTTCCTTGCGGAAGAAGTCCGGCAGGCGGTCCATCGCCTGCGTGAAGCCCGCCTTGCGGTTGAACTCGCGCTCGAGCGAGAGGACCTTCTTGCCGAGTGCGGTCACGTCGTCCGCCTTGAGTTTCAGGCCGTGGAAGGTGTTGATGAGGTCGATCAGGGCCTGGAAGGTCTCCGGCTGGTCCATGATGGCGAAGGCGATGAAGAGGCACATGCCCGTCGCGTCGATCGCCGCGGTCGCGATCTGCAGGTTGCGGGAGAGGTCGACCTGGCCCTCGGGCTGCAGGGGGTTCACGTTGCCGCCGACGCCCAGGATGTTCGTGGCGACCGCGTAGCCCGCCGTGTGGTCGGCGCCCATGGTGCTCGTCGCGTAGGTCACGCCGATTCCCTGGACCCCCCGCGGGTCGTAGGCCGGCATGGCCTGCCCCTTCACGACCGGGACGCGCTCCACCCCGTACACCCGCCCGGTGACCGCGGCGCCGTTTCCGAGAATGCGGCCGAGGGGGGTTCCGGCGCCGATCTCCTTGACCAGCCGGATGGCCGCCTGGGCGTCCCCGAAGGCCGCGACCCCCGCCTCCATGGCGACGGCGACCGTGGCCCCGGTCTCGATCGTGTCCAGGCCGAAATCGTCGCAGAGCCGATCGAGGGTGGCGATGGCGTCGAGGTCGTCGATGGCGCAGTTGCCGCCGAAGGCCCAGACGGTTTCGTACTCGGGCTGCTTGGTGAGGTAGGCGCCGTCCTTGTCGTAGTAGGTGCCCGAGCAGCGGATCACGCAGCCGCGGTGGCAGCCGTGCGTGGCCGAGCCCTCGCCGCCGCGGGCGTTTTCGGTTTCGGCCTGGGTTTCGCCGCTGATCTTGTTGCAGTTGGCGAAGCGGCCCCACATGAAGTTTTTGGTCGGGTAGGCCCCCGCCTCGTTGATCACGTTGGTGAGCACGTTGGTCCCGTAGGCGGGCAGGCCCTGGCCGGTCACGGCGTGCTTGCGCAGGCCCTCGACGAATTTTTTGTTCGCCTCCTTGAACGCGTCGGGATCCTTGGGCCGCCGGACCCCGCAGCCCGCGTCGTCGACGACGATCACCTTGACCCCCTTGGAGCCCATGACGGCGCCGACCCCGCCGCGGCCCGCGTGGCGCGTGGGTCGGAACTCCATGTCCGTGCAGGCGACGGAGGCCGCACCCATCTTCATCTCGCCGGCGGGCCCGATCGAGATCAGGCTCACCTTGTCGCCGTATTCGGCCTTCATCCTTTCGGCCAAGGCGTAGTTGCCGAGGCCGCGCAGGCTGTTGTCGGGCCGGATCTCCACCTTGTCCTTGCCGAGGTAGATGCGGTAGAGGGTGTCGTCCCGCGGCTTGCCCTCGAGCACGACGGCCGCATAGCCCAGGCGGCCGAGCATCTGGGCGGGCATGCCGCCGGCGTTCGCTTCCTTGATGCCGCCGGTGAGCGGGCTTTTGCACCCGACCGAGAGCCGGCCGGACATGGCCGCGGCCGACCCGCTGAGCAATCCCGGGGCGATCACGAGCTTGTTGTCCTCGCCTAACGGGTGGCAGGTAGGCGGGACCTCGTGGGCGACGATCGCCGAGGTGAGCCCGCGGCCGCCCAGGCCGGCATACGTCGCGGGCAACGGCTCGACCTTCGCCTTGGGGCCTCCCTCGGCCCCCATCTGGATGCGCAGAATCTTGTCCATGGCTTCCTCCTTGTGCGTTGAAGGTTTCAGCCGCCGTGGGGCCCGCCGCCCCCGCTCGCTTCGGCCTTCGCCGGCGCGGGGGGGTGAGAAGCGCGCGGTGCCTTCCCCCGTGCGGCTCTACCGCGGCGGGGGAGGGAAAGTCAAGAAAGCCGGCTTCCGTCGCTAGCCGCGTTTTGCCGCGAAATCCTTCATGAAGGAGGCCAGCGCGTCGACGGCCTCCAGGGAAACGGCGTTGTAGAGCGAGGCGCGGCATCCGCCGACCGAGCGGTGGCCCTTCAAGCCCACCAGGCCGGCGCGGGCGGCCTCCTCGAGAAAGCGCGCTTCGAGCGCGGGGTCGGCCAGCCGGAACGTCACGTTCATCTGCGAACGGCTCGTCGGCTCGGCCGTGCCGCGGTAGAACCCGCCCGAGGCGTCGATCACGGCGTAGATCGTCTCGGCCTTGCGGCGGTTGATCGCGGCCATCGCCTCGAGTCCCCCGACCGTCTCCTCGAGCCAGCCGAGCACGCGCTCGACGACGTAGATCGCAAAGCAGGGGGGCGTGTTGTAGAGGGAGTTTTTCGCGGTGTAGGTCGTGTAGCGCAACATCGTCGGCAGCGTCTCCGGGACGCGCCCGAGCAGGTCCTCGCGCACGATCACCACCGCGACCCCGGCCGGCCCGAGGTTTTTCTGGGCCCCGGCGTAGATCAGGCCGAAACGCGAGGCCGGGATCGGGCGGCTCAGGATGTCCGAGGACATGTCGGCGACGAGCGGGACCGCGCCCGTTTCCGGAAACCGCGTCCACTGGGTGCCGCGGATCGTGTTGTTCGAGGTGAGGTGCAGGTACGCCGCCTGCGGGTCGAGGTCGATCTTCGCCGGGATGTAGGTGAACTCGCGGTCCTCCGAGGAGGCGGCGACGCGAACCGTTTTGCCGAGCAGCCGCGCCTCGCGGATCGCGTTCGTCGACCAGGTGCCGGTGTTCACGTAATCGGCCGAGAGGCCCTCGGGGAGCAGGTTCAGCGGCACCATGGCGAACTGCAGGCTCGCCCCTCCCTGGACGAAGATCACGTGGTGGCGGGCATCGAGGCCGAGCAGCCGGCGGATGCGGGCGATCGCCCCGTTGAGGACGGCTTCGAACTCCTTCGAGCGATGGCTGATCTCCACGATCGACATGCCGGTCCCGCGGAAATCGAGGAAACTCTCCCGCACTTCCTCGAGCACCGCCAACGGCAGCGCGGCCGGTCCCGGGTTGAAGTTGTGAACACGATGCACGGTCATGGTCCGGGCCTCCCTTCTCTCGTGTTGAGGATGAAGGCCATTTCAACAGCCTTCGGCCGCGAAGTCAAACGCCGGCGGCGCGATTGACAGGCTGCCGGGCCCCCGCCTATAAGTCGGGAGCCCCGGATGAGCCGCCGGGAGCCCAACCCGTTTCCCGCCCGAAGGGGAGAACCCGACCGATGCTCGCCGTTCACGCCCACCCCTCCCGCAGCGCCGAGGCGGCCTTGCGGCGCATCGAGGGCCGCCGGCTGCTCTTTTCGCCACGCGAGACCGAGCGCATCCGCCGCATCCTGGAGGAGGTGCGCGCGCGGGGGGATGCGGCGCTCGTGGCCTACACCCGCCGGTACGACGCCCCGCGCTTTGCCCGGCGGCGGCTTGTGCCCTCGGCCGAGGAGGAGGCCGCCGCCCGCCGCGTGGGCCGTTCCTTCCGCAGGGCGCTCGAGCGGGCCGCCCGGCACATTGAGGCCTTCCACCGCCGTGAGCTTCGCCCGGGCTTCGTTCTGGCCGAGCGCCCGGGGACGCTCCTCGGGCAACTCGTGCGGCCCGTGGAACGCGCGGGCCTCTACGTCCCGGGCGGCCCGGGGGGGACGACGCCGCTCATCTCCTCGGTTCTCATGGGGGCGGTCCCGGCACGGACGGCGGGGGTGAAGGAGATCATTATGGTCAGCCCGCCGCGGGCCGACGGCACCATCGACCCGCGGCTGCTTGCGGCCGCGCGCGCGGCCGGGGTGAGCCGGGTCTTCAAGGTGGGGGGGCCCTGGGCGATCGGCGCGCTCGCCTGGGGAACGGAGACGATCCCGCGCGTCGACGTGATCGTGGGGCCGGGGAACCTCTACGTCACGCTCGCCAAACGCTTGGTCGCCGGCGCCGTGGGGATCGACCTCGTCGCCGGGCCGAGCGAGCTCGTCGTGGCGGCGGACGGATCGGCCGATCCCGGCTTCGTCGCCGCCGATCTGCTCGCCCAGGCCGAGCATGACCCGATGGCCTCGGTCGTCTTGCTGACCGACCGGCCGGCGCTCGCCCGGGAGGTCGCCGCGGCGATGGAGGCGCAGCTCCCGCACCTCGGCCGGGCCGCGATCGCCCGGCGTGCGGTGCGCGACTACGGCGCGGCCTTCGTCGCCGCCAGCCTCGATGCGGCCTTCGATCTCGTCGACCGCCTGGCTCCCGAGCACCTCGAGCTCCACCTCGAGGACCCCTGGGCCTGGCTGCCGCGGGTGCGTCACGCCGGGGCCGTGTTCGTGGGCCCGTGGAGCCCGGAGGCGGTCGGCGACTACCTCGCGGGCCCCAACCACGTGCTTCCCACGGTCGGTACGGCGCGCTTCGCCTCGGCGCTCTCCGTCGACCACTTCCTCAAGAAAACCAGCGTGATCCACTACACGGAGGCGGCGCTGCGGCGCGAGGCCGCGGACATCGTCCGCCTGGCCGAGGCCGAGGGCCTGGAAGGGCACGCCCAGTCGGTGCGGCGCCGGGTCGGCCGGGGGCGGCCGCTCAGGACGGCTTCCGCCAGAGGTAGACGCGCAGGGGGGGAAGGTTGAGGGGTTCGATCTGGACGCAGGGCGGGCCCAGCAGTTCGGGCGCCAGGCGGGCGACGCGGCCCATCACCTGGTAGCTCACGAAACGGCCGCCGGGGGCGAGGCAGTCCCAGGCTTCCTCGAGGATCCGCCTTCCAATGTCCGGGGGGATCGTCGAAAAGGGGATGCCCGAGACCACGATGTCCGGCGCTTCCAGGCGGGCGGCGGCGAGCGCGCGGCGGATCTCGGAGGCACTGCCCCAGAAGAGCGCAAAGCGCGGGTCGCTGAGCGCCCCGAGGCAGGCGGCGAAATCGCGGTTGATCTCGATCGCGAGCAGGCGGCCCTCCGGCGGAAGCGCTTCGAGGAGCGCCCGCGTCGTCCCGCCGGTGCCGGGGCCCAGCTCGACGACGACCCGCGCCTGGCTCACGCCGGCGGCGGCGACGATCCGCCGCTCGAGAAACCGCGAGCTCGGCACGGCCGAGCCGACGAGCGTCGGCCGTTTCAGAAACCCCAAGAAAAAGGAGAGGCGCCCGTTTCCCCGGGGCGTCCTGCCGCGGAGCGAGGCGCCGCCCGCCTTACCCATCGCGTCCGTCCTCCTTCGGGCCGCAAGGCCCCCCCCGCAGCCAGTCGAGCAGGAGGCGCACGCCGAAGCCGGTTGCGCCGGGGCCGCAGAAGGCGCTTTCCTGTTTCTGGAAGGCCGGGCCGGCGATGTCGAGGTGCGCCCACGGGGTTTGGCCGACGAACGCCTGCAGGAACAGGGCGGCCGTGATGGCGCCGCCGGCGCGGGTCGAGGGGTGGTTGCGGATGTCCGCGAGGTGGGATTTGAGAAACTCCCGGTAATCCTCCGGCAGGGGCATCGGCCAGCAGCGCTCCCCCGTCCGCCGCCCGGCCTCGAGGAGCGCGCGGCCGAGTTCCTCCTTCGGCGAGAAGACCCCGGCGATGCGCTCGCCCAGGGCCACGACGCAGGCGCCGGTCAAGGTCGCCACGTCGATCAGGACGGCGGGGGAAAACCTCGCCTCCGCCCAGGCGAGGACATCGGCGAGGATCAGCCGCCCCTCGGCGTCGGTGTTGCCGATCTCGATGCGCTTGCCGCTGCGGCCGGTCACGATGTCCCCGGGCCGCATGGCCGACCCGGAGAGCATGTTTTCGACCAGCGGGATCACGCCGACGAGCGGGCGCTTGAGCCCCAGGCGCGCGGCGCCGATCATCGTCGCCGCCACCGCGGCCGCCCCGGCCATGTCGGCCTTCATCTCGGCAAGCGATTCCCCGGTCTTGAGGTTGATCCCCCCGGCGTCGAAGACGACCCCCTTGCCCACGAGCACGGCCGGCGGTTTGCCGGGAGGCCCGTGCCGCAGGACGAGAAGGACGGGGCGCGCGGCGCTGCCGCGCGCGACCGCAAGGAGCGCCCCCATCTTGAGCCGGCGGAGCTCGGCTTCCCCGAAGCGTTCGACGGCGAGCCCCGCCCGGCGTGCCTCGCGGGCGATCCGCGCGGCAAGCCGGGCGGGGGGTTTTTCGTTCGCCGGCAAATTGACCCAGTCGCGCGCGAGAAGCTGGGCTCCGCAGGCGGCCTCGACCTCGCGGGCGACCCTGCGACCGGGCTCCTCGAACGCCTCGGGGACGAGGAGCCGAATGCGGGCGAGGGGCTCGGCCTCGCGTTCGGCGCGCTCCCGGTCGACGCGGTGGTTGCCGAGAAACGCCCCTTCGAGCAGGGCCTGCAGGGCCGCCTGCCCGGAGATGCCGGCCGGGGGCTTCTCGGGGGCGGCGATCGCCAACGCACGCCGTTTCATCTGCTGGGCGCGGCGCACCGCGCGGCCGGCGGCCTGGCGCAGAGACTCCGCATCGGCCGCATCCATGCGGCCCAGTCCCCGCAGGATCACCCGCCGCGGGCCGACTTCCGGGGGGTCGTAGAGGACGAGCTCCTCGTCCCGGCGGCCCCGAAACTCCCCGAGGGTGCGCGCGCGACCGAGGAGGGGGAGAAGGCGCGGGTCGCGGTAGAGCTCCCCCGTCTCCTCGCAGCAGAGCACAAGGAGCGCATCCTCGGTCTTGCGGCCGAAGGCGGCGGGTTCGACGGAGATCATGGCCCGGGTTCCGGCCGGGATCGAAGCTGGGCGCCGCCTTCCCGGCGGAGGCGGTCGAAAGCGGTACTCCCTTATAGCGGCAGCCCGGACCCGCTGTCAACGCGGGCTCTGCGGCCTCACCCGGCGAGGTGCGCCTTGAGGCGCGTGATCCAGCCCCAGTCGAAGGGCTCTTTCCGGCAGGGGACGATCGCCGGGTCGGCAAAGAGGGGGTCGGAGGCGAGATCGTAGCGCGAGGCGGCGCAAGCCCGCGGCCAGAGGGCGGTCCCGGCGATGGGCGAATACCAGGCGAGGACGGGAAGCAGCCCGGCCGCGCTCACGGCGGCGATCGAGCGGACGATGTCGTTTTCGTCCTCCCCCGGCAGGCCCGCCAGCAGGTAGGCCCCCGCTGCGGGCGGGCGGTAGCCCGCGGCCCGGAGAGCCTCCGCCGCCCGGCGGAAATCCTCCGCGTCGATCTTGCGGTCGAGGTCCGCCCGGCGGGCGAAGGCGGTCGTTTCGACCCCGAGCCGCACCGTCGCGAATCCCGCGCGGCGAAGCAGGCGTGCCGTCTCGCGGGTGATCCCCCGCGCGTGCAACGCGTTGGGGGTGTGCAGCCGGACGGGAAGCCCCGCCGCGGCGATCGCCTCGAGCACCGCCGCGCCGTGCCCCTCGGGACGGGGGAGAAAGGCGTCGTCGTAGAGGACGAAATCGGAAACCCCGAAGCCGCGGTGCCAGTGGGCGATCTCCGCCGCCACCGAGGCCGGCGAGCGCAGCCGGCGTTCGGAATCGAGAAGGTGCGCCGCGCAGTAAGCGCAGGCGAAGGGACAGCCCCGGGAGGTGCGCAGGGCGACCGCGGGGATGCGCCGCTCGAGGTCGTAGGCGGGCCAAGGGGCGGCGTCGAGGTCGTCGGTCGGGGGGCCGCCGGAAAAGGCGTATCCGGTCTGCCCCGCGACCGCCCGCTCGAGCTCCGCGTCGGCCGCCGGGCCGCAGAAGACGCGGTCGGCGCCGGCGAAGCGGCCCGCGTGATCGGGGCAGAGGGTCGCGTAGATTCCGCCCAGCCAGACGGGAACCCCGGGAAAGGCGGCGCGCACGTGGCGAATCGTCTCCCGGACCCCCGGGTAGGCGTAGGTCATGCCCGAGCCGATCAGCACGAGATCCGGCCGCGGCAGCCGGCCGAGGTCCTCGGCCAGCCAGGCCGGATCGATGCCGTAGCGCGCATAGCGACGGGTCACGTCCGCGAGGGCCGGAGGCGTGGGCAGCACGGTGCGCAGGAAGGCGCCGCGGCCGTCGGCCTTGCGGGGGAGGCCCGGGGGAAGCCGCGGGTGGAAGCGGTCGAGGCAATCGACCCAGCTCACGCGCAGGCCGCCCGCCCGCAAGCGGGCGGCAATCGCCAAAAGGCCCAGGGGACGCGCCCAGGCGTCGTAGGCGGCGAACCCGTGAATCCAGGGATTCACGAGCAGGACGTGGGGGACGTCGCGAGGCACGGCAGGGGAGCGCCCCGGCGGTGGGCTCAATCCGACTCGTCGTTTGCGAAGTAGGCCATGGAGGTTTTTTTCAGCTCCTCGCGGCTGAACAAGAGGAGGAAATCCGTGACGCCGGCCGCCTCCGCCATGCGCCGCGCGATCGCCCGGCAGGCTTCCTCGTTGTCGGCGTGGATCATCGTGTAGAGGTTGTAGGGCCACTCGGGCAGGGGGGTGCGACGGTAGCAGTGGCTCACCTCGCGGAAGGAGGCGAACGTCCGACCCACCTCCTCGACCCGCGGTTCGGGCACCCGCCAGGCGCCCATGGCGTTCGCCCGGTAGCCGCTTTGCTGATGGCGCAGCGTGGCCCCGAAGCGCCGGATGACGCCGCGGGCGATGAGGCCGCGAAGCGCCTCGAGAAAGGCCTCCTCGGGGATGCCGGCCTCGCGGGCGAGCTCGAGAAAGGGCCGCTCGGTGACGGGGATGTCCCCGCCCACGGCGGCGACGACCTTTTTTTCGACCTCGCTCAGCACGGCGCTTCGGGGGAGGGCCCCGGGCCGACGGCGTCCGCGAAGAGCCGGCGGATCGCCTCCGGGTCGGGGCGGCAAAGGCCGCGGTCGGTGATCAGGCCGGTGATCAGCCGCGCCGGGGTGACGTCGAAGGCGAAGTTCGCGGCCGGGGTCGTCTCCGGGCAGATCCGCACGCGGGCCGGCCCCCGCCCGTCCCAGCCCTCCACCCAGCGCACCTCTTCGGGGTCGCGCTCCTCGATCGGGATTTCGGCGAGGCCGTCGGTGAGCGAGCCGTCGAGGCTGCTCGCCGGGAGCGCCACGTAGAAGGGAACGCCGTTGTCCTTGGCGGCGAGGGCCTTGAGGTAGGTGCCGATCTTGTTGGCGACGTCGCCCGCGGCCGTCGTGCGGTCGGTGCCCACGATCACCAGATCGACCCGGCCGCGCTGCATCAGGTGGCCGGCCGCGTTGTCGGGGATCAGCGTGTGGGAGATGCCCGCCTCGGCGAGTTCCCACGCCGTGAGCCGGGCCCCCTGGTTGAGGGGGCGCGTTTCGTCCACCCAGACGTGCAGGGCGATGCCGGCCTCATGGGCGGCGTAGAGGGGGGCGGTGGCCGTTCCGTGCTCGACGCAGGCGAGGCGGCCGGCGTTGCAGTGCGTGAGCACGTTCACGGGGGAGCCGCGCCGCCCGGCCGCGAGGGACTCGAGGAGCGGGAGGCCATGCACCCCGATGCGGCGGCAGGCCTCGATTTCCTCGGCCTCGATCGCCGCCGCCTCGGCCGCGGCGCGCCGCGACCGCTCGTCCGGGGTTTGCCCGCCGAGGGCCGCCTTCAGCGTCCGGAAGACCGCCCGGCGCAGGTTGACCGCGGTCGGCCGTGCGGCGGCGAGCGCCTCGGCCGCCTCTTCGAGCTCCCGGCGGCCCGCCGGACCCGGGGCCGTCCGCCGCGCGGCGAGGAAGACGCCCCAGGCGCCGGTCACGCCGATCAAGGGGGCGCCGCGCACGGTCAGGGTCCGGATCGCCGCGACCGCGTCGGCGGCGCCGGTGAGCGTCCGGAAGACCGTTTCGTGCGGCAGCAGGCGCTGGTCCAGGACGACCACGCGACCGGAGGGCGCATCGCAACGGATCGGACGCGTCCGGGAGGCACCCGCGTTCATCCCCGTTTCACATCTTGGCCAGGGCGAAGTCGGTCTGCACTTCGCCCAGGAGCACGTGGCGCCGGAAAACCTGGCGCATGCGGTTGGCGTCCATGTGCTGGTAGACGATCGGCTCCTCCCCCAGCACCTCGACGGTCACGTTGGGCTCGCTGCTGCACATGCCCATGCACCCGGAGGTCATGACGCGGATGTCCGTGCGGCCCGCCTCGGCCATCTCCTCCATCAGGGCGCTCATCACGGCACGGGCGCCGGCGGCGATGCCGCAGGTGCCCATGTGCACGGTGATCTTGACGCGGGCCTCGCCGTGGCGCAGGGCGGTCGCCTGGAGCGTGCGCTCTTTGATCCGCTTGAGGTCCTCAACGGTCATCTTGGGCATCGCACCCCTCCTTGCCGCCCCGGGCGAGGCGCCCGAGCTCCTCGCGCAGCCAGCGGGCGATCCCCTCGGCCAGGGCCGGGTCGGCCGGGTCGAGCCCCTCCGCCGTGCGCAGCTCGCGCGTGTCCAGGGCGATTTCCCGTTCCTCTATCCTGTGGCGGTAAACAAAGTCAACCGCGGGATAGCCCGCGATCAGGGCGGCGATCGTCGCCGCGACGTCGCCGAGCGGGGCGCGGTCGATGTGGCCGAGGCGAAAGACGGCCGTCACCTCGGTTCCCGCCCCCGGCGCGCTGCGCACGGTGATGCCGCCGCCCGCGCGGCGCGCCGCGGCGGCCAGGAGCGAGAGGCCGAGTCCCACGCGGCGGGTCGTGCGCGTGGTGACGAAGGGGTCCTCGAGGCGCCTGAGTTTCTCCTCGGGGAGCCCCGGGCCGTCGTCGGCGACGCGGAGCGTCAGGCGGTCGGCGGCCGCCGACTCCTCGACGGTGATCGCGACCCGGCGCGCCCCGGCGGTGACCGCGTTTTCGGCGAGATCGAGGAGGTGGAGGGAGAGCTCGCGCATGGGCCGCCGCCTCAAGACGACAGGATGCCGCGACCCCCCTCGCCCCGCAGGGCAAGGCGCAGCTCCCCGAGCGCGGGGGAGGCGAGCCGCAGCCGCGTTCTCCCCCGCCCGATCTCCGCGAGCCGGTGGGCATCGGAGGCGGTGAGGCAGGGGAGGGCCCCGATTTCGGGGAACCGCGCCCGCGCCTCGCTCAAGGGGACCCTCCAGGAGACCTCGACGGCATCGAAGGGGGGCTCGGGAGGGATGAACCCCAGCTGGTTCAGGATGCCGTGGGCCGGGCGGTCGATGTGCGCGGCGATGCAGAGCCCCTCGAGGCCGCGGACGCGGCGCACGATCTCGGCGAGCCCCCAGCGGGTCGCCCCGATCAGGAGCCGTGGGTTTTCGCCCTGCACCTCGTCGTGCTCGTCGGCGACGACCTGCCAGCCGAAGAGCTCGGGGCGGTTTTCGCCCGCGAGGCCCTCGTAAATCCACTCCTGCAGGGCGAGCGCGCTCCGGAGATCGTCGAACAGGGCGAGCACGTGGACCTCCTCCCGCGAGCAGACCTCGAGCCCGGCCAGAACCGCGATTCCCTCCCGCCGGCCCGCACGCTGGAGCGCGGCCGCGTTTTCGCAGGAATTGTGGTCGCAGAGGGCGATCAGGTCGAGCCCGGCCTCGCGGGCGCGGCGGGCGATGCGCAGCGGGCTCATCTCCCACTCCCCGCAGGGGGAGAGGCAGCTGTGGACGTGGAGGTCGGCATCGAAGGTCCGCAGCACGGGAGGGTCCCGGCGTACCGATCAGGCGGCGTCCGTCCGCCCGACGCCCATCTCCCAGAGGCGGCCGGCGAGCGTGAAGGCCGACGCGGGCGAGGTGAAGAGCGGGATCCCTTCCTCCTCGGCCCGGCGCACCGTGTCGGGGTCGGGCTCCCTTCCGCTGGTGATGACGATCCCGGCCATCTCGCGCAGCAAGGCCACGGCGACGATGTTGAGGTGGCCCTGGACGGTGAGCCAGAGGCAACCGGGCGGCGCCTTGGCCATCACGTCGCTCAGGAGATCGCCGCAGTAGCCGCCGCGGATTTCACGGTCAAGGCCCCGGGCGCCGGCGAGCGCCTTCCATCCCAGGGTTTCACAGAGCTCGGCGACCTTCATCGCTGTCCTCCCCGCCGGGTGTGCGACGCGCGCGGGCCGGGCGCAAGCCACACGCAATCGGAAGCCTCCGCCTGGCCGCGCACGACATCCTCGGCGAAGCTCGGGCAGTCCGGGGCGCCGCAGGCCCCGCAGCCGTAACCCGGCAGCTCCCCGAGCAGCCGCTCGATTTCGGCCGCCTGCTCGAGGGTGAGCGGGGGCTTGCGGTCGGCGAATCGCTCGGCGAGCGCGATCGGGCTCTGCTCGGGCCGAAAGCGGCCCCGGTCGTAGAGCTGCAGGATGCTCTGCCGCGGGATCCGGCGGCCCAGCCCGTAGATGTGGATCATGCGGTGGATGTTGCTCTTGGCGAGGTACTTGTCGACGGCGTTCAGCGCCCCGCCGAGGCAGCCCTCGCGGCAGGTGCGCAGCTCGAAGTATTCGACGTCGCGGAAGAGTCCCATCTCGATCTTGCTCAGGTAGGCGATCGTCTCCTGCATGCCGGAGACGGCCAGGGAGGCCTCGATGCGCATGGAGGCGATCTCGCCGCCCGACATGGCGACCAGCGAGGCGTTGCCGGTGGTGCAGGTTTCGAACTCGAAGCCCTCGCGGCCGAAAGGCTCGGCCTCGGCGACGGCCTCCTCCACGGCCCGGCGCAGCGCGGGGTAGAGATCGTTGATGCCGAGCGAAACCTCGGTCAGGGGGACGGGGAAAGGGCCGGGCGGCGTGCGGGAGGCTCCCATCGTCGGGCAGGGGTTGATGTAGTAAAGGACGACCGGCAGGCCGCGGGCGGCGGCCTGGGGCAAGAGCGTCTCGCGCACCTCGCGGGCCATCAAGGCGACCGGCCGCAACACGGGCAGGACGTGGCCGAGCAGTTGCGGGAACTTGAAGGCGATCAGCCGCACCACGGCCGGGCAGACCGGGGAAATGAGCGGCCAGGGGGCCTCGGCCGCGGTGCGGTTGCGCCGGATGAACTCGGCGGCCGCGAACTGGAACATCTCGAGAAAGATGGAGCTGTCGACCGTGTGGTGGAACCCGAGCCGGCGGAGCCCTTTCAGCACGTCGCGCGGCATGACGTTGGGAAACTGGGCGTAGAGGACGGGCGAGACCAGCGCGATCGCCGTGTGGCCCTCGCCCACGTTCGAGAAGGGATGCACGGCCGCCGTGATCGCCCCCGCCGCGCAGGCGCCGATGCAGGCGCCGCAGCCGATGCAGCGGTCGACCAGGCAGAGGGACTTGCGGCCGCGGATGCGGATCGCCTTGGTGGGGCAGACCTTGAGGCAGGCGGCGCACCCCTCGCAGCGCTCGGCGTGGAAGCGCACGTAGAGGGTCTCGCGGGCGTTCGCGCTCATGGGTCGACCCCCGCGGCGGCTTGGCGGCGAAACAGCATGATCGCCCGCGTGCCGCGGCCGGGCGCGGACTCGAGGCGGAGGCGGTCGGCGTTGGCCTTCATGTTCGGAAGGCCCATCCCGGCCCCGAAGCCCATCTCGCGCGCGGTTTCGTCCGCCGTGGAATAGCCCGGCCGCATCGCCAGCTCGATGTCCGCGATCCCCGGGCCCGTGTCGCGGACCTCGAGGGTGACCTCGTCGTCCTCGAGCGTCATCTCGAGCTCCCCGTCGCCCCCGTGGATCACCGCGTTCATCTCGGCCTCGTAGCTGCAGATCGCGATCCGCCGGATGAGGCCGGCATCGAGTCCCATCGCCTTGAGGAAGGCCTGGATCTGGATGGAGGCCTCGCCCGCGTGCAGGAAATCCCGCGCGCGGATCGGGTACCGTTTCGTGACCGAGGCCATGGTTCGATCGGCGGCAGGGGCGGCGCCCCTACCGCCTGCCGTCCAGCCCGGTCATGCCGCGGGCGTGAAGCCGGCCGCAGCAGACGAAGAGCGAGTGAGGGCTGGCAAAGACCGGCAGCCGCTCGGCTTTCGCCAGCGCGACGGTTTCGGCCGGCGGGATCTTGCCGCGCACGAAGACGACGGCGGCGACGCCGGCGATCTTCGCCGTGCGGACGGTCTGGATGGAGGTGAGCCCGGTCAAGAGCAGGATGCCCTCGGTCGGCCGCGCGAGCACGTCGCTCATGAGGTCGCTTCCCGCGCAGCGGGTGATCTCCCGCTCGAGGCAATCCTCGTCCGTGAGCGCCACGGCCTCGAGCTCGCGCACGATCTCGGAGAGCTTCATGCCCGTTCTCCCGGCGGGGAAGGCAAGGCCGGCCACGGCCCGGGGTGTCGTTTCCCCGGAAGGTACGCGGCGGGAGGAGCAATCCACGACAGGCCCGTTATAAAAGCCCGGCCGTCGGCCTGTCAAGGAGCCTCCGCAGCCGTGCGGCGGCTTCCTCGACCCGTGCCGCGGCCGGTGCGGGGTCGAAGGAGACGATGCGCCCCGCCTCCACGATGCGGCGGCCGGCCACGATCACCGTGCGGACATCCGACCCGCGCGCCGCGTACACCACGGCCGAGACGGGATCGTGGAGGGGTGTGAGGTGCGGGGCGCGCGTCTCGAGGAGGACGAGGTCAGCCTGCTTTCCGGGTTCGATCGACCCGACCTCGGTTTCGAGGCCGATCGCCCGCGCCCCCTGCCGGGTCGCCAGCCGCAGGATCTCCGCGGCGGAAACCGCCTCGGGGTCGAGCTGCGCCGCCTTGTGGATCTTCGCCGCGAGGTCCATCGCCCCGAAGAGATCGAGGTCGTTGTTGCTGGCGCTGCCGTCGGTGCCGAGGCCCACGGGGATCCCCCGGGAGATCATCGCCGGCAGGGGGGCGATCCCGGAGGCGAGCTTGAGGTTGCTTTCGGGGTTGTGGCTGACCGCGGCCCCGCGGCGGGCGAGGGTGTCGAGGTCGCCTTCGTCCACCCAGACGGCGTGGTGGAGGAGGCTTCGTTCGTCGAGGACGCCTGCGCGCTCGAGAAGGCCGATCGGCGAAAGCCCGTGGCTTGCCAGGCAGGCCTCGCGTTCGCGGCGGGTCTCCGCGGCGTGGGTCTGAAACAGGAGCCCCCGCTCCGCGCACAGGCGCTTGGCGGCGGCGAGCGTCCTTTCCGAGCACGTGTAGGGGGCATGGCAGAAGATCGAGGGCCGAAGGCGCGGCGAGCGGCCCTCCCAGCGGTCGCAAAACGACTCGGCCGCGTCGAGGTTGCGCGACGGGTCGGGGACCCCCGGCGCCGGGGCATCGATCACCCCTTGGCCGACGACCGCCCGCAGCCCCGAGGCGAGCACGGCTTCGGCCACGGCGTCGGCGTGGAAGTACCCGTCGCAGCAGGTGGTCGTGCCGGAGAGGGCGAGCTCGGCCAGGGCCAGCAGCGCCGCCGCGTGCACGGTTTCGGGGTCGAGGAGCAGCCGCTCGGCGGGGAAGATGAACTCGTTCAACCAGCGCTCGAGGGGCAGGTCGTCGGCGAGTCCCCGGAAGAGCGTCATCGGCAGGTGGGTGTGGGCGTTCACCAGGCCGGGGAGGAGAATCCTCCCCGCGGCGTCGATCCGTTCGGCCGCCTCCCCGGGCCGCTCCTCCCCCGGCCGGCCCAGGGCCTGGATGCGGCCGCCCCGCACGGCGACCCAGCCCCCCGGGATGACCTCCATCGCCGGGTTGCAGGTCAGCACCCAGGCGGACTCGATCAACAGGTCGCAGGCGGTCACGGCCTTCCCCCCGCCCGCCCCCGCCGCGCGCCGCGGATCCCCTCGGCCAGGCGCTCCACCGCCGCCATCGCCTCTTCCACGTCGAAGGTCTCGATGCGGCCGTCTTCCATGAGGACGCGGCCCTCCACGACGGTGCAGGCGACGTCGCTGCCGCGCGCCGCGTAGACGAGCTGCGAGGCGGGTCGGTAGAGGGGGACGAGGTGGGGGCGCCGGGTGTCGACGACGATCAGGTCGGCACGCTTGCCGGGCTCGAGGGTGCCGGTCACCTCCCCCAGCCCGAGCGCGCGGGCGCCTTCGCGCGTGGCCATGGCGAGGACCGTCCCCGCGTCCATCACCGCAGGGTCCAGCGCCTTTCCCTTGTGGATCTTGGCCACGGTGTCCATCTCGCGCAGGAGATCGAGGTCGTTGTTGCTCGCCGGGCCGTCGGTCCCGATCCCGACGCAGAGCCCCGCGGCGAGCATCCGCGGCACGGGGGCGATCCCCGAGGCGAGCTTGAGGTTGCTCTCGGCGTTGTGGGCGATCTTGACCTCGGCGCGTGCCAGGCGCTCGATGTCGGCCTCGTCCACCCAGACGCAGTGGCAGGCGAGCAACCCCGGTCCGAGAACCCCCAGGCGTGCGAGGTGCTCGACGGGGGAGGCGCCGTAGCGCTTCCGGATCGTTTCGGTCTCCCCGCGGGTCTCGGCGAGATGGGTGACGAGAGGAACGCCGTGCCGCGCGGCGAGGCGGGCGGCGCGCACCAGGAGCTCCGGGGCGCAGAGGTAGGGGGAGTGCGGCTCGACGGCGACCGTGATTCGCGGGTGACCGCGCCAGGCGGCGATCAGCCGCTCGGTCGCGGCGAAGCCGTTCTCGATGTCCCCGTAGTGCGGGGAGGGGAAATCGAAGAGCACCTCGCCCACCACGGCCCGGAGCCCCGCCTCGTCGGCGGCGCGGGCGACCGCGGCCTCGAAGAGGTACATGTCGCAGAAGGTCGTCGTCCCCGAGAGGATCATCTCCGCGCACGCGAGCAGGGCCCCGCGGTAGACCTGCTCCTCGGTGAGGGCGGCCTCGGCGGGGAAAATGTGCTCGTTCAGCCAGCGATCGAGGGGCAGGTCGTCGGCGAGCCCCCGGAAGAGGGTCATCGCGGCGTGGGTGTGGGCGTTGACGAGACCGGGCAGGATGAGGCCTCCGCGGGCGTCGATGCGGCGGGCGGGGAGGTAGCGCGGTAGCAGATCCCGCGTTTCGCCCACCTCGAGGATCCGGCCGTCGTGGACGGCGACCGCGCCGTCGGCGAAGACCCGGCCGCGGTCGTCCAGGGTGAGGAGGGTCCCCCCGCCCACGAAGAGGTCAATCGGCCGGGGCATCGTCCCTCAATCGCCGGGCGAGCGCCGCAAGCAGCCGCAGCAGGCGGGGCTCGGCCGCCCTCGCCGCCGCGAGGATCTCCTCCATCGTGGAGCGCCGCGGGCGGTCGGGGTCGTGCACGTTGGTGATGACCGATATCCCGCAAAGGCGCATCCCGCCGTGCACGGCGGCGATCGCCTCCTGCACGGTGGAAAAGCCGACGGCGTCGGCGCCGATGGACCGCAGCCAGCGCACCTCGGCCGGCGTCTCGAGGGCGGGGCCGCGCAGCCCGGCGTAGACGCCCGGCCGCAACTCGATCCCCGCGAGCCGGCCGCATTGCCGGGCGAGGCCTCCGATCTCGGGGTCCCAGGCGAAGGCCATGTCCGGGAACCGGGGTCCCCAGGCTTCCTCGTTCGGCCCGACGAGGGGGTTTTCGCCCGTCAGGTTGATGTGGTCGGCGATGCCCAGCAGATCGCCCGGCGACAGGGCCGGGTTCACCCCCCCCGCGGCGTTGGTGAGGATGAGCCGCCGCACGCCGAGCTCCTGCAGGAGGCGCACGGGAAAGGCGACCTGCCGGGCGCTGTAGCCCTCGTAGAGGTGCAGGCGGCCCTGGAGGACGAACACCGCCAGGCCGGAGAGCCGGCCCGCGACGAGGCGCCCGGCGTGGCTCTCGACCGTGGCCGGCGGGAGGTGGGGGATCTCGCGGAAATCGACGGCTTCAGCCCCCTCGAGCGCCGCGGCGACCCCCCCGAGGCCCGTCCCGGTGACGATCGCGGTGTCGGGCCGGATCGAAAACCGCCGCCGCACGGCCTGCGCCGCCTCCATCGCCTGCACCCGGGTCGTCATCGCGCTGCGGTCACTCCCTTCGTCTGCGGCCGGGGGCCGGAACATGGCGCGCCAGCCATAGTAGGCCCTCCGCAGGCCGCCGGTCAAGACGAGCCGGCGCGGCGGCCCCTTTCCGTTTGACAATCCGCGGGCTCTGTGAAATAGGAAACCCTTCCGCGCTGCGGAATTCCCGAAAGGAGACCTCCGCGCATGGCCGACCTGCCGCATCCCGAGCACCCGGACATCACCGCCGCAATGTGGGAGCAGATCGATGCCGTCATCGAGCGCCACCGGGGCGTCCCCGGCGCGGTGATCGCGGTTCTGCGCGAGTGCCAGCAGATCGTCGGCTACCTGCCCGTGGAGCTGATCGACGCGATCGCCGCGGGGCTGAACCTGCCGCGCAGCGACGTGTTCGGTGTGGCTTCGTTTTACTCGCTCTTTTCCCTCAAGCCCAAGGGACGCAACCTGATCAAGGTCTGCATGGGGACCGCCTGCTACGTGAAGGGCATCAAGGAAGTGATCACGCGGATCGAGGCCCAATTCCGCATCACGCCGGGGGGCACTTCGGCGGACCGGCGCTTTTCCCTCGAGGCCGTACGCTGCCTGGGGGCCTGCGGGCTCGCCCCCGTCATGGTGGTCAACAACGATACCTACGGGGACGTGAAGGCCGACCGCGTGATCGAGGTGCTCGAGCCCTACACGTGATCCCGGCGGGCAAGGCGCCATGAAAATCTCGGAAATCCGGGACATCCTCAAGGCGGAGGTGCTGGCGGGCGAAGACCAGCTCGACGCCGTCGTCACCGGCGGCGGGGGCGCCGACCTCATGGCCGACGTTCTCTCCGCGGTGGCCAAGGGGGCGGTGCTGCTCACGGGGCTGACGACCGAGCAGGTGCTGCGGACCGCGCGCGTGGCCGGCGTCGCCTGTGTCGTCTTCGTGCGCGGCAAGCGGCCCGATCAGCCGGTGATCGAGCTGGCACGCTCCTACAAGCTGCCGGTCCTGCTCACGAAGTATTCGCTCTTCGTCGCCAGCGGCCGGCTGTACATGAACGGCCTGCGAGGCCTCGACGGGTCCTGGTGAGCGATCCGCACCGGGCGGCGCGACGACCACGGAGAGACGATGAACCAGGTCAGAACCCAACTCATGCTCTGCGGCGGCACGGGCTGTCGCGCCAACCGCAGCGAGGCGTTCCGGGAAACCCTCCAACAGGAGCTCGAGCGGCGCGGGCTCGCCCGCGAGATCGAGATCGTCGAGACCGGCTGCAACGGCTTCTGCGCCGTCGGCCCCGTGATGCTCGTCCAGCCCGAGGGCATTTTCTACCAGAAGCTCACTCCCGAAATCGTCCCCCACCTCGTCGAGGAGCATTTCCTGAAGGGTCGGCCGGTCAAGAAGCTCTTCTACGTCGAGCCCGCCTCCAAGGAAACCATCCCCAAGATGGAAGAGATCCCCTTCTTCGCGCACCAGATGTTCTGGGTGATGCGCAACAAGGGGGTCATCGACCCGGAAAAGATCGACGAGTACATCGCTCGTGACGGCTACTTCGGTGCGGCCAAGGCGCTGCGCGAGATGACCCCCGAGCAGATCATCGAGGAAGTGAAGGTCTCGGGCCTGCGGGGGCGGGGCGGGGCGGGCTTCCCCACGGGGATCAAGTGGGAGTTCGCGCGCAAGAGCCCGGGCCGGGTCAAGTACGTCCTGTGCAACGCCGACGAGGGCGACCCCGGGGCCTTCATGGACCGCAGCGTCCTCGAGGCCGACCCCCACGCCGTGCTCGAGGGCATGATCATCGCCGCGCGCGCGATCGACGCCCACCGGGGCTACATCTACGTGCGCACCGAGTACCCGCTCGCCATCCGGCGCCTGGAGATCGCGATCCGCCAGGCGCGGGAGTACGGCCTGCTGGGCAACGACATCCTCGGGACGGGATTCGATTTCGACATCGACATCTACCAGGGAGCCGGCGCCTTCGTCTGCGGCGAGGAAACGGCGCTCATGCGCTCGATCGAGGGCAAGCGCGGCATGCCGCGGCCGCGGCCGCCCTTTCCCGCCGTGAAAGGCCTCTGGGAAAAGCCCACCGTCTTGAACAACGTCGAGACGCTGGCCAACATCCCGCTGATCATCACCCACGGCGGCCGCTGGTTCGCCTCCGTGGGCACCGAGGGCAGCAAGGGCACCAAGGTCTTCGCCCTCTCGGGGGACGTGAACAACATCGGCCTGGTCGAGGTCCCCATGGGGACGAGCCTCCGGCGGCTGATCTTCGAGATCGGGGGCGGCATCCCGCGGAAGAAAAAGTTCAAGGCGGTGCAGCTGGGGGGGCCCTCCGGGGGGTGCGTGCCCGAGCAGTACCTGGACATCCCCGTCGACTACGAGGAGATCGCCAAGGTGGGCGCGATCATGGGCTCGGGCGGCGTGATCGTGATGGACCACGAGACCTGCATGGTGGACATGGCGCGTTTCTTCATGGACTTCGTGCAGGATGAGTCCTGCGGCAAGTGCACCCCCTGCCGCGAGGGGACGCGCCGGCTGCTCGAGATCCTCGAGAAGCTCTGCGAGGGCCGCGGCGAACCCGGCGACCTCGAAACGCTCGAGGAGCTCTCCCGGATCATCAAGGAATCCTCGCTCTGCGGCCTGGGGCAGACGGGGCCCAACCCCGTGCTCTCGACGCTGCGCTACTTCCGCGAGGAGTACGAGGCGCACATCTTCGAAAAACGCTGCCCCGCCAAGCGCTGCGTGGCCCTGCTCAAGTTCGAGATCGACCCCGAGGTCTGCACCCAGTGCGGGGCCTGCTTCCGGGCCTGCCCGGCGGGGGCGATCTCCTGGAAGAAAAAGGAGCCGGCCCGCATCGACAAGGAGAAATGCATCCGCTGCATGACCTGCTTCGAGAAGTGCCGTTTCGACGCGATCTCCTGAGCCCCCGCCGACGGCTTCTCAGCAGGGCGCCGGCTCTCCCTCCGCCGCGGGCGGGTTGCGGCGCGGGAAGAGATCCTCGATCGCCTTGCCCGCGATCTTCCCCAGGCAATCCGCCAGCGCTTCCGCCTCGCTTTCCCCCACGCCCTGGAACTCCTGCCGGGCGACCAGGTTGACGAGGTTCGGCACGGCGACGAAACGGCCGGCCAGACGGCCGTGGAGGGCCTCGTGGACGTCGATGTAGACCAGCCGTCCGTCGCGGATGAGGTTGTAGCGGCTGACCCGGGTCAGGATGTCACGGGGGGCAAGGGGATCCATCGGCGGGCACTCCCGGCTCAGGGGCGGTCTTCCTCCAGGGTGAAGCGCAGGGGAAAGCCGCTTTCGCGCGCCGCCTCGTGGGCGCGCGCGACGCGTGTTTCGGCGAGCTCCAGGGGATAGATGCCGCATAGGGCGACGCCGTGGTGATGCGCCTGCCACATGAGGGCGGCGGCCTCGGCTTCGGGCTTGTGGAACACGACGACCAGCACGGCGACCACGAAGGCACGCGGCGTGAAATCGTCGTTGTGGAGGAAGACGCGGTAGAGGGGGGGCTCGGCGACCTCTGCATCTTCCCGGGTTTCCCCCTCCACGGCGAGATCGGGTTTCTCGACGTCCATGGTCTACGCCCCGGCCGCGGGATCGGCTTTCCTTTCGGCCCCGCTTCGGGTAAAATGGAAAAAAGACGAAAGGTTGCGGCCGCTTCCCCCCAGCCGCCGCCGAAAGGCCCCGCGATGAGCGAGATCCTCGTCCCCCTCGAGGGTCGGGAAGCCTGCTTCCGCTGCCCCCGCTGCGGCCGGACGCGCACCTTCGACCCGACCGCCTTCGGCGAGCCTCCGCCGCGGCGGTTCCGCCTGCGCTGCGGCTGCGGCGCCGAGGCGGTCGTGCGCCTCGAAAAGCGCCGCTGCTACCGCAAGGAGGTCGACCTTCCGGGCCAATACCTACACTATGTGGACGGCCGCCCTCAAGGCAAGGGGACGATGCGCGTCCGGGACCTCTCCACGCGCGGGATGAAGCTCTTCGTCGACGGCCGCGAGCGCTTCGCGCCGGGGGACCTGCTCAAGGTCGTCTTTCACCTCGATGACGCCGCCCGCAGCCGGCTCGAGAAAAAGCTGATCGTGCGCAACGTGAACCCGCCCTATGTCGGAGCCGAATTCGCGCCGACCGAGGTCCTCGACAAGGCCCTCGGCTTCTACCTGCGCGGGTGATCCGCCCCGCTGTCCCTGGGCCGGCGGGGACCCGCTGCTGATCGCCTACCACGACCGCGAGTGGGGGGTGCCGGAGGCCGACGAGCGCCGGCTCTTCGAATTTCTCGTGCTCGAGGGCGCCCAGGCCGGGTTGAGCTGGATCACGATCCTGCGCAAGCGCGAGGCCTACCGCCGCGCCTTCGCCGGCTTTTCGGCCGAGCGGGTGGCGCGCTTCACCCCGGCCGACGTGGCGCGGCTGCTCGCCGACCCGGGGATCGTCCGCAACCGAGCCAAGATCGAGGCCGCGATCGGAAACGCCCGGGGAGTCCTCGCGTTGCGCGAGGAGTTCGGCTCGTTCGGGGCGTTTCTCTGGCGCTTCGCCGGCGGCGCCCCGCGCACGAACCGGTGGCAGCGGGCCTCCGAGGTGCCCGCGGAAACCGCGGCGTCGCGGGCCCTGAGCCGCGAGCTCACCCGCCGCGGCTTCCGCTTTTTCGGGCCGGTGATCGCCTATGCCTTCATGCAGGCGACGGGCCTGGTGAACGATCACCTGACGGGCTGCTTCCGCCACGGCGAAATCGCCGCTCAATCGCCCATCTTCGCCATGTAGTCGTCGTAGAGGGACTCGAGCGCGAGCTTGTGCTTGGCCTCCTCCTGGCAGAGCACCTGGAAGAGCTTCTTCGCCTCGGGCCCCTGGGCCTGCCGCAAAAACTCGTTGTAGAGCTTGAGGGCTTTTTCCTCGCGCTTCATCGCCAGCATCAGGATTTCGTTGTAGGCCATCCCCGGCCGGTATTCGATCTCCACGGCGAAATCGCTTCGCTTGAGGTCCTTGATCCACTTGAGCGGGTAGTCGGCCACGGCCTGGGCGGTGCCGCGCGTTTTGAACTCGAGGAGAAGGCGTTCGTGACGACCCTCTTCGCGGGCGAACTCGGTGAACATCTCCCGGGCGCCGGAGAAGCTCTCCTCCTTGGCGAGCCGCGAGTAGAACTGGACCGCCTCCTTTTCCTTGGCGACGGCATAATCGAGAATTTCCTCAAGGCTTGCGAAATTCATGGCGACCCTCCGTGCGGGGTTGAACGGGCAAGGGACGTGCTTGGGCAGGCTGTTAGCAGGAATCGCAAAGGCGATCAAGGCACGGGACCCCGCACCCGCGCACCCCGCTCGCCCGCTGGGGGGATTCTCCACGGTCCCTGTCGCGGAATGCCACGGTCGTAAAACCTGACGGAATCCCAAGACAATCGGGTTTCCCCGCGGGTCTTGGCCGCCCCGCGCCGTGGTCGAATCCCACACCCTGCCTCCGGCCCGGCCGAACGCCCGCATTCTTTGGCTTTGTATTTTTATCCTGCAATTTCGGTCAATTGAATTGAGGATAGGGGTTTTCCGCCCCTTGCGGCACGCGGCTTGCTCTTCTATCGGGCGAAACGGCGAAAGGAGAGCGGCCATGAGCGACAAGAGCCAATCGCGGAAGAACGGGGCGAAACGGGAAAGTGTGGGCTACGGCTCGACCTACGGCCGGGCGGCGGAAGATCCGGGGAAGTCCCGGGGGATCGACGCCGTGCTCGGGGGACGGGCCTATCGCGTGCGGCCGGATGCCAAGGCGCGCACGGATGCGCCCTGCCTGTGGATGGCGGCCGGTGCCGTGAAGTTCAAGCCCTGCACGAATTTTTACGACTGCCCGACCTGCCCCTACGACCGGGCGATGGAGGAGCGGGCGCGCTCGGGCCGGCAGCCCGGCTGGCGGGACCTCATGCGCCGGCTTCCGCCCGAGGGCCGGCTGTGCCGGCATACCCTCACCGGCCGGATCCCCGGCCGCCGTTGCGCCTACGATTACGCCTGCGGAGCCTGCGATTTCGACCAGCTCTACGAGGAGGTCCTCTGCGCGCGGCACCCGGCCCCTCCGCCGGAAGTCACCCGCGTCCGCGGCTTCGCCGTCCCCCTCGATCACCGTTTCCACGCCGGGCACACCTGGGCGCGGGTGGAGGCGGGCGGCGCGGTGCGGGTCGGGCTGGACGATTTCGCCCTGCGCCTCTTCGGCGCAGCCGACGGCTACGAGCTTCCCCGGTGCGGGGAAAGTCTCGATGCGGATCGGCCGGCGCTCGCGATCGCGCGCGGCGGAAAGCGTGCCGCGGTTCTCGCCCCGCTTTCCGGGGTGGTCGTGGAGGCGAACGCCAAGGTGCGCACGGAACCCGCCGCCGCGCGCCGCGACCCCTACGGCGAGGGCTGGCTGCTTCTGGTGCGGCCGCCGGATCCGAAGAAGGCTCTCGCTTCGCTTCTCTTCGCCGAAAAGGTGGTCGAGTGGCTCACCGCCGACGTTGCCCGCCTCGAGCGTCTGATCGAGGAGACCGCGGGTCCCCTCGCCGCGGACGGCGGGCTCTTGGGCGCGGACATCTTCGGTGCACTCCCGGCCCTCGGCTGGGAGCGCCTGGCGGGTGAATTCCTGCGCAGCGGAGGGGGAGGCCGGCGATGAACGCCGCGCGTGCCGCCGCTAGCGCTTTCCCGCCCTGCCTGTGGATGCAGGCGGGAGTCGTGCAGCGCAAGTTCTGCACCCGCGGCTTCCGCTGCCGCGAGTGCCCCTTCGACCGCGCGCTCGGCCGCCTCGCCGCGGAGAACCGGAGGCTCGCCTGCCGGGGCGAGAGGCCCGCCGGAGGGAGAGGGAGGATCGAGCCGTGGCCGGACCGCCTGCGCCGTCTTCCCGTTCGGTTGCGGCCCTGCGTCCATCACCTGGCCGGCCGCATCCCGTTTCGGGCCTGCACCGGCGATTACCGCTGCAGCCGCTGCGAGTTCGACCAGTATTTCGCCGAGGAGTTCCGCGTGTTCTCGGCGCTCCAGGCGGTTGCGCCCCTTGCGGTCGAGGGGCTCAAGATCCCTCAAGGGGTTTACCTTCACCCCGGCCACGTCTGGCTCGAGCCGGGGGAGGGGGGCGAGGTGCGCCTCGGGCTGGACGACTTCGCCTGGAAGGTACTCTGCCCGAAGCGGGTCGAGACACCGCTCACCGGGGCAAGGCTTGCCCGCGGACGTCCCGCCTTCGTCCTGCACCGCGGGGCGAGGCGGCTTGCGCTTTCCTCGCCGCTTGACGGGGTGGTGACTGCGGTGAACCCGGCGATGCGCGAGCGGACGGCGGGGTGCGCGCCGGACCCCTACGCCGCCGATTGGGTGCTCCGGGCGCAGGCCGATGACCTTTCCGCCGCGCTCTCCCGGCTGCACGTCGGTCCCGCGGCGGCCGCGCACCTCGGCGCCGCCTGCCGCCGGTTGGCCGACTTTCTCGCCGCACGCCGCGGTCCGCTCGCCGCCGACGGCGGCTTTCTTGACTGGAAGGCCCTCCCCGAACTCCTCGAGCCGTTCTGGGAAGAGCTCGCCCGCTCATTTTTCCTCGCCGGGTCCAAAAGAAAAGGGCCTGCCTTGCGGCAGGCCCCGAGATCCGGGTGAAGAGATCTCCTTTAGCGGATCAGCTTCCGGCTGAAGGCGGCCAGGCCAAGCAGCCCCGCGCCGAGCAGGATCATCGTTCCCGGCTCGGGGACGCGGGCGGTCGGCCCGGGCTGATCACATCCATCACCGGCGGAGCCGGTTCCTCCATCGGGAATCACTACGCCGTCCCCGATCTCTCCCGCCGAACCCCCGGAAGAGGTTGAATCCGGCGGAGCCAAGGCCAGCAAGGCCTCCAGCACATCCTGATCAGGCTTGTCGGTCGAGGACTCATCCGATGATTCCTTGCCTTTGGCTGAATCGATGAAAGGCTGCAGGTCCTGCTGAAAGACCTGCTCGCTGGTCACCGCCGCGCCGCGGGATTTCTTCCCCCCGCCGCCTCCGCCGAAGAACCAGAACGCGCTTCCCTCGGCGGCCAAGCCGAGCAAAAACACCGCAGCTACCAATAAGACCATTCCCTTTTTCATTCCCTGGCATCCTCCTTTCGTTGTCGCTTTTTTCCCAAGGCAGGCAGCACGCCGCCTGTTCGGCCGATTCTTATGCAAAGAGCGTGCAAAGATTTCGAAAGAAAAAATATCAAATTTTTTCAAATTGTTGTTTTTGAAGGCCCGAGAGCGAAGGCGAAAAACTGGGAAAGGACACCCCTCTTTCTGGGTAAAAAAAATCCCAATTTTGGGGGAGTCCCGGGTTATCGCCCGCCGGTGAGCCGGCGGCCGCAGCCGCGGTAGGTGTCGTGGTCGATGCGCACCTCGACCGTGGTATCGAAGCGCTCCCCGCTCATGCTGTCGCGGCACTCCGAGGCCTCGAGGGTCACCACGATCCGGTGCGCGCCCAGGGCGGCCGTGTAGCGGAGCGACCCCGCCTTGGGTCCCGGTTCGCGCCGGCCGTTGGGGAAGCTGAAGTAGAGGTTGCCGTAGTCGGCGACGAGGTCGATCGTCGCCAGGGGGGTTCCCTCGCGGATCTCGAGGTACCAGCCGGGCTCGTTGCCGACGGCGCGGAAGTCGACCCCGTTCAGCCGCGCATCCTCCCAGACGGCCCGAAGGGGATTGCCGCGGCAGGTCATGGGCGGCCTTCCGGACAGTTCAACCCTGGCCTCGTCGCCTTTTTGCCAGACCAGGTTCGCCCCGTCGGTGTATTTCGCCCCCGAGGCGTCCGGGGCCTGGGGAAGGAAGAGCTCCCCGTCCTCGAAGCGCAGCCGGACCCCGTCCCCCTCGTGCCGCAGGCTGAAGGAGCGCTCCGGGCAGTCGAAAAAGAGGGTCGCCGGCGGGGCGGTGCGGTGGGAGGCGAGCGCCGGCACAAGACCGATGTCGGCCGTTTCCCCGTGCCCGTGGGTGAGGACCGGGACGGGCCGTCGCGTCGCCCAGAGGGTCACCCCGGCAGCGTCCGTGACCCGCGCGCGCAGGGCGTAATGGCGGGTCGGGTCGATCCCGGAGGGGTCGTAGGGCAACACGAAGTCGATCGGAAAGCCCCGGCCCGCGGCGGGAAAGCTCTTCTCCCGCAGCACCAAGGCCGCGGCGGCCTTTCCGCGCTGCTCGACGAGAGCGACGGTGACGACCGCATCCTTTGGCAGCTCGATCCGCCGGGGGGTGGTGAGGGTGCCGCGGATGGCGGGCCGGGCCGCACCCTCTTCCCGGGCCGGGCTCGTTGCCCCACAGGCGATCGCGGAAGCGGCGGACACGACGAAAACGACCCAGAGGAGAGGGCACGCGTTTCCCTTCATGGCGCTTTCCTCCCGCTTGGCGGAGACGGCGATCGTTCTTATCCTCCCGGCGTCGAAAAGAAAAGCCCGAAACCCCCGAAAGGAATTCCCGGATGCACGTTCTGGATCGCCTTACCGCGGACATCACCTTCACCCTGCGCTGGGGCAAAGACGGGGTGGTGCACACCGAGAGCCTCTTTGCCGGCCGGGTCAACTTTTGGCGCGACCTTTTGCCGCCGGGCCTCCGCGAGGGGCTTGCGGCCGAGCCGGGAAGGCGGGTGTTTCCTCTGTCCTTCGAACCCGGGGCCCTGCTCCCCCTGCGGGATGCGGCGGAGATCCGCCGCATCCCGGCCGCGGACTTCCGCGGCACCCTCGCCGACGGAAGCAGGATCGTCCCCCGCCGCGGCCGCTTCTACCCGCGCGGGTTTCTCCGCGGCCTGCCGGGTGTCTTTCCGCAAAACGTCCTTCCCTTCCGCTGCCTCGCGGCGGACGACGAGGGCCTCGTCGCCGACCTGAACCCCCCGCTCGCCGGCATCGCGCTCGAGCTCGAGGCGGTCGTCGAACGGCTTGCCCCGAAGGCCGGCGAGCGCGGCGGGAGTTCCATCGACTGGACCGAGAGGCTCCTCGAGGGGCCGGGCATGCAGTCCCGGGCGGACGGAGCGCCGACCGAGTTCTTCACCGCCGAGGCCTTCTCGCGGGCCGACGAGAACGACGATGCGCTCTTCTACCGGAGGCCGCACCTGGTCGCCCACCTCGACGCGTGCGCCCTCGAGGAAGTCGAGCGCCTCTACGGCCGCCTCCTCCCGCCGGGCGGGCGGGTGCTCGACCTCATGGCCAGCTGGTGCTCGCATCTCCCGGAAAGTTTCCCCTTGTCCGGCCTGACCGCGCTCGGGATGAACGCCGAGGAGCTTGCGGCCAACACCCGGGCCGATCGCCGCCTCGTCCACGACCTGAACGCCGACCCGCGCCTGCCCTTCGAGGCGGCCGCCTTCGACGCGGTCATCTCGACCGCCTCCTTCGAATATCTCGTGCGGCCGCGCGAGGTCTTCGCCGAGGTCGCCCGCGTGTTGCGTCCGGGGGGGATCTTTGTGCAGGTGTTTTCCAACCGCTGGTTTCCGCCGAAGGCCGTGCGCCTCTGGGGCGAGCTCCACGAGTTCGAACGGATGGGGCTGGTCCTTGAAGTTTTCCGCGATTCGGGAGAGTATGAACGGCTTGAAACGTTTTCCCTGCGCGGACGGCCCCGGCCCTTGGAAGATCGCTACGCGGGGACGATTCCCCACGCCGACCCCATCTACGCCGTCTGGGGAAGGAAAACGGCCCCCGGGGCCGCCGCCCGCGAGGAAGGAATGCGCCCGTGAACCTCGCCGAGCCATGCGCCGGCGCGATCGTCTGCGCCCGGAACCTGACGCGCCTCTTCCGCCTGGGGTCGGGGACCGTGACCGGCCTCGACGGTGTCGACCTCGACATCGCCGCCGGTGCCTTCGTCGTCCTCAAGGGCCCCAGCGGCTCGGGGAAGAGCACGCTTCTTTCGCTCCTCGCCGGGCTCGACACCGCCAGCTCGGGCGAGCTCACGGTCGCCGGCGAGCGGCTCACCGGCCGCAGGCCGGCCGATCTCACCCGCTTCCGCCGCGAGGTCGTCGGCATGGTCTTTCAGTCCTTCAACCTGCTCCCGACCCTGAACGTGGTCGAGAACGTCTGCCTGCCGGCGCTCCTCGCCGGGCGCGACGAGGGGGCGGCCCGGCGCAAGGCCGAGGAGCTCCTCGAGCGGCTGGGGCTCTCGGGCCGCGCGCGCCACCCCGCGGACCGCCTCTCCGGGGGCGAGATGCAGCGCGTGGCCATCGCCCGCGCGGTGATCAACGGCCCGGCCCTGGTGCTCGCCGACGAGCCGACCGGGAACCTGGACAGCAAAAACGGGGAAGCCGTGATCGAGCTCCTTGCGCGCTTGAACCGCGAGGACGGGGTGACCGTCCTGCTCGCCACGCACAGCGATCTCGCCGACGGGGCCGCTTCCCAAACGCTGCGCATCCGCGACGGCCGACTCCTCCCCCCCCCATGCGGCGCCTGACCTCGTTTTTCCGGCTGTTCATCGCCTTCAGCCTGCGCCATGCGGCGCGTCACCGCGGCCGCACGATCGCGGTCGTCTGCGGCATCGCCCTGGGGGCGGCGGTCTTCACCAGCGTGCGGATCGCCGTGCACGCCTCGCTCGCCTCCTTCACCCGCAGCATGGATTTCTTCGCCGGAAACGCAGACCGCGTGCTCGTGCAGCCCGGCGGGGCGCTTCCCGAGGAGGCGCTCGCCCGCTTTTACACCCACCCCGCGGTGCGCGACTACACGGTGCTTTCGACCACCTACGCGCGCAAGGCCGGTGCGGAGGCGGCCCCCTTCCTCCTGATCGGGATCGACCCCCTGCTCGACCGCACGTTTCGCGAGTGGCGCCTGAGCGGCCGGGAGGCGGAGGCGGTCGAAAGCTGGCTCGATCTCCTGCGCGAGCCCTACACCGTCTTGCTCAGCCTTCCCCTCGCGCGCGAGCTGGGGCTCGCCCCGGGGGCGAGGCTTGCGCTCGAGCACACGCGGCGGACGGTCGATTTCCGCGTCGCCGGGCTGCTCGAGCCCTCGGGGCTCGCCCTCGTCGAGGGGGGCCGCGTGGGAATCGTCGACATCGCCACCTTCCAGGAGCTGACCGGTCTCTACGGCAAGATCGACCGCATCGACCTGAAGTTCCGCCGCGGGGTCTCCGCGGCCGAGATCGAGGAGCTCGCGCGGAGCCTGCCGCAGGACCTCGCGCTGCAGTCCCCTTCCGCGGCGCGCGAGAGCGGGGTGACGATGATTCGCGCCTACCAGCTCAACCTGTCGGTGTTGAGCTTCGCCTCGCTCTTCGTCGGCATGTTCCTCGTGTACAGCCTGGTCGCCCTGAACGTCGCCGCGCGCAGGAAGGAGCTCGCGATCCTCCGCGCCCTCGGGGCCGCCCCGCGGACCCTGTTCAAACTCTTCCTCGCCGAGGGGGTGCTGCTCGGGACGCTCGGGTGGCTCGCGGCGATCCCGCTCGGCGCCTTTCTCGTGCGCCACCTCCTGGAGGCCGTTAGCCGCACGATCTCGACCCTCTTCGTCCGCGTGCGGGTGGAGGACCTGGAGCTGAGCGGGGCCGAGATCGCCGTGAGCTTCGCCGTGACCCTCGTCACCTCGCTGATCGCCGCCTGGCAGCCGGCCGGCGAGGCCATGCACGTTCCTCCCCGCGAGGCCATGGAGATGGTCGCCCCGGAGGAGCGGCGGCGGAGAAGCGGCCGATTCGCGGCCCTCCTCGCCCTCGGCTGCCTGGCGGCCTGCGGGGCCCTGCTTCCCCTCCCGCCCGCAGGCGGGGTCCCGCTGGCGGGCTACCTCGCCGTGCTCCTGCTCTTCCTCGGCTTTGCGCTCCTTTCGCCGTTTCTGCTCGAGCAGCTCGCCTCCGGGCTGAACGGCCCCCTTGCGCGGCTTGCCGGTCCTCCGGCCCTGCTCGCCGCCCGGGCGGTGCGGCAGGGAGCGGTGCGCACGGCGGTTTCGGTCGGCGCCCTGATCACGGCCGTCGCCCTGTTCGCCGCGCTCGTCATCATGGTCCACAGCTTCCGCCGCACGGTGGAGGTCTGGGTGCAGCAGACCGTGAGCGGGGAGCTTTTCGTCACCTCGAAGCTGGGGCAGGTGAACCGCTTCCGCTTCCCCATCCCCGAGGAGATCGTCGACGGGCTCCGGGGGCTCGATTCCGCGTTCGACCTCGTGGAGAGCCGGCGCTGGTTCCTCGAGCGGGGTCCTTTCCCCTACGAGTTCGAGGCGATGGGCATGGAGACCTTCTTCCGCCACGGCGATTTCCTCTGGCTGGAGGGGGATCCCGCCACCCTCCGGCCGCGGGCCGCCCGCGGCGAGGGGGTGCTCGTCTCCGAGGTGTTCTCCTCCCGCACCGGCCTGCGGCCCGGGGACCGCTTCGAGGCCCGGATCGAGGGTTCCCTCGTCGATCTCCCCATTCTCGGGGTCGTGCGCGACTACCGCACCGACGGCGGCGTCGTCTTTTACTCCCACGCCCATTTCCGGGAGCGCTTCCACGACCCGCGCTGGAGCGGGGTGCGCTTCTTTTTCCGCGAGCCGCCCGCGGACCCCGAAGCGGAACTTTCCCGCCTGCGCCGGGCGATCCTCGAGCGCTGGGGCGACCGCCTCGACCTCGTCGGCGGCCGCGAGCTGCGCGGGGCCGTGCTGCGGATCTTCGACGAAACCTTCGCCGTGACGACGGTGCTGCTCTTGATCGCCCTCGCCGTCGCCTCCCTCGGGATCGCCACCACCCTCACCGTTCTCGTTCTCGAGCGCTCGCGGCAGCTGAACACGATCCTCGCCGTCGGCGGCAGCCCGCACCAGATCCGGTCGATGATCTTCTGGGAGGCGGCCTTTCTCGTGGTCACGGGCGAGGGGGCGGGGCTCGCCTGCGGCGTTCTCCTCTCGGGGATGCTGATCGAGGTGATCAACCGCCAGTCCTTCGGCTGGACCTTCCTGTACACCGTGGACTGGCCGAGCCTCGGTCTCTCGCTGCCCCTGATCTTTGCCGCGGCCCTCGGGGCCGCCCTTCCCGCCGTGCGGGCCGCCTTCCGGCATCCGCCGGCGGCGCTTCTCAGGCAGCGGTGAGGGGAGGCGGCGTGCGCACTCGAGGCGGGACGCGGACGGGGGGAGGGGCGCTCGGGCGGCGGATCCGGATCGGCCTTTCGGCCTGGGTCGGCGCGCTGCTGCTGTTTTCCTCGGCCGCGCTGGCCGACCCTGCCGCGCAGGGCTTCCTCCCGGTGACCGGCCCCTGCGGCTTCGAGTTCCCACGGGACCACGCCCCGCACCCGGGCTTCCGCACCGAGTGGTGGTATTACACCGGGAACCTCAAGACCGAGGCCGGGCGGCGCTTCGGCTACCAGCTCACCTTCTTCCGCTACCAGCTGACCCCCTTCGGGGGCTCCGCCGCGTGGCCGGAGCCGCCCTCGGCCTGGCGCACGCGCCAGATCTACTCGGCGCACGCCGCCCTCTCCGACCTCGCCGCACGGCGCCACCTCCAGGCCGAGCGCCTCGGCAGAAACGCCCTCGGCATCGCGGGCTGGCTCCAGTACGGCGAGGACATCACCCTCTACCACCGCGGCTGGAGCATCGTGATGTTCCCCGACCGCCACACGCTCGCCGCCGCCGACGAGGAGTTCGCCTTCGCCCTCGAGCTCACCCCCCTCAAGCCTCCCGTCTTCCACGGCCGCGAGGGATACAGCCTCAAGGGCTCGACCCCCGAGCGGGCAAGCTGCTACTACTCCTTCAGCCGGCTGGAAACCAAGGGCACGGTCACCCTGGGCGGCAAACGCCTCTCCGTGCGGGGGCAGAGCTGGATGGACCACGAGTACGCCTCCGCCCCCCTCGAGCCCGGGACGGTGGGCTGGGACTGGTTCAGCCTCCAGCTCTCCGACCACAGCGAAATCATGCTCTACCTCCTGCGCCGCGAGGACGGCGGCCTTTCGCCCGCCTCGAGCGGCTCCTACATCGACTCCCAGGGGATGAAGCGCCACCTGGAGTCCGGCTACTTCACGGTCGAGGCCCTCGACTCCTGGAAAAGCCCGCGCACGGGCGCGGTCTACCCGGCGAGCTGGCGGATCCGCATCCCGCTGCTCGGCGTCGACCTCGCCGTCAAATCGAACCTCGCGGACCAGGAGATGCGCACGGCCTCGACCACGGGGGTCGTCTACTGGGAGGGGAGCGTCTCGGCCCGCGGCACCAAGGGGGACGCCCCGGTCGAAGGGGCGGGCTACGTGGAGCTCACGGGCTACGCCGGGGGGATGCCGGTCTTGAAATGAGCCTTCAGGCACCCATTCTCGAGGTCGACGGCCTGCGCAAGGTGTTCCGCGGGCGCACCGCGGTGGACGGGATTTCCTTCCGCGTCGACGCGGGCGAGTGCTTCGGGCTGCTCGGCCCGAACGGGGCAGGCAAGACGACGACGATCCGCATGCTCTACGGCTTCTCCCCGCCGACCGCCGGCAGGGTGCGCCTCTTCGGCATGGACCTCAACCGCGACTGGCGTCGCATCCGGGCCCGCATCGGGGTCTGCCAGCAGGACAACACCCTCGACCCCGACCTGACCGTCGAGGAGAACCTTCTCGTCTTCGCCGGCTACTTCGCGATCGGCCGCCGCGAGGCGACCGCCCGCGCCGCGGAGCTGCTCGACTTCTTCGCCCTCGCCCCGCGCGCCCGCTCGCGCGTGATGGACCTCTCCGGGGGCATGATCCGGCGGCTGATCCTCGCCCGGGCCCTGGTCAACCGGCCCGACCTGCTGATCCTCGACGAGCCGACGACGGGCCTGGACCCCCAGTCGCGGCACCAGGTGTGGGACCGGCTCGAGAAGCTCAAGGCGAGCGGCCTCTCCGCCATCCTCACCACCCACTACATGGAGGAGGCCGCGCGCCTCTGCGACCGCCTGGTGATCGTCGACCACGGCCGGATCCTCGTCGAGGGCCGGCCGGAGGAACTCATCCGCAAGCACGTCGGCCGCCAGGTGGTCGAGATCGGCGGCCCGGACGGCGCCCTGCGGGAGTACCTCAAGGAGCAGAACCTCCCCCACGACGACCTGGGGGAGCGCATCCTGCTCTACACCGCGGGCGACGACGGCCGGGTCGCGGCCGTGCGCGAGAACTTCTGCCTGCGGCGCTGCACCTTCCGGGACGCGACCCTGGAGGACGTCTTTCTGCGACTCACCGGCCGCGAACTGCGCGAGTGAGGGGCGGCCGCGGCGCGACGAAAGGACAACGGCCCGTGATCCGATGGGATGCCATCTCCTGGCGCTTCCTCCGCGTCTGGCGGCGCAACTTCGTCACCTTCCGGAGGATTTGGAAGGTGAACTTTCTCACGCCGCTCTTCGAGCCCGTCCTCTTCATCGCCGCCTTCGGCCTGGGCTTTGCCGGGCTGCTCGGCGAGGTGCGCTACGGCGGGGAGGCGTTTTCCTACCCGGCCTTCCTCGCCCCCGCGCTGATCGCCGCCGCCGTCATGAACAACGCCTTCTTCGAGACGACCTACGCCTCCTTCGTGCGCATGTACTACCAGAAGACCTTCGACGGGATGCTGGCGACGCCGCTTTCGCTCGAGGAAATCATGCTCGCCGAGATCGTCTGGAGCGCCTCCAAGGCCGCCGCCGCGGCGGCGATCATGCTCGGCGTGCTCTCCCTCTTCGGGCTGCTTTCGTGGCCGGGGGCGCTGCTCGTCGTCCCGCTCGCCTTCCTCGGCGGGATCGCCTTCGGCGCGGTCGGCCTCTTCTTCACGGGGATCGTCCCGACGATCGAGATGTTCAACCTGCCGATCTTTCTCTTCGTCACCCCGATGTTTCTCTTCAGCGGGACCTTCTTTCCCGTCTCCAACCTGCCCCTCTGGGCGAAGCCGCTTGCGCTCTCCTTCCCTCTCTACCACCTGGTCGAGCTCTGCCGGCTCGTCTGCCTGGGCCGCTCCGAGACGGTGGCGCCCCTGAGCCTGGGCTACCTTGCGGTCTTCGGGGCCTTCTTCACGATCCTGGCTCTCCTCTTCATGCGGCGGCGGCTCATCCGGTGAGAAGGCGCTTGACAAGCGCCGCCGATGCGGCAATCATCCGCCTGGCCCGAAGCGGTTTCCCTCTCCCCGAATCGCCGATCATGAACCCCGCCCCCCCTCACCGCCGGAAGGCGTTTCTCGTTTCCATCCTGCGCTGGCTCGACGCCGAGGCGGGCGCCGACCTGCCGGAGGACGAGCGGCCCGACCGGGTCCAGTGGCTGCGCATCCTCCCCTTCGTCGTCCTGCACGCGATGTGCTTGGCCGTTTTCTGGACGGGCTGGAGCCCGGTGGCGGTCGCGGTCGCGGCCGGGCTTTACTTCGTGCGCATGTTTGCGATCACGGGCTTCTACCACCGCTACTTCTCTCACCGCGCCTTCCGCGCCGGGCGGGCGGCGCAGTTTATCTTCGCCGTGCTCGGCAACTCCGCCGCCCAGCGCGGCCCCCTGTGGTGGGCCTCCCACCACCGCCACCACCACCGCTTCGCCGACACCGACGAGGACCCCCACTCGCCGGTCCGCCGCGGATTCTGGTGGAGCCACATCGGCTGGCTGACGAGCGCGCGGCACTTCCCGACCCGCTGGACCTACGTCAAGGACTGGATGGGCTTCCCCGAGCTCCGCTTCCTCAACCGCTTCGACACGCTCGTCCCCGCCCTCCTCGCCGTGGGGCTTTACGGCCTGGGCGCCTTTCTCGAGCGGGTCGCCCCCGGACTGGGGACCTCGGGCCCGCAGATGCTCGTCTGGGGGTTTTTCATCTCCACGACCGTCCTTTTCCACGCCACGGTGACGATCAACTCGCTCGATCACATGGTCGGCACGCGCCGTTACCCGACTCCGGACGCAAGCCGCAACAACGCCCTGCTCGCCCTGATCACCCTCGGCGAGGGCTGGCACAACAACCACCACCACTACGCCGTCTCGGCCCGGCAGGGGTTCTTCTGGTGGGAGCTCGACATCACCTACGCGCTTCTCTGGCTGCTCTCCCGGCTCGGGGTCGTGAGCGATCTGCGGCCGGTCCCGGAAGCCGTGCGCCGGCCTCCCCCGGGCCGCCGCGCGTGAGAGGATCGCCGTGCGCATCGCCGTCGTCGGCAGCGGGATCTCGGGGCTCCTCACCGCCTATCTCCTGCACCGGGAGCACGAGGTCACCCTCTTTGAGGCCGAGGAACGGATCGGGGGCCATACCTGCACCGTCGACGTCGAGGCGGGAGGCCGCACCTTCGCCGTGGACACGGGCTTTATCGTCTTCAACGAGAAGACCTACCCGAATTTCGTGCGGCTGCTGAAAACGCTCGGGGTCGCCGCGCGGCCCTCGACGATGAGCTTCAGCGTGAAATGCCCGCAGTCGGGGATCGAGTTCCGACCGAGCGGCCCGAACACCTATTTCGCCCAGCGGCGGAATCTGCTGCGCCCCGCCTTCTACCGCATGCTCCTCGAGATCCGGCGCCTGCGCCGCGACCTCGCCGCCCTCGCCGCGCACGGCGACCCGGCGCTCACGCTCGGCGCTTTCCTCGACCGGCGGGGCTATTCGCCCTTTTTCCGGCGCCATTTCCTCGAGCCCATGGGGGCGGCGATCTGGTCGAGCCCGCCGGGCGCCTTGCGCCGGTTCCCGGCCTGGTTTTTTGCGCGCTTCTTTCAAAACCACGGCTTTCTCGAGCTCGTCCAGCCGCGATGGCTGACCGTCGCCGGGGGCTCGCGAAGCTACCTCGGACCGCTCACCCGTCCCTTCCGCGACCGCATCCGCACCGGCTGCCCCGTTCGCGCCGTGCGCCGCGAGGCGGCCGGGATCCGCTTGCAGGCGGCCGGGGAGGAGCTCGCCTTCGAGGCGATCGTGCTGGCCGTGCACAGCGATCAGGCCCTGAAGCTGCTGGCCGACCCCACGGAGGCCGAACGCCGGATCCTGGGGGCGATCCCCTACCGCGAAAACCGCATCGCCCTCCACACCGACACCTCGATCCTCCCGACACGGCGGCGCGCCTGGGCGGCCTGGAACTACCTCGTCCCCGGCGACGAAGAGGCGGAAGTCGCCGTGACCTACGACATGAACATCCTCCAGGGCCTCGCGGCTCCGGTCGAGTTCCTGGTCTCGCTCAACCTCGAGGCGCGCCTCGACCCGCGCCGCATTCTCCACCGGGCCCTCTTTTCCCACCCCGTGTACACCGCGGAGGGGATTTCCGCCCGCGGTCGGCTGGAGGAGATCCAGGGGGTGCGCCGCACCTACTTCGCGGGCGCCTGGTGCGGCTTCGGCTTCCACGAGGACGGCGTGAACAGCGCACTGGCCGTCGGCCGTCGCTTCGGAATGGAGCTTGCGTGAGAAGCTGTCTCTACGAGGGGACGATCCGCCATCGCCGCTTCCGGCCGGTGAAGAACGCCTTCCGCTACCGGCTGATCCTGCCCTACGTCGATCTCGACGAGCCCGATGCCCTCTTTTCCCTGCACCCCTTGTGGAGCGCTCGGGGGCCCGGCCTCGCCTGGCTGCGCTGCCGCGACCACTTCGGCGACCCCGACCTGCCGCTTGCGGAGGCCGTGCGCCGCAGGGTCGCGGAGAAGAAGGGGCGCCGGCCCGCGGGCCCGGTCTGCCTGCTTTGCCACCCGCGCTATTTCGGCTACGTCTTCAACCCGGCGAGCTTCTACTACTGCTGGGACGAGGAGGGGTCGGTTCTCGAGGCGATCGTGGTCGAAATCCACAACACCCCCTGGGGCGAGGTCCACACCTACGTCCTCGACCGCGCGACGAACCTCCACCCCCACCCGGCATGGCGGCGGCACCTGCTCGACAAGGAATTCCACGTCTCCCCGTTCATCGACATGGGCATCCGCTACGACTGGCGTTTCCGGGTGCCGGGCCCGGCGCTCGGCGTGCACATGATTCTCCTCGAGGGCGGGGAGCGGCTCTTCGATGCGACCCTCGCGCTCGAGCGGCGCCCGGTCGACCGCGAGGCCCTCGGCCGGGTCCTGTGGCGCTACCCCCTGCTCACGCTGAAGGTGACGGCCATGATCTACTTCCAGGCCCTGCGCCTCGCGCTCAAGGGCGCCCCCTTCTACCCCCACCCGCGCAAGCGCGGCCGGATCCCGCACGGAGGTGCGCGATGAACGGCCGGATCGTCCCGCAGGAATCCCCGCCTCCCGCCGAACTCCCCGTCCGGCCCCTCGACCGCTGGGCGCGCGGCCGCGTGCTCGCGATCCTCGGCCGCCTCGAGCGCGGCCGCCTCGTTCTCGAGGAGGAGGGGGGCGAAACGCATGCCTTCGGCCGCAAGAGCGCGGCCTTCCCCCTCGAGGCCCGCCTCGTCGTCCGGCACCCCCGCTTTTACGGCGACTGCTTCCTCGGCGGGACGATCGGCGCAGGCGAATCCTACATGGCCGGCTGCTGGGCGGCCGACGATCTCGCCGCGGTGGTGCGGATCCTGGTCCTGCACCCCGAGGTCTTCGGCGGCCTGGAGCGTGGGCCGGCCCGGCTTGTCGCCCCGGTGCTCCGGTTCATGCATTGGCTCAACCGCAACACGCGCCGCGGCAGCCGGCGAAACATCCTTGCCCACTACGACCTGGGAAACGATTTTTACGCGCTCTTTCTCGACGAGACGCTCACCTACTCCTGCGGCATCTTCGAGCGGCCGGGGGCCACGCTCCGCGAGGCCTCGATCGCGAAATACGAACGGATCTGCCGCAAGCTTCGTCTGTCGCCCGCCGACCGCGTGCTCGAGATCGGCGGCGGCTGGGGCGGGTTCGCGATCCACGCCGCCTCCCGCTACGGCTGCCGCGTGACGACGACCACGATCTCCGATCGCCAGCACGAGCTCGCGGCCCGGCGCATCCGCGAGGCCGGCCTCGAAGGCCGCGTCGAGCTCCTGCGGCGCGACTACCGCGACTTGAGCGGCCGTTACGACAAGCTCGTTTCGATCGAAATGATCGAGGCCGTGGGCCACGAGTTTCTCGAGACCTTCTTCCGGGCGGCAGCCGAGCGGCTCGAGCCCCACGGGGCGATGCTCCTGCAGGCGATAACGATCCGCGACCAGGTCTTCGAGCGCCACAAGAAGAGCGTCGATTTCATCAAGCGCTACATCTTCCCCGGCTCCTGCATTCCCTCGATCGCGGCCATGGCCGCGGCCGTCGCCCGGGCCACCGACCTGAAGATCGTCCACCTCGAGGACATCACCCCGCACTACGTGCGCACGCTGCGCGCCTGGCGCGAAAACGTGCTCGCCCGGCGCGAGGACGTGCGCCGCCTGGGCTTCCCGGAGAGCTTCCTCCGGATGTGGGAGTTCTACCTCGCCTACTGCGAGGGGGGCTTCGCCGAGCGCTACCTGGGCGACGTGCAGATGCTCCTCGTCAAGCCGCTCAACCGCATGGACCCCATCCTGCCGCCGCTCGCTTGAGGGGCGGCCGCCCCGGTGCCGGTCAGCCGTCTTCGCGCCGCCGCAGGCGGTAATGGGAGATGATCCACTCGCGGCCGCCGGCGAACCCCCAGAGCTCGGCGCAGGCCATGAAGAAGATGCGCCAGCGGTGCAGCCTCCGCTGCGCCTCCGCGGGCTCGGTGCCCGCCCCGAGCGCCGCGAGCGCCTCGGCGCGCCGGGCGTCGAGGCGCTTGAGCCAGGCCTCGGCCGTTTGCGCGTAGTGGCGGCCGTTCAGACGGTCGTGGCGCTCGAGGACGAGGTCCTCCTGGCAGTAGAGCAGAAGGTCGTCGGAGGGCATCATCCCGCCGGTGAAAAAGTGCCGGCCGAGCCAGTTCCCGGCCCCCTCGGTCTCGAAGCGGTAGGCGAACCGCCGGTGGGTGAAGACGTGCAGGAAGAGCTTTCCCCCCGGCCGAAGCCAGGAGCGGATGCGGGCGAGCAGGGCCGGCCAGTTGGCGAGGTGCTCGAACATCTCGATCGAGACGACGCGGTCGAAGGACTCCCCCGGCGCGAACTCGTTCACGTCGGCGGTCACGACCGCGAGGTTCGAGAGGCCCAGGCCGCGCGCCTGCTCCTCGATGAAACGCCGCTGGGGGGCGGAGTTGGAGACGGCGAGAATCGAGCTTCGCGGGTAGCGCGCGGCGGCCCAGAGCGAAAAGGAGCCCCAGCCGCAGCCGAGGTCGAGCAGGCGCTGTCCGTCTTCGAGGAGGGCGCGGGCGGCGACCCGCTCGAGCATCGCCTCCTCGGCCGCATCCAGTCCGTCGACCCCCGGCGGCCAGTAGCAGGCGCTGTACTTCATGCGCCGGCCGAGGACGAGCCGGAAGAACGCGGCGGGGACCTCGTAGTGCTGGCGGTTTGCGGCCGCAGGCTCGGGGGCGATCGGCGAGGCGCGCATCGCCGCAAGAAAGCGCATCTTGGCGGCGAGCGCCTCCTCGGGGTCGTTGCGTCGCTCCGAGGCGAGGCGCTTGCGGTCGAGGGCGCGGATCGCCAGGCGGATCAGAACGTCCGGGACCCGGCCCCGTTCGGCGGCGTCAATCAGGAGGTTCATCGTCCGGTCTCCGCGGCGGAAGCGGGATGAAGGCCGAGGTCCGGCGCCGGTATTCGCGGTACGCCGGGCGCCGCTCGAGGATCGAGCGCTCGGTCAAGGGGATGCCGGTCATTTTCAGAAGCACGAGCGTGACCAGGATCGGGCTGAAGATGGTGAAGGCGCCGCCGGGTACGGCGAGCGCGATCCCGTAGAAGCCCCACCACACGAGGCACTCGCCGAAGTAGTTCGGGTGCCGCGAGTAGCGCCAGAGGCCGCGGTCCATCACGAGGCCGCGGTGTCGCGGGTCGGCCTTGAAGCGCGCGAGCTGGGCGTCGGCGATCGCCTCGAAGAGCATCCCGCAGAGCGCGAGGGCGGCGCCGGCCGCATCCCAGGAAGTCATGTGCGCCGGCTCCGCGGCCGCCTGGGGGACAAGGATCACGAGCGCGATGACCCACAGGAAGGCTGCCTGCAGCCAGAAGACCTTGAAAAGGCTCACCCAGGCGAAGCGCCCGCCGCTTTCCCGGCGCCAGGCGGCGTAGCGGGGGCCCTCGGGCCGACCGCGGTTGCGCCAGGCGAGGTAGAGGGAAAGCCGTACCCCCCAGAGGGTGCACAGCACCGCGACCGCAAGCCGCCTGCCCTCCCACCCGCCGGCCTCGGCCCAGCCGATCCAGGCGACGAGCACGAAACCCAGGCCCCAGAGGCTGTCGACCACGGTCACGTCGCGGCGCAGCAGGCTGTAAAGCCAGCCCGCGGTCATGAGGGCGAACACCGCAAGCGCGGTCGCGAGCGCAAGCTTGGCCGGCAGGAACACGGTTCAGGCTCCTTTCGCGGGGGGAAGCCACACCCCCGGCCGCAGCGGGTCCTCCACCCGCTCGCCCCGCCGCCGCGCCGCGATCGCCCCGCGGATGCGGGCGTGACGGTCGGCGTCGATCGGAAATTGCACGGCGAAGGCGAGGGCGACCAGGTTGCAGAGCGAGGGGACCAAGGCGTAAAGCAGCCTCAGGGCGAGGATCGCCGAGGGGGGCTGGGGGGAGTTGGGCACGTAGCCCGATTGGCCGAGCAGAAGAAGCCCGACCCCGACCCCGCCTGCGGCGGCGAGCTTCTTCGCGATCGACCACAGCCCGACGTAGCGGCCCTCGCGGCGCTCGCCGGTCAGGAGCTCGTCGTAGTCGATCACGTCGGCCTGGATCGAGGAGGGAAGCGCCAGCGTCGCCCCCAGCCCGAGGCCCGAGAGAAAGACGAGAACCCCGTAGACGGCGGCATCGCCCGGGCCGAGGAAAAAGACGCCGGTGAAGGCGCCGGTGTTGACGCCGATCGCCAGGATCCAGGCCGGCTTCTTCCCGATCCGTCCGGCGAGCGCCGTCCAGGCCGGAAGAGCGAGGATCCCCGTCGCGAGGTAGAGGACGAGAAAGCCTTCGGCAGCGGGGGCTTCCAGCACGTACTGCACGTAGAAGAGGATCAGGGTCGCCGGCAGGTTCCCCCCGAAAGCGCTCACCGTGTAGGCGGCGAGAAGAATGCGAAAGGGCCGGTTCTTCAGGGCGAGCCGCAGCCCGCGGAGGAGGCCCGGGGAAGGGGTTGCCGCGGTCGTCGGAAGCTCGCGCACGGCGAGCGCGCAGACCAGAGCCGTGCCCACGAGCAGGGGCGCGTAGAGGAGGGCCATCCACAAGAACTTCGCCCGCTCGCCCGCGGCGTCGGCCGGGAGGCCGGCTGCGGCCTGAATCACGGCCGGCGCGGCCGCCGCGGCCAGGGTCCCGGCGAGCAGCATCCCGTCGCGCAGGGCGAAGAGGCCGTTTCGTTCGCGGTAATCGAAGGTGAGCTCGGGGCCGAGCGCCTCGTAGGGCACGGTCACCGCCGTCCAGGCGAGAAACAGGGCGGTGATCCAGAAGGCGAACCACGGCGCTCCGGTCCCGGCGGGGGGGATGAAGAGAAAGGCGATGGCCAGCGCGACGAGCGGGGCGCCGAGCAGGATGTAGGGCCGCCTCCGGCCGAAGGGGGTCCGGGTCCGGTCCGAGAGATGGCCCATGAGCGGGTCGGTCAGGGCGTCGAAGATCCGTACCCCCGCGAGAATCGCCCCCACGGCGGCGACCGGGACCCCGATCACGTCGGTGTAGAACTTCGGGATGTAGACGTAGACGGGGATCCCCACGACGGCGAGGGCGAACGCCGGTGCGGCGTAGGCGATCTTGCGCCGGCGGGAAAGGCCGGGGCTCATGGATCCCCCCGCAGGGCCGCCTTGAGGCGGGGGTCGAGCGGGTTGTCGCCCAGCCAGATGGCAAAGGGGGACGCGGCGAACTCGGCGCCGGGCACGGTGCCGAGCGGGAGCCCGTTCAGGGAGAGGGTCGTTCCCGCGCCGGGGAGGTAGGCGAGGGCGTAGCGGTCGCCCGGCCGGACGTCGCGGTAGAGGGCGTTTAAGGCGTCGAGCGCGGGCCGGAGACGTTCGAAGGCGGCAAGGCTGGCGTTGCGCGCGACCCCGGCCTCGGTCGCGCGCCGGAAATCGCGGGCCGTGATCGGCCGGAAGTACTCGATCTCAAGCCGGCGCGGCACCTCCGCGAGCGCCTCCTCCGCGGGGACCCCGGCCGGAAGATAAAAACAGGCGGCGTACACCTTGACGAACCCGTAGGCGAAAAGCGTGCCGCAGCCGCGCACCGCAAGGCGCACCTCGCGCACCTCGGCCTCGTCGGCGAAGAAGACCCCGCCCGCCTCCGCTCCCAGCGCCGCAGCCGGGAGCGCCGCAAGAATCACCCCAAGGCTTAAGCCGCTGTGCCGCAAGGTTCTCACCCGCTCCTCCTCCCACTCATGGCGGTGGCAGGGAAACGGTAAGAACTATCGGCCGCTTGGCAACCGCGCGTCGGGGGGAGGGTCGGGGGGCGCGGGGGGTCAGCCCTGGAGGGTTTCCTGCTCGGAGATGCCCATCAGGTAAAGCAGTCCGTCCAGGCCGAGGCTCGAGATCGCCTGGTCGGCGTTCGCCCGCACCTTGGGCTTGGCGTGAAAGGCGACCCCGAGCCCGGCCGTGTGCAGCATGGGGAGGTCGTTTGCCCCGTCGCCGACGGCGATCGTCTGCTCGAGGCTGATGTTCTCGACCATGGCGATCGTCTTGAGGATCTCCGCCTTGCGGGGGCCGTCGATGATCTCGCCCACGAGGCGGCCGGTGAGGACGCCGTCCTCGATCTCCAGGCGGTTGGCGAAGAGGTAGTCGAAACCCAGGCGTTTCTGGAGCAGGCGGCCGAAGTAATCGAAGCCGCCCGAGATGATGCCGAGCTTGTAGCCCAACCCCTTGAGGGTTGCGGCCACGCGCTCGGCCCCCTCGGTCAGCCGCAGGCCGGCGGCGACCTCGGCGAGCACGCTCTCGGGCAGACCCCGGAGCAGCGCGACCCGGCGGATGAGGCTTTCGCGAAAGTCGATCTTTCCCTGCATCGCCGCCTCGGTGATGCGCGCGACCTCGGACCCGGCTCCGGCGCGGTCGGCCAGGATGTCGATCACCTCGGCCTGGATGAGGGTCGAGTCCATGTCGAAGACGACGAGACGGCGGTTGCGGCTGTAGATCGTGTCGTGGTGGAAGGAGATGTCGATGCCGGTCTCCTCGGAGATGGCGAGAAGCCTCCCGCGCAGCCCGTCGGGATCGGCGAGCGCCCCGGCGGCGACCATTTGGATGCAGGCCCGCGGGGAGACTCCGGGACGGGCGAGCGAGAGCCGCCCCGAGAGCCGGTGGATCGCCTCGATGTTCAGACCGCTCTCGGCGAGCGCGCGCGCGACCAGCGCCAGCGGCGCGGCCGTGATGCGCCGGCCGAGCAGCGTGATGATGCGGCGCTCGCTTTGGGGACGGTCGACCCAGGCCTCGTAGCGTTCCTCGTCGATCGCGGTGAATCGCGCCTGGAGGCCGAGGCGGTGGGCGGCGAAGAGAATGTCCTTGAGCACCGAGGCCGAGCGCGAGGCGTCGGGAATCTCGATCAGCATCCCGAGCGAGAGAAAGTCGTGGATCACGGCCTGGCCCATGTCGAGGAGGGTGACGCCGTAGGGAGCGAGGGACTCGGCGAGCTGGGCGGTGAGTCCCGGCCGGTCCTCGCCGGTGATGTTGATCAGGACGATTTCGCGCATGTGCGTCGGAGGTGCCAGCGTTCGGTCCGGACTTCTGCTTCAGCGGCCCCGCGCTGGAGACGGGCTTTTCTATAAGGAGTCGGCTGCAAGGTCAAATGAAATGTATGGCACGTGATTCCATAGCTGTGCACGGATCAACGGATAAGCTGTCAAAAACGCAGGTGCCTTGATAATCGTGTTTATGTCGATATTGTCAACGTTGCAGTTCAGCGGCCGCGCGCTGCGCGGTCCAGCGCGCCATAGGCGCCTAATGAAATGGCGCGCATACGGCGCGCCCGCGATTCCGGTGCACGATCCGCTGCAACTGTCTTTTGTACGACAACGCGCTCACGCAGTCGGCGTCCCAAGGAAGTACTTGGCGCCGCGCTTCACACCCTCAATCCGCAGTTTTCCGACCTCAACGAGAGGCCGAACAATAACCTTGGCCATATCGATAGACACCCCCAGAAGGTTTGCGATGTCGGGAATCTTCAGTCCTTCCGATTCAGCTATCAGCTTGACGGTTTGCTCGCGCAACTGGACCAGTTGATTCTCCACATCATGTGCCGTTTGGACTGGGAATTCCTGGAGAAGGAGCTTCTCCAGGCCAGCCTGCAACTCTGTGTACGAGGCATATTGAATTCGATCCATACCTCTTAAGTCGGACGGAACTTCGTCGATGACGGTTTTGGACGGATCGATCGCTATATAGGACTTCTCACCAAGTCCAAACGCTAGCCCCAACTCGAGCGTGACGTTTGGATTCCAGCCAGATATGTCGTAGATCCCAAAGCGCGACTCTCTTATGTAGTTGGCGATCTTTTGAAGAATGTGTAGATTCGTGATCTTCTCATCCGCAAATACGAAGTCCACATTGAAGGCCTTCGCGAGCTCGTTATAGACGCGGCGATAGTCGGCCTTGGGATAGAGCTTGTACGAGTACGCGACAAAGATTTGCCGGGGCTTGCGCGTTGGATTCGGCAGGCCAGGCGCCAGGATCGACGACGTGTGTTTCGGTGGTGGTTCAGCCATCGCGGTTCCCTACCCTTGTCGTACGACAATAGATTGACCCGCATAAGATGCGGGATTTCTCGTTTCTGTCCATATAAAACGCCTTCAGATACTCTGCCAAATAAGACTTGAACACCTGAGAAACAGAGCATTTCCGCTGGGTGCTCCATTTAGCATGGTATGTCATGCCGATCAACGTAAGATACCTCTCAAAGTCCGTTCAATGGACTCCACACGCCGGATGGCCCACGGTTGAGGACATGTGTGTAAATCATCGCCGTCTTCACGTCCTTGTGCCCCAGCAGTTCCTGCACCCTTCGGATGTCGTAACCGCCTTCTAGCAAAAGGGTGGCGAAGGAATGACAGAAGGTGTGGCAGGTCGCCCTCTTTATCGGGCCGGCCCTCGTCAACGCCGTACGCACCGCCTTCTGAACAAGCGACTCATCGACGTGATGCCGCCCCTCTTCGCCGGTCTTGGCGTTGCGCCATCGGTTTTCTTGGGGGAAGACCCATTGCCAGCGCCATTCCCTCGGGGCGTGGGGATACTTGCGGTATAGAGGGTCGGGCACCGGCACACGGCCCCAGCCGTCGGCCAGGTCCTTTTCATGAACCGCTTGGACGGCCCTGAGATGCTCCTGCAACGGGGCCTTGAGCGACTCAGGCAGCATGGTGATCCGGTCCCTCGCGCCCTTGCCGTCACGTGCCAGGATTTCGTTACGCGAGAAGTCAATGTCCTGCACGCGCAGGCGCAGGCATTCCATCAGGCGCAGCACTTCACCGTACATCAGCGAGGCCATAAGCCATTTGTCGCCCGCAAGGTTCCCCAGCACGGCTTTGACTTCCTCGCGGGTCATGACGACGGGCAGGCGCGTGGGCTTAGGGGCGGGGATGACTTCGCCCGGGTCTCCGATTTCACGTCCGAGCACATGCCGATAGACAAACAACAAAGCTGAAAGGCTTGGTTCTGAATGGAGGCGCTGACCTTCTCTTTTAGAGCAAGGTGGGTGAGAAAAGCGTTGATCTCGGGTTCCCCCATCTCGGATGGGTGGCGGACGTTATGAAAAAAGATGAAACGCTTGACCCAGTGACAATAGGTCTTCTCGGTTCGGCGGCGGTAATGGCAGGAGCGGAGAGCTTCGCGAAGCTGGTCTAATCGCTTGGGTTTGGCCTCACGCCGGTTACGGCTTGTTGGCGAGCGGCAATGTTGTGAAGGTGAGTAACGTTGCTTGCATGTTGCATATCAACCCTCCAATGCAAGCGAAACGACTCAACCAGATCAGAAACGAATACGGTCTTTTTCCAAGCCGTCAAATCGGAGAGCAAGAATATATCACCAATTTGGCACTTTGGTGATACGTCGGATAAAACAGCAAAGGCTGATAACCTCTAAACGCATGCTGCCGTCGCCTTATATCCGCGCCGCGTAGGCGGTGTTCATCGATAGACGCGCGGCACGCGGGCGGCGATCGCGCAGACGATTTCGTAGTTGATGGTGTCGAGCGCACGGGCCAGATCGTCCGCGGTGATGGACTCCCGGCCCTGCCGGCCGATGATGACGACTTCGTCCTCGACCCGGACGCCGGGGACGGATCCCACATCCAGCATGGTGAGGTCCATGCACACCCTGCCGACGACGGGAACGCGTCGGCCGCCGACCAGCATTTCGCCAGCGGAGGAGAATCGCCGCCGGTAGCCGTCGGCATAGCCGGCAGGCACGGTGGCAATCACGGTGGGGGCCGGGGTGCGGTAGGTCATCCCGTAGCTGATGCAGGTGCCGGCCGGGACCGATTTCAGGTGGATGATGCGGGCCTTGAGAGCCATGGCCGGCTTGAGGGAGATGCCGGAAAGATCGGTCTCGGCCGAGGGACGCAGTCCGTAGAGCGCAATTCCGGGCCGAACCAGGTCGAGGTGCGCTTCGGGCATCCGGATGAGCGCGGCGCTATTTGCGGCGTGCCGGAACGCGAACTCCAGGCCGGCGGCGCGCAGGGCCTCGAGCACCTCGAGGAACAGGTCGAGCTGGCGCGTGGCATAGGAGGTGTCGGCGCCGTCGGCGGCGGCGAAGTGGGTGAAGATGCCCTCGGCCTCGAGGCCCGGGAGCCTGGCGATGGCGGTCGCCTCGCGGATGAACTCCTCCCCCACGGGATCACCGGATGCTTTTCCGGCAAGCGTGGCCGGCACTATGCCGAGCCGGCCCATGCCGGTGTCCACTTTCAAGTGCACCCGGAGACGCTTTCTCCGGGCGGCCGCCGCGGCGGAGTAGGCCTGGGCCGCATCCAGGGAATAGACCGACTGCCGCAGATCGAATTCGACCAGGAGGTCGGTCGCGGCCGGCGGGGTATAGCCGAAGACCAGGATCGGCGCCTCAACACCGGCCTCCCGCAGGCGGATCGCCTCCGGCAGCCGGGCGACCCCCAGCCATTCGGCGCCGCTCGCGAGCGCCGTGCGGGCGACCTCGACCGCCCCGTGGCCGTAGGCGTCGGCCTTGACCACGGCCATGAGCCGTGCGGCCGGCCGCGTGAGGCGCCGCAGCTCCGCGACGTTGTGGGCGATGGCCTTGAGGTCGACTTCGGCCCAGATGAGGGGAGGGGCGTGACGGGCGCTCATGGCGTCAGCGCTCCAGCGACGCGAAGCTTTCGTCGGCGCGGTAGGAGCTGCGGACGAGCGGCGCCGCGGCGACCTCGTCGAAGCCGAGCGCAAGGGCGTGTCGCCGCCAGGCCTCGAACGCATCCGGGGTCACCCAGGAGGCGACCGGCAGGTGCGCCGGGGTGGGCTGCAGGTACTGGCCCAGGGTGAGGATGCGGCAGCCCGCGGCGCGGAGGTCTTCGAGAACGGAGCGGACCTCGTCCTCCCCCTCGCCCAGGCCCAGCATGAGACCCGACTTGGCGGGGATCCCGGAGGCTGCGACCCGGGCGAGCAGCGCAAGCGAGCGGCGGTAGTCGGCCTGCGGCCTGACCCGGGGGTAGAGCCGGGGCACGGTCTCGACGTTGTGGTTGATGACGTCGGGGCCGGCGGCGATGACCGCGGCGAGCGCCGCGGGGTTTCCCTGGAAATCCGGGATGAGCACCTCGACCCGCGCCCGGGGCAGGCGGCGGCGCACGGCGGAGACGGTTGCGGCGAAGTGGGCCGCCCCGCCGTCGGCGAGGTCATCCCGCGTGACCGAGGTGAGGACGACGTAGGCCAGACCCATCTCGGCCGCGGCGCGGGCCACGCGATCGGGCTCCCCGGGGTCGGGGGGGTCGGGCACCCCGTGGCCTACGGCGCAGAAACGGCAGTCGCGGGTGCAGCGGTCGCCGAGGATGAGAAAGGTCGCCGTGTTCCGCGCGTAGCACTCCCAGAGGTTCGGGCAGCGCGCCTCCTGGCAGACGGTGTGGAGCCTGCCGTCGGCGATCAGGGACTGCACCCGCGCGTAGGCCTCGCCCTGGGGCAGGCGGCGTTTCAGCCAGGCGGGCTTGCGGCCGGGGGCGGTCCCCCCGCCGGCGTCGGATCCGGGGTCGGGCATGCGTCGAGCTCCGTTTCGAGTTCCTGGCGCGAGAGTCGCTCCCAGGATCGGCCGAAGACTTCCCCGAGGAATTCTTGGAGGGCCCGCTCCACGGAGGGCAGATCGACCGGGAGGGAGGACTCGCGCGCCAGCGAAGTTACACCCACGCCCGACAGCCCGCAAGGGGCGATCCAGGCGAAGGGCTCGAGGTCCACGGTGGCGTTCAGGGCAAGGCCGTGGAAGCTCACGCCCCGGCGCACGGCGAGCCCGATGCTGCCGATCTTTTTCCCCCCCACCCAGCAGCCGCGGTTTCTCGCGTCCCGGCCCGCGCGGACCCCCCAGGCGGCGGCGGTGCGGATCATCGCCTCCTCGAGGCCGAAGACGAGCTCGGCGACCCCGAGGCCGTTTTGCGGCAGGTGCAGGATCGGGTAGACGACCGCCTGGCCCGGCCCGTGGTAGGTGATGAAGCCGCCGCGTTCGACGTCGACCACGGGGATGCCGCGGGCGGCGATCTCCCCCTCGGGGACGAGCAGGCACTCGCGGCCGCCGCGGCGGCCGGTGGTGTAGACGGGCGGGTGCTCCAGGAAAAGGACGACGTCCCGGCCGAGGGCGCCGGAGGCGCGGCCGGCGACGAGCCGCCGCTGCAGGGCGAGCGCCTCGGCGTAGCCCGTGCGGCCGAGGAACACGGCCAGCCAGGGGGCGCGCGGCTTCATGGCGCGGGGGGCGATCCCGTGAGCCGGGGCTTGCGCGCGGCCTGGACCTCGTCCAGCCGGCGCCGCTGGCAGCGATGCGGCGCCTCGCGCAGCAGTTCGGGCCGCTCGCGCGCCTCGGCGGCGATCGCGGCCATGGCGGCGAGAAAGAGGTCGAGCATCTCCTTCGATTCGGTCTCGGTCGGCTCGATCATGAGCGCCCCGGGCACGACGAGCGGGAAATAGACCGTCGGCGGGTGGAAGCCGTAGTCCATGAGGCGCTTGGCGATGTCGAGGGTCGTCACCCCGTGAGGCCGCTGGCGGGCGTCGGAGAAGACGCACTCGTGCATGCAGGGGCGGTCGTGGGCCGGCTCGTAGTCGCCGCGCAGGCCGACCCGGAGGTAGTTGGCGTTCAGGACCGCCAGGCGGCTCGCCTCCTCGAGGTGTTTCGCCCCCATGGTGAGGATGTACGCGTAGGCGCGCACGAGCACCCCGAAGTTCCCCCAGAAGGCCTGGAGTTTCCCGATGGAGAGGGGGAAGTCCTCGGACCAGAAAAAGCGCCCCTCGCGGTGGACGACCCGCGGCACCGGCAGAAAGGGCGCAAGCTGCCGGGTGACGCAGACGGGGCCCGCGCCGGGTCCGCCTCCGCCGTGGGGTGTCGAGAAGGTCTTGTGCAGGTTGAGGTGCAGGATGTCGACCCCGATCCGACCCAGGTCCACCTTGCCGAGGACGGCGTTCATGTTCGCGCCGTCGCCGTAGACGAGGCCCCCCTTCGCGTGCACGATGCGGGCGATCTCGGCCACGTGCTCCTCGAAGAGGCCGAGCGTGTTCGGGTTGGTGATCATGATGCCCGCGGTGTCCTCGTCCATCAGGCCGGATACGGCCTCGGGCTCGAGGATGCCGCGGCCGCCCGAGGCCACCGGGACGGCGCGGTAGCCGCAGAGCGCGGCGCTCGCCGGGTTGGTGCCGTGGGCGGTGTCGGGGACCAGGATCTTCGAGCGCGGCCGGCCCTGCCGCCGGTGGAATGCGTGGAAGATCAGCATGCCGGCGAGCTCGCCCTGGGCGCCCGCCCCGGGCTGGAGGCTCACGGCGTCAAGCCCGGTGATCTCGGCCAGAAGGCACTCGAGGGCCGCGATCAGCTCGAGCGCCCCCTGGCAGAGCGCCTCGGGGAGCAGCGGGTGGGCGAGGGCGAAGCCCGGCAGCGCGGCCTGCCGTTCGTTCGTCTTGGGGTTGTATTTCATCGTGCAGGAGCCGAGCGGGTACATCGCCGTGTCGACGGAGACGTTCCACTGCGACAGCCGCACGTAGTGGCGCACGAGATCGACCTCGGAGAGCTCGGGGATCTCCGGCGGCTCGCCCGCCAGGGCCTCCGGCACGGGGGTTTCCTCCACGTCGCGCCGCGGCAGGGAATAGGCCGAGCGGCCGGGGCGGCTGCGTTCCCAAAGGAGAGGCTCCTCGAAGAGAAGACCGGTGGCGGCTTGAACCGGGTTCATGGGCGCACCTCCGCGATCAGGGCGTCGAGGTCCTGGCGCTCGTGGACCTCGGTGGCGCAGACGAGGTAGTGGTCGGGCAGCTCCGGGTACCAGCGCTCCAGGGGAAAGCCCGCCACGAGGCCGGTTTCGGCGAGGCGGAGATAGCGCTCGCGGAACCCGGGCGGGAAGACGGCCGTGAACTCGTTGAAGGTCGGGGCGGAAAAGGCCGGCCGCACCCCCTTCGCCGCGAGTCCCCGCTTCAGGTACTCGGCCTTGTCGCGGTTCAACCGCGCCAGCTCCCTCAGGCCGCCTTTCCCCAGGCAGGCGAGGTAGGCCGCCGCGGCGAGGGCGCAGAGGCTGTTGTTGGTGCAGATGTTGGAGGTCGCCTTCTCGCGGCGGATGTGCTGCTCGCGGGTGGAGAGGGTGAGGACGAAGCCGCGGCGGCCCTCGAGGTCACGCGTTTCGCCGACCAGCCGCCCCGGCATCTGGCGCACGTGGGCGAGCCGGGCGGCGAACATCCCGAGGCCCGGTCCCCCGAAGGAGGGCGGGATCCCCAGGCTCTGGCCTTCGCCGCAGGCGATGTCCGCGCCGAGGCGGCCAGGGTTGGCGAAGAGCCCGAAGGCGAGCGGCTCGGTGAAGGCCGCGATGCAGAGCGCCCCGCCCGCATGGGCGCCTGCGGCGAAGGCGGCGAGCGGCTCGATGCAGCCGAAGACGTTGGGCGACTGGACGGCGACGGCGGCGAGATCCCCGGTGTGCGCCAGGCCCGCCGGGTCGGTCGTTCCCTCCGGGCCGAAATCGAGCTCGCGGCGCTCGATCCCCGCCGGGTCGAGGTAGGTGGCCGCGACCCGGCGGTAGAGGGGGTGCACGGCGCGGGAAATCGCGACCGCGCGGCGCCCGGTGAGACGGACCGCCATGAGGAGGGCCTCGGCCAGCGCCGAGGCGCCGTCGTACATCGAGGCGTTGGCCACCTCGAGGCCGAGCAGGCGCGCGGTGAGGGTCTGGTACTCGAAGATCGCCTGGAGCGTCCCCTGGCTCATTTCCGGCTGGTAGGGCGTGTAGGCGGTGACGAACTCCGAGCGCTGGGTCACGAAGCGCACCGCCTCGGGGATGAAATGCGGGTAGCTTCCCGCGCCCAGGAAGACCCGCGCCCGGCTCCAGGGGGTGACCCGGCCGGCCAGCCCTTCCATGTGCCGGTCGAGCTCCCACTCGCTCATCGGCTCCGGGAGCACCATGGGCCGCGTGCGGCGGCATGCCGGCGGGATGACGTCGAAGAGCCGCTCGAGGTCGTCCACGCCGATCGCGGCGAGCATCGCGGCGGTCTCCTCCGGCGTATGCGGGAGATAGCGCATGGCTCAGCCTTTCAGCCGCTCGCGGTAGTCGGCGGCGGCAAGCAGCCCCTCGAGCTCGGCGGGGGCGGAGGGTTCGACCCGGATCATCCAGCCCTCGCCGTAGGGGCTCTGGTTGACGAGCTCGGGCGAGGAGGACAGGGCCGCGTTCACCTCGAGGATGCGGCCGGAGAGGGGCATGTAGAGCTCGGAGACGGCCTTCACCGACTCCACGCTCCCGAAGGCCGCCCCGCGGGCGAGGGTCTTGCCGGCCTCGGGGAGCTCGACGTAGACCACGTCGCCCAGCTGGTCCTGGGCGTAATCGGTGATGCCGATGCGCGCGATCCCCTCTTCGAGGCGCACCCACTCGTGGCTTTCGACGTAGCGCAGGTCTTCGGGGAAGGACAGTTCGCTCAAGGGTTTCATGGCGGGCGTTCTCCTTCGGCGCGGCGCGGATCGAGGGCCCGTTCAGAGCGCATAGGGGATCCGCAGGTTGAAGTTTTTGTAGATCACGAAGGTCTCGGTGGACAGGACATCCCGGATGCGGGAGACCTCGCGGGTGAAGAACTCCAGGAGATCGAAGCCGGGGCCGAGAAGGACCAGGAGAAAGAGATCGAAGCGGCCGGTCACGACGCTCACGGCGACGACCCCTTTCAGGCGGCTGAACTCCTCGCCCTTCTTCACGAGATCGGGGGTTTTGAGCTTCACCCCGACGAGGATGGCCCGGTGCTCCTCGAGGGTGTCGGGGTCGACGAGGCCGCTCACCGCGAGGACCCCCTCCTCGGCCATGCGCCGGATGCGGCCGCGCACGGTGTTCTCCGAGACCTGGAGGTGCGCGGCGATGGACTTGAAGGAGCGCCGCCCCTCGCGCAGCAGGCGCAGGATGGCGAGGTTGACCCCGTCGAGGCGCATAACCCTCCCTACACCGTTTCTGCGTTTCTTGTCAATGAAAAGGCCAAAATGTCAGCAAAGCGAAAAAAAATCGTCAGAAAATTGCAAATTCCGTAATGCACCGGGAGGGCCCGATCCGGCCGTTGCATTTGCCTCCCACCCGTGCTACGGATCGCACCGTTTCGTTTCCGCCGTCCTTCCCCCATCGCCTCAACCGAAAGGAGGTCTCCATGAAGAACGTCCGTTTCTTCGCCGTCCTCTTCGCCGTTCTCTGCCTCGCCGCCATGCCCGCGGCCGGCCAGAAAACCCCCGTCCTCAAGATCGGCATCAACGCCGAGATCACCGGGGACATCCCCAAGGTGGGCGAGGCGACCAAGTACGCCGCCCAGATGTACGTGGAAGACGTGAACAAGGCCGGCGGCATCGAGGTCGGCGGCAAGAAATACCGCCTGGAGCTCGCGATCGAGGACAACGAGGCCAAGGCCGAGTCGGCGGCCAAGGCGGCCACCAAGCTGATCACCGTCGACGAGGTGATCGCCATCGTCGGCCCCCAGGCCTCCAAGCAGGCGGTGCCGGCGGGCGAGGTCTGCAACAACTACAAGACCCCCATGATCTCCGGCTGGTCGACCAACCCCAACACCACCAAGGACCGGCCCTACGTCTTCCGCGCCTGCTTCCTCGACGATTTCCAGGGCCCGGCGCTCTCCATCTTCGCCTCCCAGGAATACAAGTTCAAAAAGGCCGCCGTCCTCTACGACGTGGCGAGCGACTACCCCAAGGGGATCGCCGAGTTCTTCAAGAAGGACTGGGAAAAGCGAAACGGCCCCGGCTCGGTCGTGGCCTACGAGAGCTTCACCACCAAGGACACCGATTTCAGCTCGCAGCTCACGAAGATCATCAACTCCGGAGCCGAGTTTCTCTTCACCCCGCAGTACTATAACGAGGTGCCCCTGATCGTGCAGCAGGCCAAGCAGCTCGGCTGGAAGAAGCCGATCCTCGGCAGCGACAGCTGGGCCTCCGACGAGCTCGTCAAGCTCTGCGGCAAGGACTGCTTCGGCCACTTCTTCGTCTCGCACTACGCCTCGGCCGGCGCCAAGGGCGCCACCAAGGAGTTCATCGACCGCTACAAGGCGAAGTACGGCTCGATCCCCGACGACGTGGCCGCCCTCACCTGGGATGCGATCGGGCTGATCGGCGCCGCCATCCGCAACGCGGGAAAACTCACCGGCGACATCAAGAAGGACCGCGAGGCGGTGCGCAACGCGCTCGCCAAGACCAAGGACTACCCCGGGATCACGGGCACGATCAGCTTCCCGCCCGGCTCCGGGGACCCCGTCAAGTGTGCGAACATCGTGAAGATCAACGACAAGGGCGAGTTCGAGTTCTACAAGTCCGTCTGCCCGTGACGCCCGCAACCCGATCGCCGGGGCGACCGGCCCCCTTCCGGCGGAACCCGGAAGGGGCCGGTCCACCCGGGCCGGAGGAACCCGCCGGGACCTTTCGCCGATGACCGTCTTTCTGCAAAACCTGGTGAACGCCCTGCAGTGGGGGAGCTTCTACGCCCTGATCGCGATCGGCTACTCCATGGTCTACAGCATCCTCATGCTCTTCAACTTCGCCCATGGGGACGTCTTCATGACCGGGGCCTACATCGGATGCGGCATCGCCCTGCTGCTCGTCGGTTTGGGCGGCGCGGGGATCCTCGTCCTGCCGGGGTGGCTGGTCCTGGTGCTCACGCTTCTCCTGGCGATGGTCGTGACCGCGTGCCTGGGGATGTTCATCGAGCGCGTGGGCTACCGTCCGCTTCGGGACGCCCCGCGCGCCTCGGCCGCGATCACCGGTCTCATGATCGGGATCATCCTCGAGACCGGGAACCTGATTCTTCTCGGCGCCCAGCGGGTCAAGTTCCCGGCCCTGATTCAACCCGTGACCTACGAGCTGGGCGGGGTCTTCGTCACCAACCAGAAGATTATGATCGTCGTCGTGGCCCTGGGCCTTGCGCTCGCCCTGCACCAGTTCATCCGCCACACCCGCTGGGGCATGGCCATGCGGGCCATGGCTTTCGACTACGCCGTCGTCCCCCTGATGGGCGTGCCGATCAACCGCATCGCGGCCCTGACCTTCGCCCTGGGTTCGGGGCTCGCCGCCGCGGCGGGGATCCTCTTCGGCATGGCCTACCCGGTTCTCGACCCCTACATGGGGATTGTCTTCGGCTGGAAATCCTTCGTGGCCGCGATCCTTGGGGGCCGCGGCTCGATCCTGGGGGCGACGCTCGCGGGCTTCATGCTGGGCTTCATCGAGATTTTCGTGGCGATGGTCTTCCCCTCGACGCTCCGGGATCTCATCGCCTATTCGATCATCCTGCTGATCCTCGTTTTCCGCCCCTACGGGCTCTTTGGGGAGCCGTATTCCGTGCGCCTGCGCCTCTAAGGCGGACGGCTGCGGCAGGGAACCGACCATGAAGCGAAGAAACGGCGGCATCGCCGGAGGAACCCGCGGCCGGGCGGCCGCGCTGCTGACCCGAGGGATCCCGCTGCTCGGCTGGCTCCTGGGGGCGCTGCTCGCCGCAACCCTCGAGTCCCTTTTCGGCCGCGAGCTGGCCGATCTCCTGGACCTCCCGCGGGTCCCGGTCCTCTTCGGCTTCGAGTACGCCCTGAACAAGCCGCAGCTCATCCCGGCGACGCTCGTCTTTCTCGCCCTGGTCTACGGGGTGCCCCTCGTTGTCGGGGCGAGGCTGCTGCGCGCCCCGGCAAACGGGATCGCCCGGGTGCTCGCCGACCGTGCCCCGGCGGTTTCCCTCCTCCTTCACCTCGCCCTCGTTTACGTCGTGCTCCACCTCTGGACCGAGCTGAGCGACTACCGGCTGATCGTGGTCAAGATCACGCTGATCGCGGTCATGCTGACCCTCAGCCTGAACGTCGTCAACGGCTACATGGGCGAGTTCTCCTGCTCTCACCCGGGCTTCATGGCGCTCGGCGCCTACGCGGGCTCGCTGGTCACGATCGTGGGGTTCACGAAGAGCCAGATGTTCGGCCCCCCGTTGCTGCCGCCGGCGCTCGGGCCCTACCTCTTTCCGCTGGCGCTCGTGATCGGCGGGGGGGTCGCGGCCGTCGGCGCCCTCGCCGTCGCGATCCCCTCCTTCCGCACCCGCGGCGACTACCTCGCCATCATCTCGCTCGCCTTCACCTTCATCGTGAAGAGCCTGATCGAGAACCTGGAGGCGGTCGGGGGGCCGCGCGGCCTGCGGGGCCAGCCCGACTGGGCGAACCTCCCCGTCGTCTTCACCTGCACCGTCGTCTGCGTGGGGGTGATCAATCAGTTCGTGCGCTCGATCTACGGGCTCGCGCTGAACGCCGTGCGCGACAACGAGATGGCCGCCGAGGCGATGACGATCAACACGCGGCGCACCAAGATGATCGCCTTCCTCTTCGCCGCCTTCTGGGCCGGGGTCGCCGGGGTGCTCTTCGCCCACGTGCTGCGCTACGTGAACCCCGGCACGTTCGGCCTGCAGCAGCTCGCCGAGGTGCTCGCCATGATGTACTTCGGGGGCCTGAACTCGGTGGTGGGCTCGATCGTCGGCGCGGTGAGCATCAACCTCCTGAGCGAGATGCTCCGGCCGCTCGAGATCTGGAAGTGGATCTTCATCCCGCTCTTGCTCATCCTCGTCATGATCTTCCGGCCGACGGGGCTGATCGCCTTTCGCGAATTCGACCCGCTCGCCCTCATCCGGCCGCGCGATGGGGGCGGGGGGCGCGGGATCCCGCAAGGGGAGGGGAGATGACCGCGTTGCTCCGGGTCGAGCACCTCTCGCACGCCTTCGGCGGGCTGAAGGCGGTCTCGGACTACCACCTCGAGCTCGCCCCCGGTGAGATCCGCGGCCTGATCGGCCCGAACGGTGCGGGCAAGACCACGGTCTTCAACCTGATCACCGGGATCTACCGGCCCGACGCGGGCCGGGTGTTGCTCGAGGGGAAGGACCTCGTGGGGCTCGCCCCCTACGAGATCGCCGCCCGCGGCCTGGGCCGAACCTTTCAGAACATGCTCCTGTGGCGCCACATGACCGTTCTCGAGCACGTCAAGGTGGCGCGATGGTCCAAGCTCCGCTACGGGCTCGGGGGGGCCTTCTTCGGCACGGCCGCCCGGCGCCGCGAGGAGGCCGAGCACGAGGCCGCGGCGCGGAAGTGCCTCGCCTTTTTCGGCATCGAGGAGCTCGCTTCCCAGGTGATCGCCAACCTTCCCTACGGCGCCCAGCGCAAGGTCGAGATGGCCCGCGCGCTCGCCATCGAGCCGCGCATCCTCTTTCTCGACGAACCGACCGCCGGCATGAACCCCGAGGAGCTCGCCCAGATGATGACGATCATCCGCCGCCTGCGCGACGAGCTGGGGCTGGGGATTTTCCTGATCGAGCATCGGCTCCGGGTGGTGATGGAACTTTGCCGGCGCGTGCAGGCGCTCGTCTTCGGCGAGGTGATCGCCGAGGGGACCCCCGAGGAGATCCGCAACCATCCCCGCGTGGTCGAGGCCTACCTCGGCAAGGAGATCGTGGCATGAGCCTGCTCGCGGTCGAGAACCTGAGCGTCTCCTACGATCGGATCCGGGCTCTCCACGGGATCTCCTTCACGGTCGAGGAGGGCGAGATCGTCTGCATCATCGGGGCGAACGGGGCGGGGAAGAGCACGACCCTTCGGGCCGTCTCGCGCCTGGTCAAGGCCGAGCCCGGCTCCCGGTTGCGCTTCGGGGACAAGGACCTGCTCGCCTACGGGCCGGACCGGGTGGTGAGCGAGCTCGGCATCTCGCACGTGCCCGAGGGGCGGCGGCTCTTCGAGAACTTGACCGTGCTCGAGAACCTGCGGCTGGCGACCTTCGCCCGCCGCGACACCGAGCGCATCGAGGCCGATCTGCGGCGCATGTTCCGGCTCTTTCCGCGCCTCGAGGAACGGCGCAACCAGAAGGCGGGCACGATGAGCGGGGGCGAGCAGCAGATGCTCGCGGTGGCCCGCGCCTACATGAGCGGACGGCGCCTGATGCTGCTCGACGAGCCCTCCATGGGGCTTGCGCCGCTGCTCATGATGAGCCTCTTCGAGGCGCTTCGCGAGCTCAACGCCGAGGGGACGACGATTCTTCTCGTCGAGCAAAACGCCCGCCTGGCCCTCCAGTTCGCCCGCCGCGGCTACGTGATGGAAAACGGGCGCCTCGTCCTCGCCGGCGAGGCCCGGGGGCTGCTCGAGAACCCCGAGGTGCGCCGCGCCTACTTGGGCGGCTGAGCCCCTCCCGCCGGCGCCTTGCCCTTCCGGGTCCCCGGTGCGCCCTGCGCCGCCGGCTTCGCCTCCGCGCTCGTCTCCGCCAGCAGGTCGGAGGGGCTCTTGCGGATGCGCTTTTCCTGGTCGGCGGAAAGGACGAAGGCGAAGTCGCTGTCGCTCGACCGGCCGGGGGAAGGCTCCCCCGGCCGGGGCGGCGCGAAGAGCTCGAGGCGCCGCTCCCCCCCCTCCGTGCGGAAGGTCACCCGGAAGGAGGGTTCCCCGAGGTCGTCCTTGCCGCGGTCGTCGAGAAAGCCCTGGCATTCGAGATCGACGAACTCGGCGAGCCAGAGGTCCACCTCGGCCGCCTTCACCGGCCGCCCGTCGGCGCTTTGCCAGCCGGCGGGGGCGCCTTCCCGTTCCGGCGGGGCCGGGGCGAGGGTGAGGGCTTGGCCCCCCGCCTCGAGCAGGATTTCGCGGATCTCCCCGCGCCGCACGGCAAGGACGCTGCGGCTGCGCACCTCGTCGAGCGCCGACTCGAGGCGGAAGCGGAAGTTCTCGGTCGCGTGGTAGACGCGGCCGTCCCCGGGCAGGCGGACGAAGGTGTGCCGGAAGCTCGGCGCGGGCTTGCCCACCTCGAGGTCGCGCACCGTCCGCTCCCCGGCGAAGGCCTTGACCCGCAGGCGGCGGGCCTCGTCGAGGTCGTAGCGGCCGAGCTCGCCGGATTCGGCGACAAGGGCCGTCAGCCGCGTTGCGGCGAGCGCCTCCACCATCTCGCGCATGCGCCCGGGGTCGGCGGGATGGCCCTTCTCCGCGGTGAACCAGCGGTCGTCGCGTCGGACGAGGGCCTGGCGCTTGCCCAGGCCTTCGATTTCGATCCGCGTGATCTCCGGGGCCGCGACGGCCGGAAGCTCGGGCAGCTCGTAGTGGGTGCGGTCCGTCCCGCGGCGGGCGAGGTAGACGGCGAGCACGGCGATGAGCAGCGCGAGGACGAGGAGTTCCCGGCGGATCTTCATGCGGCCTCCCGGCGGGGCCCCGCCTCCTGAAAAAGCCTCTGGATGCGGCGCCGGCGCGCGCGGCGCCGGGCCCAGGCCGCAAGCCCGGCGAGCGTCACCAGGATCGGAAGCCCCACGATGGCGAAGAACTTGACGAAGGCCCGGGTCGCCGTCCCCGTGTCGGCAAGGGGGTTGAAGCGCTGTTCCTTGGCGCGCATGCGGGCGACCCCCTCCCGGCCGTTCAGGGCGTCGATCACGTTCAGGGCGAAGACCGCGTTCGCGCCGCGGCCGCTCTCGTCGACCACGGTGTTGCGCAGCATCTCCGAGGTCCCCATCACGAAGATCCGGCCCGGTCGCCCCTTCTCGAGGAAGGCCCCGGCGACCTCGACCGTCGAGGCCGGCTTCCCCGCCCCGCCGGCTTCCCCGCCGGCGGCTTCCTGCTCCGCCTCGCGCACGGGAATGGGCTTGCCCGCGAAATAGCTGGGGAAACTTCCCTCGAGGAGGCAGGCGATCGCCCGGCTGCGGAAGGCCTCCGGGTCGGCCGGCGGCCTGAGCGTGAGCGGGTTGAGGTTGATCGGCGGGGCCATCGTCCAGGAGCGCTCCGAGGTGGAAAGCACCGTGTGCGCCCGCACCCCGATCTCGCGCACCCGGTCGGCCAGGATCTCCACCGGCGCCGCCTTCACCGTGACCAGGCTGCGCAGGTTTTCGAGGAAGGGCAGCTTCGCGTTGATGAAGGGCGGCTTGAGGATCGGGGCGTAATAGAGCGGCCGCTCCCCGCCGCCGAACTGGGGCGGCATTTCCTGCTTGTAGCAGTGCTCGTCGAGCACGACGGCGCGCGCGATGCGCACCCCGTAGTGGGCGAGCAGGGGCTCGAGGCCCGTTTCGATCGGGACGTGGGAGGCCTGCCCCGGCGCCTGGATCTCCTCGAAGGGGTCGAGGAAGAAGGCGAGGCTTTTGCCGCGCATCAGGAACTGGTCGATCTGGTAGAGCTCCCAGTCGCTGAAGGCCTCCCGGGGCTTGACGACGAGGAGGCAGGCGATGTCCTCCGGGATCGGCCCCTCGGAGAGCTTGATCGGCTGGAGGGTGTAGGTCTCCGAAACGTGCTGGCGGAAGTTGGCGAAGGCCTGGGGGTCCTCCATCGGCGAGGAGGAGGCCCCGGCGAGCGCGGCGGCACCGCGCTCGGCGAGCACGCCCAGCCGGCCGTGGATCTCGAGCAGCGACTCGACGGCGCCGTTGATCATGCGGCCGACGTCCTCCGCGGCGAAGAGCCGGTACTGGGTGCCCAGGATCGGGATGCGCACGGCGTCGATCAGCGGCAGCGTCACCCGTCGCTCCCCGTGCTCGACGACGAGCCCGATGGCGCCGCGGCCCGCCGGGACTTTCCCGTCGCTCGAGGCGGGCCAGGAGAGCGCGAGCAGGTTCCGACTGCGGACGAGCTCCTCGAAGCCCTCGCCCTCCGGGGGCTCGGCCGTCCGGAAGGCGAGCTTGCCGTAGCTCTTGGCGTTCAAGCCGCGGACGGTCTCCTCGAGGACGGAGGCGAGCTCGCCCAGGCCCTTCAGGCCGATCAGCGGGGCGATCCGCTTCAGGCTGGGTGAGAGGTAGAGGGTGACGCCGATCGGCTCCTTCAGACGCAGGAGCGCGCTGATCTTGTGGTTCATTTTCTGCACCGCGGTCGTGATGCGGTACTCGAGCCCATCGGTCGTCGTGAGCGCCGGCAGCTGCTCGATCAGGTCGCCGTGGATCAGGACCAACCCCATGTACACGCGCTTGAAGGTCACCTCGTCCTTTTCGATCGTCTGCACCTGGACGGGGTGGATCCCGTAGGCCGAGGCGAGCTTCTGGTTTTCGCGCACGGCGGGCGGGACCTCGCCCTCCTCCCCGCTCACCTCGTGGAAGCGGTAGTTGAAAAGGCGCCCGGCATGCACCGCGTACTCCTCCAGGAGATCCCGCAGGTACTGCTCCACCTGGTTGTAGGGGGGCGGGAGGTTGCGGCTGAAGAAGGCATGGATCGTGAGCGGCTCGGAGAGGGTGGCGACGACCTCGCGGCTCACCTCCGAAAGCGAGTACATGCGGTTTTGCGTGAGGTCGAGGCGCGCAAAGAGTGTCACCCCCGCCGCGTTCAAGAGCACGACGAAGACACAGACGAGCAGGAAGCTCAGGCGACGCCCGGAAAAACGGCCGGCAGGCATGGCGGCTCCTATGCGTGATGTTCGTGGAGGACGAGCGCGGTGGCCGAGAGGGCGACGAACCCGAGGCTTGCAAAATAGAGCACATCCCGCGTGTCCACCAGGCCGCGGGCGATGTTCGCGAAGTGGACGTCGGCCGCCAGGTAGGCGAGCGGCCGCGCGGCCGCCTCGGGCAGGAAAAAGGCCATCTGGTCGACGAGGCAGAAGGCAAAGCAGATCGCGCACCCGGTGAGGAAGGCGACGATCTGGCTGCGGGTGAGCGCGGAGGCGAAGAGGCCGACCGCGGCGAAAGCGGCTCCGAGCAGAAGCGCTCCGAGGTACCCCCCGAGCACCGGCCCCAGGTCGAGATCCCCCAGCGCGCCGACGAGCAGCGGGTAGGCGAGGGTGGGCGCGAGCAGCGCCGCGAGGAAGAGGGTGCAGGCGAGGAACTTGCCGAGCACGATGTCGCCGAGCCGCAGCGGCAGGGTAAAGAGGATTTCGTAGGATCCCGTGTGGAACTCCTCGGCGAACTGGCGCATCGTGACCGCGGGCACGACGAAGGCGAAGACGATCGGCAGCATGCGGAAAAAGGCGCGCAGGCTCGCCTGGTTGAAGAGAAAGAGAGTCGAGAAGAAGAACCAGCCGACGACCAGCAGAAAGATCACGATCACGATGTAGGCGATCGGCGAGGCGAAGTAGGCGGAGCATTCCCGCCGGCAGACGGTCCAGGCGGCGCGCATGTCATCCCTCCCGGGTGAGCTCGCGGAAGACCTCCTCGAGCGATTGGCGCTGGAGATGGAACTCGAGCAGGGTCCAGTCCGTGTCGCGGATGCGGCGGTAGATCTCGGCCCGCGGGTCGGCCCCGCCGGCGAGCGCGATCGCGACGGCGACCCGGCCTGCCTCGTCCGGGGGGTCCGCGGCGACCCCTTCCACCCCGGGTATGCCGGCGAGGCGGGCCCGGACCGCGGCGGGGTCGGCTCCGTCGAGGAGGAGCGCCAGGCGGCTCTTGCCGCCCAGGGCCTCCTTGAGCTCGGCGGTCGGGCTGTCGGCGGCGACCTTCCCGCGGTGGATGATCACCACCCGGTCGCAGGTCGCCTCGGCCTCGCTCAGGATGTGGGTGGAAAAGACGACCGTCTTCGCCTTGCCGATCCGGCGGATGATCTCGCGGATCTCGACGATCTGGTTGGGGTCGAGCCCCGAGGTGGGCTCGTCGAGCACCAGGATCTCGGGGTCGCCGAGCATGACCGCGGCCAGCCCCACGCGCTGCTTGTAGCCTTTCGAGATCTCGGCGATCGGCAGGTGCATCACCTCGCGGATGCCGCAGAGGGCGGCCGCCTCCTCGATCCGCCGCAGCCGCTCGCGGGGAGCGATGCCGCGCAGGGCGGCGGTGAAGGCGAGGTAATCGAAGACGAGCATCTCGGGGTAGAGCGGGGCCGACTCCGGCAGGTAGCCCGTGATCTTTTTGACTTCCAGCGGGTCCGTCGCGGTGGTATAGTCCCCGATCCGGACCCGGCCGGAGGTGGGCGCGAGAAAGCCGGTCAGCATGCGCAGGGTGGTCGTCTTGCCCGCTCCGTTGGGGCCGAGCAGGCCGAGGATCTCCCCGCGGCGCACCTCGAAGGAAATGCCGTCCACCGCCCGGACGGACCCGAAGGTTTTGGTCAGCTCCTCGACCCGGATCATGCACACGCTCCCCAATTGCCCGCGTATCGGAATCCCGTCTCTTAAAAAATGGACCCCCATCTGTCAAGGCGGGGCCGCCTGCGGCCCGGGCCGTGACCCCGGAGGCTCGATCCCATGAACGGCTCCGACCGGCGCCCCCTCATCCGCCTGGGCGCCGCACTCGTCCTCTGCCTGGCGGCGGTTTCCGGCGCCGCTTCCTCGGCCGTCGAGACCCCCCCGATCCCCGCCGGCTTCAGCCGGCTCGTGGAAGCCGTGGGGCCGGCGGTCGTCAACATCCGCGCCGAAAAAAACCTCCGCGGCGGCGGGCCGGCCTTCCGCTACTTTCAGCGCGAGCCCGAGGAGGAGGACGGCCCGCTGCAGGAGTTTTTCGAGCGCTTCTTCGGCGGCGAGGACGGGCAGCGCGACTTCCGGCAGCCGAGCCTGGGCTCGGGCTTTCTCATCGACCCGCAGGGCCATGTCGTCACCAACCACCACGTGATCGAGGACGCCGACCGCATCCGGGTGAAGCTCGGCGACAACGAGGAGTACGACGCCGTCCTGGTCGGCCGGGATCCCAGCACCGATCTCGCGCTGCTGCGGATCCAGGGGGCGAAGCGGGAATTTCCCGCCGTCCGGCTGGGGGATTCCCAACAGCTCAAGGTGGGCGACTGGGTGGTCGCCATCGGCAGCCCCTTCGGCCTCGAGCGCACGGTGACCGCGGGGATCGTGAGCGCCAAGGGCCGCGTGATCGGCTCCGGGCCCTACGACGATTTCATCCAGACCGACGCCTCGATCAACCCCGGAAACAGCGGCGGGCCGTTGCTCAACCTGAAAGGCGAGGTGGTGGGGATCAACACCGCGATCGTCGCCGGCGGCCAGGGCATCGGCTTTGCCATCCCCATCAACCTGGCCAAGGGGATCATCGCCCAGCTCAAGGCGGGGGGCGAGGTCACGCGCGGCTGGCTCGGGGTCGCCATCCAGGACCTCACCCCCGAGATGGCCGAGTACTACGGGATCGCACCCGGCAAGGGGGTGTTCGTCTCCGAGGTCTTCCCCGGCGACCCCGCCGACCGGGCGGGCATCCGGCCCCGGGACATTCTTGTCGAGGTGAACGGGCGGAAGGTGGAAACGAGCCGCCAGCTGACGAGCCTCGTGGCCGAGATTCCCGTCGGCCGCGAGGTGAAGGTCCAGGTGCTGCGCGAGGGCAAGCCCCTTTCCCTCACGGTGAAGGTCGCCCGGCGTGACGAGGGTCGCCTGGCCGCGCGGGCGCAGGAACCTCCCGGCGGGCGCGAGGAGACGCTCGGGATCGAGGTCGCCGAGCTCACCCCGGAGGCGGCGCGGCGCTTGCCGTTGCGCGAGGCCGCCGGGGTGCTGGTGCTGCAGGTCAAGCCCGGCAGCCGCGCCGATCGGGCCGGCCTGCGCGCCGGGGACGTGATTCAGGAAATCAACCGCCGTGCCGTGGCCACGGTCGCCGACTTCGAGCAGGCGATCGCCCGCATTTCCCCCGGGGAGGCGGTTCGGTTTTTCCTCTGGCGCCGGGGCGCGGGATACTTGGTCGTGAAACTCGTCCCGTGAACCCCGGTTTCAGTCGGAGACGATGCGGCCGATGTCGGGGAGGGTGGCCGGGTCGCCGCGGCGCATGATGCGGCTTTCTCCGTCGCGCGCGGTCACGTTTTCGTAGACCCCGTCGTCGCGGCGAACGAGCTTGGTGAAGCCGAGATCCCGGAGCTCGGCGTTCGTCTTCGGCGCCCGGACGAAGCTCCGCGAGATGCGCTTGACGACCGGCGCGCCGCACTGCGGGCAGCGCTCGAGCGGCGGGTCGGAAAGCGACCGCCGCTCCTCGAAGATCGCCCCGCGGCTGCAGGCGGGGCCCCGGTGTTCGTACTCGTAGATCGGCACGTCGTTTTGCCTCCCGGACGGGGCGGGTGCCCCGGTGTTCGCCCCCGGGGGGATTCCCCGTCCTTCCGATGCCATTATACCGCGTTCGGCACCCGGCGGCAAAGCCCGCCGCCGGCGTTTGCCCCCCTCAAGAAATCCCCCAAGCGGTCGATAGCATGATCGACAACCCCCCGCGCCGCGATCCGGCGCGATCCGGCGGGCGCCCGGTTCTCGCGCGGCGCCCGCCGTTTGCAGGAGACGGCACCTCGGCCCATGGCGAAAGAGTCTGCGGCGACACCCTCGTGCGACTTCGAGCTCCGGCTCAAAGAGGCGGAGACCTGCTACGCGATGGGGATGCTCGAAGAGGCGCTCCAGCTCTACCGGGCGCTTTCCGCCTCGGGAAACGGCGGCCCGCCGGACGGGAAGGCGGCCGAGCTTGCGGCCCGCATCGCCGCCGTCGAGCGCGAGCTCCGCGAGGCGCAGGAAAAAGAGCGCTCCGGGCTCTCGGTGGAGGAGATCCGCCTGTTCAAGAAGACGCTCGCCGCCCAGAGCGACATTCCCGCCCTTCTCGACGGCGCGGCTGCGCTCAAGGAACTCGGCCTCTACGAGGAGGCCGCCGCCGAGTACGAAAAGATCCTCGCCCTGGACCCGGCCCAGCTCGATTTTTCGAAGTCCGATTGCTCCCCCGGCCGCCTGGCCTGCGACGTGCTGGCCTGCGAGCTCGAGTCGCGCGACGGGCCCCGCATTCTCGGGAAGGCGGCCCGGGTCATCGAGCGCCTCGGCCTGCAGGGGCCCGAGGCGGCCGCGGTGCGCGGCTGGCTCGCCCGCGAGCTCGAGCGCCGCGAGCTTCTCGATGCGGCCCTCGAGGCCTACCGGGAGGCCGCAGAGCTCGACCCCGGCAACGCTGAGCTCGCCGCCCGCTTGAACGCGCTGCGCGGCAAGCTCTGCGGCGGGTCGCGCTACGACTACCTGCTCCGCAACCGGCTCGTCACCACCCAACAGCTCCAAGAGGCGCTCGCGATCGCCCGCAAGATCAACAAGAGCGTCGAGCACGTCCTCGTCGACCGCTTCAAGGTCGACCTCCAGGAGGTGGGTCGTTCGCTTTCGCTTTACTACGGGTGCCCCTTCCGGGTCTTCGACCCGGAGATCCCCGTCCCCTACGAGCTGATCGCCAACCTCAAGAAATCCTTTCTCCTCTACTACGTCTGGGTGCCCCTGCGCTGGGACAAGAGCGGCATCGAGATCCTGGTCGACGACCCCAAGGACCTGCGCAAGACCGACCACATCCGCGCCCTCATGGGCAACCAGAAGATCTCGATCTCGGTGGCGATCAAGGAGGACGTCGAGAACTACATCCGCCATTTCTTCGACCCCCGCGCGGAGCCGACCGCCGAGGCCCCGGCGGCCGACGACCTCGATGCCCTCATCCCGGACGTCACCTTCGAGGAGGAGGACGACCAGCTCGACGACCGGCCGGCCCTCGACGAGTCCTCCAGCCAGGTCGTGAAGTTCGTCGACCAGGTGCTGATCAGCGCCTTCCGCAACAACGCCTCCGACATCCACATCGAGCCCTCGGTGATCACGCGCAAGACGACCATCCGGTTCCGCACCGACGGCGTCTGCCACGAATACCTCCAGGTCCCCAACGCCATGGCCCCGGCCATTATCTCGCGGCTCAAGATCATGGCCGAGCTGGACATCGCCGAGAAGCGGCTCCCCCAGGACGGCAAGATCAAGATGCGCCGCAAGGGGATCCCGGAGTTCGAGCTGCGCCTGTCGACGATGCCCACGGCCGGCCGCTTCGAGGACGCGGTGCTGCGCATCCTGACCCGCACCAGCTCGCTCAAGCTGGATGAGATCGGCCTCAACGAGCGCAACCTCGCCGTGCTGAAGAAGCTCATCGCACGGCCCTACGGCATGTTCCTGTGCGTCGGGCCGACCGGTTCGGGCAAGACCACGACGCTCCACGCCATCCTCGGGCACATCAACCACCCCGGGGTGAAGATCTGGACGGCCGAGGACCCCGTCGAGATCACCCAGCCCGGACTGCGCCAGGTCCAGGTGCGGCCGAAGATCGGGCTCGATTTCGCCCGCGTGATGCGCGGCTTCCTGCGGCTCGACCCGGACATCATCATGATCGGCGAGATGCGCGACCAGGAGACGGCGACGATCGCCCTGCAGGCGGCCCTGACGGGACACCTCGTGCTGTCGACCCTGCACACGAACAACGCCCCGGAGACCCTGACCCGGCTGCTCGACATGGGGATGAACGCCCTCAACATCTCGGACGCCTTCCTGGGGGTGCTCGGCCAGCGGCTCGTTCGCCGGCTTTGCGCCCAGTGCATCGAGAGCTACCAGCCCAGCGAGCAGGAATTCGAGGACCTCCGGGAGGACTACGGCGCCGAGCGCTTCGACGCCGCGGGCTGGGTCTACGGGCCGCAGTTCGTCCTGCGGCGCGCGGCGGGCTGCGAAAAGTGCAACGGCTCGGGGTTCCGCGGCCGGATCGGGATCCACGAGCTGATGGAGGCGACCGCGGCGGTGAAGCTGTTGATCAAGAAAAACGCCACCTCCTACGAGCTCGCCCGCCAGGCGGCCGCCGACGGCATGACCACCCTCAAACAGGACGGAATCCAAAAGACGATCGCCGGCATCACCACGGTGCGCGAGGTGCGTCGCGTCTGCGTGGATTGACGGCGGCCGGGGAGGGGAAGGGATGGAACGCAAGGCCCTCGTCGTGGACAACGACGTCTTTTTCGTCGAGTTCCTGGCCGGGCTGCTCGAGCGTCGCGGCTACCGGGTGGCGCGGGCCTACGACGGGAAACAGGGGATCGCCGGCCTGGATGCGGGGCCCTACGACGTCGTCTTCGCCGATCTCGTCATGCCCAAGGTCGAGGGCCGGCGGGTCTTCGAGGCCGCCAGGCGGCGCTTCAACGGGCGCTGCTGTCCCCTGGTGGCGGTCTCGGGCACGGTGATCGAGCAGATGGACGAGCTCGACACTCTGGGCGCCGACTTCTACATCGCCAAGGGCCCGCTCGACAAGCTCGAGCAGCGGCTCCACGAATTCCTTGACCGCCTGGAGCGGCTCCCCTGCCCGGCCCCGGCCGCCGGCAAGCAGATCCTGCAGACGGGCGGGGTTTTCCCGCGGCGCGACGCCCTCGAGCTGCTCGAGTCGCTCGAGTTCCACAAGGCCGTGCTCGACGCCCTTCCCGCCGGGGTGCTCGTCCTCGACCGCGACACGCGCCTGCTGAACGCGAACCCCGCCGCCTTGGCCCTGATCGGCCGGCCGCTGGTCGAGGTCCTCAACCGGCCGGTGATCGAGTGTTTCCCCTCGGCGCAAGCGGCCGAGCTGATCGGGCTTCTCAAGGCGACGGCGCGCGACCCCGAGGGTCGGCCGCGCTCTCTCTTCTCCGGGATGGGCGGCCTGACCGTGCGCGCGGTCGTCTCCCCGCTTCGCACCCCGCGCGAACCCTCGGGCTGGGTGATCGCCCTCGAGGGCGCCGCCTGAAGCGCTTGCGCTTCCGGGCCTGCTCTGCTAAGGATGCCGTCCGAATCGAGGATCCGGCAGGGAGGCCACGTCTATGGTGCGCGTCGCCGTGGCGGGAGCGACCGGCTATGCCGGCGCCGAGCTGGTGCGGCTGCTTTCGTCCCACCCCGAGGTGCGGTTGACCGTCCTCACCTCGCGCCAGTTCGCCGGCCGCCGCTTCACCGAGGCCTTCCCGGCGTTCGCCGGCCGGGTCGATCTTCCCTGCGAGGAGATCGACGAGGGCCGGCTGGCCGCGGAGGCCGACGTTGTCTTCACCGCGCTGCCGCACAAGATGCCGATGAAGATCGCCCCGGCGCTCGTCCGCGCGGGGGTGCGTCTGATCGACCTCTCGGCCGATTTCCGCTTCCGCGACGCCGCCGTCTACGAGCGCACCTACCAGCCGCACGCCGCCCCCGAGCTGCTCGCCCGGTCCGTCTACGGCCTCTCCGAGGTCTACGCGGCCGAGATCGCCGCCGCGGCGATCGTCGGCAACCCCGGCTGCTACCCGACCAGCGTTCTCTTGCCGCTCATCCCGCTGCTGCGCGAGGGGCTGATCGAGCCCGAGGGGATCGTCGCCGACTCCAAGTCCGGGGTGAGCGGGGCCGGACGTTCGCCTTCGCTTCGGGTCCATTTCTGCGAGGTGGCCGAATCCTTCAAGGCGTACAACGTCGCCGCCCATCGCCACGCTCCGGAAATGGAGGCGGTGCTCGCCCGCGAGGCGGGCAAGGAGGTGGGGTTGACCTTCGTCCCCCACCTGGTGCCGATGAGCCGCGGCATGCTCTCCACGATCTACGCGCGACCCGCCGCGGGGGTGGGCGCCTCGCGGATCCGCGACTGCCTCGAGGGCTTCTACCGCGGACGGCCTTTCGTGCGCATCCGGCCGCCGGGGTTCGTCCCCGACACGCTCCACGTGCGCGGGACGAACCTTTGCGACATCGGCTTTGTGCTCGACGAGAGAAACCGGCGGCTGGTCCTCCTCGCGGCGATCGACAACCTGGGCAAGGGGGCGGCCGGGCAGGCCGTCCAGAACCTGAACCTGATGTTCGGGTTCGCCGAAACCGCCGGGCTCGACGCCGTGCCTGCAGCGCTCTGAAGGGGAGGGCCGCGGGGCTCAAGGCCGCGCCGCCGTGTTCCGCCATACCAACCCAAGCAGAAGGAGGGGGAAGCGATGACCGCCAAGCTGATTCTGGGCACCGAAATCCGGGAGACGATCCTGGAGGAGCTCGCCGCCGAGGTCCAGGCGATCAAAGCCAAGCACGGGGTCGTCCCCGGTCTCGTCACCATCCTGGTGGGCGAAAACCCCGCCTCGGTCTCCTACGTGACCCTCAAGATCAAGACCGCCCACCGCCTCGGCTTCAAGGAAATCCAGGACAACCAGCCCGTCGGCATCGCCGAGCAGGAGCTCCTCGACCTGATCGACCGCTACAACCGGGACGACACGATCCACGGCATCCTGGTCCAGCTCCCCCTGCCCAAGCACATCAACGAGAAGAAGGTCCTCAACGCCATCGACCCCGACAAGGACGTGGACGGCTTTCACCCGGTCAACGTCGGCCGCCTGATGATCGGGGGCTCCGAGGTCAAGTTCCCCCCCTGCACGCCGGCGGGGATCCAGGAGCTGATCGTGCGCGCGGGGGTGCCGACCGACGGCGCCGAGGTGGTCGTCGTGGGCCGCTCGAACATCGTCGGCAAGCCGATCGCGATGATGATGCTGCAGAAGGCGCGCGGCGCGAACGCGACGGTCACCGTGGTGCACACCGGCACCCGCGACATGGCCTTCCACTGCAAGCGCGCCGACATCCTCATCGTGGCCGCCGGCGTCCCGGGGCTGGTCAAGCCGGAGTGGATCAAGCCGGGGGCCTGCGTGATCGATGTGGGCGTGAACCGCGTGGGCGAAAAGGTGAGCGAGAAGACCGGCCAGAAGGTCCCCATCCTGAAGGGCGACGTCGACTTCGAGGCCGCCAAGGAGATCGCCGGCTGGATCACCCCGGTCCCCGGCGGGGTCGGCCCGATGACGATCACCATGCTGATGCGCAACACCCTGAGATCGCTCAAATACAAACTCGGTCTCGCTTGAGGGCGACCCCGCCCGGCCCTTGACAGGGGCGGGCGGGGCTTTCTATAGAGAACAAACCCTCCCGCGGGGGAGGGGGCCTTTCCCGGCGGGGGACGGCGTTTTTGGGGCCTCGGGGAGTCTTCCGGACGCGGGCGGCGGGCCCGGGGCTTCCTCCGGAGTCATCCCCTGAGGGGTGCTCCATGTGCTGGCGCGGCCGTGAGCGGCCGCCGGCGGAAGGAGGCTTCCGCCGACGGAAACCCGAAGGAGGCGACGCACCATGCGCAGGAGAATTTCCCTGGTCGTCTTGACGAACTCCGGGGCGCCCGCGCGCCAGTTTTGCGCCTCCCGCAACGCCCTGAGGGCGATGCTCGCCGCCGCGGCCGTGTTGCTTTGCCTTTCCGCCTGGGCGGCCTGGGACTACGCGCGGCTCAAGCGCAGCGCCCTGCTCTCCGGGGAACGCGAGCGCGAGCTCTTCGAGCGCCTCTCCGCCCGCGAGCGGGAAATCGAGCTTCAACGCGCCCTGATCGGGGATTTTGCGGGCGAGATCAACCGGCTCAAAGAGCGCATCGTCGGCCTTCACGAATTTGAGAAAAAGATCCGCCTGATGGCCGATCTCGACCGCCGCCCCGACGCCGGTCAGCTCTTCGGCGTGGGCGGCGCCGTGCCGCGGGACCTCGATCCGAGGATCGCCCTCGGCGAGGGAAAGTCGAGTCTTCTGCGCGAAATGAAAACCCAGGTCGAGCAGCTCGCGGCCGCGACCGCCGGCCAGCAGGCCGGCTTCCAGGAAGTGATCGCGCACCTCGAGCAGAAGCGATCCGTCCTCGCCGCCACCCCCACCATCCGGCCGGTCGACCCCTTCGCCGAGCAGTTCGTCTCCTCGCGCTTCGAGCACCGGATCAACCCCTTCACCAACCTGCGCGAGTTCCATCGCGGGATCGACATCTCCGCCCGCGAGGGGACCCCGATCCACGCCACCGCGGCCGGGGTGGTGACCTTCGCCGGGATCAAGGGCCTGCTCGGCAAGACGATCGTCATCGACCACGGTCACGGCTTGACGACCACCTACGGCCATTGCAGCCGCCTTCTCAAGCAGGCCGGGGACCGCGTGAACCGCTGGGACGTGATCGCCCTGATCGGCAGCAGCGGGACGAGCACCGGCCCGCATGTGCACTACGAGGTCGCCCTCCACGGAGTGCCCGTCAACCCCGAGCGATACTTCCTCAACTGAGCCGCCGCGCCCGGCCCTTCGGCGGGCCTGCCTTCCGCCGCCGGCGGGGGGGGGAAGGCAAAAGCGGTTTGAGGCGGCCCGCCGTTCTGGTATAATTCCATCCGATACGGGAGACCCCGGAAAGGATCCGCAACGTCCATGCTGATGCAGTTTCTCTCGAAGGTCTTCGGCAGCAAGAACGAGCGCGAGTTGCGCCGAATGCAGCCCTTCCTCGAGCGCGTGAACGCGCTCGAGCCGGCGATGAAGGCCCTGAACGACGCCGAGCTCAAGGCGCTCACCCCCCGGTTCCGCGAGCGGCGCGAGCGCGGCGAGGCGCTCGAGGAGCTCCTGCCCGAGGCCTTCGCCGCGGTGCGCGAGGCCTCGGTGCGCACGCTGGGAATGCGGCACTTCGACGTCCAGATCCTCGGCGGGGTGGTGCTGCACGAGGGCAAGATCGCGGAGATGAAAACCGGCGAGGGAAAGACCCTCGTCGCCACCCTGCCCGCGTATCTGAACGCCCTGGACGGCCGCGGGGTGCACATCGTCACGGTGAACGACTACCTCGCCCGGCGCGACACCGAGTGGATGGGGCAGATCTATCGGTTCCTCGGCCTTTCGGTCGGAACCATCCTCCACGGCCTGACCGACGCCGAGCGCAAGGCGGCCTACGCCGCCGACATCACCTACGGCACCAACAACGAGTTCGGGTTCGATTACCTTCGCGACAACATGAAGTTCGATCGCGAAAGCCTCGTCCAGCGCGACCTCCACTACGCCATCGTGGACGAGGTGGACAGCATCCTGATCGACGAGGCGCGAACCCCGCTCATCATCTCCGGGCCGGCCGAGCGCTCCACCGAGCTCTACTACCAGGTGAACCAGATCATCCCGCGGCTGCAGAGGGAGCGTGACTACACGGTCGACGAGAAGGCCCGCAGCGCGACCCTGACCGAGGAGGGGGTCCAGCGTTGCGAGCAGATGCTCCAGGTCGACAACCTCTACGATCCCAGCCGCATCGAGCTCTTGCACCATATCCAGCAGGCCCTCAAGGCCCACACCCTCTTCCAGCGGGACGTGGACTACATCGTCAAGGACGGCGAGGTGATCATCGTCGACGAGTTCACCGGCCGGCTGATGCCGGGGCGCCGCTACAGCGAGGGATTGCACCAGGCGCTCGAGGCCAAGGAGGGGGTCAAGATCGAAAACGAAAACCAGACCCTTGCCACGATCACCTTCCAGAACTACTTCCGGATGTACCGCAAGCTGGCGGGCATGACCGGAACCGCCGACACCGAGGCGGCCGAGTTCAAGAAAATCTACAACCTCGACGTCGTCGTCGTTCCCACCCACAAGCCCATGATCCGGGTCGACCACCCGGATGTGATCTACAAGACCAAGCGCGAGAAGTACGAGGCGGTGATCGAGGAGATCGAGCAGCTTCATGCCGCCGGGCGCCCCGTTCTGGTGGGCACGATCTCGATCGAGGTCTCCGAGCAGCTCAGCCGCAAGCTCAAGGCGCGCGGCATCCCCCACGAGGTCTTAAACGCCAAGCATCACGAACGGGAGGCCCAGATCGTCGCCCGCGCCGGCCAGAAGGGGGCGGTGACGATTTCGACGAACATGGCCGGCCGCGGCACCGACATCGTCCTGGGCGAGGGGGTGGTCGAGCTCGGCGGGCTGCACATCCTCGGCACCGAGCGCCACGAAGCGCGGCGCATCGACAACCAGCTCCGCGGTCGCGCCGGCCGGCAGGGGGACCCCGGATCCTCGCGCTTTTACCTCTCCCTCGAGGACGATCTCCTGCGCATCTTCGGCGGCGATCGCATCACCGGGCTGATGGAAAAGCTCGGCATGAAGGACGGCGAGCCGATCGAGCATCCCCTGATCAGCCGCGCGATCGAAAACGCCCAGTCCAAGGTGGAGGCCCACAACTTCGAGATCCGCAAGCATCTCCTCGAGTACGACGACGTGATGAACCAGCAGCGGATGATCATCTACGGCCGCCGCCGCGAACTGCTGCTGGGCAAGGACCTGCGGGAAGAGGTCCGGGCGATGATCGAGGCCGCCTGCGGAGAGATCGCCGCCGTGTACTGCCCGGAAAAGGCCCACCCCGAGACCTGGGACTGGAAGGGGTTCGCCGACGCCGTCTACCAGCAGTTTCATTTCCGCCCCGCCGAGTTCACCCCCGAGGCGCTCGAGGGGGCGGACACGGCCGAGGTGACCCGGCGGCTCTGCGAGCGGGCGCTCGCCGTCTACGCCGAGCGCGAGGCGCGCATCGGCAGCGAGCTGCTGCGCCGGGCCGAGCGCTACTTCATGCTGATGGTCATCGACAACCTCTGGAAGGACCATCTCCTGTCGATGGACCACCTCAAGGAAGGGATCGGGCTGCGGGGCTACGCCCAGCAGAACCCCTTGCTCGTCTATAAAAAAGAAGGCTACGAGCTCTTCGAAAACCTGATGGCACGCATCCAGGAGGAGACCCTCGGGTTGCTCTTCCGCTTCGAGGTCGAGGCCCCCGAGAAGCTCGAGCGCGCGGAGCGGCCCCGGCCCGAGCGACTCTCCTTTTCCGGCGGGGGAGGGGGCGCGCCGCGGCGACCGGTGCAGCGGAACCTGAAGAAGGTCGGCCGCAACGACCCCTGCCCCTGCGGGAGCGGGAAAAAGTACAAGAAATGCTGCGGACGGTAGCCCCGAGGGGTTCACTTTACAAAATCCGCAGCCGGTGATTATACATTGCCATGAGCGACAAGACCCCCCAGTTCGAATCCGAGGTCGAGGCCGGGCGGGAGGTCACCCTCGCGGAGCCGCCGCTCTACAAGGTCCTGTTGCACAACGACGACTACACCACGATGGACTTCGTGGTCGAGATCCTGCGGACCGTCTTTCACAAGTCCAACGAGGAGGCGGTGCGCATCATGTTGAACGTCCACCACCAGGGAATAGGTCTCTGCGGGCTCTACCCGCGGGAGATCGCCGAGAGCAAGGTGGACCTCGTCGAGCGCCTGGCCCGCGAACGCGGGTTTCCTCTCAAATGCAGCATGGAGAGGGAGTAGGGGGATATGATCAGCAAGGAGCTTTCGGCCACGCTGGGGTTCGCCGTCCGCGAGGCAAAGAAGCGGCGCCACGAATACGTCTCGGTGGAACACATCCTGTTCGCCGTTCTCTACGACCAGACAGGGATCGAGATCATCGAGAACTGCGGCGGCAACGTCGAGAACATCCTCGCCAACATCGAAAATTTCTTCGAGGAGAAAATCGAGAAGATCCCCGAGGGAAGCGAGTACGTCCTGCAGCAGACGATCGGCTTCCAGCGGGTGATCCAGCGCGCGGTGAGCCACGCGCGCTCGGCCGACAAGCCCGAGGTGACCGTGAGCGACATCCTCGCCTCGATCTTCCTCGAGAAGGACTCCCACGCCGAGTACTTCCTGAGCGCCGAGGGGATCACGCGCCTCGACGTCCTGAACTACATCGCCCACAAGATCCCCAAGACCTCCTACGAGGAGCGCGGCCGCGAGCAGCCCCTCGGCCAGCCCGGCGAGGAGGAGCGCCGCCGCAGCAAAAACGACCCGCTCGAGCTCTACACGACCGACCTCGTGCGGCTCGCCCGGCAGGGCCGGCTCGACCCGCTGATCGGCCGCGAGGCCGAGCTCGAGCGCACGATGCAGGTCCTCTGCCGCCGCCGCAAGAACAACCCCGTCTTCGTGGGCGACCCCGGCGTGGGCAAGACCGCGCTCGCCGAGGGGCTCGCCCAGAAGATCGCCCGCGGGGAGGTCCCCGAGCCGCTCCGCGACGTCCACCTCTACGCCCTGGACCTGGGCGGCCTGCTCGCCGGCACCAAGTTCCGGGGAGACTTCGAGCAGCGCCTCAAGGGGGTGATCGCCGAGCTCAAGCGGCGGCCGAACTCGATTCTCTTCATCGACGAGATCCACACCATCGTGGGGGCGGGCGCCACGAGCTCGGGCTCGATGGACGCCTCGAACATCCTCAAGCCGGTGCTCACAAGCGGCGAGATCCGGTGCATCGGCTCCTCGACCTACGAGGAGTACAAAAACCACTTCGAAAAGGACCGCGCGCTCTCCAGGCGTTTCGAGAAGATCGAGATCCACGAGCCGCCGCCCGCGGAGGCCGTCCAGATCCTCAAGGGCCTGCGCTCGCGCTACGAGAAGCATCACGGCATCGAGTACACCGACGCCGCCCTCAAGGCCGCCGTCGAGCTGTCGGCGAAGTACCTGAATGACCGCTACCTTCCCGACAAGGCGATCGACGTCATGGACGAGGCCGGGGCCTTCGTCAGGCTCTCGGGGGCGGTCGGCCGCAAGCGGATTCACCCCGCGGACATCGAGAAGATCGTCGCCAAGATGGCGCGCATCCCCACCCAGAGCGTTTCCACCTCCGATCGCGGCAAGCTCGAGACGCTCGAGCCCCGGCTCAAGGAGGTCGTTTACGGCCAGGACGATGCCATCGCCGCCCTCGTCACCGCGATCAAGCGCTCGCGCGCGGGCCTGGGGATCCCCGGCAAGCCGATCGGCTGCTTTCTCTTCACCGGCCCGACCGGCGTGGGCAAGACCGAGGTGGCCCGCCAGGTGGCGCAGATCCTCGGCGTCGAGTTCCTCCGCTTCGACATGAGCGAGTACATGGAGAAGCATGCCGTCGCCCGGTTGATCGGCGCCCCGCCCGGCTACATCGGCTTCGACCAGGGAGGGTTGCTCACCGACGCGATCCGCAAGCACCCGCACTCGGTCCTGCTCATGGACGAGATCGAGAAGGCCCACCCCGACCTCTTCAACATCCTGCTCCAGGTCATGGATCACGCGACCCTGACCGACAACAACGGCAAGAAGGCCGATTTCCGCAACGTGATCCTGATGATGACCTCGAACGCCGGCTCGCGCGAGATGAGCACCGCGGCGATCGGCTTCGGCGACGGCAGGAGGGACAGCCTCTCCCGGGGCAAGAAGGCCGTCGAGCAGCTCTTCAGCCCGGAATTCCGCAACCGCCTGGACGACATCATCCAGTTCAACCCGCTCACCCCGGAGATCATGGAGCGGGTGGTCGACAAGTTCATGAAGGAGTTGAACGGCCAGCTCGCCGTGCGGCGCGTGCGGCTCACCTACACGCCCGCCGTGCGCGCCTTGCTCGCCCGCAAGGGCCACGACCCGCGCTACGGCGCCCGCCCCCTGGCGCGCGTGATCCAGAACGAGATCAAAAACAAGCTCTCCGACGAGATTCTCTTCGGACGGCTGGCGAAGGGCGGGGAGGTCCACCTCGATCTCGAGGGCGAGGAGATCGCCTTCCGCTACCCCGAGGCGGGGGCCCGCGCGGCCTGAGTCGGGCCCTCGGGCCGGGAACGGCGCGTGGGGGATGTCGCCCCGATCCCGGCCGCGCGGTTGCGCCGCGATCCATGCCGATCTTCGCCTTGTCCGCCCATTCGGGCTTTCCGCCCGCCGAGCTGGCCACCCCGGAGGGGCTGCTCGCCTTCGGGGGGGACCTGAGCCCGCGGCGGCTTCTGCTCGCCTACCGCCGCGGCATTTTCCCCTGGTATACCGAGGACGAACCCATCCTCTGGTGGTCCCCCGACCCGCGTCTGGTGCTCTACCCCAAGGAGTTCCACCTTTCGCGGCGCATGCGCCGGACGCTGCGCGCGGGTCGCTTCCGGCTGAGCGCCGACCTGGCCTTCGGCGAGGTGATCCGCGAGTGCGGTCGGGTTCGCCGCGAAACGGGGGAGGGCACGTGGCTCGTCCCGGAGATGGTCGCGGCCTACGGCCGCCTCCACGAGCAGGGATTCGCCCACTCCTTCGAGGCCTGGTGCGGCGGGCGCCTGGCCGGCGGGCTCTACGGGGTCTCGCTCGGGGGGTGCTTTTTCGGGGAGTCGATGTTCACCCGCGTGCGCGACGCCTCGAAGGCCGCGCTGGCGGCGCTGGTCGGCTTTTCGCTCTCCCGCGGGATCGCCCTCATCGACTGCCAGGTGACGACCGGGCATCTCCAGCGCCTCGGGGCGCGGGAGATCCCGCGCCGGGAGTTCCTCGCGGAGCTCGAGCGGCTTCTTTCGCGGCCCACGCTCCGCGGCCGCTGGCGCTTTGAGCCGGAACGCGACCTATCGGCCCTCGGGCTCCCGGCCGCGTGCGCGGCAGCGGCCGGCGGGGAGGATGCCTGATGGCCGAGGCGTGCGTTTTCTGCCGCATCGTGCGCGGCGAAACCGGCACCGAGATCCTTTACGGGACCGAGGACCTCGTCGTCTTCCGCGACATCCGGCCGCAGGCGCCGATCCACCTGCTGATCGTCCCCCGCCGGCACATCCGCAGCGTCAACGACTGCTCTCCCGAGGACACGGCCGTGCTCGGAAACCTCTTCCACGCGGCGGCGGAGATGGCGCGCCGGCTGGGGATCGAAAAAAGCGGCTATCGCCTCTTCGTGAACGTGGAGCGCGGCGGGGGGCAGGTGATCTTCCACCTGCACATGCACCTGCTGGGCGGCTGGAAGAGGTGAGGAGGGCCGCCGTGGAGCCCTCCGACGTCCCCCGCCGTCCGGGCCTTCCCTCGGCTCCGCAGGCCTGCGGGCTCTACGTCCACGTCCCCTTCTGCCTGCGGAAATGCCGCTATTGCGACTTCTACTCGCTTGCGCCTCCGCACCCCGTTGCCGACTACCTCGAGGGACTGAGCGCCGAGATCGCCCGGGCGGAACCGGCCGGCCTCTCCTGCGACACGGTTTACCTCGGCGGCGGAACGCCCTCGCTCCTGTCGGCCGCGGAGGTGGCCGCGATCCTCGCGCGCTTGGGGTCCGCCTTTCGCATCGAGCCCGGGGCCGAGATCACCCTCGAGGCGAACCCCGGGACGGTGGCGGGCGGAACGCTCGCCTCCTGGCGCGCGGCGGGGGTGAACCGGCTGAACCTCGGCGTGCAATCCCTGCGGGAGGAGAAGCTTCGGTTTCTGGGCCGGATTCACGGCCCGGCCGAGGCCGTGCGGGCGTTCGAGGAAGCCCGGGCCGCGGGCTTCGAGCGGGTGGGGCTCGACCTGATCTACGGCCTGCCCGGGGAGAGCCCCCGGGAGTGGCTTTCCGACCTCGAGGCGGCGCTCGCCCTGGCCCCCGATCACCTCTCCTGCTATCTCCTCACGATCGAACCCGGGACCCCGCTCGGTTGCGACCTCGCCGCGGGGCGGATCCGGGCCGTCGCCGAGGAGACCGCGGCCGATCTCTTCCTTCTCACCGCCGAGCGCCTGGCCGCAAGCGGCTTTCTCCACTACGAGATCTCGAACTTCGCGCGGGATCTCGGCGGGGAGGCCGGTCCCGCCGTTTCGCGCCACAACCTCAAGTACTGGACGGGGGCGCCCTACCTCGGCTTCGGGCCGGGTGCGCACTCGTTTCTTCTGCCGCGGCGCTTCTGGAACCCGCCCGATCTCGGCCGCTGGCTCGCCGCGCTCCGCTCGGGGACCTCGCCCACGGCGGGCGTCGAGGCGCTCGATCGCGACGAGCGGCTTCTCGAGGCCCTCTTTCTCGGGCTGCGGACGGCCTGGGGGGTCGATCTGGCGGGGCTCCGCGAGGGGCTCGGCTGGGATCTCCTCGCCGAGCGGGCCGGGCTTGTCGAGGAGTTCGCCGGCCGGGGGCTGCTTCGGCTGGAGGGGGGCCGACTCTTCCCCACGACGCGGGGGATGCTCGTCGCCGAGCGCCTGGCGGTCGATCTTTGCTGACGCGGGCTTTTCCCTTCAGGCGCGCCGCAGCTTGCGCACGTCGCCGACGCGCAGGGTGAAGTTTTTCCCGTCGAAGTACTCGAGAAGCGGGATGAGGAACTTTCGCGGTGCCCCCCCGGTCAACTCCTTGAACTGGGCGGGGGTCATCTCCGGGTTCTGGGCGAAAAAAGCGAGCATGCGCTCCCGCAGGGCCTCGATCGCCTCGCGGTGGAAGTAGAGGTCCTCCTTGGTGCGCACGATCTTTCCCTCCTCGATCAGGAGGTGGAGCACGTCTTTCGCCTGCCGGGGGTCGGCCTTGAGGGTCTGTACGATGTCCCGGAAGAAGGGGGGCTGGAGCCCGCTTTCGCGGTAGGCCCGCAGGATCTCCTCGCGCAACGTCGCCTCGTCGGAGGCGAGCGCGACCTCGTGGGTCTTCAGGCGCACCGCCTTCTCCTCCTGGAGGACGGTGCCCTCGCGGATCATCTGCTGGAGAACGAGCTGGAAAAGCCGCGGGTCGGCCGGCCGCGGAAAGCGGCTCTTCAGCTCTTCCTTCGGCATTCCGGACTTGAGGGGGTTGTCGCGGTGGTAGCGGGTGAGCGCCCCGGCCACGATGCCGACAAGTTCCCGGAAGCGGCCCTCGTGGACGTAGGTTCTCTGGTCACGATCGACGAGCACGATCGCCCGCCGCGAAAGAAGCCCCTGGAGATGTCCCTCGAGCGCCTTGTCGGTCAGGGCGCTCACCAGGCGCAGCTCCGCGAAAGAGATTCCCGCAAAGCCCGTCTGGGCGACGTGCCGCTCGAGCAGTTCCTCGGCCGGGCAGTCGGCGACGGTCTTGAGGAAGGAGACGATCTCCGGCTGCATGCGCTTGTGCTTGGGCGGGATCGGGTGCAGGACCGTCCCGCCGCCGATCGTGCGCACGGGCGAGTAGCTTCGCACCACGTAGTGATCCCCCTTGACGAGGGCGACCGGCTGATCGAGCCGCAGCTGGGCCACGGTCGTCCCGCCGGGGGCGATCTCGTCGGTCTCGAGGAGGATCAGGTTCCCCAGGATCTCGCTCGTCCCCGCGTGGAAGCGCACGCGTGTTCGGTTTTTCAACGGCTTGGGGGCGCTGGCGAGGTAGTGGAAGGAGACGTCCACCATGTAGCTCGGCTTCAGGGTGCCGGGGAAGGCGAGGACGCAGCCGCGTTCGATCGCCTCTTTTTCGAGCCCCTGGAAGTTGACCGCCGTCCTCTGGCCGGCCTCGGCCGCGGAGACGGGCTCGTTGTGCACCTGGAGGCCGCGGACCCGCGAGGGGAGCCCCTGGGGGTAGATCATCACCGGGTCGCCCACCTGGACGCGGCCGGAGACGAGGGTGCCGGTGATGACGGTCCCGAAGCCCTTCATCGTGAAGACGCGGTCGACGGGAAGCCGAAAGAGGCTCGAGGGCGGCCGCTCCGGCACGCGGGCGGCGAGTCGCTCGAGGGCGGCGATCACCTCCGGGATGCCCTGCCCGGTCGCGGCCGACACGGGGACCAGCGGCGCCTCCTCGAGGAAACTGCCGCGGACGAAGGAGCGCACGTCTTCGCGGGCGAGCTCGAGCATCTCCTCGTCCACGAGGTCGATCTTGGTGAGCGCGATCATCCCGTGGCGCACGCCGAGGAGGGTGCAGATTTCCATGTGCTCGCGCGTCTGCGGCATCACCCCTTCGTCCGCCGCGATCACGAGCATGACGAGATCGATCCCGGTCGCCCCGGCCACCATGTGCTTGACGAACTTCTCGTGGCCGGGCACGTCGACCACCCCGATCCGGCGGCCGGAGGGGAGCCGCAGGTGGGCGAAGCCGAGCTCGATCGTGATGCCCCGCTCCTTTTCTTCCTTGAGCCGGTCGGTGTCGATGCCGGTCAAGGCCTTGACGAGGCTCGTCTTGCCGTGGTCGATGTGGCCTGCGGTGCCGAGGACGATCGGTTTCACGGGGGGCCCTGCCGGTTGGAGCGGCGCCTGACGGCCTCGAAGACGTAGGCGAGGCCGACGAGCAGCGCGGCGAGAAAGACCACCGCAGCCGGAGCGGTGTGGCCGCGGAACATGCGCAGGATCAACGCCGCGAAGGCCAATCCCAGGACGGCGCGGATCACGAAGGTGACGACGGGGTGCATCGACCTCTTCTATGCAGTCTGCGCCCCTTTTTCAACCCCATTTTCCCCTTGATCCGCAACAGGACGTTTGTTAATTTTCCCAATTGCAAGTCCTTTTTGTTCCCGTTGCGGTGGGTGTAGCTCAGTTGGCAGAGCACCGGGTTGTGGCCCCGGTTGTCGTGGGTTCAAGTCCCACCACTCACCCCACGGTTCCGCGCCCGTAGCTCAGCTGGATAGAGCGCCGGACTTCGAATCCGTAGGCCGGGGGTTCGAACCCCTCCGGGCGCACCAGTGAAATCAATGGGTTACAGATTTCGGTCCGTGACCCATTTTTCCTTTCAAGGCTATCTGCCCCACAATAGCCCCACATTTTCAAGGCCAGGAAAAGGACAAGCCTCCCCCATCTGGCGGAATCCCGCAGTCCTGGGATGTAAGATGTCATGCTCCATCACAAACGGCACATCCAGGCCAGCTATCATTTTCTGTGATTAGGGTAGGGGGGGTAGTGGGCGGGAAGTGCCCCCAGTAGCGCCGGAGCCTATCTACCTCGTGACCCTAAACGTAGGTGGTCACACACACGACATCGAAAACCGATTGTAGGGGGGCTTCTCAAAAGTCGTTTTTCCGATGGGACCCATACCCACGTCCGTCAAAAAGTGACTCCTGTCGAAAAATCAAGAAAAAATTCCGATCCGGCCTATCCGCCTTAGTCCAACTTCAGAAATCCTTCAGGAACAACCGCTCCGCCACAAGCCTTCGCCTGCTGTTCCAGACGTACTCCGGCCCATGACGATCCAGGATCGCCCGAAGATCGGCCCTTTCCTCGTCCATGCCAGCACCTTGCACCTCCAACTCCTTCCGGGACTTTCCGTACAAATCCAGGGAGTCGGTCCAGTGTTGGGGCAATGCCTGATTCATAGAATCTGATTGCCCGGCTTCAAGCCTCTCTGCTATCCCTTTCACCGGAGCATGGTTGCCCAGGGCATTCATAAACCGCCTTCGGTTCGCCATCTGGCCCTTCAGTTTACCCAAAACTTCATCAAGGTTCCTGGACCTGATCTGCTCGTGGAACTCCTGCATGGCATGGTTAATGAGGTACAAAACGAACTTGCCCCCCCCTGGTCTCTTTGACCCGGAAAGTGACTTGGTTAATGATGATTCGCCTTCGGGCATTCTGCCCGGTTTCTCATCCTCGGGATTGGCCCAGTCAGCTTCATTCCAACGTATTCCCGGAAAAACCACCTGGACAAAGCCTATCAAAAGCAGGATAAAGCCGATTGATTTTTAGGATAGGCTCGCTATAATAATAAAAGCATAAAAGAGAGACAGTAAGGATCTGGCCCATGACATTCCACCAACCGACCCGATAGAGAATAGTGCCGACTGTTGATGTGCCATTATTTCATCACTTGGAGACTACAGATTGTCCCGCAAGCATCGCTCAAGAGAAAACTTGTGTAGTGGCTATCGATATAGAATATAGAAGGCAATTCTATCTATTTAAAAAAGTATGTAATTTTTTTTGGTTATTTCATGCTATCATGGCTAACTAATTTGAAAATAAACAAGATATTATCTTTCTACCGAAAACCAATTGAACCTCAACTAATGGATTAGAAATGAACAGGATGGCCAAAATCGTGAAGCTGGTAATTGCGGTGTTATTACTCGTTGGTGTTCAGGGTACTTTAAATGCGGCGTTAGTTGGATTGGACCTCAGAGCTGAGGGAGATGGGTTGGTCACTCTGGATACCGTTACAAACTTAGAATGGTTAGACCTCAGCGCCACGAGCAATCTTTATTATCCTTATGTGAAACTTTACGACCAGGGTGGATGGCAAGCAGCCGGTTGGAAAATAGCAACGAAAAATGAGGTCCAGGATTTTCTTTATGGGAACACTGGACTGCAGGAAGGTGTTTGGGGATCTGGGGTGCATCAGAGCAGCCTGCTCAAGAATCTAATGGAACTGATCGGAATAATGCATGTATCCAATCCAGTTGGAGATACATACTTTTGGAGAAACTATGTGGCTTTTGATGACGGAACAGACAATGGCTGGGTCGGCAGACTATTCATGCAAGTAACCTTTGAGGGCACCATTCCTACCAATGCAATTTGGGTTGCCGCTGTTGACGGTTTTACGGAAAGCAACAGTGGTGGACCGATCCTACTCGTAAGAGAACACCAAACAACCCCAGTCCCAGAACCAACAAGCGTTCTTCTCTTTGGCTCTGGCTTGATTGGCATTGCAGGCTATATAAGGAGAAGACGGGTGCAGTAGTCTTGTTACACTTTTTAATAACGAAGGCAGAGCTAAGTTTTGGCTCTGCCTTTTTATTTTCTTTAGCTTGTTTCTATGCTATGGTTATGACATATCGTTCTAAGTTAAAAAAACAAAACACCCCCACCTGCTAAGAATTTGCATCAACCAGATCAATATGAATCTCAGAAAATATCCAATCATGGTTCAATCCTTAACCCCATAGACATAGTCAACTTAAAAGAAATCCTCCTGGCCAACTTCATTTAGGCCGATGCCCTCATTCAAATGCTGATAGAGGAAGGTCTGATGTCTAAGCAACGGTTGCTCAATAATCTTAAAGAGGTTCGGCCCAGTATCATTTAAAAAATATTTGAGAACTATCAATAGATCAAGGAGGAAATATGACTATCTCAACTGCTAAGTTCAAAACTAATAATGAAGCTGCTCATGCTGTATACGATTATATTTCAAAATCAGAGAAGCCAGGGCTTTCTCTCAGGCCATTCAATCGATTTTCAACAGATTATTCTCCATGGTGGTTATTCCCAAAGAGTGAAAAATGGCCTGTTTATTCGTGTAGCAAACTATTTTTTGAGAAAATCGTTATTCAAAATAAGCATTATTTATTTGCCGGATTTTATGTTGAAAAAGGGCTTGGAAATGCCGTTCCAAAAGACGGAAAGAAGAATCTAATAATGAAGCCCAATTGGTATTGGCATGAATTTCTACGGAAGCTGAAAGATGGTAGCTATAAAGATACCATCACAGAGGCATTGATGGTTTCAAAATGCCCTATTGTGATATCAATAGATGCAATTGAATTTAATAAGGTAAAGCAATTCGATAGTGAAGCAAACTATACACCATACGATAATGTTAAATTTTCAATTGGCAGACCATCTTTAAAATTAAAGTTAATTGAACCTGCAAAAAAGATACTTTCCGATTTCAATAATTGCGGATCATTTCAACGCTTATCGGATTATTTTGATGATATCCATGGGCAAGATTTTTTTTGGATTGATTTCCACATTGGTGTTATTTTGAATTACGACTCTCAAGCTCAAACTAAATGGGGAGCTTCTGATATCTGGCATAAAGTACTTGAACCGTGGCTTCAATGGATAAAGTAGAAAAGTTTTGCAGATAGCTTAACTTGGCACATGATTAGAAAGATCATATCCGGTGGTCAAACCGGTGCAGACCGAGCAGCTCTGGACTTTGCCATCAGCAAGAAGATCCCCCACGCTGGGTGGGACCCGAAGGGTCGGCTGGCTGAGGACGGTCCACTTCAAAAGAAGTACAAGCTCAAGGAGATGCCTACTGAAAGCTATCAGGATAGGACCGAGCAGAACGTCATCGATTCTGATGGGACGGTCATAATCTCACATGGCAGGCTCACCGGGGGATCAGCCTACACTCAGAAAATGGCCAGGTATCACGGTAAACCCTGCCTCCACATTGATCTGAAGAAGCTTGACGGTCTTGCTGCAGCCGTGGAACTTATGACTTGGGTTGAGGGGAGAGACATCAAGGTCCTGAATGTGGCTGGCCCAAGGGCATCAGAGAATCCCGAGATCTACAGGATGGTCAAGGATGTGCTTCAAACCCTTTGGGTACTGAAGGCAAGCAACAAACGAATGCCGGTAGCCATTCAGCTTAAAAAGTCCCTTCCAAGGAAGAATGCCAAGCGGCCTGAAACGGTAGCTGAAGCTGTCGATAGGCTGATATCCAAGATGGGCCTTAAGGATCTCAACACTGTAGCCAACATGACCGAGGGCGATCTGATTAACCTTCATTTCACAGTAGGCATGTGGATTCGCAAAAACTTCGTCTACCCGAGAAACAACAAGCTGCTGCAGTCTTGCCGGGAGGTATCCGAGGATAAATACTTGCACTGGGCACAGATGCACATGGTTATCATCAAGGAACTTTGGAAAAGGCTGCAGGAGACCCACAAGCTGAGGGTGGTGAGATGAGGTCAAGGCTACTCCGGATTACCCTGCCCCTATTCGTCTATGTATTGGTTTTGCCGGCAATCGCTCTTGCCGGTGAGTACAAAGTCATCAGGGTCATTGATGGTGACACGATTGTTGTCCAAAAGGGATCGATCAAATTGACCATACGGCTTGTGGGAATTGATGCTCCGGAGATCTCCAAGAAGAAGCATGAACCAGGGCAGCCCTTCAGCCAGCAGTCAACGAAGTTCTTGGCCAAGCTGACACTAAACAAATCTGCTGACATCAAATCATACGGTGCCGACCGATATGGCCGGATCCTTGCCGAGGTCTTCGTAGATGGCCGGAACGTGAATCTGCAGATGATTAAACATGGACTGGCTGAGGTCTACCGGGGAACCCCGGCCGCAGGCCACAACATGGAGCCCTACTGGCAGGCAGAGGAGGAGGCTAGAAAATCTGTGAGGGGTATATGGGAGCTTAGAGAGAAGTATCAATCACCGAGGGATTCGAGGAAAATTAACATATTCAAAATGCAAAATGTAAAATGATCTACTAATTGGAGAATATTCGGGAATCTTCAAAATATAGCTTTTTGCTAAATGATTATGATTCTGGATTCAAAATTTATATGATTTACAAAATTACAGAATTAATATCAAATTCGATTAAGCTTCTAAGTAAGCTTGTTAAACACAAAAGTAGCATAGAGATATAAAAAAATTTAATAACTACCATTAATTTGCTGTTTTGGTAAACTTTGAAATTTGAAGAAAAAAAGCAAGCTAGTTGTTAATGATACAAATATTCATCCATTATGAAGCATTAGAAGTAATTAGACTATATCGTCTGAAAACAAATAGTGACAGAATAAATAAAATCCTTGCCATAATTTTATCGCTTTTATTTTTTTAGATTAAACATGCTCAAGTACTATCCCGTCAAGTAACGTGCTCGAAGTTGCATCAGGAAAAAAACTTCACTCTTTCTACCACAACAAAATTCTCATAAAATATTGTCAGAAACATCATTTCTAAAATTGTAATAATAAAACCCGATTCTCAATTTTGAAATTATACTCTTTTTATACTCGTTAGTTAGAAAGATTCATCTTCACTTCTTTCACTCTTCTTCTATTTACCGCAAGGCAATGAACCAGCTGAAGCGAGAAAGTACAAAATAAAATCTCATTTCATTCAAATTTCTTATTTCATTCCAATTTTATTCCCAATTTCTCATTAATCGTCTAAGAAACTACGCTTTCTGGATGGCGAAGTACTAAATATACTATTGCCATATGAATTGAAGTTTCTATTTGAATTATAAGGGCTTTGATTTTGAAAAGATCTCTCAGGATTTACACGCCCAGGTTCTCCCGTATATGGATTCACATTACCTCTCGTACTCCAATTGTTATAGATATTACCATCAGGTGCGCTTCGGTAATGTGGCTGAACGTATGTTCCATCTTGTCTTGTATATCCCCTAACGTAGATTCCCTGAGCGAAAAGATCATTTGCAAAAAACACCGCCACAAGAGAAAATACTAATGAATAAAAAAGTTTTCTCATGTCATCCTATTTTCATCCTTTTTCAGCTCTTGATGCAATTAAATCTTTTTCAAATTATCGACTATATTATATCAAATTCAAAGAAAAATGTCAAATAAACCGTGAAAGACGTATGCTTTTCTTTGGATGATTTTGATCTTATTATAGACCCCTTCCAGTTTGCTGATGTAGATTGGGTAATCGCAGTGGTTTAAGATGCCGTATTGGCAACATGACTTCGATCATTTCATCTTCCGGGGATCCGCTAGCGTAAAATATCATCAACCTGTATTGGGCACCTTGCATCAAAGCTGGTATTGTTGTCATCCACTTATTAGTGACTTCCTGACGGTGCTGTTTTATGTGTAAATCATAAGGGCTGATTGTTTGGTGTGGCTCCACAAGTCCATGTTAAATAGTTAGGATAAAAAGCACAGTTTAACCTCTCCGCCGCATTTCTTAAAGCGCAGACCCACTTGCCCCCTGGGAAGAAAAATTAAGTTTGATCAAAACCATTTCTTTGCGATGCTGGACTAACATCGGTAGAACACAGCACCATTTCATTAGAATTGTAAGGCCCGATCTTCATAATTTCACAATAGTGTTATTCTTACTTTAGAAAGTTCCTTCTCTGACTTCGCTTTTTTTAAGACCTTTCCGCAGATCAACAATTTTCCCTGGGGTCACGCTTTCGTTTTCAGGCAACGGTTTATCCTTCTTGTCCTTGCCCATCTGAGCCACACTTTTCAAACCACTAAGAATGCTTGATCCGTTAATGGGGGTCGAGTCCTCGCTGTAATATTCAAACCAGGGAAGGCCATGTTGGGCGTATTCTTTTGCGGTGAAAGGAACTGTAGGCGGAGAGTCGCCTGTGATGGCTCTCCAGACAAGGGAATTCGCAATATGAACGAAGCATCGGCTGCGGTAATCCCTCTCCCAATCATCAAGATCAAAGGGATCTTCGTAAATTTCCTGTTTCATGCGACCACCGGGAGCGAGGCCCATCTCATAATGAGATTCTTCCACTCTAAGACAGTATTTAATCTCCTCGAATAAAGTTTTACATATTTCTTTTGGAAAACGCTTTTCGAAGATACTCCTTTTCATAGGATATACGATGATTTGAATGCCCCCATGATCTGATATCCCTGTGATCTGCTCTTCGGCACTGTATCCTGTGCCCAAAGGCATTGCCACAAACTGACGTATGACGCCCTTCTCGATGCAATATCCGTCCAACCAGGGTTGATCCGTGGATACCATATAGTCTTGGGGATCACGTTGGAGCCAGTCTGTTAAATCTTTGCCGGTAACGGCGTTGATCTTCCCTGTAGCCACCTTGATGGCAAAGGGATATGGTATTCCATGATCGGCGATATAATTCGACCGGAAGTTCAACCAGAGCGCCTCTGACTGATACATGGGAAGCATCACGCCACCATGCTCGATCCATTTCGCCGGCACGGTATTTGAGTAATCATCCACATGCCGAAGCGGGAATCGTCCAAGACCTGGGGGAAGGGGATAGTCTTTGCCATCGTCCGGTATGCGAAGAGTTCTTTGGAAATCGATTTTTAGCTTCGCATTGGGATGGACCTCAGGGAACGTGAACACCAGGCAATCGTTCTTCAGCTCAATCATCGACTGTCTCCTTGATTCACCAGTTGCCGTCTCGGACTTCCCTAACTATCCTCAATATGGCGTGGTCGGGCATGTGCTTCAGATCCCGAATGAGCTGGGCGAACAGCTGAGGGCGCTTCCTGATGATCTCTTGAACGTCTTGGGAGATCTTGCCGCTCAAGGCCAGTAGAACGTCAGGGTCCTCATTCAGATACTCCGCCAGCAGCCGTATTTTTTCCTCCGTCAAATAAGCGCTGGTCTCCCCACGTTCGATCTTGCTGAGATAGGACGGCTCAACGCCGATATGGCCAGCTACCTGGCGAAGCGTGTAACGGCGATCATTCTGCCTGAGCGCTTCTCGCTTCTCTCGGATATAATTGCCAAAAGCATTAACCATACTGTGCAGTATACACTACACAATCGAGGAAGTCAAGGGTAATTTTGGAATAGGAGGGAAAAGCTGGCTGGAAAGCCTATCAAAGATACTTAATAAGGGGAAATATAAGAAACTTTTCCGAGCTAATAGCTGTGCCCAGATCGTGCCCGTAAAGGTCAAATTTTTCCAAATAAAACCAAACAAAGCCAAAAATTCAAAGGTTACAAAGGGTAATCAATGACCTTCAATCTGTTTAATATTCTTGACTTTTTCATTAGAATCTGCAACTATAACCAGGCTATATTCCCGCCTTTTCGATAGACTCGGGTTCAAAACCATACCCTGGCAAAGAGGCCGCATTTGAAACCCGAGGAGAAAGCCCGTCAGAAGATCGACCAGCTGCTGGTTGATGCTGGTTGGGTCATCCAGGATCACAACGACCTCAACCTTGGGGCTTCCCTCGGTGTTGCCGTCAGAGAGTTTCCGGTTTCCAACGGTTATGTCGACTACATGCTGTTCGTCGATCGGAGGGCAGCTGGGGTCATCGAAGCCAAACCGGAAGGCACCACCCTCGGAAGTGCACAGTATCAGTCCGACAAGTACCTCTGCTCCATCCCTTCAGATCTCCCCTGCTTCCAGAACCCTCTGCCCTTTGCCTACGAGAGCACCGGTGTCGAGACTTTCTTCAGAAACCTGAAAGATCCAGACTACCGGTCCAGAAGGACCTTTGCATTCCACCGCCCGGAAACCCTACTTGAATGGGCTGAAGAGGAGGCATCACTACGAAAGAGGCTGCAGCAGCTCCCACCCCTCCTCAAAGCAGGCCTCAGAGACTGCCAGATCGAGGCCATCACCAACCTTGAGAAATCTCTTTCCAAATCCCGTCCCCGGGCCTTGATTCAGATGGCCACCGGCAGTGGCAAGACCTTCATGGCAGTCAGTGCCATCTACCGCCTGATCAAGTTTGCAAATGCCAGAAGAGTCCTGTTCCTCGTTGACCGAAATACCCTCGGTCGTCAGACCATGACCGAGTTCCAACAGTACGTGACCCCGGATGATGGCAGGAAGTTCACAGACCTCTACAATGTTCAGCACCTGACATCGAATGTCTTGGACCCTGTATGCCGGGTCACCATCTCCACCATCCAGAGGCTTTATTCGATGCTCAGTGGTGGTGATTACGACCCCGAGGTCGATGAACGCTCGGTGTTCGATGATGTCATCTATGACGACAAACCCAAGGAGATCTCCTACAACCCGCAGTTTCCCATCGAGACATTCGATTTCATCATCACCGACGAATGCCACCGGTCGATATACAACCTGTGGAGACAGGTCCTGGAGTACTTTGATGCTTTCCTGATCGGCCTTACAGCCACCCCCTCTAAACAGACCCTCGGCTTTTTCAACCAGAACCTCGTCATGGAGTACAGCCATGAGAGGGCTGTGGCTGACGGGGTGAATGTCGGGTACGATGTGTACCGCATCAAGACCCAAATCACCGAGAAAGGCAGCACCGTTGAGGCGGGGGACTTCATCGACAAACGGGACAAGCTGACCCGGAAGGTCCGGTGGGAGATGCTGGATGATGATTTGGTCTACGAGGGAAGCCAGCTTGACCGGGATGTTGTAGCCGTAGACCAAATTAGGACCGTCATCCGAACATTCAGGGACAAGCTGTTCACGGAGATTTTTCCTGGCAGAGAGGATGTCCCCAAGACTCTAATCTTTGCCAAGGACGATTCCCATGCCGAGGACATCACACAGATCGTGCGGGAGGAGTTCGGCAAGGGGAATGAGTTCTGCAAGAAGATCACCTACAAGGTGACCAAGGAGAAGCCGGAGGAGCTGATTACCAGCTTCCGGAACAGCTACCACCCCAGGATTGCCGTCACCGTTGATATGATCTCCACTGGTACCGACATCCGCCCCCTGGAGTGCTTGGTGTTCATGAGAAACGTCAACTCCAGAGTGTACTTTGAACAGATGAAGGGCCGGGGTACCCGGACCATCTCCCAGACTGACCTTGAGGCTGTCACTCCAGGGAAGCACACCAAGACCCACTTCGTGATCGTAGATGCCGTTGGAATCTGTGAGAACGACAAGACCGACTCCCGGCCCCTGGAAAAAAAGAAGACGGTTCCTTTTGACAAGCTGCTTTTGGACATCGCCAAGGGGAAGAGGGACTCTGCCTCTCTCTCTTCCCTTGCCGGGAGGCTTGCAAGGCTCGACAGACAGATAGACGAGAAGGACCAGGAGGAGATCCAGAAGACCTCGGGTGGGCTATCACTTAAGGTCCTTGCCAATAAGCTGCTGGATGCCATTGACACCGACAAACAGGTCGAGAAGGCACAAGAGGTCTTCAAGACCACTAATCCATCCGAGGAACAGATCAAGAGGGCAGCAAAACAGCTGGCTGAAGAGGCATGCAAGCCCTTCGACAATCCAAACCTGAGGAACCTTGTTATCGGGATCAAGCGGAAACATGAGCAGATCATCGACATAGTCAGCAAGGACAGGGTCACCCATGCCGGTTTCGATGAGAATGCCAAGCAGAATGCACAGGCAACGGTCAAGAGGTTCCAGGAGTTCATCGAGAAGAACAAGGACGAAATCCTTGCCCTTCAACTCTTCTACAGCAAGCCATACGGTCAGAGACACCTGACCTACACCCAGGTCAAGGAACTGGCCGAGTCGATCCAGAAGCCTCCGTACAGCCTGACCCCGGAGATCCTATGGAAGGCCTATGAGCAGCTGGACAGGTCGAAGGTGGTGGGGGCCGGGCCAAAGAAGCTTCTGACGGACATCATCTCTCTGGTCCGGTATGCCCTGGGAGAGGTTAAGAAGCTTGAACCATACTCCGAGACCGTGAACCAGAGATTCCAGAAGTGGCTTGATGCCCAGAAGAAGGCAGGCCGGATCTTCAACAAGCAGCAGACTGAATGGCTGGTGATGATCAAGGATCATATCATTTCAAGTGTGACCTTCGATGTGGAGGACTTCCAGTACCAGCCCTTCAACACCAAGGGAGGTGCTGTGAAGGCAGTGGAACTATTCGGAACTGAGCTGACTGAGATACTCGACGAATTGAATGAGGCACTGGCTGCATGATGACCACCAGTCGGAGGCTCCCATTAAATTGGGTATGGACTGAGCTGGGTGAAATAACAGAAATCATTTTGGGGCAGTCACCTCCATCTACAACTTACAATGCTGACGGTCACGGCCTTCCCTTCTATCAAGGCAAAAAGGAATTTGGAGAAATCTATCCTATCCCTGAGGTCTACTGTTCCGTTCCTAAAAAGATTGCCGAAAAAGGGGATGTTCTTATTTCAGTTCGAGCACCGGTAGGACCTACAAACATTTGTCCAGAAAAGTCCTGTATTGGTAGAGGGCTTGCTGCAATTCGGGGCTTAGCAGGTATTAGCTCTTTTTTCTTGTTGTATCTGATGAGGTCCCAAAAAAGTGAACTTGCAGGCAAAGGAGTTGGATCAACCTTTACAGCAATAAACGGGGATCAACTCAGAAAACTTCCCATCCCCCTCCCACCCCTCCCCGAGCAACACCGTATCGTCAACAAGATCGAGGAACTCTTCTCTCAACTTGACGCCGGTTTCGAGTTGCTGCAGAAGACCAAGGTCCTGCTGAACCAGTACCGGCAATCGGTTCTGAAGGCTGCTTTTGAGGGGAAGCTGACGGAGGAGTGGAGGAAACATAATTCAGGAAAACTATCCTCTCCAGGCATTTTAGTTGAAAAATCAAAGGCAGATAGAAGTGAATATAACCCAAGCGAACGAATACCAACAATTGCAAGCGCATTAGAAATGGCTCCAATTCCAAGCGAGTGGGTTTATGCTCCCTTGTGGCTATTCTTTTCTTGGTCTAACGGTAAAGGGCTTACCAAACAGAAGATGCAAGGGGGGCAATACCCTGTCTACGGGGGAAATGGAGTTATAGGAACCCATGATTCCTTTCTAACGGATTCGGAATCCCTCGTCATAGGTCGAGTAGGTGCTCAATGTGGTAACGTACACATTGCACCGGCTCAGTCATGGGTAACCGATAATGCCATTTATTCAGATTGGAGTTCAACCCATATTTCTTTCAAGTATGTACTGCATCTCTTGAGATGGAAAAACCTGAACAGGTTGTCGGGTGGCTCAGGACAGCCTTACGTCAACCAAAAGATCCTCAATTCTATTTTTATTCCCATACCACCAAGGGAAGAACAAGATGAAATTGTACAAGAGATTGAAACTTCCTTTTCTATTGCAGATGCAATTGCAAACATCGTTCAAGCCTCTGTCGATCAAACTGTTGCTCTGAAATCTATGATTTTAAGAGCTGCATTCCAAGGCAAGCTCGTACCCCAAGACCCAAACGACGAGCCAGCCTCTAAGCTGCTTGAGAGGATCAAGGCTGAACGGTAAAACAAGACCCCAAAAGGGCGTAAGCACCGGCAAAGAAGATGTTCTGATCCCTTTTGAACTGAAAGGATATCAAATGACCAATAATTCATCAGCCATTGTCCAGAAACTCTGGAATTATTGCAACGTCCTGCGGGATGACGGTGTCAGCTACGGAGACTACGTCGAGCAACTGACCTACCTCCTTTTTCTGAAGATGGCCGATGAGCAGTCTAAGCTGCCATTTGGTGCGAAGAGCAACTCAATCCCCAAAGGACTCGACTGGCAGAGCCTCTTGAAGAAGGACGGGGATGCCCTGGAGGTGCATTACAGGCACATCCTGGAGTCCCTTGGGAAGTCAGATGGCATGTTGGGGGTCATCTTCAGGAAGTCCCAAAACAAAATCCAAGACCCGGCTAAGCTGAAGAGGCTGGTCGAGCTGATTAATGAGGAGACTTGGACCGGTCTCGACATCGACGTGAAGGGTGAAATCTACGAGGGACTCCTGCAAAAGAATGCCGAGGATATCAAAAGTGGGGCCGGGCAGTACTTCACCCCTCGTCCCCTCATAAAGGCCATGGTCGAATGCCTGAGGCCAGAACCCAATCAAACCATCTGTGACCCTGCCTGTGGCACCGGAGGATTCTTCCTTGCTGCCCACGATTTCATCTCCAGCAACTATCGCTTGGACAAGGACCAGAAGAGGCATCTCAAGTTCAAGGCCTTCAAGGGATGGGAGATTGTAGACAGTGCTGCCAGGCTCTGTGCAATGAACCTTTACCTGCATGGCATCGGAGGGGATGAGAGTCCGGTGGTGGTGGGGGACTCCCTGGCATCCGATCCCGGTGACCGGTTCGACATAATCCTCACCAATCCCTCTTCGGCAAAAAGTCCAGCATCACGATCTTCAATGGGGAGGGCAAAGTAGCCAGGGAGTCGATTTCCTACGAGAGGCAGGATTTCTGGGCAACCACCTCCAACAAGCAGCTGAACTTCCTCCAGCATGTGAAGACCCTCCTCAAGATGCACGGGAAGGCCGGAATTGTCGTACCAGACAATGTCCTGTTTGAAGGGGGTGCCGGTGAAACCGTTCGTCGGAAGTTGTTGCACGAATGTGACGTTCACACCCTGCTGAGATTGCCTACTGGGGTGTTCTATGCCCAGGGGGTCAAGGCAAACGTTCTGTTCTTTGACCGGAAACCAGCCAGCAAGACCCCTTGGACCCAGAAGCTGTGGATCTACGATCTACGGACCAACATGCACTTCACCTTGAAGGAGAACCCACTGTCCTTTGAGGATCTTCGGGACTTTATCAGGTGCTACAACCCTACCAATCGGCATGAAAGGAAGGAGACTGATAGGTTCCATTCGTTCTCGTACGATGAGCTGATACAGCGGGACAAGGTCAACCTGGATATCTTTTGGATTAAGGACGAGTCCTTGGAGGATGCTGAGAACCTCCCGGAACCGAGTGTCCTGGCTGCTGAGATCATTGAAAATTTAGAGGCTGCCCTGGATCAGTTTAGGGGGGTGTTGGAGGGGTTGAACAATCGAGAATGACGAGGAAGCCCTACCTATGCCGGAGAGTCACATCCTTAAAGCCGTAAGCATCGTTTTCTCATATGCTAGAATAAAGCACTACATCGACCCGGAGATCAAACGGTTTGGTGGAAGTAGACCAGACCTTTGGATCTTCAGATACAAAAAGTGTTTGTTCTTCACCCACTATTACGAAGACAGCTTTATTCAGGCCATTACCCCAAAGATAATGCCACCAAAAAAGATCAAAAAACTGTTCGATGTTAAAAAAGAGGACAATTGGTGGGGGGACAATTACCGTTCAAAAGCTCATTACGTTCTGGACATCCCTCTGTCGAACAACAAATTGAACGGGAGGTATACCATGCAGGACAAGAGAGAGTTCTTTGTCACGATTACCAACAATAGGTAGCCCTCCATGGAGTGTGTCAACTGCAAAACCAACAACAGAGAGAATGCCATTTTTTACAGAGGTTTTGGGGGTAAGACGGTGTTCAAATGTTCTCATTGCATGAATTCCTTCCCACCTGATTTAAAGTTCTGTGGCAGTTGTGGTACCAGCATCATCCCCATGGGTGATGCCCACTCTGAGATTGAAGCCAAAGAAGCTGCTATGGTTGAATGGTTCAGACAGATCCGCCACAAAGGTGGAGCAGAAAATCTGTTTGAGTTATGTGCCGACAAATTCAGTGCAATTTTGATCAAAGAGGCACTAAAAATGAATGGAGGAAACCGATCACAAGCTGCAAGTCTTTTGGGCTTATGGAGACCCTCCCTGCATCCCAAGCTTGGGAAGCTTTCGATTGAATGAATCTGGGGCGATTTTGACCTTGCAAACTGTAACCGTATCGAGTTGGAAGAGGACAAACTGGATGAGTTCAGGGTGGCATGGGAGAATCGGATCAAAGCTGTGATCGTGTGGGGTTAATGAAAGCTTGAGTGAAAGGAAAGGGCATGAGCACTGAAGTTTTGGAGTTTGCTGAGAAAATCGGTGCAATCGATATATCCTCAAAACTGAAGCACGGAAAATACGGAAGTCTTTTCAAGCGAAAGAACTACTTTTTGCTGAAGAACAATACCTTTCTCATCGTCAAGTTGAGTAAAAATAGAATCAGGCCGTTTTGGGGCCTTGGCAAAAAGTTTATAGAAGTCTTCAACCTGCTCACAGAGGATCAGGGAACATACCATCTGGTTCTTCTTATTTCCAACAAATCAGGCTGGACTTTTTCTAAAAAAGAGATCAACGGGTACATCCATGATGGCTCTTGGAGTTTTTCTGAAAACCAAGATCAGTACAAAATTAACAATTACAAGTTAAAAGATGCAAACAGCTTTTTCTCTACAGATCACTTCCTTAAGAAGATTGGGCTACTGAAAGGACAAGAACCAAGTTGAGGGTCTTATTGCTCCTATAGAAAGGCAACCTGAATGGACTCCCTAAAGGTCCCACAGCATTTCCGTTACATCATTCCAATCGTAGATGTCCTCAAAGAATTAGGGGGTTCTGGCAGAGCGTCGGAGGTGATCGATTCCATCCTGGATAAACTGAAAATCCCCGAGGAAGAGCTGCAGGAAAAAATCAAGAGTGGTGAACCCAAAGTGATCAACAATATCCGCTGGGCAAGGTTTATGATCGTAAGAAAGCCTACATGGATTCTTTTCATTACGTAGTCTAGTCTCTAACTGAGAAGGGATTGCAATTCAATCTCACTAAGGCAGACACTCCAGAACTATACAAGCTCAAGAAGGAGACGTTTAAATAGGCTAAAAAAGCCAAAATGGACAAGCTGAAAAGCTAGCGACTTCTCGATGAGGTTAGAGGGGCAGTGGCAGTATCAACAGTCCGGGATTTTCGTGGAGACATGATGGAACGTGCCGAAAAAGGGATCATCATGTCCACTGGGACATTCACCGTGGATTCAAGGAAGAGGCAAGACGAGACCGTGTTCCACCTATTGAGCTAATTGATGGAGACAAGATAATCGATATGTTTGAGAAACTGGAACAGGGGCTGAAGCCAATCAAAAACTATTCTATTGACGAGAAGTTCTTTGAGAAGTTCCGGGTATAAGATAATACGCCATTTAGCATCAATTAGATCCTAAGGAAATATCGAAAAAAGCCAACTCCAAGAGTTTTATTTTGATGGTGATATCGAGAAGAATTAATATAACAATTATTCATTAGAATTCTATTGTGCGAGACTTCTATGCTTCAATAACGGTGGGATTCTAATATGGCTATAACAAGTTTACCGTTTTTAAGTTACATACAAAATATAAATATTGATAAGCACGTCAAATTCAATCGAAATAATTGTGAAGAAAACCTTAAAATAAAAATAATAGTCCCCCTTCTTGAAGCATTGGGATGGGATTTGCTAAATGACATGGATTTCGAACGATCAAACATAGATATTATTATTTTGAATAATGGCAATCCATCATTTGTTGTTGAAATAAAATCCTGGGGCAAGATAACAGATAAACCAATTTTAAACCAATGTTTCGAATACGCAATAAAGTCAAAGGTGAAATGGATTTTATTGACAAACGGGCAGCAATCCGAAGTTTATTATACTCCGCACCTTGACCCCAAGATTCCATCACAACCAAGACCAGTATTTGAATTTAACTTTAGGCAGTTATTGCAAGATCAAAAAGTCTTTGAAGATTTACTCAAGTACATAGGCAAAGACAGTTTCGCAAAAGGTTGTATTGAACTGCATAAGAAAATAGAAACTGATCATATTGATTTTAAAGAGTTATCTAGATCAATTGTTCACAAAGTGAAAGGCAAAGGCATCTCTGATTCTCAAATCCTTGAAGAAATTGATAAGCACAATCCTTTTGTAAGGGACTCCATAAACAAGCTTTGGCAGGGATTTAAAGCTCTCGTTGAAAAGAACCAAGACATTTTGAACATCGAGTATGGAACCAAAGAAATAACACTAAAAGTGAATCCAGTTCTTATTGGCAGAAGAAGTGTGCCCTTAATCAGAATTAATTTTAGTCAAGGCAAGACCTGGTTATACAAACCTGGATGGTATCAAATAAATTGTGGTAATATACACACACTTCTCAAGCAAATAAAGCAACAACCAAGCCATAAAAATTGGGCCAAAGAGATTCTTGAACTACTCGATCGGGGCATAATTGAAATTAGAAGATCTTTGGCAAAGATCAGAAAATAAAATGATCCTTGAATCCTACTGTTAAAACTGCTTTCCCGACAAAATCGTTTCAATCGATTCATATCTTCAAGTCAAGATCACATATATCACTAATCAGCTTCCAAAGAGACTGACTTAATCTGAAATCAACTTGATCCTGTTCGGGCTACTGATCGCAGAAAACTATAGATTTAACTCAATTCCGTCTGGTGAAGGTTAAAAACTTTCGACTGATCTGAATCTTATAATAGAGAAGATCGAACCAAGGTAGATTAACATCCTGAAGCCCTGCAGACCATAAACTACACTACATACACTACATACTAAATAATATATTAATTTTGCAATAATTTCTAATGGCAAGCTGCTTTCGATTAAAGGAAAGTTCGGATAGGTCTTAGAACCGGTCAAGTATTTTGCCTATTATAAAATCTCTATCAAAGGTATGGCATGATTTTGATGTTTCAGAGAGGCATTGAAAACTATTGGGTTGAAGTACCCGATTTGGTTAATTGGGATTAAGGAATGAGTTGATCTAACATTTAGGAGGAAATGTCGTGATAAAACTTCCGTATGGTGGGCCAGGGGCATCCTTTGATGAGCAAGAGTTGATCGACTACATCAAAAGCAAGAACAGAGACTACATCATTCAAGGTCAACAACAGTGCAGACTTGAGAACCATACGAAACCAAATTCATTGGACTACTGGTTGAGGGTCAATCATTCCAAAGGACGCAGGGATACAAAACAGGCAGTTAACGAGGTGATTCAACAGCTGGTAGCAACAGGCAAATTTGTTATCGAAAGAAGACTAAGCTGCCCTGACAGTGGTAGAAGATGCAAAGGACTGAGGCTTGCAAAAGTTAAAATCGTTAGCCGTAATGGAACTGAAATTAAAAACTCTTTTGTCGAAAGGCTTTTCTACAAGGTAATTCTCTCCAAGTATACCGATTACGACAAGGCTCCTCCAATCTCTGGTGAAACTGAAGACTTCAAGTGGCAACTCAGCAAAGACCAGCTTGCTATTGAGATGAAGACTCACTGTGCTACTGCAGGTGAGGCCAAGAAAAAGGCCGAAGAGTTTCTGAAAGATTGGGAGATATGGATCGGGATCAATCAAGGACCGAACAACTTAAAATTCAGATTCGAGAGTGCAGAGATTGTTGATCTCAATCTTAACAATCATAAGAGCATACTGAGTCGGAGAGCATCGCTTTCTTGCATTTCCACTACTCTTGATGCTATCCTTCACATCTCTCACAACGAGTTCGTCCCACCTCCACAGAACTTCAAAGTCTCACCAGAAGTCGAGATGATGTTCATCAAGTACAAGATGTACCATGAAGGCAGAGCGTCCTTGCTGGGCATGGCCTATTGGTGCCTCACGGTAATGGAGAACGCAGCAGGTGGCAGGCATAAAGCTGCTGATCAATATCGGATCGAACCCAAGGTCCTCAGCAAGCTTGGCGAGCTTTGCAGTGACCGGGGGGATGTTAAGCAGGCCAGGAAAATGAAAGCCAAAGCTGGCACCACTCCATTGAAACCCTCTGAACAAAAGTGGATCTTGACCGTTGTCAAGAGGCTCATCCTGAGAGTCGGGGAGTATGCCTATGATCCTGTGGCCAGGCCAACCAAGATTACAATGGCTGACTTCCCGGCACTCACCCACTGAGCAGCCGCTTTGAACAACTTTCCCCTTCTGAATAAGGGAATCTTCTGGAATGTACACCCAAATACCACACATCCGACCACTTTAGCAGGAACTTATTTAGGAGCTGAATTTGCCCTCTTGGGAGCCCACAAAATCGAATTTAAGGGGCCTAAGAGGCCCGTAGCCGAGACTTCGTCCCTGGGCTAACCTTTACACCCCTGTCCTTCTTCTTTTCTTCTCTTTTTGGCCTCCCCTTATAGTGTCACCCTTAATTCCGATAATCTCTTTGGCATAATATTGTAGTGTGCATTCCATTACCCTCTTAACCTTGCCAACACTCACCATCAGCAGCGGACCATGGAGCATTGCCCGCCAGAACCTATCTTTAGGTATACCCACGACGGGGGGCCGGGGAATGGGAAGCTTAATCGCTGGGAATGTATTTACCTGCTACTTTTCAAGCCAATTTATGTTATAAATGTAGAAGCGGTGCTGGTAAAGGCTACTTAAGTTAAAAAAATCAACAAAAGACAGAACTTGCTTCTATCGAAAGAAACCTTAAAATTTTCCCTTCCAATACCATTACAAACACCATTTGCCTTAGATATGGTGCTCCGCTATGTCTGCATTCTAGGACAGTTCCTCCTCTTTTCGGTCTTATGGGTTCTAGTCTCTTCTGGTCTTGGTCTCTTCCGTCTTCTTCTGATAGGGGGGGGGGTTGTTTCTTGATAATGATAGAGAGGTTTTTTTTGTTATTCTTGTTTTGATCATGGTCCTGTTTATGTTATAATGTACTCTACCTCATGGTCTATAGGGATAGAAATGTGATTAGAGGCCTCTTGGCCTCCTGGTCTTGTTATTGGAGGATAAATATGGTGGATATGGGTTCAAGGGAGAAAAAGGGAAACTATGAGAACTCAACAGTGTTGAGAAGGCTCAACCCGGATAAGCACCCTGGTGTTATTGGGGCTAGTGAGGCCCTCCTTGACCAGATGAAACTGGTCAAGGGTCTTTACCCCCAAAGGCCTTCTGATGTCTTGAAACTCCGGCACCATGTAAGGTTCTTCCTAGTGAACCTCTACCACACCTACCTCCAGGACTCCTCCAGGTGGGTCTCTTGTTCCCGGAACAAGAACATGTACGTCAAGGGTTCCAAATACAAGACCAAGTTCAAGCTGAGTCACGAGTATTCAGTGAACAAGGTCCTCAAGTTCCTTCTGGAGAACCAGTATATCGAACAATCCCCGTTCATCCATCACCCCGATCCGACCAAATCCCGACAAACTAGAATCCGAGCAACGGAGAAGCTGATCGATCTCATCAGGAGGCATGGTGAGCCAGAAAAATCTCCGCAAGATTCTCTCCCGGAGGGTCCCGAAGAATGTGAAAGGGAAGTAGAGGATGATTGGGAAGGTGAGTACGAGGGGCAGGATACCATTGTGGTGAAGGGGCTGAAGCCTCCCCCTCGATATGTCACCAGAGTGGTCAACGAGGTCAAAACCAAGATCAGAATCAAACCCAAGAGGAAGATCTGCAAGACACCAGACACCCCTCTGGTCCGGAAGATGAGGGAGAACCTCCAGAAGATTAACGCCCTCATGGAGAGGACCGAGATAGCCCTGGACATCGGAAAGAGAGAACTGAAAAAGCTGAATGAAAGATTGGCTGGAGGCAAGGACTCCGGCACCAGGGCCATCGACTTCACCAGAAAGAGGCTCTACCGGGTCTTCATGGACCGTAGGCTTGACCGAGGTGGCCGATTTTATGGTCCCTGGTACCAAGGGATTCCAGAAGAATATCGAGCAAAGATTTTGATCAACGGCAATCCGACACTGGAGATCGACTACTCCGGCTACCATCCCAGGATCCTCTATGCCTTGAAAGTCCTGCCTTTCCCAGAAGATCCTTACTCGCTGGAAGGATACCCCCAGACCGAGGAAATGAGAAGCTTCCTCAAAAGGATGCTACTTTCAATCGTCAATGCCAAGAATGAAAAAGATGCCATTGCCGCTATCAGGGGGCAGAGATACAAGGACTTCAAAAAAGCAAAGAGATTGGGCACAGAGATCAAACCTCTTGGCATCGAACCCCTGACCGATGATCGGCTGAGAGAGGTCATGGGGAAACTCATGGAGAGGCATAAGCCAATTGAGGAGTTCTTTTATTCCGAGATGGGAAGTTACCTACAGTGGCTGGATTCACAGATTGCAGAAGCCATCATGCTCTACTTTGCAGACAATTTCGACCAGCCCTGCCTTCCGATCCATGACAGCTTCATTGTTGACTTCAGGCTTTCAAGCTTTCTCAGGGACATCATGCTCAACTCTTTTGAACAGGCTCTTCAACAGAAGATCCCTGTCAAAAGTGATTTCTCGGAGATTTTAAGAAGATGGGACACGGTGGTGAAGCTGTTAAATAAGGAAGTGGAAAAGTTCAAAGAGGCAATTTTAATGGATCTCAAAGACCCCAGCAAACATGCAAAGATCAGAGCATGGGAGGCAGAAGCAAAAAAGCTTCTGGAAAAAATCAATAAAGGGCCAGGCTAACCTTTTTTTGCCCTCCTTCTCTTTCTTTTCTTTTTCAGTCTCTTATTTAAATTATTTGGAGTCGGGGTAGCGTAGCACGGCAGTGTTTTTGTATTCCATAGCAAAAGAATCCGTGGAGCCATGCCATCCTGGAGATTTGGACCATCAGGAATGGATGCAGCAGCTTCAATCTGGTTCCATGAGGATTCTCCCAGGATGGTGCACAGCCTCCCGCCTTTCGCCATGTAACCGGTCGTTAGGGAGAGAAAGAGCCACCAATCAGGGGAATTTTCGTGGCATTTTTCATGCATCATCTGAATTTGTAAAAATTTCAAATGGCTACGGGCAAGTATGCAATATTACAGGCTGGAAAGAGGATAGGCCACTCATGTGGTATCACCATAAGATGCTGTTATTATATGAAATCCATCTAATTATGCCATCAGCCTATCAGCAACTTTGCCCTTTTAGTGGGTCTGGAAGCCCCTCTCCAATCGAGACCAAAAAGCACACGTTTGATCGAATCCCATTCTATATCCGAAGCCATACCGCACATGATGTGTTCTACGTAATCCCATCTTCCTATCTTCACGTTATAAATAGCTATCTGAGTAATGGTATGAGGGTTAAGAGTTGAGATCGTAAGGTGGTACCTCGGGGAATGATCTGGGTTTAATCATGGTACGGGTAATCTACGGTTTATGGTTATCATTATTCTCTCTGATTAGACCTATGGAAAAGGTTATGGTAAGCTAGCTTCTTGATGGTGGAGTTACATCCCTTGGTAATCTCTAAGATGGGAAATTGTTGGTATTCTCCTTGTGGTTTCCAAGTTGGAATATTAATCTTATGGTGTACTCAATCCCAGGTCTAAGAGGCCTGGGATTGGTATTGGCTCAGGATTTAGTACGAATATAAGAGAGAAAGAGAAGATGAGAGAGAAAGAAATGACGGATTTGGTTGAGGATATTCAGGAGAAGGCGGAGGAGTACAATTACTCAAGGCCCTTAGATATCTGGAGGGTGAGTGATCATCCCGAGGTCAGGGAGGTTATCAGTCTCCTGTTTGAAGAGATGAAGTCTAAGGGTCTGGTCAATAAGAGGTATGCCAACAAACTGAGACGGAACCTCCTTGCCGTTGTTCTGGACCTCTACGTTGCGTACCTCAGTGACCCCAGGTTGTACATTGGTTATTCCCGGGATCGAAACAAATACAGGAAGGGATCCCGGTACAAGGCTCTCTTTCTAAGCTATCAGCTTCTCATCAAGTCCATCGACTTTCTCATCGACAACCAGTATGCCGAAGGACCCAAGGGGTACAGGCACCCCAGTGCTCCCTTAAAATCGAGAACTGCCAGATTGAGAGCAACCGAGAAACTCATTAAACTCTTCAAGGAAAAGCAAGTCACCCCAAGGATGGTAAGGAAGGACGAGTACGAACCTTTGATCATCTTAAAGGACAAAGATGGAAACGTTATAGATTACGAGGAGACCGAAGATACTCGGAGGATGACCGAGAATCTCAAAGCCATCAACAAAGCCCTGGATAATTGGGCCATCCTGCTCTACATCACCGATGAGGAACTGAAGAAGCTAAATGAACGGTTGGCCAAGGATCCTAACAAGGGTCCAATCGACTTCACCAACAAAAGACTCCACCGGATCTTCAACAACGGCAGTTGGAACCAGGGCGGACGGTTCTTTGGAGGATGGTGGCAGAACATTCCGAGAGAGTATCGAGTGCACATCAGGCTTGATAACAAGCATGTCGTAGAGTGTGACTACTCAGGTCTTCACATCAATATGCTTTATGCCCTCGAGAAGCTTCCCATGCCGAAGGGTGACGTATATCACTTGGATGGATACTCAAACGATCCGACCTTCCGGCGATTCGTCAAGCAGCTTGTTCTGATTCTGGTTAATGCCGATAGCAGGGAAAAGGCAAGGAAGGCCATCCACTATGCAGTGCATCAGGAAAAGAGTCTTGAGCTGCCTCCGGAAATCCCTTCAACAAAGCAGTCCGACCTCGATCCGGTAATTGATGCCCTTGAGAGGAAACACAAAAAGATCAAGCACTATTTCTGTACTGGCAAGGGAATAGATCTCCAGAACCTTGACTCCAAAATGGCCGAAACAGTCATGATGCACTTTGTCAGACCTTCTGGCTTGGGATATGCCATTCTCCCTCTCCATGACAGCTTTATAGTCCACCACGGCTTAGAAGAAACCCTCAAAAAGAAGATGAAAGCGGCTTTTAGGAAGATGTTCGGGCGCTCGATAAATGTAGATCTCAAGTACAACTCTCTGGAAGCGTGGAAAAAGGAACAACGCCCGAAACCACCAGGGAAACGGTTCTTCAATATGACCCTGACGGCGATTCTTGCTGAACAAGCTCGTTACAGTACTTACCACACCCTCTTGAGGGAGCACTTTAATTCAAGAGCTTCCTCTTCCCCAAAAGATCAAGAGCAAGACGAGGATCAGATCCCTTTTTGATCATAGCTCATTCTCGTAAACGTCCCGGATTTCCTCCGGCTGGATACAGAGGTACTCCAGGGTCTGCCGTTGGGTGCTGTGGTTGAAGCAGACCATCAACCTGGGGATGTCGGTTCCAAAAGTCACCCTCTGGTGGTAGCCCCAGGTCTTCCGGAGGGTGTGGGACCCGTAGTTCCCCTTGAGATTGATCGCCCGGCACCACCCCTTCACCAGCCGGTGCACAGACGGCACCGTCAGAGGCCCTCTCTGCCCCAAGAACAGGGGATCTTCGTCGGCATAGGCTCTGGATGCCAGCAGCCTCTGGATGGCTTGGATGCAAGCCTTGTTGAGGGTGACCATCCGGAACTTGCCGGTCTTTTTCTCCTTCAGCTGGATTGAGTCTCCAGGCTTGAGATCCCTTACCTGTCCTGCCCTGATCTTCAAAAGATCCGATGCCCGGAGGTTGGTGTTGATCCCAAGGGTAAACAGGGCCGAGTCCCTGGGATTGCCGGCAATGAGTTTCTTGATAGAGTCGATGTCCTTCTTCCGCCGAATCGGTTCAACCTTGATCTGATCTCCCGGTTTGGGTCGGTTCCAATTCTGGCCCTTCACCATCTCGTTTGCCCTCCTCTAAACTCGATGAGTTCTTAGGGAAGATAGTAAGAACTTAACGAGATGTCTAGGGGTATTTAACTTCAAAAAGTCGGAATATCTGAGAACCTATTGATATTAAACAACATATTATCTTTCTAGACTGGTTAACTTTTGGACAGATCTTAACGAAATAAATTTTGTCGCCATTGACAAAAATGTCGTTTCCTGATAATTACGATAGGCTAATAAAATATTTCACAGCTTCCCTCAATGAGCAGCTGTTCGTTCAATTATGAGAGCCTCTTTGTAGATCTACCAGCCCCATAACTGTGCCATAAAGAAATCAACCGCTTTGTCTGAATACGTACATGGGAAAGCAAAAATGTGCCTTTTTATCAGAATCTGTAATAGCGAGGTTCTCGCTTATCTCTATATGCTAAATAATTGATTCATTTATTAAGGAGAGATCTGGTAAGATGAAAAAAAACGTTATCGATTTTGATTGGATTAATGTGGTTTGTTGGGTGTGTTACTTATGCTCAAAAAATTGTCACTCTTGTGGAAAATAATGGAAAGCAGTTTAAGGGAATAATAAATTACGATGGCCCATATACTGGGGAACTGGTTGTCGAAGAAGGACCAGATAACGAAAGGTTTGTAGGAAGATTCACAGTTGTGGACCGCACCTCAACTCAAGTCACAAGAGGTAACATAGTAGTTCCTAAAAGCAACCAGCTGCCTAGTTTAGGATCTGTCGAATCATCTTCAGGGGGCAAAGTCGAGGCAGAGGGATTTTGGTTTGGCACAGGGAACAAAGGATCAACTATGCAATGTCACTTAACTATCGGAAGAGGTGGGCATGGGTATGGTGATTGCAAGCACTCTAATGGGAGTGAATTCAAAATTTATCTCACTACTGTCCCAACGTTGTAATCTGATGATTCTCTAACCTGTTAAGACCAAACAACTTATTAGCCAAAATGGCATTTTTCGATTTGAAAT
>FWPV01000303.1_pt1 | contig 165203 bp, 147 predicted proteins | sample 2228371 | NCBI WGS metagenome assembly FWPV01 (sample SAMEA103939776, study PRJEB20133) | metagenome
GGGCCGCGCAGGTGGAGGCATCTGTCTCGGCCCGAGGGTCGGGTGATGGCCTCGCACGGCCCGGGAGAGGGGCCCAGAAAAAAAGGATGGCTGCCTTCGTCCCTGGGCAGCCACCGTGCGGCCGGCGAGGGCCCAGCAGGCAGGACCTCAGTGTGTGGAGGCGAAATGTGTTGGATGCCTCCATCCCGACGGATCTGTGATACAATGCCGGATCCAAGAACGGCCGCAAGGCTTGCATCTGACCCTGGACCCGATGCGAGGGGGGCTGCCTTGGACGGGGAGATCCAGAAGGCACAGAGGTTGCGGCTGAGCCGCTTCGGGATGGCCGCGGCCACCTACGCCTTGGTCACCCTGACGACGTTCCTCACGCAACAACTGGGCCTGGGGCGTATGACAGAGGCCCAGTGGGCCGCCTTCCTGGGGATCGCCCTGGCGGGCAACCTGGTCTTCCTCTTGATCTTCATCAAGGGGTGGAACCTCAGGTTCAGGGACCCCTCCCTGACCCGCGAGCAGATCGTCTATTCCGCCATCTGGGGTCTTTGGGCGCTCTACCATCTCCCGCAGGCAAGGCCCGTGCTCCTGGTCTTCTTCGTGCCGGCCTTCTGCTTCGGGATCCTGAGGCTGAGTCGAAGGGACTACCTCAAGTTGACGGCCACGGTCATGGGCCTATACGGGGCCGTGTTGCTCCTCGAGTATGCCCAGGGCCGTCAAGGGTTCAGGGCCGACTACGAGCTCTTCCTGTTCTGCATATTCGGCATGGTTTTCGCGTGGCTCGCCTTTTTCGGCGGGTTCGTCTCGGACCTCAGGAGGCGCCTGACGGTCCAGAACCTGAGGATCCAGAAGGCCAATGAGGAGATCCGCAAGGAGGTGGAGCAAAGAAAGAGGGCCGAGGCCGAAAAGGACAGGCTCCTGGAGGAGCTCAGGGAGGCCCTGGGGAGGGTGAAGACCCTCAAAGGCTTGGTCCCCATCTGCGCCTGGTGCAAGAAGATCAGGGACGACGCCGGGTACTGGCAGCAACTGGAGGCGTATCTCAGGGACCACTCCGAGGCCGAGCTAAGCCACGGGATCTGCCCGGAGTGCGCCAGCAGGTTCTCCGTGGCATCGATGGGGGAGACCCCGGGGGGACCGGAGAGCCGTTGAAAGGGGGGCGACGGTGCGGGGATCGCCCCGAGCAGCGGGCTGCCATACCACGGGAAGGGCCGTGGCTGGAGATCGAGGGCCGGCTTTGAGCCTCTGGTGGGAGGCGTCACGGGTCGTCTGCCTGAGGGCCCGGCGATGAACGCGACCCGCTCTGCCACAGCCCAGTCACCTCCTGTGAACGGTCCCTGCCAGGGGCCTTCGGGGCGAGGTCGAGTCGCCCCGCGCCTTCGTCTATTGACATGACCCAGCTTTGTTGATATATCCTAAACGAATCGCGGTCTGAAGCAGGTCCCTATTCTTCGGAATAGGGATTTTCGTGTTTCCGGGGGAGCGAGGCGTCAGGGGCGCCGTGCCCCCTCGGGTCTTGGGAAGGGGGGTCTGTTTCCATGGAGAAGGTAGGCGCGGTGTTGGTGGCAGGCGGCGGTATCGCCGGGGTGCAAGCAGCGCTGGATCTGGCGGATTCCGGCTATTTCGTCTACCTGGTGGAGCAATCCGCGGCCATAGGTGGGGTCATGTCCCAGTTGGACAAGACCTTTCCCACCAATGACTGCTCCATGTGCATCCTCTCGCCCAAGCTCGTGGAATGCGGCAGGCACCTCAACATCCAGATCCTGACCCTGAGCGAGGTCGAGGAGATAAGGGGGGAAGAGGGGAACTTCGAGGTCACTGTGCTCAAGCACCCCAGGTATGTGGACGAGAGCAAGTGTGTGGCGTGCGGCATCTGCGCCCAGAAGTGTCCGAGGAAGGTGGACAACCCCTTCGACGAGGGGCTTGGACAGAGAAAGGCCATCTATGTCCTCTATCCCCAGGCCGTGCCCCTGAAATACGCCATAGACCGGGCGCACTGCATCTACTTCGAGAAGGGGAAGTGCAGGGCGTGTGAGAAGTTCTGCGAGAACAAGGCCATAGACTTCGGTCAGAAGGAGGAACGGCTCACCCTCCGGGTGGGCTCCGTGATCCTGGCCCCAGGATTCGAGGTCTTCGACGCCGACCTCATCTCCCATTACGGGTATTCGCGTTTTCCCAACGTCGTCACGGCCAAGGAGTTCGAGAGGATCCTGAGCGCCTCTGGGCCGTACCAGGGACACCTGGTGAGGCCCTCGGACCAGAAAGAGCCGCAGAAGATCGCCTGGGTCCAGTGCGTGGGCTCTCGCAACATCAACCAGTGCGATCACAGCTACTGCTCAGCGGTGTGCTGCATGTACGCCATAAAGGAGGCGGTGATCGCCAAGGAGCACAGCCACAACCCCCTGGATGCCGCCATCTTCTTCATGGACATGAGGACGTATGGGAAGGGTTTCGAGCGCTATTACAACAGGGCCCAAGAGGAGATGGGGGTCAGGTTCATCCGCTCCAGGGTCCATACCATAGTGGAGGAGCCTGACACGAGGGACCTCCTCATCAGGTACGTCGGCGAGGATGGAAAGGTCACAGAGGAGACCTTCGATATGGTGGTCCTCTCGGTGGGCCTCCAGACGTCCCAGGAACTGGTGGAGAAGGCCAACAGGCTCGGTATAGGGCTCAACGAGCATCGCTTCTGCGCCACCAGCAGCTTCCAGCCTGTGGGGACCTCGCGCCCTGGGGTGTACGTGTGCGGGGCCTTCCAGGGGCCCAAGGACATCCCCCAGGCCGTGATGGAGGCCAGCGCGGCCGCGGCCAGCGCCGCCTCTTCCCTCTCGGAGGTGCGCGGTACCCTGGTGAAGGAGAAGACCTATCCAGAGGAGAGAAACGTGGTGGGCGAACCCCCCCGCATAGGGGTCTTCGTCTGCAACTGCGGCATAAACATCGGCTCGGTCGTCAGCGTCCCGGAGGTGGCCGAGTTCGCTGCGACCCTGCCCTATGTGGTCCACGTGGACCAGAACCTCTTCTCCTGCTCCCAGGACACCCAGGACCGCATGAAGGCAATCATCCAGGAAAAGAGGCTCAACAGAGTGGTCGTCGCCTCCTGCAGCCCTCGCACTCACGAGCCCCTCTTCCAGGAGACCTGCCAGGAGGCGGGGATAAACAAGTACCTCTTCGAGATGGCCAACATCAGGGATCAATGCTCCTGGGTCCACCAGAACTCGCCCAGGGAAGCGACGGAGAAGGCCAAGGACCTGGTGCGCATGGCCGTGGCCAAGGCGGCCATGCTCGAGCCCCTCAGGGAGCTGGAGCTGGGGCTGACCCAGTCCGCCCTCGTGGTGGGAGGGGGCGTTGCTGGCATGGTGGCCGCCAGGGAGCTCTCGGCCCAGGGCTTCGAGGTGACGCTGGTGGAGAAGGGGGAGGTGTTGGGGGGAAACGCCCGGAACATCCGTCACACCTGGCGAGGGGAGGACTCCCAGGCCTTCCTGGAGGAGTTGACCCGTCAGGTACAGGGAGATCCCAGGATCCACGTGTACCTCAACGCCCAGGTGACGGCAGTGGACGGGTTCATGGGCAACTTCACATCCACACTGAAGACGACCAATGGCTCAGGGGGGCCTGTGGAGGTCCGCCACGGGGCCGTGGTCATCGCCACCGGTGCAAGGGAATCCAGGCCCAAGGAGTACATGTACGGGGAGGACTCGAGGGTCCTGACGGCCCAGGAGTTCGACAGGCTCTGGGCCCAAGGTGACCCCAAGGTCAAGGGTGCCAAGACCGTAGCGTTCATACAGTGCGTGGGCTCCAGGGAGCCGCAGAGGCCTTATTGCAGCAAGGTCTGTTGCACTCATACGTGTCAAAGCGCTGTGAGGCTCAAGGAGGAGGATCCTGAAAGGGAGGTCATGGTCTTCTACAGGGACGTGCGTACCTACGGGTTCAACGAGGACCATTACAAGGCGGCCCGCGACAAGGGCGTGCTCTTCTTCCGTTTCGATCTGGAGAACAAGCCCCAGGTGCGGAAGGGCGCCTCGGGGGGACTCGAGATCCAGGGCGTGGATCACGTCCTCGGACTCCCCGTGACCTTCGAGCCGGATCTCGTGGTCCTGGCGGCTGCCATAGAGCCCAACGAGAACCAGCCCCTGGCCCAGCTCTACAAGGTGCCCCTCAACGACGATGGGTTCTTCCTGGAGGCCCACATGAAGCTCAGGCCTGTGGATTTCGCCACAGACGGGGTCTTCCTGGCCGGGCTCGCCCACTACCCCAAGCCGCTGGATGAGTCCATAGCCCAGGCCAAGGCCGCGGCGGCCCGAGCGGTCACGGTGCTGGCCACCCAGAAGATGCAGGTCGGGGGCAAGGTGGCCTACGCTGACCCGCGAAAGTGCACGGGCTGCGGGGTATGCGAGCTGGTTTGCGCGTACAAGGCCGTGAGCCTCAAGCCCGACACCCTGACCTCGGAGGTGAACGAGGCCCTGTGCAAGGGGTGCGGGACGTGTGTCTCCTCTTGCCGCTCCGGGGCCTTGTCCCTGAGGGGATTCAACGATCCCCAGATCTTCGCCATGATCGAGGCTCTGAGCGCCTGAGGAGGTCCCAGTACGAGGCTGGGGGCGCTTCTTTTTTTCAGGAGGATACGCGCCATGGAACAGGCAACGCAGCAAAGCGAGACATGGGAGCCGAAGATCCTGGCTTTCCTGTGCAACTGGTGCAGCTACGCAGGGGCAGACCTGGCAGGGGTCAGCAGGCTCCAATACCCCCCCAACATCCGTGTCATACGGATACCTTGCTCGGGCCGCATGAACCCTGCCTTCATCGTGGCTGCCCTGAGGAATGGGGTGGACGGGGTGCTGGTGTCGGGGTGCCACCCTGGTGATTGCCATTATCTGAGCGGCAACTACTTCGCCAGACGGAAGTTCACAGTCTTCAAGGGCCTCTTGGAGTACATGGGGGTCGAGGAGGGCCGGGTCCACTTCTCCTGGGTCTCAGCGGCCGAAGGGGAGAGGTTTTCCCAGGTGGTCAGCGAGGTGACGGAGAAGGTGAAGGCCCTCGGGCCAGCCAGGAATTACGTCCTGGAGAAGATCGAGGTGTGCTAGAGATGGAGAAGATAGCAGAGCAGATCCGACGGGAGGCAGCCAGGCTGCTCGAGAAAGGGGAGGTGGGGCTGGTGGTCGGTTTCCGCAAGGGGAGCATCCCCATGGTGAGCCGGCCCTGGCTGGCCAGGACCCCGGAGGAGGCAAGGGGGCTTCACTGGGACGGATTCTGCAACCTGAACCTGGTCAACTACCTGACCAAACGGAAGGAGAGGTTGGCCCTTGTGGCCAAGGGGTGTGACTCCCGCTCCCTGGTGCTTCACATGCAGGAGCACCAGATCCCCCGGGACCAGGTGGTCATCTTGGGGGTGCCTTGCCATGGCATGTTGGACCGCAGGAGGTTGCAGGCCGCGGCGGGCGGCAAGGAGATCCTGGAGGTGGAGGAGGCAGACGGTGTGGTTCGCCTCAGGGGGAAAGGGGTGGAGGCAGAGGTGCCGAGGCAGGAGGTGCTCCAGCACTGCTGCTCCATCTGCGGGCACAGAAACCCGGTGGTAAAGGACATCCTCGTGGGTGAGGAAGTGGCCGAGCAGACGGTGGACCGCTACCAGGATGTGGTCCAGATAGAGGCGAAGGGGGCCCAGGAGCGCTTCGCCCACTTCGGGCAGCTCCTCAGCACCTGCATCCGCTGCTACGCCTGCCGCAATGCCTGTCCGCACTGCTACTGCCCGGAGTGCTTCGTGGATTGCTCCAGGCCTCAGTGGGTGGGCAAGTCCCAGGACCCGCAGGACGTCTTCACCTTTCACCTCTTCAGGGCCTTTCACATGGCAGGCCGCTGCACTGACTGCGGCTCCTGTGAGAGGGCCTGCCCCATGGGGATCCCGGTTCGCCTCCTCACCCGCAAGCTCGAGAAGGAGATAAGGGAGCGATGGGGCTACGAGGTGGGCCTGGAGCTGGAGGGCGTGCCCCCACTGGCCACCTATCAACCCGACGATCCGCAGGATTTCATCATGTGAGGGCAATGGAGGTCGCCCCCCGGGAAGAGAAGACATGGTGAGGGTGCAGGCTCATGGACGCTAAGACACTCGCGAAGGGGGACCTTTCCTGGTTCCTGGAAGGGTTGAGGGCAAAGGGCTTCGTCATCTGGGGTCCGAGATCCGTGGACGGCCAAGCGGAGTTCGGCCCCTTGGGTCAAGGGGTGGAGCCGGAGCTGGACTACCGCAACACCAGGCTCTCCCCCAAGGCAATGGCCTTTCCGCAGTCCGAGCGGATGTTCCTCTTCAGCACGGACCGCGGCAGGGAGGATGCCTTCATCCTGAAGGAGGTGGCGGGAGGCGATGAGCCACAGGTGGCCTTCGGGATCAGGCCCTGCGATGCCAGGGCCTTCCTGATCCTGGACAAGGTCTTCTTGGTCCAGGGGGCGATGGAAGACCCTTATTACAGGGGCAAGCGAGACCGCATGGTCCTGGTGGGCCTGGGTTGCAACGCGCCGTGCTCCACCTGTTTCTGCCACTGGACCGGCGGCGGCCCCTTCTCCCGGGACGGGCTGGACATCCTGATGACGGATCTCGGCGAGAGGTTCCTGTTGGAGCCGCTCTCCGAAAGAGGGAGGGCACTGCTTGAAGGCGCAGGTGTGCAAGGGCCGGCCTCGGGAGAGGATCTGAAGAGGGCGCAGGGGATAGCCAGGGATGCTCATGCCTCCATGGGCCCTGCGGTGGATCCCACCCCCATCGGCAAGAGGCCGCTGCTGTCCCTATTTGGCGACGCCTACTGGGAGCGGGTCCACGAGCCGTGCATCAAGTGCGGCACCTGCACCTATCTGTGTCCCACCTGCAGCTGCTTCGACATACAGGACGAGGTGAGGGGGCGCTGCGGACTCCGGGGCAGGAACTGGGACAGCTGCATGTTTCCCCTCACGACACTCCATGCCTCGGGCCACAATCCAAGGCCCACGGGCAAGGAGAGGTTCCGCCAGCGTTTCATGCACAAGCTCAGGTATTTCCTGGATGACTTCGGCAGCATCATGTGTGTCGGCTGCGGCCGTTGCGTGCAGTACTGTCCGGTGAACATCGACATCCGGGAGATGATCAGGGAGTTGAGCGCGTGAGTCCCACAGGAGAGAGGGAGATGAAAGGTAACAACCCCTACCTGCCGTATCCGGTGCGCATAGAGCAGATCACGGTGGAGACGGACGACCGAAACCTGAAGAGCTTCCGCCTCGTGTTCTTGCGCCCCGAGGACGAGGGGGCCTTCAGTTACAGCCCGGGGCAGTTCGCCGAGCTGTCCGTGGCCGGCAAGGGCGAGATCCCCATCGGGATCGCCTCTTCCCCCACGGAAAGGGGTCACCTGCTCTTCACGGTGAACAAGGCCGGGGTCGTGACCCAGGCCCTTCACGAGATGAGCGAGGGGGATGTGATGGGGGTTCGGGGGCCCCTGGGAAAGGGCTTTCCCATGGATCGCTTCGAAGGGAAGGACGTCGTGTTCATAGGGGGCGGTTTTGCCTTCACGACCCTTCGCTCCACCATACAGTTCATGCTGCACCCGGACAACAGGGGGCGCTTCGGTGAGATCACCGTGATCTACGGGGCCAGGCGCCCGGGACTCCTCCTGTACAAGGAGACCCTGAAGGAGTGGGAGGCCCGGGGGGATATCCAGACCCACTTCACCGTGGATGCAGGGGAGGAGGGTTGGACTGGTAGGGTCGGCTTCGTGCCCGCCGTAACAGAACAGGTGGCCCCGAGCTCCAAGGACTCCTTTGCCATAGTGTGCGGCCCGCCCATCATGATCAAGTTCACCATGCCGGTCCTGACGAAGCTGGGATTCACCCCGGAACAGATCATCATGTCCCTGGAGAACCGTATGAAGTGCGGCATCGGCATATGCGGCAAGTGCAATACAGGGCCCAAATACGTCTGCAAGGACGGGCCTGTCTTCACCATGGCGGAGCTGAACCAGATCCCCACGGAGTATTGAGGCAAAGAGATGGAATCGCATCACTGATGGGGTTCGAAGCAACGGTGGCTCAGGGCCTGACAAGGCACAACGACTGCCCGGAGGTCGTGATGGCAGGCATCTTCAAGGTCAACGAGGTGGTAAACATAGCAGTGGAGATCGAACGCAGGGGGGAGAGATTCTACCTGGATGTGGCCGAGAGGGCCACGAACCCCAAGGTGAAGGAGACCCTCTTGTACCTGGCCTCAGAGGAGGTGAGGCACCAGAAGCTCTACGCGGACCTCCTGGCCAGGCTCCGCTCCTTGGAGTTGCCTCCTGGGAGCGCCGAGTCGGAGTACTGGTCGTACGTCAACGATCTCATCGATTCGCACTTCCTATTCGATACCGCCCAGAACGAACGACTCATCACGACGGCCACCTCCGACCATGACGTCTTGAGGCTCGCCATGGGGTTCGAGAAGGAATCCATCCTGTTCTTCACCGAGATGAAGGGGTTGGTCCCCGGGGAGGAAGCCCGGGTCATCGACGTGTGCATCCAGGAGGAGAGGGCCCACCTCAGGAAGCTGGGGGAGGTCCTCAAGTCGGTCTCTTGAACCGAGGTCGGGAGGTGTGGGGTTGAGAGAGCTGGTCCATGGCCGTGACATCGCCATCCGTACCTATGACCTGGGCGGGGAGAGGATCTTGGTGGAGGGCCGGCTCAAGGATGAGAGGCACAGGCCGAGATCCGGTGAGACCTTCGAAGGCCCTTTTCTCGTCCACGACATGGTGGTTCGCATGACAGTCCAGGGCCCTCGGATGTCCATCCAGGCCGTGGAGGCCCAGATGCCTCAGCACCCCCGGGAGGGTTGCACCGAGGTCCTTCCGTGGATGCAGAGGCTCGTGGGGGAGAGGATCGTGAGCGGGTTCACCCAGAGGGTGAAGGAACTGGTCGGGGAGACCCGCGGATGCGCGCACCTGACCAGCCTCTTCATCGCCATGGGCCCCGCCGCGGTTCAGGGATACTGGGCGGCCTATGGGGTGGACCGCTCGCAGATAAGGATCGACGATCCGAGGATCCTCGGGGTGGTGAACACCTGTTACCTCTGGAGGGAGGACGGGCCCCTGGTGGAGGCCCTGCGAGGCGCCGAGAGGGAACGGGCCTGAGGCCGGCCGGAGGAGGCCTTTTGGGGGGCCCATGGCTAGGATCCTCCTGGTGGAAGACGAGGAGAGCATAAGGAAGGCCCTGGAGAAGCGCCTCAGGAAACTCGGTCACGAGGTGGTGACGGCCCAGGACGGCTTGGAGGCGCTTGAGCTCTTCAGGCCTAACGCATTTCATCTCCTCATCACCGATTACCGCATGCCCCGCATGGACGGGCTGGAGCTCATGGGGCGCCTGAGGGCCCAGGATGCGGCCCTGCCGGTCTTGGTGATCACCGGGACCTCCACCCAGAACCCTGAGATCTTCGTGGAGAAGGGGGCGCAGGCCTGGCTCCTCAAGCCCATATCCAAGGAAGACCTCGAGACCACAGTGAACCGCCTCTTGTCCATTCGTTGAGGACCCCGCAAGGGGATCTGTTCGTTGCCGGTGGTGGGCGGGTTGTAGTGCCCTGAATGAAGAGTGGCGCATGGCGAGCGACGGCGTGTTCGCCGGTGAGCCAGGCCCTGGAGGAGGTTTCGGGCGACCTCGAGACCTTGGTCGCTGTTTGCCAGCCATCCTGTTGGGGCTATAATCAGGGTGTGACGGCGAAAGGGCAGGGCCTTGCGGACCAACGGGCCCCCTTGTGTGGCAAAGGGTGGACGGGTGAGGAAGGCAACAGGGGGTGAGCGATGCCGGTTATCACCATCTCCAGGACCTTGGGGAGCGGGGGGAGCGAGGTTGGCAGACTCCTGGCGAGGCGTCTGAAGTATCGGTACTTCGATCGGGAGGAACTGGAAGGGGTCGCCAGGAGGCACAAGTACCTTCGGGCCGACGTGGATGTCCTGGACGAGAAGTCCGTGCCTCTCTTCGATGCCCTTTTTCTGGACAAGCCGAAGGAGTACCTCGCCTTTCTTCACGATGCCATATGCGATGCCGCCGAACAGGACGACCTGGTGCTCGTGGGCAGAGGCGGACAGGCCATACTGAGGGATCTGAGCACGGCCTTTCACGTTCGTCTGGACGCGCCCCTCCATGTCCGGGTCTCCAGGGTCATGGAGCGGCTCGACCTGGACGAGCCACAGGCTCGCAGGCGCATCAAGGAGGAGGACAACGAAAGGGCCCGTTTCGTGGAGCAGGCCTTCGGGGTGGACTGGGCCGACCCCATGAACTACCACCTGGTGCTGAACACCGGTCTCATGGACCTGGAGACGGCCGCCAAGGTGATCCTTCAGGCCTTCCGGCAGATCCCGTGGAGGGAGAGGCAGGAGGGGGCGAAGGGTTTCCTCCAGAAGTACCGTCTGGTGAAGGCTATCCGGACGGAGCTGATCCGACACCCGCAGATCACGTGTCCCAGTTGCGTGGATGTGCGCTGCGATGACCGCGGCGTGGTCACCCTGCGTGGGCGCCTCACAGAGCCGCACGAGAAGGCCGTGATAGACAACGTGGTGAGAAAGGTCCGGGGGGTAGCGAGGGTCGTCAACGAGCTCAGACCGTGAGGGGGAGGGGCTTGGAGGGGGCAATGGCCGGTCGAGAGACAATCGGGCCAGGGGGTCGGTGGGGAGACCGCCCGAGCCACCCCTCCAGGGCCCGACTCAGGATGGGAAGGGCTTCGAGGTGATGGGGGCTTCCGAGCGTTCCGGCAGGATCTCGTTGCAGGGAGTGGAGATCCATCTGAGCCACCCGGACGAGCTTTCCCTGTCCTGGGTGGGGCAGGTGGAGTGCCTGAAGCAGTTGCTCGCCGCCTGGTGGGTGGTGGGGCCGGAGGACATGCCCATGAATCCGAGGCTCGTGGGAAAGCCTGGCGTGGGGAAGACCACTTTGGCCTACGCCGCTGGGAGGGCCTTGAAGAGGGAGGTCTACATATTTCAGGCCACCATGGACACCCGGCCCGAGGACCTCTTGATCACGCCGGTGATATCATCCGAGGCCAGGATCAAGTACGTGGCAAGCCCCCTGGTGACTGCCATGATCAGGGGTGGTGTGTGCGTGTTGGACGAGGGAAATCGCATGAGCGAGAAGGCCTGGGCCTCCCTCGCCCCACTGCTGGATCCGCGCAGGTACGTGGAGTCCATCGTCACGGGCCTCAAGATACAGGCCCACCCCGACTTCAGGTTCGTTGCCACGATGAACGAGGACGCCAGCACCTACGAACTCCCCGAGTACATTCACTCCCGTCTCCAGCCTCAGATCCTGGTGGACTTTCCCGATCGGGAGGACGAACTGAGGATCCTCAAGGAGAACCTCCCATTCGCCGACGTGCAGATCCTCCAGTACGTGGTGGACTTCCTTCAGAGGGCCCACGAGGCCGATGAGCGGTACACCGTCCGCGACGGCATCAACGTGGCCCGCTATGCCCTGAAGCTCGCCAATCAGGAGGGGGGGGAGATAAAGGGGCTGATCCGCAAGGGGCTCCTCATGATCCTTGGGGAGGAGGCACTCACGTACCTGGAATGATGCAGGATCCGTGATGCACCGCCGAGGTCCGCACCCCAGCCCCGGCGAGGATCCCGGTGGAATCCTGCGTCGTGCATCGTGAACCATGAGAAGGGCCTGGTTCACCATACAGGAAGGCGATCTCCACATACTCCCTGTGCTCCATGAGAGGGTGGAGTTCGCCGATGCGGTCCGTCTCGCCCTGGAGGTCCTGACCCCCGACGAGGTGGCCGTGGAGCTGCCCGCCTCACTCTATCCTCACTGCCGTAAGGCCATAGCTCGGCTGCCCCAGATGAGCGTGATCCTTTACGAGACCTCCTCTGGGGTCCCTGTCTATCTCGTGATCTGCCCAGCGGACCCGCTGGTGGAGGCCGTGCGTTGGGCGATGGAAAGGGGGGTGCCCGTCCACTTCCTGGACCTGGACCTGGACACGCCTGCGGCATGGCACGAGAGGCTGCCCGATGCCTACGCGGCCAAGAGGCTCGGCCCCGAGGCTTACTACCGTCTCGTGGCGGAGAAGGGGAGCCTGGGCCAGGCCCACCCCACCGACAGGCTTCGGGAGAAGGGGATGGCCTTCAGGCTGAGGCGCCTGATGGGGAAAGGGAGGCGGATCCTCCTGGTCTGCGGCATGGCCCATGCGCCGCGGATCCGGGAGGACCTCCATGGCCCCCTGGCCGAGCCCATGGACCGGCACGAGAGGCAGGCAGTGCAGGCCTTCAACCTACACCCTGAGTCCCTTCAGGAGGTCCTGTGGGAGGCCCCCTTCATCCATGCCGTGTACGAGTCCCGCAGAAACGGTCTTCCCCCGGAACCAGAGGGGTTCAGGCCGGACTTCCTGGGGACCTCGGCGGGTCCGTTCAGGGTCCTGGAGGGAGGGGGGAGGGCCCCCTGGGACGAGGATCGGGCGCGTCTCGAGGCCATCCAATGGTGCGCCCGCAGGTGCCACGCAGTCGGTGAGGCCTCGAGCCACGGGATGACCATGGCGGAGTTGCTCGAGGACGACGGAGGCCCCGTCCCCACCGACGCCCACCTCCTCCCCATGGATAGGCAGAGGCTCCTTTGGCGCTGGCTCCAGAGGTCGGCGTCCCTGTACAGGCGCAAGACCGGCGAAAGGCTTGAGCCTTGGCAGATCCATCTCCTCATGCGTTTCTCCCGCAACTACGCCATGATGGAGGGGAGGCTCCTCCCTGACTTCTTCCAGTGGGTGGCGTCCGCCAGGGCTTGCGTGGACGAGAACTTCGCCTACGAGGTCTGGGCCCTCGGGTGCTTCTACCCGTGGCAGAGGGAGGTGGCCCTGGATCTTCCGACCATCCGTGTGAAGGGGGAGGAGCTTTGGCTCGGGTCGAGGAGGATGCGCATCCGGCCCAGGGTGCCCAGGAGGAAGAGGCCGTTGCGCCTCCCGGTCCGGAGGCGAAAGAAGGAGACCCGCCCGGGGGAGTGGCTGGAGGCCTTCGACGGGCACGCCCTGTGCTCCTATCCGCCGGAGGATGTGGTGGTGGAACGGTTCGGGGGGTACCTGAGGAACCGGGGGGTCAGGCTCCTGTCCGAGGAGAGGAGTCGGGTGGAGCCGTTCTCGAGCTCCCTCCTGGATGGGATCGACCTGCGGGAGACCGTCAGAAGATGGCACGAGGGCAAGCTCTACGTGAGGGAGGACAGGAGGGTCCGAGGCGGGGTCGGGGCGGTGGTGGTCATCTTCGACCCCGACGAGGGCGGGAAGGGGTATCCCTATTGCATGACCTGGCTGGGTGAGCACTCCCAGGAGTCGGACATGGCCTTTTACGCCACCCCCCTGGGGGAGCGGATCGTCGGGCCCGGCATAAGCAGGTGCGAGTACGGGGGGTTCGTCATGACCTATCCCCCGAGGCGGATGTGGGACGTATGGCAGGACCCGGACTATGCCATGTTCAGGTCCAAACCGGACGTCTTGCTCATGGCGGCCTTGGACTACTCGGTGGACCCCTACGTGGTATACGTGGCTCCCAGGCCGCCGAGGTCCTGGTTCCACGGCATCGCGGCGAGGATGGGGCGCAAGATCGTCTATCTCCCCATAGGGCAACTCTCATCTTCGACCCTCAAGAGGATCAGGGTCTTTCACGTCCTGTCCGGATACGACAAACGCGAGATAGCCAAGGACTACATCCACTGACGTCCCGCGTAACGCCAAGAGGTCGCGGGGCAGCCCCGTGGGCGAAGCACCCCTTAGCCCTTTGCCTTGTCTTGAGTCCCGAGTCCTTTTCTGGTACAAGATGGCCCGTGTGGTTCCTGGCGGTTTGCGTCGCAGGCCTCGATCCATCTGAAAGCAGGAGCGCGCCATGAAGGTCTTGAAGACGGTGGTCGTCACGGTGGTCGTAGCTGGGCTCGCCGCCTGGGCGGCGATCCAGGTACTGCTTCGCCTCCCCGTGCCCCATTACACAGGCGAGGTGTCCGTGGAGGGGCTACATCAAGGGGTAGAGGTGAGGTACGACGGGTACGGGGTGCCGCACATCTTCGCCCAGGACGAGGAGGACCTCTTCTTCGCCCAGGGGTACATCACGGCCCGGGAGAGGATGTTCCAGATGGACCTGACGAGGAGGGCAGGAAAGGGGGAGCTCTCGGCCCTCCTGGGCCAGAGGACCTTGGCCGCGGACCGGTTTCTCAGGACAGCAGGGTTCTACCGGACGGCCAAGGCGGAGTATGCCGGCACGACCCCAAGGGGGAGGAAGGTCCTGGAGGCGTATACGAGGGGGGTCAACGCGTACATCCAGACGGCCAGGCACAGGCCGCTGGAATACGTCTTCCTGGGGGCGGAGATGGAGCCTTGGCACCCGGAGGACAGCGTGGTGTGCGGGATCATGGTGGCATATCTGCTCACACGCTCCAAGGAGGCAGACCTGGTCTTCCACCGCTTGGCCGAGCGGCTCGGGGTTGAAAAGGTCAAGGGTCTCTTCCCATCCTTTCCCGAGGACGCCCCTGTGGTGATCCAGGGCAAGGACAGGGCACCTGAGCCCAAGGGCCCCTGGCCGGACCTGGAGGAGGTCCTGCTGCGGCCCCTGCTCCCGGAGGTCCCGGGGAGCAACTGGTTCGTCTTCTCGGGTGACCGGACCACCACCGGCAAGCCCCTCTTGGCCGGCAGCCCGGACCTGGAGCCCAAGATCCCGGCCCTCTTCTACCTGGTGCACCTCAAGGCCGGGGACCTGGACGTGATAGGTGGGGCCCTCCCCGGTGCCCCTGGGGTGCATGTCCTGGGTTTGAACGGACACATGGCGTGGAGCACCACCAATGGGCGCGTGGACGAGCTCGATTTCTTCATCGAGAAGGAGGTCCCAGGCAACCCGAACCAGTACCTGACGGAGGAAGGCCCCAGGGACTACCAGGTGCTGGAGGAGGTGATAAGGGTCAAGGAAGGGGGCGCTCATCGGGAGGAGAAGCTGACCATCAAGATCTCCAGGCACGGTCCCATCGTCTCGGGGCTCCTCCCCCTGGCGCCCGAAGGGTGTGCCATGCGCTGGGTGGGATCTGAGCCCTCCGGGCTCATCGAGGCCTGTTACGCCTTGAACAAGGCGACGGACTTCCAGGGGTTCCGCAAGGCCCTCAGCCTATGGAAGACCCCGTCCTTGAATTTCTGTTATGCGGACGCCAGGGGGAACATCGGGTACCAGTTCGTGGCCTCTGTCCCCGTGAGGAAGAAAGGGGAGGGATTGATCCCTGTCCCCGGTTGGACCGGGGAATATGAATGGGAGGGGCTCGTGCCGTTTCACAAGCTCCCGCACGACTACAACCCCGACACCGGATACCTGGCATCCTTCAACAACATGCCCAAGAAGACCCCTTACTTCATCTCCCACTTCTTCATGTTCGAGAGGGCCATGCGGTTTCAGGAGATAGTGGCTGGGCAGAGGGTCTTTGAACCAGGGGACATGAGGAGGATCCAGTACGACAGCGTCTCGATGGTGGCCAAGAGATGGGTCCCGCACATCCTGAGGATACTGCAGGGGGAGAGGGAGATCTCGGGTCTCTCGACCCTGCTGCAAGGCTGGGACCGCTCCATGGACCGGGGGAGCGCGGCCGCTGCCCTGTTCAGCGCGTTCTATTTCAGGATGATGGAGAACACCCTGGTGGATGACGTGGGGGAAGAGCTCTGGAGGGGGCACCTGGCCAGGCCCATGGGCCTTTACATCCCGGACATGATCCTGACGAGGATCATGGAGGACAACGACGATCCTTGGTTCGACGATGTAAGGACCCCTCAGGTGAAGGAGACCAGGGACGATATCATGCTCAAGAGCCTGAGGGAGGCCGTTCATGAGCTCTCCGGGAGGTTGGGCAGGCGGCCCGAGCGATGGAGCTGGGGCAAGCTCCATACCATGACCTTCAGGCACCCCCTCGGGGGGAAGCTCCCCTTTTTCAACCTCAGGCCCATACCCACCCAAGGGGACGGATTCACCATCAATGCAGGGGCCTGGGACAACCTCCATCCCTATGCCATGGACACGGGAGGGTGCATCAGGATGGTGGTGGACTTCTCGGACCTGGACGGATCTACCTTCATGAGCCCGCCCGGCCAGTCGGGTCACTTCATGAGCCCGCACTACGATGATCTCGCCCAGCTTTGGGCGGATGGGGGGCAGATCCCCATGCACTACCTCTCCGCAAGGGATCTGCCCAGGGTCCTGGTCCTGAAGCCCAAGGCCAGGTGAGCTCTGGATGAACCGGGCGGGCTTCGCGCCCGCCCGGAGGGTTCAAGCGGTAAGCAAAGGGGCCCTGATGATCCACCACGGAGTGCCCACGACCGACCTTCACACCCCTGTCACCACGAGGGACGGGTCATGGCCCGGGACCACGCACTCCGGGCTGTCGGAGTCCAGTATGGCCCTCAGCTTGTAGCAACTGTCGTAATAGTCATAGTAGTTGTAGGTGAGGGTCGAGGGTATGAAGGGGCCGTAGACCGCAGGGGCCGGGGTGATCTTGTGCCTATTTCCCTGCATGTCCATGACCTCGGTCTGCTGGGAGAAGGCCATGCAGTAGATATGCCAATGGTCCCCCACCAGTACACGCATTCCCCTCTTGGTCTGCACGGCTATGGACTGGCTCCCAGGGGTGTGGCCAGGGGTCTTGAGGAGCTTGATCCCATCCGTGAGCTCCAGGTCGCCGTCCACCTTCAGACAGTTCATCCCTTTCAGCTCCTCCACCAAGGCCGGATCGTAGTCCTTGCGCACGTTCATGACGGGCAGGGGGTCGAGGAGGCACGCCCATTCGTCCTTCTGGAAGATGAAACGGGCCTTCTTGAAGATGGTGCTGTTGGCAGCATGGTCGTTGTGGAGGTGGGTGAAGAGCACCATCTCCACATCCAACGGGTCCACGCCGGCATCCGCCAAGGCCTTCTCCAGAAAGGCGCGCCCTCCCTCGGCAGGGTAACCGCCCCAGGCCTTTCCATCGACGATGAAGCGCTCGGAGATGCCCGTGTCCACAACCACGTTCCTCTTCCCCTTCTGGAGCAGGAAACCCAGATAAGGCCAATCCAGGACCAGATCGGGATCGAGCCCGGCTGTCAGGGCGGCCTTGGGCACTGTGATCTTTCCCAGGTAAAGGACCTTGATCTGCCAATCGCTCATGATATCGCCTCCTATGTCTCTTGACATGCACGAGTCGGGCCCCTCGGCCAAAGCACCTCCTCCGCCTGGTCTGTCCTAGACCCTGATGATCACCGCCTCGCCTTGGGCGAGACCGCCGCAGATCGCTGCCACCCCTAGGCCTCCGCCCCGGCGTCGCAGCTCGTACATCATGGTCATGGTGATTCTCAAGGCGCTGGCCCCCACGGGATGACCTATGGCGATTGCCCCCCCATTGACGTTGGTCTTGTCAAGGATCTCCTTCCATCTGGCCTCGTCGCCATCTGCCAGGAGCTTTGTGCTGGTCAGGACCACGGCCGCGAATGCCTCGTTGATCTCCACGAGATCCATGTCCTTCAGGGACATCCCGGCCCTCTCCAGGGCCAGGTTTATGGTCTTGGCCGGGATGGTGGCTATGTACCTGGGGGCAGTGGCCGAGCAGACCGATACCAGCACCTCGCCCAGGATCGGCAGGCCCCTCTCCCTTGCCCTCTTTCGGCTCGTCACCATCATGGCAGTGGCCCCGGCGTTCAGGCCCGGGGCGTTGCCGGCCGTGATGGTCGGGGTCCCGTACACGGTGGGAAGCCTCGCCAGCTTCTCCAGGGTGGTATCAGGCCGCGGCTGCTGGTCCCTGTCGATGATCATGGGCGGCCCCTTGGGCTGGGGCACCTCCACCGCCATCAATTCCTCCCCCACCTTGAACTTTCCTGCCTCGAAGGCCCTGAAGTACTTCTGGTGGCTCCCGCACGCCCACTCGTCCTGCATCTCCCTGGTGATCCCGTGCTCCACGGCCACCTCGCTGGCGTCCCTGCTCACGGGGTTGAAGGCGTAGTACCCCAACTCGAACAGCGGGTCCTCCATCACTATGTCCTTCAACCTGGGCCCCCATCTGACCTCCGAAGGGACTATGTAGGGCGTCCTGCTCATGTTCTCGGAGCCCACGGCCAGTCCCATGTCGATCTCCCCGGCCTTGATGGCCCTGTAGAGCAACCTGAGGCAGGAGAGGGATGAGCAGCACGCCCTGTTCATGGTCAGTGATATGGAATCCCCAGGGAACCCGGCCAGGAGCGTTGCCCAGCGCGCCGGTATGTCCACCTCGGGTGCGATCTCAGGCAGACAGGAGAGGCCGTAATTGACCTCTTGGACCTCCTCAGGCCTCACCCCGACCCTCCTCAGGGCCTCCTTGATGACCATGGCGCCCAGATCGACCGAACGGATGGACCTCATGGGCCCCCCGAACCTGTCGAAGGGGGTCCTCACCGCACTCACGATCACGACATCTCGATCGTCCATGATCCCGCCTCCGAGAGGTCACTCCCAGATGATGGCCACGGCCCTCGTCCAGGCCGCCGAGGCCTTGGCCAGTTTGATGGGGAGGACTGAGACCGTGAAGCCGTGATCCACAGGGATCTTGTCCAGGTTGCCCATGGCCTCGATGTGGAAGTACTCCCTCTGCCTGCCCGAGAAGTGCCCTGGCCAGAGGGCGTTCTTGTCGCCCTCCTTGTACCTCTTGGCCATCTCTTGGAACCCCATGTCATATCCGTATGCATCTGTCCCGATGATCTTCACTCCCTGCTCGCTGAGCCAGAGGGTGACCTCGGCGCTGATGCCGGGGTTGGCCTCCGGGTACCTCGGGTCGTGCATGAGTTTGTCGCAGTCGGTCCAGAACAGGACTATGTCGAGCGGCTTGATCTTGTAGTCGATCTTGGCCAGGGCATCCTTGACGTCGTCCACGGTCAGGAGATACCCCTTTCCGAAGTGCCTCACGTCTATCCGCACGCCGTCGCTGATGCACCACCTGAGATCCACCTGATCGATGGTCTTGGATGGCCTGCCCTCGGAGGTCGGCCCGAAGTGCCAAGGTGCGTCCAGGTGGGTGGCCATGTGGGTGATGCCGTGGTATTCCTCCCATGCCAGGGCCATTCCATCTGGGAAGTCGTCCTGCGCCAGCCCCAGTGCCTTGCCGAGGAACCTGGCACCTTCCCGATGATCCATGTACCTTATGTCGGGCTGGAAGCCCGTGTAGTTGCAGTTCTCCAGGGGGATGGAGAGGTCGATGATCTGTTTTATCTTCATGGCGTGCTCCTTTCTCTGGTCTTGGCGAACGTCCGCGGGGAGCGTTCGGGTCTCAGATGCCTCAATGAGCCCCCCTCGCATCTCACTCACACGAAGAGCATCCCCCCGTCCAGGAGTATGGACTGCCCGGTCATGCCGTCCGACTCACTGGAGGCCAGATACACGGCCAGGGAGGCGATCTCCTCGGGCTTCAGCCATCGCCTCATGGGGACACGCTGCGTGACCCAGTCCAGGGCCTCCTGGGGGGTCACACCCATGATCTTGCCATGTCCCTCCCCGAACACGGATTTCATGTCCGTCTCCACCAGGCCGGGGCAGATGGCGTTGACCGTTATGCCGTGGGGGGCCATCTCCAGCCCTACACACCTGGTGAGGGCCACCAGTCCGTGCTTGGAGATGTTGTAGGCGCTCTGGTTCATGGAGGCCCATTTCCCGGCGGTGGAGGCGATATTGACCACCTTCCCACCCTTGCGCTCCAGCATGTGGCGCAAGACGAGCTGGGTCAGGACAAAAGGGCCGTAGATGTTGACCTTCATGATGCGGTCGAAGTCCTCGTAGGTGTAATCCACGAACCGCGAGGGCTTGTATACCCCGGCATTGTTCACCAGGATGTCTATCCCTCCCATGGCATGGATGGCCCTCGGGACCATCTCCTCCACGGCATGGCGATCCGCTATGTCCAATGGGTAGAGCTCGACCCTTCTACCCGTTGCGGATGCAAGCCTCTGGGTCTCCTGTAGCGTCTCCATGCGGGTGGCGCACAGGAAGAGATCCGCCCCTTCCTGGGCGAACCTCACGGCGATGGCCCTCCCGATCCCCCTGCCTGCCCCGGTGATCAAGGCCTTCCTTTCTCTCAACCTCTGCGACGGACCTTGTGCCTGCATGTCGATCCTCTCCTCCTGTCCTGGCCCCTGCCCTAGGCAGACTCGTAGGTCTTCTCGAAGACCTTCCCCTTGGTCGTGGAGCGGGCCAGTTCCTGAGGCTCCAGCCAGATGATCTTCGGCCTGACCTTGATCTTGGAGCTCATGGCGTCCTCGATCTCCCCTCCCAGTTCGTCCAACTTCTCCGGGGGCGTATCGGCCCCCCTCTCCACCTTGAGCTTGAGCGGAGGGACGACCCTGGGGGGCGGCTCTTCCAGCAAGATCCGGAACTGGCCGGTAACCCTCGGCACGAAGGACTGGATGACCTCAGCGATCATGCTCGGATAGACCATGACCCCCTTGACCTTTAGCATGTCGTCCGTGCGGCCGACCACCCTGTAACGAAACCCGCTCATCCCGCAGGGACACGGCTCTGTGTAGATCTCGAAGATGTCCCCCGGAGAGAACCTGACCCAGTAGGCCCAGCCCTCTCCTTCGATCATGGTCATGAGGGCCTCCCCTCGCTGGCCGTGCTCGAAGGGCAGCGGCGCCTTGGTCTCCGGGTCGACCAGCTCGACGATCATGAAGTCATCCGCCACCTGGTGCATCCCCTGGTACTCCGGGTGGTTGCACGAGACGCCCAGGGCCGCCCCGAAGTCGTAAAGGCGGGCATTGTAGCCCATCTCTATCCTCTTTCGGATCTCCGGTATCCCGGCCCCCGGTTCCCCTGCCGCCATGATGGTCTTTATGCCCAACGCCGAGATGGGGATCCCCAGCACCTCCGGGCACTTCTCCATGAGGTACTGGACCAGGGAGGGTGTCCCTGCAAGGGCGGTCGCCCTGAAGTAACGGGCGTTCTTCAAGATCCTCTCGGTCCCTGCCTCAGCCCCCACAGGGAGGCAGAGGGCCCCGACCTTGTAAGGCCCGATCATCGTGGGGATCCCGGCGATGGTCATGCAGAGCCCAAAGGCCCAGACGATCCTGTCCTTGGGCCTGATCCCCGCCCTCCACGCGTACCTGGCGCAGACCTCTCCATAGAGGTTCCAGGCGTCGTTGTGGGTCTGGGCGTACGGCTGCGGCTCCCCAGTGGTCCCGCTGGTGGTGGACATGAGGTTGAGTCCTTCGTAGGCGTTTATGGGGAGCATCTCATCCAGGGCGGAGATGATGTTTCCTTCGTGCCTCTCCACCATGGCCCGCCAATCGGCCTTGGTCATGGGGGGGCAGGCGATCCTGAACTCCTCGAATGTCTTGATCCTGTCCTCGTGGATCCCGTTGTCCTTGAACAATCTGGAGAAGTAACGGGACCTTTCCCTGAGGAGCGCGATCCGCTTCCTGAGCTTCTGGTCCTGGATCTCCCTCATCTCAGGGGTGTTGAACTTGGGCTCCACGTCCATGTTCCAATAAGGTCTCCCCTCGTCCATGTCCCTGCACTCCTTGCAGCATGCCCAAGCCGGCATCACGTCCCTACCCCGAGATAGGTCCTCTTGACCTCCTCGTTGTCCCGGATGCCATCGGTGTCACCTTGATACTCGATGATCCCGTTGTCGATGATGTAATGCCAGTCCCCCACCTCCAGGGCCATCTTGAGGTTCTGCTCGGCCAGGACCAGGGGTACTCGTTTCCCCTTGAGCTCCTTGATGACCTCTGCGATCTGCTCCACGATTATGGGTGCGAGTCCCTCGGTGGGCTCATCCATGAGGATGAGCTCGGTCTTTCCCGGAAACACGCGGCCTATGGCCAGCATCTGGAGCTGCCCTCCGCTCAGGAACTGGGCCTTCTGTCTTCGTCTCTCGCCCAGGATGGGGAAGAAACTGTAGATCTTGTCCAGCTCGGCCCTAAGGTCCTTGACACCGGCCTTGGCCATGGCCAGGCGGAGATTCTCCTCCACCGAGAGGCTGGGGAAGACCCCGCGCCCCTGGGGGATGATCTTGATCCCCTTCATGAATATCTGGTGGGGTCTGAGACCGGAGATGACCTCCCCCCGAAAGAGGATCTGCCCCGAGCGCGGGGGCGTGAGGCCCATGATGCTCCGGATCAGCGTGGTCTTGCCGGCTCCGTTCCTACCCAGGAGAGAGACCACCTGGTCTTGCGCCACGGTGAGCGACACCCCGTGGAGTATGTGGCTGAGACCATAGTAGGTATGGATCTCCTTCACTTCCAGGGCGTTCATAGTCCCCCCAGATATACCCTCCTCACATCGGGGTGCTCCTTTATCTCCTCTGGCGGCCCTTCCGCTATCTTGGTGCCGTAATCCAGCACCACGATGTTGTGCGAGACATTCATCACCAAGTTCATGTCGTGCTCTATCACGAGCACCGTTACGTCCTTGGATATCTCCCGGATGAGGTTCATGGTCTCTAAGGTCTCCTTGGGAGACATCCCTGAGGTGGGCTCGTCCAGGAGGAGGAGCTTGGGGTCTGTCGCTATGGTCATGGCGATCTCCAGATGGCGCTGATCCCCGTGGCTCAACTCCCTGGCAAGCCTTTCCCTGTGCTGAAGGATCCCGATGCGTCTGAGGATCCCTTCGGCCTTCTCCTCCAGCCCGTCCAGGGCCGAGGCCCTCTTCCTCAAGGAGACCCTGTTGGGGAGGCGGGACTGGCAGGCCAGGCGCACGTTCTCCATGACCGTGAGGGCCCCGAAGACATTGGTGATCTGGAAGGACCTGGCCAGGCCCATCTGAGAGATCAGGTGCGGTTTGAGGCCGCTGATCTCCTTGCCTTCGAAGATGATCTGGCCGCTGCTCGGGGGGAAGCGGCCGCTGATGACATTGAACAGCGTGGTCTTTCCGGCCCCGTTGGGGCCGATGATGGAGGTGAGCCGACCCTCGGATACGCTGAAATCCAGATCCCTGATGACCTGAAGCCCGCCGAAGTTCTTACAGAGCCCCTTTACCTCTAAGAGCATTACCCATACCTTGTGATGCGAAGATCTTCTTGGCCAGACCCAAGATGCCCTCGGACGAAAACAGGATGAAGAGCACATACACGGCCCCTAGCACCATGAGCCAGGTGTCGTGCATCCACGTGCTGAGGACATCGCCAAGGTAGATGACGAAGGCGGCCCCTATGACAGGACCGATCAATGTGCCCATCCCCCCCAGGAGATCCATGATCAGGATCTCCCCCGAGAGGGCCCAGTGGTACACGGATGAAGACACGAAGTTCTGGTAACCGGTGAAGAGGCAGCCTCCCACACCTCCATATATGGCCGATATGATGAAGGCCATGAGCATGCAGCGATGGACGTTGTAGCCCAGGAACTCGGTGCGCTCCTCGTTCTCTCTGATCCCCACCAGGACCTTGCCCAGGGCCGAATGGACTATGTGGCGCGCCGCGGCGTATCCGAGCAGGAGGAAGAGGAGCGAGAAATAGTAATAGATCGTCCGGTTTCCCAGGTCCAGCGGGATGCCGAGGGTGGGTTTCGGGATCCCGGGCATCCCGTCTGCGGCCCCCACGAACTGCCACGAGTTGAAGAAGAGGTAGAAGAACTGGGCGAAGGCGAAGGTGAGGAAGATGAAGTAGAGCCCCCTGCTCCTTATGCAGAGATATCCCACTATCAGGCCCAAGAGGGCGCACGCCACAACGCTGGCACCCAGGGCGAGCCAGATGGATGTGGAGACATGCTTGAAGAGGATCCCCGCCACATAGGCCCCGCTGCCGAAGAACATGGCGTGCCCGAAGGAGGCCATGCCGCAGTAGCCCAAGAGGATGTCGAAACCCAGCACCACCACACCGAAGATGAAGATGCGTATGAGCAATGAGACGTAGAACTCGCTCACCAGGGTCCCGGCCCCCAGCGGAAACAGGACGAGGAGGGCCAGGACCACCCCGGCTAGATACCCTTTGAGACGAGCCCTCTGCGTCATGGTCCGATGTCCATTGGATGCGGCTCCCCTCACACCCCCTTGACCAGCCCTTCAGGCCTCCAAAGGAGGATCGCCACCATCACGATGTATACCGTGAACTTGCTGAACCCAGGCATCAACTGGGCCCCGAAGGACTCCGAGAGCCCCAGGATGAGCGCGCCGAGCACGGCTCCCCGGAAGCTTCCCAGCCCACCGATGACCACAGCGATGAGCCCGCCTATCACCAGGTCCAGGTCCATGACAGGGTTCAGGTTCCTCATGGCCCCGAGTATGACCCCGGCCACCGCGGCCAGGGCGGACCCCAGGGCAAAGACCAAGGTGAAGACCCTGGACATGTTGATCCCGAAGGCCTCCACCAGCTCGCGATTGTGGATACCTGCCCGCAGGATGACGCCCCATGTGGTCTTGGTGATGAACAGCCAAAGACCCAGGGCCAAGGCCGCGCTGAAGATGAAGACGAACAACCGGAACTTGGGGTAGTAAACCCCCAGGATATATATGGGGCCCCTGAGGGATTCCGGCTTCTCTATCCCGAGGGCATCCCCACCCCAGGCGTACAGGACCACGTTGGCGATGATCATCGCCAGACCGTAGGTTAGGAAGAACTGGAGCAAAGGGTTCTTGGCGTAAAGGGGCCTGAGGGTGAAGGCCTCTATGATCAACCCCAGGAGGCCAACGATCAAAGGTGACACCACAAGGGCCAACCAGAAGTCGAACTTCAGGAGGATCAGGGTGTAGGCAAGGTAGGCCCCCAGCATGGAAAGGGAACCGTGGGCGAAATTGACCACCCCCATGACCCCGAAGATGAGGGAGAGGCTGGAGGCAATCAAGATCAGGGCTGACCCTATGGTCAGCCCATAAAGGAGGTTCGTCATGAAGACTTCGAAACTCATGGAAGACCGGCCTAGAGCTTGCACTCACCGCCAGGGCCCGTGGCGTCCCCAGGTGTGGTCACAGGCCCCAGCTCCGCCACCACGACCGGGGTGAGCTTGCCACCGACCTTCTTGACCTGCCTGATATAACCGGGATGGACGATCACATGGTTGGGACCGTAACTGCACTGCCCCCTTGGTCCCATCCACTTGCGCTTCTCCATGGCGGCGATGAGCTTCTCGTTATCCGGGTCCCCCCCTGTCTGGTCCAGGGCATAGGTGATGGTGGTGCCCACCTCGTAGCCGATCATGGCCGGGTCATCGGCCTCTATCTTGGCGAACTTCAGGAAGGCCTCTTTGAACTCGACGTTCTCCTTGTGCGTCAGGGTGGGGGCCCAGTGGAAGATGTCGTACATCCCCTCGGCCGCATCCCCTATGGCCTCGCACAGCTTCTCGGAGTAAGAACCGATGGTGGTCACAAAGGGTATACCCTCCTTCTTGAGGCCGAATTCCGCGAACTGCTTCGTGAAGTTGATGCAATCCGTGCCGCCCAGGAAGCCTCCCACCACCTTGGGCCTGGGTTTAGCGTTCATGATCTGGGTGAGAAACGGGGCGTACTCGGAATGACCCAGAGGTGGATAGGCCTCCCCGACCACCGTCCCTCCCTTTTTCAAGTAGATCTCCTTGAACCAGCCGCAGATGTCGCGGCCGGTGCTGTAGTCGGATCCGATGAGGAAGATCTCCTTGCCCAGATGGTCGAAGACCCAAGGAACGCCCGGGGCACTGACGCTATAGGTGGTATGGCCGCACATGAACGTGTACCGGGAACAGTTGGACCCGGCGATCTTCACGTTCCCCCCGTAGACCAGAAGCATCAGCCTCTTCTTGGCCTTGCAGTACTCCGAGACGGCAAGGGCCGTGTGGCCGGCTGTGGGCCCCACGAGTATGTCCACCCCCTCTTTCTCCACCATCTTCTGGGCCTTCTCCACGGCCACCTCTGGCTTGTTCTGATCGTCCTCTGCGAAGAACTTGACGATGTCTTTGTACTTGGACTGCTCGAAGGCCAGACGTATGGCCTTCTCCGCCCTCTCTCCCACATACGCGAAGGCCCCTGAGTACGACTGGACCATGCCCACCTTGATCTCCTTGGCCGCCCCCCTGACCACGAAGGGCCCGGTGAGGGTGCCAGCGGCGGCCACCGCCCCTGCGGCCGCTGTGGTCTTGATGAATTCCCTCCTGGTGACGCTCATGTCTCTCTTTGGCATAGGTCTCCTCCTTTTTGCTAGGTTTAGGACATCAACGCTGCGGGGAGCCCCCGGAAAAAAAGGACCAAGCTGTCCCTCCACCCATAAAGTCTAGATGCGGGGACCATGAGCCCCCCCTGTGCCATGCCCCACCGGTTCAGTTTCTCAAGGAGAGGGTTCCGGCTCCTCGTCCAGGAGGGCAAGGCCCCGCTGTCCTGCCCATGTCCCTGGCTCGAACAGTCGCCCCGGATCTGGGTCAGCTACGCGATGGGTTAGGTTATCTAGCTTATATGCGGACGCGGGGAGGTTGTCAACACCAAAATCGGCTCCGTGCGTTTACCAGGGCCGGTAACCCAAGTCCATTGCCCCTTGTTCCCGAAGGGGGCACGACCGCCTGTCTCCACGGCGGCACACAGGGGTGGGCCCATGAAAGAGGTCCGGCGCCAGTGAGGGTGAGCACGAAGTGGGAGGCCGCATTGGCAGACGAATTGGGACGCGGCCTCTCCTCACTGATAGCGAGTCATCCCCCGAGTTGGCTGCTCGACATGAAGCCAGATCTTTGTCAGGCTCAGGATTACGAACACCGTTCCGAGACGTCCTTGCGCGGCTTCGGATTCCTGTGCTACAAATAGTCACAGTGTCGGCCTTCGTCAGATGGCCTTATGCCCGGTTTGACTCATGACATGGAAGGCGTGCTGAAGGGGTGGCCGGGTGGTGAGTTGGGCGCCGAGCGCCATAGCGGGGACACAGAGATGATCATGCAACAAAGGGCACAGGATCCCTTTTGGTTCCGGGAGTGCTTCGTGATGGTGCGACCAGTGGGGTTGAGCGTGGTCAACCTGCGAGAACTCCTTCACGCCATGAGAGAGGTCCCGGAACAGGTTCTCTTCTACCACATTTTCCAATCTCGCTTGGCGCTTTTTCAACCGAACGTGGAATACCCCAACGACTTCGCCCACTGGGCAGCCTCCGCCCTTCAGGACATACGGCTCGCGGAGAAGCTGAGCTCTTTCGACCCGTTCGACGCCAATGACCTTGAAGAGGTCCGACAGGGTCTTGTGGACATACTAGAAGAATACCTGTGGGATCTGGCCAGGGTCCCATGGTGTCGGCCTGGCTTCGAGTTCCATTTTTGCGAGGGTGCCACAGTGGTCATGAGATCGAAGCTCTCGGCATGGACCTTGGCCGAATTCTGCGAAGGCCTCAAGAGGGTGGGGACGGACTCGGTGTATTTTCACCTCTTGGAGTCGCGGTGGCGCCTTGGACCCAAAGAGACAGACGATTTCTCCTTCTGGATCGAATCCAATTTCGGTATGCCAGAGCTTGTGGATGCCATCAGGGGCCTGGACGTGTATTTCCACTCATTGGGGGAGCTGAAGACTAAAGTCCTCGATCTAGTGGAACTCCATTCCCAAGGTCGGAAGGATGAACCATGAACCCGTGCAGGATGCGACACCCCAAGGTGTGCGCAAGGGGGGCTCCATGCTAACCCTGGAGCATTACAGGCCGCTGGTAGGAGACGAGGTGATCGGACAGCTGGAGCGCTTGGCCGAACGCCTCGGGCGCAGGCGCCTCGTTCACGTCAACTCCACACGGACCGGCGGCGGTGTGGCAGAGATGCTTCAGAGGAACGTTCCCATCTTGAACCAACTGGGAGTGGATACTCGCTGGGAGGTCATCCAGGGGGATCAGACCTTTTTCGAGGTCACCAAGGCCTTTCACAACAGCCTGCAGGGTCTCAAGGCTGTCTTCCCTCCTGGGGGGGTGGAACACTACCTGGAGATGAACCGCGAGAACGCCAAGCGCTTCACATGGGAGGCGGACGTCGCAGTGATCCATGACCCCCAGCCGGCCTTTGTCATCGAGCATGCCCGCAGAAGGGCCAGAAACTGGGTTTGGCGCTGCCACATAGATATATCGAGGCCAGACCGTCAGGTCTGGACCCTTTTGCGTAAGGCGGTGACTCAATACGATGCATCCATCTTCTCTATGCCGAGTTTCTCCCAGAGTCTGCCTCATCCCCAATACCTCATCCACCCATGCATAGATCCGTTGAGCGAAAAGAACAGGGATCTCACCGAGGAGGAGATCCAGGAGGTATTGGATCGCCTCGGTGTGGAAAAGGACCGGCCTCTGATACTCCAAGTGTCTCGTTTCGACTCCTTCAAGGACCCGCTGGGAGTTATCCGTGCGTTTCGGATGGTCCGGAGACATACCCCCTGCAGACTGCTCTTGGTGGGTGGCGAGGCTACCGACGACCCAGAAGGGCCGCAGATCTTTGCCCGTGTGATGGAAGAGGCAAAGGGGGACCCCGATATCCAGGTGCTGATGCTCCCGCCGGACAGCCACCACGAGGTCAACGCATTGCAGCGTGCGGCCGACATCATAGTGCAGAAATCGATTCGCGAAGGCTTCGGGCTCACGGTGACCGAGGCCATGTGGAAGGGAAAGCCGGTGATAGGGGGTGCAGTGGGCGGCATCGTGATGCAGGTGCGGGACTACCAGACGGGGTTCCTGGTGCACTCCCCTGAGGGTTGCGCCTTTCGAATTCGTTATCTGCTGCGACGGCCCGAGTTCGCCAGGCGGATGGGAGAGACGGGCAAGGAGTTCGTACGAAGGCACTTTCTGATCACCCGCAACGTCCGGGATTACCTTACCCTGATGATCCTGCTCGAGAATCCGAACAGTCGAGTGATCGAGCTGTGATCGAGCCCTCGCTGCCATTCAGGGCCAGGCGGGACCTGTTTCATTCAAGGAAGCCCCTGCCGATTAGAGAGGAGCGGTTTCCGTGACCTGGGATCGGCCATCGATAATGGCGTGGGCGATGGCGGCAGCGATCCTGTTGCTGGCGGTGGCGGGGGGATGGCTTGCAGCCTTGCTGTTGCTCAGGATTGGTCGCAGGCTCGCCCGGCTCACGGAGACCCGGCTGGAGGAGCTCATGGCCGAGATGTTGAAGGGGCCTCTGAGGGTACTTGGCCTCCTCTTGGGCCTCAGCCTGGTCCTGCCGGTTATCGGGCTACCGGAGGGCGCAAGGGGTCTTGTGTCTCATGTGCTCGGGCTCCTCATCATAATCTGTCTGACGTGGCTGGGTGTGCGGCTGACCGGCGTCGGAGAGGCTTGGATCCTGGATCGGTACGACATCTCCATTCCAGACAATCTGAAGGCTAGGGCGGTCCAGACTCAGGTCAGGCTCATCAAGAGGGTGGTGGTCGTAATCCTCCTGCTAGTTGCCGTCTCCACTGGACTCATGACCTTCGACAAGGTGAGACAGCTCGGCACCGGTATCCTGGCCTCGGCCGGAATAGCCGGAATCATCCTGGGACTGGCGGCTCAGCGCACCATCTCCACCCTCATTGCAGGGCTTCAGATCGCCATCACGCAGCCATTTCGAATAGAGGATGTGCTCGTGGTAGAGAACGAGTGGGGAAAGGTGGAGGAGATCACCCTCACCTACGTGGTTGTGCGTGTTTGGGACCAGAGGCGGTTGGTGCTCCCCATGACCTATTTCCTGGAGAAGCCCTTTCAGAATTGGACCCGCGTATCGGCGGAACTCCTGGGGAGCGTCTTTCTGTACATGGATTATGGCGTCCCTGTTGAGGCCCTGAGGGGAGAGCTAGAGCGCATCGTGTCCGAAAGCGATCTGTGGGATGGTAGGGTCTGCGTGCTGCAGGTCACCAACGCCACAGAGCGGGCCATGGAACTCCGGGCCCTGGTGAGCGCTCAGGATTCCTCCAAGCTCTGGGATCTGCGTTGCCTGGTGCGGGAAAGGCTCATAGACTTCGTCCGGAGGCGCTGTCCCGGGTCTTTTCCCAAGGTGAGAGCCAGCTTGGAAGAGGGGCGAGTCGGGGAGTCAGGAGGAGGGCCCGACGGGTGCTAGAACGGGGAGGTATGAGACCTTCCAAGCGCTTGGGGGGTGTGTATCTGGGAGAAGACAGGTGCCGCTTCCGAGTCTGGGCCCCTTTGGCCCGGACGGTGGAAGTGCATATCCTGAGCCCGCAGGAGGAGGTAGTGGCCCTCGATCCCCGTCCCTTGGGTTATTATGACGGTGTGGTGGAGGGTATCGGGCCGGGAACGCGCTACCTCTATCGCCTCAACGGTGAATTGGAGCGGCCCGATCCGGCCTCTGAGTCCCAGCCAGAAGGTGTTCACGGACCATCCGAGATAGTGGACCCTCGTTTCCCTTGGGAGGATGAAGGGTGGCGGGGATTAGGGCTCGAGGAGCTGGTCATTTACGAGCTCCATGTGGGGACGTTCAGCCAGGCAGGCACCTTCGAGGGCGTAAAGGAACATCTGGATGAACTTGCCGATCTGGGTGTCACGGCGCTGGAGCTCATGCCTGTGGCGCAGTTTCCCGGGACCAGGAACTGGGGATACGATGGTGTCTATCCATTTGCGGTCCAGGACAGCTACGGTGGTCCCCGAGGGCTCAAGGAGCTAGTCAACGACTGCCACAGGAGGGGGCTATGCGTGATCCTGGATGTGGTCTACAACCATTTGGGCCCTGAGGGGAATTACCTCCGTGACTTCGGCCCGTATTTCACTGAGGAGTACAGGACACCGTGGGGTGAGGCCCTGAACTTCGATGGGCCGTGGTCTGACGAGGTGAGGAGGTTCTTCTTGTCGAATGCCCTTTTCTGGATCACCGAGTTCCATATGGACGGGCTCCGCGTGGATGCCATTCACGGAGTGAAGGATTCTTCGGCAAGGCCCTTTCTCCAAGAGCTCAGTTGGTGGGTCCATCGCCGGAGTCGACTGTTGGGTAGGAGGGTCCACCTCATGGCCGAAAGCGACCTCAACGACGCACGGACCGTAAGTCCGAGGGAATCCGGTGGACTTGGCTTTGATGCCCAGTGGAACGATGATTTTCATCACGCGATTCACGCCCTCCTGACCGGGGAGCGTGACGGCTACTACGAGGACTTCGGCCGTCTGAGACACCTCGTCAGGGCCCTAAGGGATGGGTTCGTTTATCAGGGGCAGTACTCTCGCTACAGGAAACGCCGCCACGGCAATAAGAGCGGTGATATCAGCCAGCGGCGCATGGTGGTCTTCTCACAGAACCATGACCAGGTAGGGAACCGCGCCCTCGGAGACCGATTGAGCGTGCTCTTGGACCCGCAAGGGCTGAAGTTGGCCGCCGGGTTGGTGCTTCTCTCACCGTTTGTCCCGCTCCTCTTCATGGGGGAAGAATATGGGGAGACCGCCCCCTTTCTCTACTTCACCAGCCACGGCGATCCAGATCTCGCGGAGGCGATTCGAAGGGGGCGCAACGAGGAGTTGTCGCAGTCTGTGCGGTTGGGATTTCCACCAGACCCGCAGGATGAGGCCACCTACCTGTTATGCAGGCTTCAGCGCAGTCTGAGCCGCCATGGGCACCACGAGGCGCTCCTGCGTTTCTACCGTGCCCTCATTGCCCTACGCAAGGAGATCTCGTACGCGGGGATGGATTCCGACTGGGAGGTGGAGGAGGTCGCACGGGACCGCATACTCCTGGTGAGGTCCTGTTCTTCCGAGAGGCAGGTGGCCAGACTCTATCATTTTGGCAAAGAAGGGTTTGAGGCCACCGTGCCGTTGCGTTCAGGATTATGGCGCAAGAGGATCGACTCATGGGAGGCCGAATGGATGGGGCCGGGCAGTGTCCTTCCATCCATACTGGAGTCCAGAGGCTGGGTCACCATGGCGTTTCCCTGTCCAGGGGTGACAGTGGTGGAACTGGTACAGGGATAGGGTATGAGGGAGAGGTACATCTGCATTCACGGTCATTTCTACCAACCCCCCAGGGAGAATCCCTGGTTGGAAGCCGTCGAGCTGCAGGATTCGGCTTATCCATACCACGACTGGAACCAGAGGGTCACGGCCGAGTGTTATGCTGCCAATGCATCCTCCAGGATTTTGGACGAGGACGGACGCATCGAGAGGCTCGTCAACAACTACTGCCGAATCAGCTTCAACTTCGGGCCTACCCTCCTTGCCTGGTTGGAGCGCCAGGAGCCACAGGTCTACGAGGCCATACTGGAAGGGGATCGGGAATCCAGGCGAAGATACTCGGGGCACGGCTCAGCCTTGGCACAGGCGTACAACCATATGATTCTTCCTTTGGCCACACTGAGGGACAAGAGGACCCAGGTCCTGTGGGGCATAGCCGACTTCCAACATCGGTTCGGACGGGAGCCCGAGGGCATGTGGCTTCCGGAGACGGCAGTGGACTCGGAGACCCTGGAGGTCCTTGCGGAGATGGGGATTTCCTTCACGATATTGGCTCCCTCGCAGGCCTGGAGGGTGAGGCCTTTGGGGGGAGATCGCTGGGAAGATGTTAGCGGAGGGCGCATAGACCCAACCATGGCTTACAGGGTCAGCCTTCCCTCCGGGAGGCATCTGAACGTCTTTTTCTATGATGCCTCCATCTCCAGGGCAGTGGCCTTCGAGGGGATTTTGGCCAACGGGGAGGCCTTTGCCCAAAGGCTCTTGGGGGCCTTCTCCGAGGAGCGGAACCGACCTCAGGTCGTTCATGTTGCGACAGATGGGGAATCCTATGGGCATCACCACAGACGCGGTGACATGGCCTTGGCGTATGCTCTCCACTACATCGAGTCTAACGGGTTGGCCAGACTCACCAATTACGGCGAGTTCCTGGAAAGGCACCCCCCTACATGGGAGGTCCAGATCTTCGAGAACTCCTCGTGGAGTTGTGCCCACGGGATAGAGAGGTGGCGATCTGACTGTGGTTGCCGGACAGGCGGATTCGATGGCTGGGGCCAGTCTTGGAGGGCCCCCCTCAGAGAGGCCCTGGACTGGTTGCGGGCTGAACTGGCGCAGCTGTTCGAGAAGAAAGGGCGGAAGCTCTTCCGTGATCCATGGGGAGCCAGGGATCGGTATATCCGGGTGATCCTGGACCGCTCTGCTTCGTCCGTCTCCCTCTTCCTCAAGGAGCAGGCCGTGGGGACCCTTGGAGGTGCCAGGCGGGTAGAGGCCTTGAAGCTATTGGAGATGCAAAGGCACTGCATGCTCATGTACACGAGTTGCGGGTGGTTCTTCTCAGAGTTATCGGGCTTGGAGACAGTGCAGGTCATTCAATATGCTGGAAGGGCCTTGCAGCTAGCTGAAGAAGTCTCGGGCAGTGGTCTCGAGGAGAGATTCCTGGAGCGGTTGGAGCGATGTGACAGCAATTTGCCCGAGCATCGCAGTGGCCGAGACATCTACGAGAAGTTCGTGCGACCGGCAAGGGTGGACCTCCTGAAGGTAGGAGCGCACTATGGGGTGAGTTCCCTCTTCGAGCGTTACGAGAGGTCTGACAGGATATTCTGTTACAGAGTGGTTCAGGAGGACTTCAAGACCCTGGAGGTGGGAAGGGCCAGACTGGGAGTTGGTAGAATCAGAATCAGCTCCGAGGTAACAGGGGAAACCCAGACGGTGAGCTTCGGGGTGCTGCACCTTGGGGACCATAACATCTGGGCAGGAGTCCGCACCTTTCAGGGGAAGGAACCTTATGCTCGCATGGTCGGCGAGGTGACGGAGTGTTTCTCCATGGCGGACTTGCCGCAGACTATACGCCGGATAGACACGCACTTCGGGGCATCCACTTACTCCCTACGATCCCTCTTCCGCGACGAGCAGAGGAAGATCACTGAACAGATACTCCAGACAACCCTGCAAGAAGCCGAGTCCCTCTACGGCCAGATCCATCACAGGAATGCCGCTTTGGTGCTGTTCCTGAGGGGCCTGGATTTTCCTATTCCTAAGGCCTTCACGGCTGCCACTGAGCTGTACCTCAATGAGACATTGAAAAAAATGGCCGATTCAACCGACCCAGACCCCGTAACCTTCAAGGCCCTGGTGGAGGAGGCACGGGTGAATCAGGTTCCCCTTGACGCCACAGGCTTGGGCTATCGTTTGGGACGTGTTCTTGCTGATATGGCTGGGAGATTGGAGGAGGATCCTTTGAATGTGGAGCTTCTCGAGCGTTTCTCGGGCTTGTTGGAGGTAACAAAGACCACACCGGTTCAGGTGGACCTCTGGGACGTAGAGGGCATCTGTTACCGATCGATCCGCTCCACGTTTTCTGGGCTAAAGGGGCTGGCAGAGAGGGGTGAGCAAAGGGCAAGGCGCGCATTGAAGCTTTGGGGCACGGTGGCAGAGGAGTTGCGAATTCGGACGGAGTGAGGGGAAGCGACGAGAAGAATCGTGCGCAGTTTCTATTCTCTGAGCGGGGCTCTCCCTCGCATAGGGCCGCTCAATCGAACAACAGGGGGTCATTTCCAAGTGCTTGATGCGCTATCGTGAGGTTCGAATTGTGAGGGTCCCAGACTCCACTTATCGTATCCAGTTCAGGCCCGGGTTTGGGTTCGAGGCCCTGGGAAGGTATCTGGGTTACCTTCAGGATCTTGGGATCTCGGACATCTACGCATCCCCCGTGTTGCGCCCCCGGTCAGGAAGCGAACATGGATACGATCTTGTGGACCCCACCGAGATCAACCCTGAGTTGGGGGGTCGAGGGGAACTGGAGGTCTTGTTCGCAAGGATACACCAAAGGGGCATGGGCTGGTTGCAGGACCTGGTTCCCAATCACATGGCGTTCCACAATGAAAACCGGATGTTGATGGATGTCTTGGAGAACGGTCAGGCTTCGAATTTCTTCGGCTTCTTCGACGTGGACTGGGAACACATGTACGAGGGAATACGCGGGAGGATCTTGGCCCCTTTTCTGGGGAGGTTCTATGGGGAATGTCTCGAGGCCGGAGAGATCCGGGTGGAATATAGAGATGGAGGGTTTTGGGTCCGTTACCATGAGCAGGCATACCCGGTTCGCATCGAATCCTATGCCAGGATCCTTTCCCACCGGGTAGAAGAGCTGCGTGAGCTCTTGGGCGAGGACCATCTGGACTTCATCAAGCTCTTGGGGGTGCTGTACGCCCTCAGGACCTTGCCAGGCCCACATCAGGCGACCCAGCGAAAGGAACAGGTGCGTTTCGTGAAGCGCCTGCTATGGGAGACTTACCAGCGCAACGAGATCGTCCGTGATTTCATAGAGGAAAACCTCCGCGCCTTCAACGGCAACCCCGACGATGGCTCAAGCTTCGCCCTTCTGGAAGATCTCCTGGAAGAACAGTTCTTCAGGCTCTCGTTTTGGAAAGTCGCTACAGAGGAGATCAACTATAGGAGGTTTTTCAACATCAATGACCTGATATCCTTGCGTGTCGAGGAGGAGAAGGTCTTTGAGCATGTGCACTCCCTTTTGCTGGAACTCCATTCCCGAGGGGTGATGACTGGTTTCAGGGTGGACCACGTGGACGGCCTCTACGACCCGTCTTCTTATCTGATGAGGCTTCGAGACCTCGCGCCAGAGGCGTTCCTGATAGTTGAGAAGATCTGCGGATTCGGGGAACATATCCCGGAGAGCTGGCCAGTGCAAGGGACAAGCGGGTACGATTTCTTGAACCTAGTCAACGGCTTGTTGTGCAACAAGAAGAACCGGGGCCGCTTTGACCGCCTTTACCGTTCTTTCTCTGGTTTCGACACCTCATACGACGATCTACTCAGGGAGAAGAAGCTTCTCATTACCGGAAAACACATGGCTGGAGATATCGACAACCTGGCCCATCTCCTCAAAGGGGCCTCCAGCAGGATGCGCTCCGGCAGCGACATCACCCTCTATGGCCTCAAGAGGGCCCTGGTGGAGGTGATGGCCCATTTCCCTGTATACCGCACTTACATGACGCCCGGTGGTTGCCGTTCCGATGACGGGCATTATGTCCTGAGGGCCGTTCAGGGGGCACTTCACTCCAACCCTGGGCTCTGCAAGGAGCTAGAGTTCATCAAGCGGTTCCTGCTTCAAGAATGGGAAAGGGAGCCTTCCCAAAGGGATGAAAAAGGGGCGTGGCACTTCGTGATGCGGTTTCAGCAGTTCACGGGACCACTCATGGCCAAGGGACTGGAGGACACGACGTTCTACGTCTATAACCGGCTCATCTCCCTGAACGAAGTGGGCGGATTTCCGGAGAGGTTTGGGGTTTCCATCCAGGAATTCCACGAGCTATTGGGTAAGCGCGCATCCAAGTGGCCTCACACACTGAACGCCACCTCGACTCATGATACCAAGAGGGGAGAGGACGTGAGGGCCAGGATCAACGTGCTATCCGAGATCCCGGAGGAATGGGAAAGGCATCTCAGGCTCTGGAGCAGGATCAACTCGAGAAAGAGGCTGCGGGTGAGGGGGCGTTGGGTGCCGGAGCGCAATGACGAGTATTCTCTTTACCAGACCCTGCTCGGGGCCTTTCCTTTTGGTCTGGATGAAGTCCAACGGTTTGTCGAGCGGCTCAAGGACTTCTGTGTGAAGGCCATCCGGGAGGCCAAGGTGCACACGGCTTGGCTGAGACCGGACGAGGAGTACGAGCAGGCCTTTCTCTGCTTCGTGGAGAGGATCTTGGAGCCAATGCCTGGGGGCGATTTCATGCGCTCCTTCATGCCGTTTCAAAGGAAGATCGCCTTCTACGGTGTACTCAACAGCCTTTCCCAGACTCTTCTCAAGATGGCAGCTCCAGGTGTTCCTGACTTCTACCAAGGGACAGAGCTTTGGGACCTGACCCTCGTGGATCCTGACAATCGCCGGCCTGTGGACTTCGACCTCAGGGAGCGTTATCTGAAAGAGATGCAGGCGCGTGCCGTACACGACCTGGGAGGACTGATTCAGGAGCTGTGGGAGCAGAGGGAAGACGGTCGCATCAAGATGTTCCTGATCCACAGGGTGCTGCGGTTCAGGAGGGATCACCGGGAGTTGTTTCGTCATGGCACGTACCTGCCGTTGGATGTGGAGGGTCCCTTGGGCTCACATATATTGTGCTTCGCCAGGAGATGGCAAGGCCAGTGGGCCTTGGCAGTGGCTCCCAGGCATCTCACAGGGGTGGTCTCCGAGCAAGACTCACCATGGGGAATGGCAGTGTGGGGTGACACGACGGTGAGGCTCCCAGAAGGAGCACCGGAGCTGTGGATAGAGACGATCTCAGGGGGGGACGTCAGGTCACGAGAGGGATCCCTCTCAATAGGGCAGCTCCTGTCGCGGTTCCCTGTGGGGTTGGCATGGGGCCAAGGAGGCGAGGAGTAAGGGAGCGAGAGTCAACGGGGGAGCCGCACGACCGCCTAGGGTCAAAGGCCTCCTGTTAGAGATGACCCCTTCGTGCAAGGGGGTCCAAGGTCGGTGTTCGAAGGGAGGGTGGGCTCCATAGGGGCCCAGTGCACCATGCTCGCGCCACACCGCTACCTTTGCTCAGTTGGGTGACGGCGCGCGTTGCGGCCTCGGCCCTGGCGCGTCTTGAGGAATTCGGGGTCGACCTCGCGGAGGGTTCGCTCCAAGACCTCCAGCTCCGGGCTGTGATCATCCGAATGGGCGAGGGCCTGGTACTTGCCGATGAGGGCATATTTGTCCTTGGGGGAATGACGAAGGATCCTGTCGTAACATGCCACCGCCTCCTCTAACTGCCCCTGGCGGCGATACGCGTCCCCCAGCCTGTTGAGGATGTAGAGGTTGTTGGGGTCCACCTCCAGGAATCTCCTCCATGTCTCTATGGCCTCGGTGCGGCACTCCTTGCCCCTGTACGCATCCGCCAGTCCCCCCAGGGCAAAGGTGTTCTTCCTGTCGAGGGCCAAGGCCCTCTGGTAATACTCTATGGCCTGGTCCCACTGCCCTTTCCTACGGTGGGCGTCTCCCAGGCGCGTGAGCAAGAAGACGTTGGCCGGGTTGTATTCCAGGGCCTGGGTCCAGATCTCCATGGCCTTGTCGAGATCGGATTGGGCAGCGAAGCAGTCGCCGAGCCCCACCAGGGTATATGGGTTCCTGGGGTCGACCTCAACGGCCCTCTGATAATACTCGACTGCCTTGTCCCACCGCTCCTGCCTGCGGTACTGGTCTGCGACCTTGTTGAGGATGTAGATGTTATCGGGGGCACGCTTGAGGAGTTCGTTCCAGTGGAAGAGGGCACCCTCCACGTCGCCCTTGCCCAGGAGGGCGTCCCCCATCCCTGCCAGGGCATAGACGTTGTCGGGGTTCGTCTGCAAGATCTTGCCGAAGTACTGCATGGCCAGGTCGAATCTCTTCATCCGCAGGTAGCAATTCCCTATGCCGTTCAGGGAGATCTCGTCGCTTGGCTCCATCTCGAGCACGGACTCGTATCTGGTTATGGCCTCGTTGTATTGGCCAGCCTGACGGTATGCCTCAGCCAGGCTCCTGATCAGGAGGGTGTGGTGTGGATACTTGGCTATGCCCTGTTCGAGCTGTTTGATGGCCTGCTGACCCTTGCCCTCACGGATCAGGCGGTGGGCCACGCGATAGATGTCGGAGGCGGTCTGACGTCTTCGATTGGGTCTCAACACGATGTGATGCTCCTCCCCCGGGATCGCCTGGTCATAGAGTGGGAGACATGACCCATGCTCGAGGCCCCCCAACTGCCCCCTGTTTCCTAAGTACCGAAATGGGATACAGGACATCCTGACCGGGGCCTAGCGGTCTCCAGAGGTCGTCTGGCGAAGAGAGGCATCCGCCGGGCATCCCGAGATTTTGTCTAGATTGTAAGGTGCCTTCCACCTCTTGTCAATCGTAGAATGCTCAACCAAGAAAAAGACAGCCCCTCTCCCTCACCTGCGAGGCCGCGGGAGCTGGATCCTGTGCTTTCTGATCTTGTAATGCATGGCCCTCGGGGTGACCCCCAGGAGGTGGGCGGCCTTCCTCTGCACCCAGTTTGTGCGCTCCAAGGCCTGTAATATGAGATCCCGCTCCAAGTCCTCCAGCCTCACCCCCCCAGGGGGGAGCACAACGGGGCGGGGACGCACCCCCGCCGGGGATTCCGCAGGGAGCATCAGATCCTTGGGGGAGATGGCCTCTCCCTGGCAGATCAGCACGGCGCGCTCTATCACGTTCTCGAGCTCCCGCACGTTGCCGGGCCACGAATAGGCCTCGAGATACTCCATGGCAGAGGGGAGGATTCGTACAGGGCCGTGCGTTACACCGCCGCCATACTTGCGGAGGAAGAAATCGGCCAGAAGGGGGATGTCTCCTGCCCTTTCCCTCAGGGGTGGGACATGGATAGGCACCACGCAAAGTCGGTAGTACAGGTCCTGGCGGAATCGTCTCTCCCTCATGGCGCGCCTTAGGTCCTGGTTGGTCGCTGCCAGGACCCTCACGTTGACCCTGATCGTCTTGGAGCCACCGAGACGTTCGAAACAGCCCTGCTCGAGCACCCTCAAGAGCTTGCCCTGGACCGCCGGGGTCATGTCCCCCACTTCGTCCAGGAAAAGCGTCCCCCCGTTGGCCTGCTCGAAGCGGCCAATCCGTTGCCTTTCCGCGCCGGTGAAGGCCCCCTTCTCGTGTCCGAAGAGCTCGCTCTCCAGCAGGTTTTCCTGAAGATTAGCGCAATTGACCGCCACGAAGGGCGCCCCCCTCCTCGGGCTGTTGTAGTGGATGGCCGCGGCTATGAGTTCCTTGCCAGTGCCGCTTTCGCCCTGGATAAGGACCGCTGCATCCGAGGCGGCCACCCGGCTCGCCATGCGCAGCATCTCCCTCATCTTTGAACTCCGACCCACGATGCGGTCGAGGCCGTATATGTAAGGCTCCTGGTGCCGAAGGTATTGCACCTCCCTCTGGAGCACGATGCGATCCATGGCGGCCTGGATCAGGGTCCTCATCTGATCTCCGGGCTGGGGCCGCGACATCACGCTCCACGTCAGTGGCCGCACCAGATCCCTTATCTCATGGACGTCTTCCCTTCTGTCCAGCAGCAGGAAGACCGGGGTGCGCTCGTCCGCCTCCATCGCCTTCTTCAAGAGGCGTTTCTCTCCTGTTCCAATGCGGCTGGTGGAAAGGACCAGGACATGGAACAACTCCTGGCTCAGGGATGACAAGCCATCAGATGGGGCCAGGACCCCTACGACCCGGACGGTCTGTGCGGGAAAGAGCGAGGACAACTCTTCCAGGAATCGTGCCTCGTCGGCAACGACCAGGATGCTCCAAAGGGGAGGTTCAGCTGCCATCCCTTCCCTGCGAGACGCCGACGCATCCACTGTCTCCTCCCCAACCGAGTGGGACCGAGCTGTCAACGCAGCATCCCGGCCACCAGGTCTCTCACCTCGAAGAGATGGAACGGTTTGAGCAGGATATGGTTCGCCCCTGCTGCGACGGCCTCCTTGGCCACCTCCTCCCCGTAACCAGTCATCACCAGGATGGGTATCTCGGAATCCACTGATCGGATCTGCTGCACCAGATCGATACCGCCCGAATACATGTACACTACATCGGTCAGGACAAGGCCGTACGTCCCGGTCCCCCAGAGGCGGAGGGCCTCCACCCCGTCCCTGGCCGTGTCCACCGATATCCCCATGGCCTCCATGCAGTTCCTCAGGAGGCCGAGGATCCCCTCGTCATCATCCACGACGAGGATGCGTCTTTCCCCTCTCTTGTACACTGAAGCCGGAGCCGTCCTTCGCGGTTCTCCTTGTAACGCATACGGGATTATATTAGCATGTCTTCTCACCATCAAGGCCGTTTAGGTGGCGCCCAGCCCTGGCTGGCCAGGGCCTGAGGACACAGTATGCCCCTGCCTGGAGGCCATTCGGCTGAGATGAGAGGCCTGTGTGGCAGGGCGCTTCGTCTCGCAAACGAGGCTGCGATCACCGGGCCACTCCGGGGGGGCCGCAACCCGGCCGGGCTTGTCCTTCCGGGCACAGTGGCCGTCTTGGGCGCGGGGTTCGGGGGGCCGGAAATGGGCAGCGGGGCGGGGCGCCGAATGGCAGGGAGGCCCTCCCAGAGGGGAGGAGGGCCAATACATCGTCGAATTGATGGGGTGAATTACCAATGGACCCGGGCCGGGGGCCTTTTCAAGGCTCGGGCCCTGCCCCCAGGAGGATACGGATGATCGCTGCCAGGGCAATGCGCATCCCTCCATTCATCGTCATGGACGTCATGGAGAAGGCCTCGGAGCTGGAGCGCCGTGGGGTGGATGTGGTGCACATGGAGGTGGGGGAGCCGGACTTCGATACGCCCCCATGCATCGTGGAGGCTGCGTACAGGGCCATGAAGGAAGGGCGCACCCATTACACCCACTCCATGGGGATCCTCCAACTGCGAGAGGCCATCTGCGAGCATTATGAGGGGCGTTACGGGGTGGTCGTCTCCCCGGACAGGGTCATCGTGACGGCCGGGACGTCCCCAGGGCTCTTCCTGGCCTTCGCCGCATTGCTGGAGCCAGGGGATGAGGTGGTGCTGTCCGATCCGCACTACGCCTGCTACCCGCATTTCGTGCGGTTCCTTCAGGCAGAGCCCAGGTTCGTGAAGGTGGAGGAGTCAGAAGGCTTCCAGTACAATGTCCATGGCATAAGGGAGGTCTTGAGCCGTGCCACCAAGGCCATAGTGATCAACTCCCCTTCCAACCCCACCGGGAACCTGCTGGACGCGGATAGGATGGCGGCCATCTCCGACCTCGGCCCGATGGTCATCTCGGACGAGATCTACCACGGTCTCGTCTATGCCGGCAAAGAGCATTCGATCCTGGAGTTCACCGACAGGGCCGTGGTCCTCAACGGTTTCTCCAAGCTCTACGCGATGACGGGGTGGAGGCTGGGGTACCTGATCCTCCCTGAGGAGTTGGTCAGGCCCATACAGAAGATCCACCAGAACTTCTTCATCTCGGCCAATGACTTCGTCCAGTGGGCGGGGGTGGCGGCGCTGAAGGAGGCCCACGACGATGTCGAGAGGATGAGGCGCATCTACAACGAACGCCGTCTCACCATGATCGAAGGGCTGAGGAGGTTGGGTTTTGGGATAACGGTGGAGCCAACCGGCGCCTTCTACGTCCTGGCAAATGCCAAACACTACTCCGAGGACTCCTACGCCCTGGCCTTCGACATGCTGGACAAGGCCCATGTGGGTGTGGCCCCTGGCATAGACTTCGGGGCCCATGCAGAGGGGTACCTGCGCTTTTCCTACGCCACCTCCAAGGAGCGCATCGAGGAAGGACTCAAGAGGATCGAGGGTTACTTGGCCCGGCGATTCCATTGATCCACTTGACGCTGGCTGGGCCGCCTGGGGCCTCCAGTTGCACGACGGAGGAGTCGGGGCTGTTGCGAATCATCCTGAGCCGCCTGTGCCCTCCTGCGAGCTGAATCGTTCTTGCGGGATCGTCATGCCTCCTCCCCATCAGGTCAGGTTCTTGAGAGGGTGCGCGTTGCCGGAGCAGATCCCGGCGGAGGGACTTGCGGAGATAGCCTTTGTTGGTCGTTCCAACGTAGGCAAGTCCTCCCTGATCAACGCCCTGCTGGGGATCAAGGGCCTGGCCAGGGTGAGCCGCACACCTGGGAAGACCCAGCAGATCAACTTCTTCGAGGTTGACCGTAGGTTCCTCCTCGTCGACCTCCCGGGATACGGCTTCGCCCAGGTCCCGGAGGCGGTCAGGAGGGGATGGGGACCCCTGGTGGAGGCGTATCTGGGGTCCCGAAGGAGCCTCCGTCTGGTGGTCTTCCTCCTGGACTTCAGGAGGATGCCCTCGCCTGAAGACCTGCAACTCCAGGCCTGGCTGAGCGAACGCCGTGTCCCCGTGAGGTTCGTCCTCACCAAGGCGGACAAGCTCTCCCGCAACCAGAGGAAGATACAGGCACGCAAGATCTCCGAGGCCCTGAATGTGGGGGTGGAAGATCTCACCCATTGCTCGGCCGTCACCAAGGAGGGGACGCGGGGGCTCTGGGCGATCCTGCGCAATGCCCTTGACAAGCCACCTCCATCCTGTTTAAATACCGCCTCCAGGTAGCCGGGTGCTTTGACCCATGGATCGACCCTCCGGGTCCGGGGGCCCGGTGACACGGCGAATGTGAAGCGTCGAGGGAGGATGGTCCTCTGTCGTCATCCGGGACTCCCTGGGGCGAGGGAAGAACCTTCCATAAGCTCCTCGTGGCTTATGGAATTCTTTTTTGTTCGGGGGTCGTAAACAGGACCGTCTGAGGCCTCGGAGGAGGGGACATGCCTTCGGATTATCTCCCGGTCTTCGTCTTCCTGGTGATCAGCGTCGCGCTCGCTGCCCTGATAATAGTGTTGTCCACCGTGTTGGTCAAGCGACGGCCGACTCCTCAGAAACTCATGCCTTATGAATGCGGGATGGACCCCATAGGGACAGCGCGCAGGCGCTTCTCGGTCAAGTTCTTCCTCATAGCCATGCTCTTCATCATCTTCGATATCGAGGCGGTCTTCCTCTATCCCTGGGCGGTGATCTTCAAGGAGCTCCGTCTCTTCGGCCTGATCGAGATGGCGATCTTCGTGGCCGTTCTCCTGGTCGGGCTCGCATACATCTGGAGGAAAGGGGCGCTCGAATGGGATTGAACTGTCAACAGGGAGCCACGGTCTACACCAGCACGCTGGACAGGCTGGTGGAGCTCATCGGCAGGAGTTGGCCAGTGAGATGGGGTCTGAAGAACTCCATGTGGCCCATGGCCTTCGGCACGGCATGCTGTGCCATGGAGATGATCGCCACGGGGGTGAGCCGTTTCGACCTCGCGCGTTTCGGGATGGAGGTCCTGCGCCCCTCCCCCAGGCAAGCGGACCTGATGATAGTGGCGGGCAGGGTGGTCTACAAGATGCTGCCTCCGGTGATGCGCCTGTATGAACAGATGGCAGAGCCCAAGTGGGTGATCGCCATGGGGGCGTGTGCCTCCACGGGGGGGATGTTCAACACGTATTCGGTGGTGCAGGGGATCGGGCAGTACCTCCCGGTCGATGTCTACGTCCCAGGGTGTCCCCCCAGGCCGGAGGCGTTGCTCCACGGCATATTGAAACTGCATGACAAGGTCATGAAAGGCATGGCCTAGCGGTTCTCGAGGAGAGGTGCAGGCATGAGTGAGGCGAGTGCGGCTGCGGATCGGCTCAAGGAGGCCTTTCCAGAGGCGGTCTTGGAGGTCAGCGTATTTCGGGGAGAGACCGCCGTTGTGGTCCGCAGGGAGGATCTCCTGCAGGTCGGTCGATTCCTCAAGGAGGAGCAGGATCTGGCCTTCGACTACCTGACCCTGCTCAGCGCTGTGGACCTCTTTGGGAAGGAGCCGCGCTTCGAGGTGGTCTACCAGCTCTATTCCATGAGGTACCGCCGTCGTCTCCGGTTGAAGGTGCGCCTGCCCTCGGGGGAGCCTGTGGTGGACTCGGTGGTCGCTCTGTGGCCCACGGCCAACTGGCACGAACGGGAGGCCTACGACCTGATGGGGGTGGAGTTCAAGAACCACCCAGATCTCAGGAGGATACTGCTTCCGGAGGAGTGGGAAGGGCACCCCCTGAGGAAGGACTTTCCCCTGACAGGACCGACTCGGTCCGCATGATCCACGAAGGAGAGAAAAGGCAGATGTACGAGCCTCGCACCGAGACCCTCATGCTCAACGTAGGGCCGCATCACCCTAGCACCCATGGGGTCCTGCGCCTGGTCGTGGAGTTGGACGGGGAGTACGTGGTGAATCTCACCCCGCACTTGGGCTATCTGCACAGCGGGTTCGAGAAGCTGGCCGAGTCCAAGACATACCATCAGTACATACCGGTGACGGACCGTCTGGACTACATGGCAGGCTCCTACAACAACTTCGCCTATTGCCTGGCGGTGGAGAAGCTCCTGGATATCGAGATACCCCCAAGGGGTCAGTACATCCGGGTGCTCATGGGGGAGCTGACCCGCATCTTCAGCCACCTGCTGTGGCTCGGGACCCACGCGGTGGACCTGGGGGCCTTGACCCCTGTCTTCTATATGGTCGGAAGGGAGCGCGAGCAGATCATGAACCTCTTCGAGATGGTCAGCGGGGGGCGGCTCTTCCAGACCTATTTTAGGATCGGGGGCCTGGCCGCTGACCTGCCCGAGGGGTTCGTGGAGAAGGTGCGTGATTTCGTCACCACCTTCCCTTACAAGGTGGATGATTACGAGGCGTTGCTCACCAAGAATCCCATCTGGATGGAGCGAGGGGTCGGGGTCGGTGTGCTGTCCAAGGAGGATGCCATCGCCCTCGGGGCCAGCGGCCCGGTGGCCAGGGCATCCGGCCTGGCTTGGGACCTCCGCAAGGCCCACCCGTATTCGAGCTACGACCATTTCGACTTCAGCGTACCCGTCTTCCAGGAGGGGGACGTCTACTCGCGATACCTGGTGCGGATCGAAGAGATGCGGCAGAGCGCCCGGATCGTCCAGCAGGTCCTGGATCGGATCCCAGACGGTCCCATCAGCGCCGACGCACCCAAGGTGGTGCCTCCGCCGAAGGAAAAGACGCTGACGCGGATAGAATCCCTCATCCATCATTTCCTGATCATGGAAGAAGGGTTCAAGCCGCCCGTGGGAGAGGTCTACATGAGCGTGGAGTCTCCCCATGGAGAGCTCGGGTTCTACATCGTGAGCGACGGGGGGCCCAGGCCTTACCGCTTGAAGATCCGTCCCCCATGTTTCGTGAACCTCCAGACACTGGCCACCATGGCCAAGGGGAGACTGTTGTCAGATCTCATCGCCATCCTCACGAGCATCGACATCGTGTTGGCAGAGATCGATCGATGAGGCCGGGCAGGGAACAGGGGGTGGATTCCGCTTGGTGCATGAGGCGGCATGAACGCGGCATACAGCGAGACCTTCTTCATAGAGGGGGGGGATTTCGGTCGGGCAGGTGCCGCAGCCAGTAGGGTCAAGCAGATCCTCAAGGAGATCGGGATCGACAACCGCTACATCAAAAGGGCGGTGGTCATAGCCTACGAGGCCGAGATCAACGTGGTCTCTTACGCCCAGCGGGGGCGGCTGACCTTGACCGTCAGCCCGTCCCGAATCCAGATCGTGGTGGAGGACGAGGGGCCCGGCATCGAGGACATAGAGCTGGCCATGCAAGAGGGTTACTCCACGGCCTCGGACTGGATAAGGGAGATGGGATTCGGGGCAGGGATGGGGCTTCCCAACATCCGGAAGAACTCGGACGAGCTCAAGATCGACTCCCAGGTAGGCTCCGGGACCAAGGTCCTGGCAGCGGTGAGAATGGGAGGGCCTGGAGTGGGGCCATGAAGCTCAAGGAGATCGTGGAGGCGTTGGGCCTCGAGGTTCGGAGTGGCTCGGGCCTCCTGGACAAAGAGGTCAGAGGGGGATATGCCAGCGACCTGTTGAGCGACGTGATGGCCCATACGAGGCCAGGGGACCTGTGGATCACCCTTCAGGTGCACCTGAACATCGTGGCGGTGGCGACACTCAACGATCTGGCCGGGATCATCCTGGTCAATGGCAGGGAGCCGGAGGAGGCGACCCTGAGGAAGGCCACGGAGGAAGGGGTGGTCCTGATGGTCTCGCCCCTGAGCACCTTCGAGGTGGCCGGTCGTCTCTATGAGCTGGGGATTCGAGGAGGAGATGGATCTTCGTGAGTTCCGTGTTGACCTTCACATCCATACCTCCCTGTCCCCATGCAGCGATACCTGGTCGATGACCCCCAGGGCCATAGTGCGCAAGGCCTTGGAGATGAGGCTCGATCTCATAGCCATCTGCGATCACAACTCGATGCGGAACGTCGAGGCGACCCAGCGGGCGGCGCGAGGCCACGCCTTGGTGGTTTTGGCAGGGATGGAGGTGACATCAGCGGAAGAGGTCCATACATTGGGGATCTTCGGCGACCTGGCCGCGGCTTGGGAGATGCAGGAGCTCATAGATGCGAACCTGCCAGGGGAGAATGCGCCGGAATACTTCGGGTACCAGGTCTTGATGGACGAGGAGGATGAGATCGTTGGCTCAGAGGATCGACTCCTGGCCGGGGCGACCACGCTCTCCCTGGGGGAGGTCGTGGGTGCCATCCGCGACAAGGGAGGGGTCGTCATCGCCAGCCACGTGGACAGGGAGGGGTTTGGGATACTGGGCCAGCTCGGGTTGATCCCGGAGGGGCTCCCCCTGGATGCCCTGGAGATCTCCTGGGCCATGAGCCGGCCGGAGGCCAGGCAAAGGTTTGCACAGATCCGGGGGTGGCCTCTGGTAAGGGGCTCCGATGCCCACAGGCCGGACGAGGTGGGCAGGGCCTCCACCAGGCTGAGGATGGCCGAGCCGAGCTTCCAGGAGCTGCGATTGGCCCTGCGGGGGGAGAAGGGAAGGGGAGTGATAGGCGGGGGGGCTTGAATCGGTGGAGGACATCTCCCTCCACATCCTGGATGTGGCTGAAAACGGGCTCAGGGCAGGGGCGCGGCACATATGGATTCGCATTCGGGAGGATCTGAAACAGGACCTCTTCGAGATCGAGGTGGAGGACGACGGCAGGGGGATGGAACCGGACATGGTGGACAGGGTCCTGGACCCCTTCGTGACCACCCGCACGACCCGGCGGGTGGGACTGGGGCTCCCCCTGCTGGAGGAGGCCGCTCGGATGGCCGAGGGAGGCGTCGAGGTCTCCTCCACCCCCGGGAAGGGTACAAGGGTCAGGGCCTTTTTCCGTCACGGCCACATCGACCGCAAGCCGTTGGGCGACATGGGGATGACCATAGCGAGCCTGGTATCGGGCGAGCAGGAGGTCGATGTCGTCTACGAGCATCGGAGGGACGCAAAGGGATTCCATCTGGACACTAGGGATCTGCGGCAAGAGCTGGAGCCGGTCCCCCTGAATCGGCCGGAGGTCCTCAACTGGATCAGACAACACGTCCAGGAGGGGCTCCGGGCCATTGGGGCGGTTGAGAGGTAGGGGGTCACAGTGGCCCTCGGTTGCCAGGGGGATGGGGGTTTTCTTGGGACGCGAGGGTGTCCATGGGAACCCTGGGGTGAGAAGGGCATTTGAGGATCGCTTTCGGTATGTGAGGAGGAGATGACGCAAGCAGCCCAGCAAGGCACGGTGGAACTGGTGGAGGCGCTCCCCGAGGAGGAGCTGGCCAAGCTCGATGCGGTCATAGCCAAGTATGCGGGCCGTCCCGGTTACCTGATCCCTGCCCTCAAGGAGGCCCAAGAGATATTCGGGTACCTCCCACAACAGGTGCAGGCTCGCCTGGCCCGCGGGCTCAATGTCTCCCAAAGCTACATCTACGGGGTGGTCTCCTTCTATGCCTTCTTCACCATGATACCGCGCGGGAGACACACTGTTCGTATCTGCCTGGGGACGGCCTGCTACGTGAAAGGGGCGCCCGAGATCCTCTCCAAGGTCCAGCAGGAGCTGGGGATCAAGGTAGGACAGACCACATCGGATCGCAGATTCACCCTGTTGGAGGTCAGGTGCCTGGGGGCCTGCGGGCTCGCGCCCGTCATGATGGTCGGGGAGGATACACATGGGGCCTTGGAGCCGGGCAATGTCATGGACATCCTGGATCAATACAAGTGAGCCGAGGATGACGGACCTCGGGCCCGTATGCGCGGGGGGAGGGGTGATAGAGTGGGCAAGATCAGCATCGAAGATCTGAGGAAGATCAAGGAGCGGGAGATGGCCCGTATGACCCTTCGGGAGGGGGAGCATCGGGCCAAGATAACCGTGCACATGGGCACGTGCGGCATCGCCTCCGGGGCGAGGAAGGTGCTGGATGCCTTTCTGGATGCGGTAGCCCAGTCAGGTGCCTTGGACGTGATCGTCACCCAGTCCGGGTGCGCTGGGCTCTGTAACCGGGAGCCCATGGCGACCGTGGAGATACTGGGCAAGGCCCCGATCAAGTACGTGGATCTCGATGCGGAAAAGGCCCGCCGCATCTTTCAGGAGCACATCAAAGGGGGCAATGTGGTGGAGGAATATGCCTTGGCCAGGGGGAGTGAGACCACGGCTGGCTGAGGACCTCCCCTGAGTGATGCGCGCAAGGCCTGATCTCAAACAGGGACGAGGGGAAGCGACCTGTCATTGGGATGAGGTCCGTGGCCAGTGTCGAGGCGCGTCGTCCCTGGTTATGGGTAAACGGGCCACACGCTAAGGGCAACGAGGCGTTGCAGGAGCTGGAGGAGGGCAAGAGAACGCCCGGCTGATTTCGGGAGGATCCAAGCCTTGAAGACTTACCGAATGCACATGATGCTTTGCGGTGGGACCGGATGCATAGCCAGTGGGACACCGGCCGTCAAACAGGCCCTGGAGGAGGAGTTGGTCAGGAGGGGGCTCCACGAGGAGGTCCAGGTGGTAATCACCGGCTGCAACGGCTTTTGCGCCATGGGTCCCATCATGACGGTCTATCCCGACGGGATCTTCTACAACAAGCTCAGGCCTGAGCACGTGCCTCGGCTCGTGGAGGAGCATGTCCTGAAGGGGAGGCCGGTGAAGGAGCTGCTCTTCGAAGAGCCTCTGGAGAAGGAGAAGGTCCCGCTTCTCAAGGACATCGGCTTCTTCGGGAACCAACGGCTCATCGCCTTGCGAAACCGCGGGCTCATCGACGCTGAAAAGATCGACGAGTACATAGCCCGCGACGGGTATCAAGCCCTGGTCAAGGTCCTCACCAGGATGACCCCGGAGGAGGTCATAGAGGAGATGAAGATCTCCGGGCTCAGGGGTCGAGGCGGGGCTGGCTTCCCCACCGGGCTCAAATGGGAGGAGTGCCGCAAGTACGACCGGTTTCCGAAGTACACCATATGCAACGGCGACGAGGGGGACCCCGGTGCCTTCATGGACCGCTCCATCATGGAGGGGGACCCCCACTCTGTCCTAGAGGGCATGGCCATATCCGCATATGCCATCGGAGCGGAGAAGGGCTACATATACGTCAGGGCCGAGTATCCCCTGGCCATCAAGCGTCTGGACATAGCCATCAAACAGGCCAGGGAATACGGCCTGCTGGGGGAGAACATCCTCGATACTGGCTTCAACTTCGACATCGAGATATACCCCGGGGCAGGTGCCTTCGTGTGCGGGGAGTCCACGGCCCTGATGTACTCCCTGGAGGGAAAGAGGGGCATGCCTCGGATCAAACCCCCCAGGTCGGCGGAGGCAGGGCTTTGGGGACAGCCCACCAATCTGAACAACGTGGAGACTTACGCCAACGTCCCACCCATCATCCTCAACGGAGGCGCCTGGTTCGCCTCCATCGGCACTGAGGGGAGCAAAGGGACGAAGGTCTTCGCGCTGACGGGCGCCATCAACAACGTGGGCCTGGTCGAAGTCCCCATGGGGACCACACTGCGCTCGCTGGTCTTCGACATCGGCGGAGGGATCCCCAAGAAACGCCAGTTCAAGGCGGCTCAGATGGGCGGGCCCTCGGGCGGGTGCGTCCCGGCCAGCCTCCTGGACGTGGAGATCGACTACGACTCCCTGACCGAGATCGGGGCCATGATGGGCTCGGGGGGTGTGGTGGTCATGGACGACCGTACCTGTATGGTCGATACGGCCCGATTCTTCACCGCCTTCTCCGTGGACGAGTCCTGCGGGAAATGCATCCCGTGTCGAGAAGGGCTCAAGGTCATGTACGACAAGATGACAGACGTTGTGGAGGGGAGGGGCAAAGAGGGCGATGTGGAGTTCCTGGAGAGGCTGGGCAGGCAGATCAAGGCCACCTCCCATTGCGGCCTGGGCCAGTCTGCCCCTAATCCCGTCCTGTCCACCATCCGATACTTTCGCGACGAGTACGAGGCCCACATAAGGGAGAAGCGATGCCCCGCCAAGGTGTGTGTGGAGCTCCTACAGTTCAGGGTGAACCCCGAGAAGTGCACCAAGTGCGGCGTCTGCTTCAGAAATTGCCCTGTGAAGGCCATCGAGTGGCAGAAAAAACAGACAGCGAGGATCGACAGGGAAAAGTGTACCCGATGCAAGACCTGTATAGTCAACTGCAAGTTCGATGCAATAGAGTGAGAGATAGGGATACGGGGTGCAGGTTGAGAGATAGGGGGACCTGGGTGAGAGATGTGATACAAGATGCAATGGGAAGGGGCACAAGCAAGGGCAGGGTGTGGGGGCCTTTTCATTCACTGAGCATCCTGGATCATGCATCTTGTATCCTGATCATGCTCGACGATTAGAGGACGACATGTCTAAGATAACACTGACCATCGACGGGATAGAAGTCTCTGTTGAGCGCGGTGCCACGATCCTGGAGGCCGCGGAGAAGGCCGGGATCAGGATCCCTACCTTGTGTCACGACAAGAGGCTGGTCCCCTTCGGGGCCTGCCGCATGTGCGTGGTGGAGCTCAAGGGGAGGCGGGGTCTGACGCCGGCCTGCTTCAATCCGGCGAGGAACGGCATGGAGGTCCTCACCAATACCCCGACGGTGGTCGAGGCCCGCAAGCTCCAGCTCCAGCTCATCCTCCGGCACCACCCACTGGATTGTCCGGTTTGCGAGGCCGGAGGTGCCTGCCAACTGCAGAATCTCGTGGTGGAGTACGGGATAGATGAGCTCATGTTTCCGAGGGAGAGCCCCAGATTTCCAGTGGATCTGAGGTCGCATTTCATCAAGAGGGACATGAATCGGTGCATCCTGTGCGGTTGCTGCGTGAGGATCTGCAATGAGGTGCAAGGGGTCAACGAGCTGAGTTTCGTAAATCGCGGTATCAGGACCGAGATAAGCACTGATTTCGGTCGGCCTCTTGACTGCGAGTTCTGCGGCCAGTGCGTCTCGGCCTGCCCGGTGGGGGCCCTGGTGTACAAGCCCCTGGGTCCGATGGGCCGGCCATGGGAGGTGGAGCGGATTGAGACCATCTGTGCCTACTGTGGCCTGGGCTGTTCCATGGTCCTGGAGACCAAGAGGGGGAGGATCGTACAGGTCTCCTCGCGTTACGACATCGGGACCAACGAGGGCAACCTCTGCGTGAAAGGCCGCTTCGGCTGGACCTACGTCCAATCCGAGGGCCGCCTGACCAAGCCGTTGATCCGAGACGGAGAGAGATGGGCCGAGGTGTCCTGGGGGGAAGCCATAGAGAGGGTAGCGGGGCAGTGGAAGGAGATCTTGTCCCAGGGGGGGGCCGGGGCAATGGCGGTGCTCGGGTCTGCCCGCCTCACCAACGAGGAGGCCTATGTGCTCCAGCGTCTGGCCCGGGGTGTGCTGGGGACCACCAACCTGGACCATGGCGCAGGACTGAGCTATGCCCCACTCCTCGAAGGGGTGAGGCCGGTCCTCGGCTACGCGGCGGCCACCAACGGGATCCGGGACATCCGGGAGGCAGACGTGATCCTGGCCGTATGCGGCGATTTCAAGGAGACCCATCCCGTGGCCAAGAACCAGGTCGTCATGGCCTCGGGCAGGAGGAAGTCCAGGGTGATCGTCCTGGACCACGTGCATACCTCGCTGTGCGACCTGATGGGGGCAGAGTCCATCTTCGTGAGGCCCGGCACGGAAGGGTTGGCCATTCGAGGCATGATCCGTTGCATCCTGGACGAGGGGCTTTGGGATCGCGGCTTCGTGGAGAACAGGACCGAGGGGATAGAGGCCCTCAGGGAGGCGGTGGGGTCCTTCCCCCTGGACGTCGTGGCCGAGCGGACAGGGGCCGATGAGGTCAAGCTTCGCCAGGCGGCCAGGGCCTTCGCCCAGGCCAGCACCGGCTGCATCATCATGTCCGTGGGGACCTTGGCCGTTGGGGATCCGGTGGACCTGGCCCGGGCAGCTGCCTGTCTGGCCGCCCTGGCGGGGAAGGTTGGCCGACGGGGATGCGGGATTCACATCTACGGGGAAAAGGCCAACAGCCAGGGCGCCCTGGACATGGGGTTGGTCCCTGGACTCCTGCCCGGGTACATCCCCCTGGGGGATGAGGAGGGTCGGAAGGCCTTCGAGGAGCTCTGGAATGTCTCTTTGCCTCGATCCGAGGGCCGCGGGGCAAAGGCCATCCTGGAGGGATGCGAGGGCGGTCATGTTCAGGGCCTTTATGTGGTGGGAGAGAATCCCGTCGGGACCTATCCAGACAGGGCTTGGGTTGAAGGGGCGCTGGGCAAGGCCAGGTTCCTGGTGGTTCAGGACCTCTTCATGTCGGAGACGGCCAAGCTTGCTCATGTGGTCCTCCCCGCGGCCTCCTTCGCGGAGAAGGACGGCACCTTCACCAGCGTTGACAGGAGGATCCAGAGACTGCGCAAGGCCCTCCCACCTGCGGCCGATGTCAGGACAGACCTGGAGATCTTCATGGAGTTGGCCGCGGCCATGGGTGCGCCCCTCCCCTACGGGGGACCACAGGAAGTCCTGGAGGAGATAGGCAAGGGCGTTGCCCTTTACAGGGGGATCCGTTGGGGGGAGATCCCGAGCGGCGGGCTTGCCTGGCCGCTCCAAGGAAACGGGGTGCCCAAGGGGACCCCTGAGCTCTACGCCGAGGAGTTCCCGCACGGAAGGGCCCGGCTGGAGCTGAAACCGTTGGGTGATGGGCTCCCTCAGGGAGACGGCAAGGATTTCCCCTGGATCCTCCACCCGCAGACCCGATGGTTCCACTCCGGGACCCTTTCCACTTGGAGCCCTTCCCTCATGGAGGTGTGCCCTGGACCGAAGGTCCTCCTCCATTGGGAGGACGCTGAGGGGCTGGGGTTGCGCGATGGCGATCAGGCGCGAGTGGTGTCTGCCCGGGGCGAGTTGGTTGCACCGGTGACGACGAGGGTGCGCGGCCCCCGGGGTGTGGTGCAGGTGCCGCTCCATTTCAAGGAGCAGGCGCTCAACAGGCTGGTGGGTTGGGGAGAGGCAGTGGTGCGAGTCAGGGTGGAGAAGGCCTGAGGGGGGATGCGCCGTTGACGATGCATGATGCGGGATTCACCATAGGCCACAGCCTCAAAGACGAGGTCGGCATCCTTCGTCCGGCGGCCTGGCTCGGGCATCGTGTATCCCGGATTGCTCAGAGACGGCGGCGAGTGACAGTGGGGAGCCCTGGAGGAGAGAGAGAGGCATGATGACTTGGGCTGCGGTCTTGCTGGTCTTGATCAAGGTGCTCTTGGCCATAGGCGTTCTCATGACGATCATCGCATATATGACCCTCATGGAACGCAAGGTCCTTGCCTTCATTCAGGTTCGCTACGGGCCCAACAGGGTGGGGCCATGGGGGCTGCTCCAGCCCCTGGCCGATGGGATCAAGCTCCTGTTCAAGGAGGAGATCACCGTGGCCGGGGCGGATAGGATCCTGTACCTCCTGGCCCCCGCCATAGTTACGGTGTGCGCCCTGATCCCCTTTGCGGTGGTCCCCTTTGGCAAGGGGATCCTCGGTCAGAGCCTCTTCGGGGTGCCCTTGGATCAGTATGACCTCGGCCGCGGGGTGTTGGCTGACATAAACGTCGGCATCCTATTCGTGTTCGCCATCTCCTCCCTCGGGGTCTACGGGGTGGTGCTCGCGGGATGGTCTTCCAACAACAAGTATTCCCTCCTCGGAGGGGTGCGTGCCTCGGCCCAGATGATCAGTTACGAGCTCTCCCTGGGCCTCAGCGTGGTCGGGGTCCTCATCCTGTCAGGGACGCTCAGCCTGGTGGGGATCGTGGAGGACCAGGACCAGATCTGGAAGTGGAACTGCTTCCGTCAGCCCATGGGGTTTCTCCTCTTCTTGATAGCCGGATCGGCCGAGGTGTGCCGCACCCCGTTCGACTTCATCGAGTGCGACAACGAGTTGGTGGCCGGTTACCAGACCGAGTACAGCTCCATGAAGTTCGGGCTGTTCTACCTGGCCGAGTACGGTCACTTGCTCCTGCTCAGCTCCCTGCTGACCACGCTCTTCCTGGGCGGATGGCAAGGGCCTGTGTTGCCCCCGTTCATGTGGTTCGCGGGGAAGGTGTTCGTGGTGCTCTTCTTCTTCATATGGGTGCGCGGCACATATCCGAGATTGCGTTACGATCGCCTGATGCAGCTCGGATGGAAGGTGATGCTGCCGGCCGCGCTGTTCAACATCATGATCACGGCCCTGGTCTACACCCTTTATCTTGAGTTCCGGGCCTGAGACCTGGCCGGAGGAGGTCGAGGAAGAGGGATGATCAAACCATTGATCAAGGGTTTGGGGGTGACGCTCAAGTACTTGTTCTCCCCTGCGGTGACGGAGCAATACCCAGATGAGCGTTGGGAGCCTTACCCACGCTATCGCGGCCGCCACAAGCTCCTGACCCATGAGGACGGGAGGATAAAGTGCGTGGCATGCATGTTGTGCGCGACCGTTTGCCCTGCCAAGTGCATTTACGTGGAGGGGGCCAAGGACGACGAGGGGAGGCAGTATCCCGCGGTCTATCAGATAGATCTGGGGAGGTGCATCTTCTGCGGTTTCTGCGTGGAGGCCTGCCCGGTGGAGGCCATCACCATGACCACGCATTACGAGTTGGCGGACTTCAGCCTGGAGGCGCTGGTGCTGGGCAAGGAGGCGCTGATGAAGGAGCCGACAAGTAGATGACGGAAGATCCACGATACGAGATCCAAGACCCACGACACAGGATGCAGTTGAGCCATCAGGGGGTGGTCCCGCCTCCCCGAGCGCCTTGGCTTGGGCGGTTTGACTTCCCAGGATCTGGACTTGGGGGGGCCATTGGGCCCTGGGCACCCCAGGAGGCCGACCCAGGGCTTCGCGGGCGGCAGGGCAGGCTCCCCCCGGCGGGGAGCCCCTGCGGGGTCTCGCGGGCCGAAGGGCTGAAGCCAACGGAAACGCCGCCGAACCCCGTGGCCAACTGCGATTAGGGAGGGACAATGGAGGCCTTTTTCTTCTATCTCTTCGGTGGACTGGCGTTGATCTCTGCGGCGCTGGTGGTCTTCCAGCGCAAGCCGGTCCACAGCGCCATGGCACTGATCTTCGCCTTCTTCTGCATCGCTGCCCTCTATCTGCTGTTGCAAGCGGAGTTCATAGCGGTCATCCAGGTCCTGGTCTACGCAGGGGCCATCATGGTCCTCTTCCTCTTCGTGATCATGCTCCTGAACCTGGAAGGGGAGCAGGCGGTTGAAGGGGGGGGTAACCGGTTCCGCAAATGGCTCGGTGGTTTCCTGGCCGTCCTCGCCTTCCTGCTCCTCACCCCGGTTTGGGCCCTGCAGATCCTGCCCGCCTTCAAAGGGACCTTTCCCCCAGAGAGGGTCCAGGAGTTGGGCAACACGGTCTGGGTGGCCAGACTCCTGTTCACCGACTACCTGCTCCCATTCGAGGTCGCCTCCGTATTGCTCCTGGCGGCCATCGTGGGGGCCGTCTACTTCGCTATGAAGCGAACATGAGCGGAGGCCTTCATGATCACCCTTTCTCACTACCTGATCCTGGCGGCTGCCCTTTTCACCCTTGGGGCGATAGGCGTCTTCGTGAGAAGAAACGCCATAGTGATATTCATGTGCATCGAGCTGATGCTCAATGCCGTCAACCTGACGTTCATAGCCGTAGCGCATTATCTCCAAGCGTTGGACGGCCAGATCTTCGTGTTCTTCGTGATGACCGTGGCCGCGGCTGAGGTGGCCGTGGGGCTTTCGATCATCGTGGTCATCTTCCGGAATCGTCAGACCATATTGGTGGACGAGATCGATCTGCTCAAGGGGTGAGAGGCGGCCATGCGCCTCGATGGGAATGGGGCCGAGTCTTTGGTCGCCGGTTGCCAGTGGTCAGTGGCGATGGGGCACTGGCAACTGTCCGCCGGCGAGGATGCTGAACCAGGAGAAGGAGTCCCTCTATGATCGAATACATCTGGATCGTACCTCTGTGCCCCCTGGTGGGGTTCTTGATCCACGGCCTCCTGGGGTCATACGTGAGAAGGGAGTTCACGGGATTCTTGGCATCCGGGGTCGTAGGGCTTGGGTTCGTGATCTCGGCCTTGGCCCTGCAGGAACTCCTGATGCTACCTTCTTCGGACCGGAGTGTGGAGGTAACTGTCTACACTTGGTTCCTCTCCGGGGAGTTGAAAGTCCCCGTCGGTTTCCTGGTGGACCCCCTCTCCTGCGTCATGATGATGGTGGTGACGGGCGTGGGGTGCATCATCCATGTCTACTCCATAGGATATATGCACGGTGAGCGCGGTTTCGTTCGGTACTTCGCCTACCTGAACCTGTTCGTCTTCGCCATGCTCACCTTGGTGAGCGCCAACAACTTCCTCCTCATGTTCGTTGGGTGGGAGGGCGTCGGTCTGTGTTCTTACCTCCTGATCGGATACTACTACGAGAGGAAATCGGCAGCGGACGCGGGGAAGAAGGCCTTTGTGGTGAACAGGATCGGGGATTTCGGGTTCATCCTGGGGATGCTGCTGATCTTCTCCGTATTCGGGACCCTCGATTTCCTGGAGGTGTTCCGAAGGGCCCCGAGGGAGCTGGAGGTGGGCGGGCTCATCATCACGGCCATCACCCTGTTGCTCTTCGTGGGGGCCACGGGAAAGAGCGCCCAGCTCCCCCTTTACACCTGGCTGCCCGACGCCATGGAGGGTCCCACCCCTGTGAGCGCCCTCATCCACGCCGCCACCATGGTCACCGCAGGGGTCTACATGGTGGCCCGATGCAACGTGCTGTACGCCATGGCCCCTGTGTCCATGACGGTGGTGGCCGTGGTGGGCGCCCTGACCGCCATCTTCGCTGCCTCCATAGGCCTGACACAGTTCGATATCAAGAGGGTCCTGGCCTACTCGACCATAAGCCAACTGGGCTACATGTTCCTGGCCTGCGGCGTTGGGGCCTGGGCGGCAGGTATCTTCCACCTCATGACCCATGCCTTCTTCAAGGCCCTGCTCTTCATGGGTGCTGGCAGCGTGATGCACGCCCTGGCGGGTGAGCTGGATATGCGCAAGATGGGATCCCTTCGACAACACATGCCTCGGACCTACTGGACCTATGTGGTGGGCACCCTGGCCATCGCCGGTATCTTCCCCTTTGCTGGGTTCTTCAGCAAGGACGAGATCCTGTTCCGCGCCCTGACCCAGGGCAACATCTACTACTGGCTCATCGGTGCCACGGCCGCCTTCATGACATCCTTCTATATGTTCAGGACGGTCTTCATGACCTTCCACGGCGAATCGCGCATGGATCCGCATGTGGAGCACCACGTCCACGAGTCCCCGCCGGTGATGACCGTCCCGTTGGTCATCCTGGCATTCCTCTCCACCATCGGGGGGTTTGTCGGCATCCCTATCATCCACGGAGGGAACGTCATCGGGGATTTTCTCTCACCGGTCATGAAGGGGCAGGAGTTGCTGGCGGTTCCGGGGCACGGTGCCGCGGCCCATCACTCTGCGGGACAGGAGCTCCTGTTCATGGCCATCTCCCTGGGCATCGCCCTGGTCGGGTGGTGGCTTGCCAGGGAGTTCTATGTCAGGAACCCAGGGCTGCCGTCGAGGACCGCTGCCGCCCTGGGCGGGCTCTACCGGCTCGTCTATCACAAGTACTGGGTGGATGAGCTCTACGACGCCATAGCGGTGCGCCCGATAGTCCGTTTCTCCAACTGGCTATGGAACGTGGCCGATGACGGGATCATAGACTGGCTCGCCAACGGGTTCGCCAGGGTGACGGCCGAGGCCGGTGCGACCCTGAGGCATGTCCAGACGGGTCTGGTGCAGAACTACGCCCTTTCCATCCTGGTAGGGGTCATCTTCGTGTTGGGCTACATGGCGCTACGCTGACGGGCGTGCCCCTCGGAGGGAAGGGGTGAAGTGGAAGTCGGCATAACGAGCAGCTAGGAGATCACTCATGGAGCAGTCGTTTCCCATACTGACCTTCATCATCTTCTTTCCCATGGTGGGGGTGTTGGCCCTGCTCTTCACGAACAAGGAGCAGCACTTCAGCATGAGGTGTGTGGCCCTGTTCGTGACCGTGGTGGAGTTCCTGGTGTCCCTTCTCCTTTACAGGGACTTCCAGACAGGGACTGCTGCCTTTCAGTTCGTCGAGCGGGAGTCGTGGGTGGAGTCCTTGGGGATCACATATTCCCTAGGGATCGACGGGATCAGCCTCTTCCTCGTCCTACTGACCACCCTGCTGACTGCCATCTCGGTGTTGGCCTCCTGGACGGACATCAAGGCGAAGGTCAAGGAGTTCCTGATCTGCCTCCTCTTCCTGGAGACAGGGATGGTCGGTGTGTTCTGCGCCCTGGATCTGTTCTTGTTCTACGTGTTCTGGGAGGTGATGCTCATCCCCATGTACCTCTTGATCGGGATCTGGGGGACCGAGACCATGAGGAGATTCTTCGGTCGGGAGATGCCTGCCAGGGTCTACTCGGCCATAAAGTTCGTCCTCTTCACCATGGTGGGCAGCCTCATGATGCTGGTGGCCATCCTGGTCCTCTATTTCCATTATCACAGCGTCACTGGGGCCTACACCTTCGACCTCCTCAAGTACTACGAGATGAACATCCCGGTGCACATGCAGACTTGGCTCTTCCTGGCCTTCTTCCTCGCCTTTGCCATCAAGGTGCCGATGTTCCCCTTCCACACATGGCTCCCGGACGCCCACACCGAGGCGCCCACCGTGGGGAGCGTTCTGCTGGCCGCAGTGCTCCTGAAGATGGGGACTTACGGGTTTCTGCGCTTCAGCATCCCCCTGTTTCCCAACGCGGCCCTTTCGGCCGTGGGGTGGATCTCGGTGCTGGCCATCATCGGGATCATCTATGGGGCGTGGGTGGCGATGGTCCAGAAGGACGCCAAGAGGCTGGTGGCCTTCTCCAGTGTCAGCCACCTCGGCTTCGTCATGCTCGGGATGTTCGCCCTCACCACGCAGGGGGTGGAGGGGAGCATACTGCAGATGATCAACCATGGGCTCAGCACAGGGGCCCTCTTCCTGGTGGTAGGGATGATCTACGAACGGAGGCACACCAGACTGATCTCCGAGTATGGGGGGATCTCCAAGGTGATGCCCATCTACGCGGCCTTCTTCATGATATTCACGCTGTCTTCCATCGGTCTGCCAGGCTTGAACGGTTTCGTTGGGGAGTTCCTCATACTCCTTGGGACCTTCCTGGTCAACAAGACCTATGCCATCCTCGCCGCCACCGGGGTCATCTTCGCCGCGGTCTACATGCTCTGGATGTACCAGAGGGTCTTTTTTGGGGAGCTCACCAACCCCAAGAACTATAAGCTCAGCGATCTCAACCTTCGAGAGGCGGTGGTCTTGATCCCTCTGGTGATCGCCATTGCATGGATCGGCGTCTATCCCAAGCCCTTTCTCCAGAGGATGGAGCCATCTGTGGCCCACCTCCTCCATCAGGTCAAGGCCAAGAGCGAGATGGCCCTGCGTTGGGATGAGGGGCAAGGATCGAGCAGGGTGGCCTGGTTCGCCGAGGCAGACAGGGGCGAGCCCCTGGCGAGGTAGGGGGCGGAGAGGGGCTTCAGAGGGTAGATGAGATTCCAGACCTGACACAGGAGCGACACATGTTGTGGAGCATGGCCGACATGAACTTGGCGAGCATCGGGCCTGAGTTGATCGTTTGCCTGACCGGCCTGGCGGTCTTGATCTTTGGGTTCGCTTCCAGGAGGAAGCTTGGGCCCCCCCTGGCCCTTCTCAGCCTTGGGGGCATCGTGGCGGCCTTCGTCATGGTCATGGGGATGTGGGGGAGGACAGAGCTGGGTTTCAACAGGATGGTCGTCCTCGATGCGTTCTCACTGTTCTTCCATGCCGTGATCCTCATAGCCGCCGGCGTCACGATCTTGATCTCCCTGGACTACGTGGCCCAGGAAGGCTTCGAGCATTACGAGTACTATGTGCTGATGCTCTTCGCCACTTTCGGCATGATGCTGATGGCCAGCGCCCAAGACCTGATCATGATATTCCTGGGCCTGGAGACCATGAGCATCTCTGTCTATGTCCTGGCTGGCTGGCGCAAGGACCACCCTAGAGGCCATGAGGCCGCCCTGAAGTACCTCCTGCTGGGGGCGTTCTCAGGGGCATTCCTCCTTTACGGGATCGCCTTGATCTACGGGGCCACCGGGACCACCCAGCTCAAGGGCGTGACGGACTTCCTGGCCCAGGGAGGGTGGGGGAGTCGTAGCCAGATATTGATGGTGGGGACGGCATTGCTCCTGGTAGGATTCGGGTTCAAGGTGGCCTCGGTGCCGTTCCACATGTGGACTCCGGACGTCTATGAAGGGGCCCCGGCCCCCATCACCGCTTACATGGCAGCGGGTGTCAAGGCTGCTGCGTTCGCGGCCTTCCTGCGGGTCTTCTTCTACAGCCTGGGGAGTCTCCAGGCCGACTGGTCCATGGCGCTTTGGGTCATCGCAGTGGCCACCATGACCCTGGGGAACGTGGTGGCCTTGGCACAGGAGAACATAAAGAGGATGCTCGCCTACTCCAGCATCGCCCACGCAGGTTATATCCTCGTGGGGATGGTCGCGGGGGGTGAGATGGCCAGTGCCAGCATCCTGTATTACCTCCTCGCCTACACCCTGATGAACATGGGGGCCTTCGCCGTGGTCACGGCCTTTGGTCGGAAAGGGGAGGAGAACGTCTTCGTCGAGGATTACAGGGGCATGGGCTTCCGGTACCCGGTGCTCGGGGCTGCCATGGCCCTGTTCATGTTCTCACTGGCCGGCCTTCCGCCCACCGCGGGGTTCATGGCGAAGTTCTATGTCTTCTCCTCTGCCGTGGCCAAGGGATACATCATCCTGGTGGTCATCGCTGTGCTGAACTCCCTGGTGTCGGTATATTACTACTTCCGGGTGACCATCAAGATCTACATGCAGGCCCCGGAAAAGGACTTGGAGGGAGTGGCCATGAGGCCGGCCATGGGCTTGGCCTTGGCCCTCATGGCCTTTGGGACCCTGTGGGTGGGGGTCTTCCCCAATACATATCTGAGCCTGGCCAGGCAGGCCTTGCCATAGGCCCATCCCAACAGGGCCAAGTCGCGGTGGGCCTCGATCCCAGCATATCGTTTCTGGAGGGTCCGGTCTCGCCCTAGGACCTTTCATGGATCCCTGACCCCTCAGACCTTGCAGTGACCCAGGGGTTGGGCTATCCTTCTGTCATCCATTGCCCGGAAATCCTGGGCCTCCCCCTCCATTGCCGGCCAGTGGGAGGGGGGAGGGAGCCGCGGGGGTGAAGCCCATGACCCGATACAGGTTCGCCAAGGAGGAGATGCCGGAGCGCAGCTCCCCGCAAGGGAAGGGACGGTATGCCAGGCTCATCTTCGACCCACAGGTGATCCCAGGGGCGCATTGCAGCATGGCCATCCTGCGCTACGAGGCGGGTGGGGTCGGGCCCGCTCACGAGCACGACACCGAGGTGGAGGTCTTCTTCGGCCTGAGGGGGGTGGGGGAGATCGAGTTCATGGGAGAGGCCCATCGGCTGGAGCCAGGGGTCGCCATATACGTCCCTCCCAGGACACGGCACCTCACGAGGAACGTGGGGGAAGGGGACCTGGAGTTCGTCTGCTTCTTCGCCCCTGCCGCGGACCTGAGCTTCATCAGGGGGTGGGGAGTGGCCTGAGGGCGGCCTCTGGCCGCAAGGGGATCGGTCCCGAGGTGAGGTGTCGGGTTCGGGTCGTCGACTAGGGGAGGGGCGGGGATGCTCTTCGGGGCCATGAACTTTCCCGTAAGAAACCTGGATGAGGAGATACGGGAGCTTGCCTCACTCGGCTTCGACTACCTCGAGCTCGCCATGGACCCGCCGTGCTGCGACGCCGATGCCCTGCGGGACAGGTCACCCCAACTTCGCCAGCGGCTCTCCGAGAACGCACTGGGCCTTGTCTGTCACCTCCCAGCATTCGTCTCCACCGCTGACCTCACCAGGAGGATCAGGGAGGCATCCTTGGAGGAAAACATGGAGGGCCTCGAGATAGCGGCCGCCCTCCATGCCGAGCTCGTGGTCCTTCATCCGGCCTTCCTGATGGGCCTCGGCCTCCTGGTCAAGGATCTCAGCCAGAGGCATGCCATGGAGGCACTGTCCTCGGTCATGGGGAGGGCAAGGGCCCTGGGGCTCAGGGTGGCCCTCGAGAATATGTTCCCTCGAAGCGGCTCGATGGTCACCCCCCAGGACTTCTCAGGCGTCATGGAGGCCTTCCCTGATCTGGGCATCACCCTGGATACCGGTCATGCCAACATCAAGGGGGGCACCGAGAGGGCGGTGCAATTCATTCGCGCCTACCCTGAGAGGATCTGGCACCTCCACGCCAGCGACAACTGGGGCAGGAGGGATGATCACCTCCCCTTGGGGGCAGGGACCGTGGACTTCAGGTCATTGGTCGCCGAGTTGAAGAGGATAGGATACGATGATCGGGTGACCTTCGAGGTATTCTCCCCGGACCGCGACTACCTGAGGATCAGCCGGGAGAAGTTCCTGAGGATATGGGACGAGACCGGTCCTGCCACGACCATGTCCTGAGGATCTCCCTCGAAGGCCAAAGGGCATGCCCCCTCATCCCTGAGGGCTCGAACCTCCCGAAGGCCCCCTTTTCCTTCCCACTGCCCTGCTGAATCGCCCCAGCCATTCGGCCGAAGGCCTCTGCCATCGTCCGCAACGGATGCGGCCCTGGATTGCCTCGGCGTTCAACAGGAGGCTGGTGACGTGGCGCCCCGCTGGGGTGAAGACGTGCACGCGATTCCTTGGTCCCAGTATCACCACGGTCTTCTGCCTCTCGTCCCAGAGTATGCGGTCGTCGGGGGCTGCCTCTGCGTCCTCCCAGGCCTTGGAAGTGGGCCTGCGGTCGAGACCTCGCTGCTCAGCATGGGTGGTCCTCCTCTCCTTCTGTCTGGAGAGTTGTCCCAGCCGCCTGACTACCTCCATCAGTATCTTTTCCACCCGGGAGGCGGTCTCAGGCCGCAGCCCAGCACCTGGCCCGCGCAGGGAGCCCATGTGCTGTATGCGCCGCCTCGCCTCCGAGATCATGTTCTGTATTCGAAGCTGGAAGGGGCCGGCCAGGGCGTCCATGGCAGGGGTCCCATCCCACAGCCTGCCTATGACGTTCAACTCCAGTCGGGGCGAGCCATCCGTCCGGCGGGACTCGACGGCCTGAAGCGTGAAGGCCACCCTCTCCGGTTCGTGCCCTTTAGATCCCGGAGTCGCGAGGTTGAGGAACCCGAAGACCGCCTGACCGAGGATGTCATAGGCCTTGGAAAACCTGCCGAAGACGTTCAACTGGCGGCCCTTGAGGGACGCCCCGTCCATGTACGCGGCGATGACACTGCGCCGCATGGGCTCGTACAGGAGATCCACATCCGGGTGCCTCAGTTCCAGGAGGACGTGCGGGAGCTCGGACCACCGTGGCGTACCGGTGGAGGAGTAGCCGCCGAATACCGCTGTCGGGCGTGGGGGGTAGCTGTGAGGGCACTCGGGGCTCTCGCATCGGTAGCAGAAGACCCTCCCGAACCGGAATGCCTCGACCTGTGTACCCATGTCGAGGACCGCGTTCTGTATCTGCTCCATGAGGGAAGGCTCGGCAGCGACGCGCCAAGGGTCCCCTGGCTCCAAGAACATCCTCAGCTCCAGAGGGAAAGGTCTCCCGTGGGCCGCCACGAAGCCGAACATCTGCCCGTAGGCCTCGCGCGCGGCGCAGATCACGGCATTTTCGATCCTCCTGCCAGCAGCCTCCATCCCCCCCTGTCTCGAAATTGGCCCGTATCTGGATCCCCTCTTCCTTCGCTTGCGTCCAGCCCTCGCGGGGTTCTTGGGGCGAGGATCCATCTCCCCTCTCCCTGACCATGCCATCAGGCCCTCAGAGCATAGCGCCTCGGGGCTGACAAATCAAATGCGTTTCAGCATATCCCAGGAGGGCCCGTGGCCCTGCAGGGGGCTGCTCCCCCCAAGCCCAGCACCTACCTGACATTGCCCAGAAAGGGGCGACCCCTTCGGAAGTCGGGCAGGAAGGGCCTCTCCTCGTGGGGGGTCCCAGCGGGTTCATCCAGGGGCTGAACGAACATCTCTCGGAAACCGAGGGCCTTGGCGTGGTCCAAGACCTGGCGGAATTCCCCTGGGGTGACCCCTCGGTTCAGGGAGGGGTGCCGATCCGAGGCCGTCACCGGCACATACTGGGACATGATGCTCAGGGGCAGGTCACCTCCGAACTCGAGGAAGAGCATGGTGAGCGCATCGCAGGAATTGTCCACATGGCCCGGCAGGATCAGGTGCCGGACAAGGACACCCCTGGCGGCCAGAGGCATGGGCCCGTCCATGGCCCCTTGGCCGTTGCCGCGAGGCCGCCGGACATGGGTGCAACGCAAGAACCCCTTCTGCCTGATCATCTCGGCGATGGCGTCCAAGGCCGTCGAAGGGTAATCCGGACACCTGGAGAGCTCCCTGGCCAACGACCCGTCGGAGTACTTGAAGTCGGGGAGGTAGACGTCAACCAATGGCTCCATGGCCCTGAGGGATTCCACCCGCTGGTATCCCGAGGTATTCAATACGACAGGGATCCCGATCCCCCTTGCCCTGAGCCCCAGGACCAAGGCTGCCGCGTGCGGGAAGAAGTGATCCGGGGTCACCAGGTTGACGTTGTGGATCCCTTCCCGTTCGTGGAGCCAGGCGATTCGCCCCACCAAGGCCTCGACGGGCCATTCCTTCCCCAGGCCGTCTCGGGAGATCTGGTAGTTCTGGCAGTAGTCGCACTTGAGGGAACAACCCGAGAAGAAGACCGTCCCGGAGCCGTTCTCACCGCTGACGGGCGGCTCTTCGCCGAAGTGGGCCTCCACGGCAGCGATGCGAAGGACATTGGATTCCCCGCAGAATCCCCTCTGCCCAGAGGTCCGGTCCACCCGGCAAACCCTGGGGCAGAGCTCGCAGCATCGGTAGGCCTCCATTTCAATCAGGGCCTGGGTGTCCACCGTCGCTCATCCCTTCCTAGCGGCCTTGCCTTTGGGGTGAACTCCAAGGAACTGCTCGCCTGACATTGTACGCGACCTTTGGCCTTGGGGAAAGCCGCCCCCGCGGGGCAGGTGGCTGTCTCCTCCATCGCCCAGGCCTTGCGTTTCCAAGGGAAGTGCCATCTAATAATGTCGTTTGTCACGGGAAACGCTGTGGACCGGGATGGCTCAGGGGCATGGCGCATGGCGGGCAGAAGGTCCTCCTCACCGGACGGCCGGGGTGCGGCAAGTCCACCCTGATCCGGAGGATCGTGGAACGGATCCGCGGACCCGTGGTGGGTTTCTACACAGCGGAGATCCTCAAGGGGGGGGAGAGGGTGGGGTTTTCCATCACCACCCTGGACGGTCGAAAGGGGATACTGGCCAGTCGCCAGCAAAGGGGCCCCCACAGGGTGGGGAGATACTGGGTCAACCTGCGGGACCTGGATGAGATAGCGGTCCCGTCCATGATCCCGAGGCACGGGGATGAGATCGTGGTCATCGATGAGATCGGGAAGATGGAGTGCCTCTCCTGCCTCTTCAGGGAGACCCTGCTCGGTGTGCTCGATTCGGGCAATGGCGTCCTGGCCTCCATCGCGGAGAGAGGGGACGAGTTCATCGAGTCCATCAAGAGGCGACCAGGAGTCCTCCTTTACCGGGTGGATTACGGGAACAGGGACTCCATGGTGGGGCTGGCCAGTCTCTTCCAGGAGGGCTGATCCCCATGGGGACCTGCGGTCGCTGCCATAGAAGCGCCAAGGGCATCTCAGGGACCATCGGTTACTGCGCCGATTGCATCCGGGGCCATTTCGATGATGTGTGGCCAGAGATCAAGGAGGTACACGACAGGAGCCGGAGGCCCTACGGGCTTCCCCCCGATCCCCCTCGGGCAGAGGACGGTGTGCCTTGCCGCCTTTGTATGCACGGCTGCAGCATTCCGGAGGGATCCCGCGGGTTTTGCGGGCTTCGGCGGGCGAGATCGGGGAGGGTCTCGGGGGGGAGGCCTCACGAAGGGAACGTCTCCTATTACCATGACGGGCTTCCCACCAACTGTGTGGCCAGCTTCGTGTGCCCGGCAGGGACCGATGGAGGTTACCCGCGTTACTCGGTGGCCCCGGGACCTGAATACGGTTACAAGAACCTGGCCGTCTTCTACGAGGCGTGTTCGTTCAACTGCCTCTACTGCCAGAACTACCACTTCAAGGAGAGGACCTCCTCTCCTGCCAGGGTCTCCTCCGAAGAACTGGCGAGGGCGGCGGATCCCAGGACCACGTGCATATGTTACTTCGGGGGGGATCCCACCCCCCAGGTCCTGCACGCCCTGAAGGCCTCCAGGCTCGCCCTCGCGGGGAGGGGTGGGAGGGTCCTCAGGATATGCTGGGAGACCAATGGGTCTGCCAGGTGGCCCTATCTGGAGGCGATGGCCAAGCTCTCACTGGACTCGGGGGGTTGCGTCAAGATCGATTTGAAGGCCTGGGACAGCGGGATCCATCGCGCCCTTTGCGGTGTGGGGAACCGTCAGGTCCTGGAGAACTTCGAGAGGTTGTCCCACTGGATACGCCTCAGGCCGGACCCCCCCCTGCTGGTGGCGAGCACCCTGCTGGTCCCGGGATACGTGGACGAGGCCGAGGTGGGTGCCTTGGCCTCCTTCTTGGCGAGATTGGACCCTGAGATCCCGTACAGCCTCCTGGCATTCCATCCAACGTTCTTGCTGCGTGACCTGCCGCCCACATCCACGGCCCACGCCCTCGGGTGCCTGGAGGAGGCCAGGAGGGCGGGGCTGCGCCGCGTACACCTGGGCAACCGGCATCTCCTGGGGGATTACTACTGAGGGGGCCTTGCTGGTTGCATTGGACCTGGCGTGGGGCCCGCCCAGGAGTAGATGAGGATGGTTTGGGGCGGGTTCACGAATTGAAGGGGCAGCCGCAGAGATGAAAATCGACTGGTGGCTGGCAGGGATCTGTGCGTCCAGGGTCTTCAACGGCCTTGTCTTCATGACCTACGCCGCGGCACTCCCCGTCCTCCAGAGGGAATGGGGGATGTCGGCTGCAGGTGCCGGTTCCATAGCTAGCGGGTTCCAAATAGGGTACGCGGTCTCCCTCGTGGTCTTCTCAAGCCTGGCGGACAGGTTCAGCCCCAAGAGGCTCTACCTCTGGTCCATGCTTGCCGCAGGGGTCTCCTCCATGGGGTTTGCCCTCTTTGCCAGGGACCACCTTTCGGGCCTCGTCCTGTACTGCCTCGTCGGCATATCACTGGGCGGGACTTACACGACAGGTATGATGATCATCTCCCACCAGTACCCCACCGGTCGCCGCGGGATGGCCCTCGGTTTCTTCATAGCCAGCACCTCTCTCGGATACGCCCTCTCCCTTGGGGTGAGCGGACTGGCCCTGCCAGTGGGCGGGTACAGGCTGTCGTTCCTCATCACGTGCCTGGGACCCTTGATAGGATGGATCGCTGCTTGGGCAACCCTCGGAAGGACCAAGGTCCCGGTCCCAGAGAGGGGAGATGGCAGGGGGTTCAGCCGGGAGGTCCTGGGCAACAGATCGGCCATGCTCCTGATAGGGGGGTATGCCTTTCACAGTTGGGAGCTCCTTGGCATGTGGGCCTGGGCCCCGGCCTTCGTCTCCGGCTGCCTCGCCTTGAGAGGGACCGGGAGCGTGGAGGCGGCAGGGCTTGGCTCGTTCATCGCCGCGTCCTTTCACCTGACAGGGCTCATGGCCTCCTTTTCCATGGGGGCATTGTCTGACCGTCTGGGTCGCGCCAGGGTCATCCTCCTCATGTCCGGGGCGAGCGCCCTGTGCTCGTTCATATTCGGCTGGACCATCGGGTGGCCCTTGGTGGTCGTGGTGGGCATAGGGCTCATGTACGCGTTTTTCGCCTTGGGCGACTCGCCAGTCCTCTCGGCAGGGCTCACGGAGGTGATGGACACCTCCTACCTGGGCGCCGCATTCGGCCTGAGGTCACTGCTGGGCTTCGGGGCAGGGTCCATCTCGCCTCTCGTATTCGGGCTCATCCTGGACTGGAGCAATCCCATCGCTGAGACACAAGGGGTCTACGAGACCTGGGGTTGGGCCTTTGGGACACTGGGCCTCGGAGGCCTTGCTGCCTTCACGTGCGGCCTCTGGCTGAGGGGCACTCCAGGGGCAAGGCCGCGCGGCGATCCGTCAGGATGAGGCCGGTCTTTGAGGGGGCTCGCCAACTGGAGGTGGATCAAGGGGAGGTACGGGGCCCCCTCATGGCTGTGTCATGGTCAAATGGAGGCGACCATCCCCCGAGCCCGAAGCGGGCCATGGGGTGGCTTTTGGAGACCCTTTCTGCCGGGCGTCCTCGAGGAATCGAGCCCATTGAGCCCTGAGGGCCAGTGTCGGCCTTGCGGTGCATCGGGTCGAGCCGAAGAGAGCTCCAGAGGGGAGCTGGGTCTTTCGAGGAGGTTGGGACGGAGATGTCGGAGGGGGAGGCTTTTTTTGGTATAATCGATGATGTCCGGCCGTACGAAGGGCCGGTATGGAACTCGAGAGGCAGCGGGAGAGCTCCTGGGATGAGGGTCGAAAGACGCGGTTATCCCAACGAGGGTCTGAAGCGATTCTTCCACTGGCTGACCCTCAGGACCTTCCAGGACCTGCAGATCCAGGACAGGGAGGTGGCCGATTACGTCTCGGACCTCTTGGCGGGCTTCGCGAGGACAGACCGTCTGTACGGGATTCGCGATGCCCAGGGAAGGCCGCTGGAGGGGGTCGTGGAGATGCTCTTGGAGCTCGAGAGGTCCCCTGCAGGTATGCAAGAGGAGCGAGATTTCTTCCAGCAGATGGGGGACTACCTCCTGTTCATGGTGGGGATCTTCAAGGAGTACGTGGAGTCTCATGGATTCCTGGAATATTACCTCGCCGAGGGATCCCGTTCCTACCGCAGGGTCTGGGAACTGGAGCAGGGGCTCCTGAGCCCCAAGACGAGGTTGTTCGAGCGCCTCTGGCGGTCCTTCGAGTACAACGCGGGGGCGCTCCACTACATGCGGAAGACCTTTTTCCGTGAGGTCCCCGAAGGAGACCCCTTCGACAGCTGGCACCGGCGGGTGCTGTTGCTGGCCAACTGACCGCCGCGGGGATTCAGCTCGGTTTTCTCTTCGTGCTGAATGCCCAAGGGGCGCACGCCCTCGTCCAATGAGAAAGGGCTCCCCCCCTGGAGGGTATCCCACCTAGAGGCATGGACGGGCCATACGGACCTGCGGGGTCTGGAGGAGATGGGATGTGTGAAGGACATCTGTCCATAAGAGAAGAGCTGGATCCGCTGTTCAATCCCCGCTCCGTGGCCGTGATAGGGGCCACGAATCAATGGAACAAGTGGGGGTTTTCGACCTTCGTTTCAGTCCTCGACGGGTTCAAGGGAAAGGTCTATCCCGTCAACATCCAGGAGCGGCAGGTCCTGGGGAGAAGGGCTTACAGGAGGGTCACGGAGATCCCCCCTGAGGAGCCAGTGGACCTCGCGGTCTTCGTGATCCCTGCCGAGTCCATCCCGGCGGTGATGGAGGATTGCGTCAGAAAGGGCGTCCGGGCGGGGGTCATCATCTCCGCGGGATTTGCCGAGACCGGCGAGGCAGGCAGGAGGTTGCAGGAAGAGGTCTGCAGGATCGCCAGGAAGGGCCCTGTGCGTTTCATCGGGCCCAATTGCATGGGGTTCTATACGGGATCCTCGGACCTCAAGGCCTTCATGTTCCCCCTCCCCATGAGGAAGGGGCCGCTGGCCTTCGTTTCCCAGGGCGGGAACGTCGGGGCAGCCGTGGTCCAGACCGCGTATGCGAGGGGGATGGGGTTCCACAGGTATGTCAGTTGTGGGTGTGCAGCGGACATACAGATCGAGGACTACATCGAGTACTTCGGGCAGGACCGAGAGGTCAAGGTGATCATGGCCTACATCGAGGGCCTCAACGATGGCCAGCGCTTCGTTGAGAAGGTGAGGATGGTCTCGGTGAGGAAGCCTGTCATCGCCCTCAAACCAGGCAAGACAGAGGCGGCCACGAAGGCCATCACCTCTCACTCAGGGGCCCTGTCCGGATCGAGCGAGATCTACGACAGCGCGTTCAGGAAGGCGGGGGTCATCAGGGTGGAGACCGCCGAGGCACTCCTGGACGTGGCCGCGGCCTTCCTGACCCAACCCCTTCCCAGGGGGAGGAGGGTCGCCATCATCACCCCGGGGGGCAGCTACGGGGTCATGAGCGCCGACGCCTGCGCCTCGCTGGGACTGGATGTGGTGAGGCTCTCCGAGGAGACCGTCGCTGAACTGGATAGGTTCTTTCCCCCGCGTTGGAGCCATGGCAACCCGGTGGATCCTGCCGGGGATAGGAACTTCATCGCCTATATGAAGGCCCCGGAGCTGCTCCTGAGCCTCCCGGATATAGACGCGTTGATCTTCATGGGGTTCGACAGCTTCGCCCGCTTCGCGTCGTCGGCCACGCTGTTCGCCACCATGAGCCAGGAGAGCGCCGAGACCTTCCGTCGCCTCCTGCGCTCGGTGTCGCAAGGTCTCTTGGCCAGGGGAGGGGTGAAGGATCATGGAAGCGGAAACCCATGGGTCGGCGAGGCCATAAAGAGGGTGGTCGATATCTTCTTCAGCCTCTTCGGCACCTCGGACAAGGGTGAGGTGGATGCCTTCGGCAACAGGCTGGTCTCGCTCATCGCCAAGGGTAAGGTCCCTGGGGACCTCGGGGACAGATTCAGGAAGGCCCTTTCTCTGTTCATGGAGGAACAGGGCGTGGAAGGCCTCGGAGATCCCTTCGCAGAGGTATTCGAGCCCATGATGGAGGGCCTCCTCCTGGACTGGATCGAGGCCTACGGGAAGCCCATCATCACCACGACCTTCATGGGCGCTGCGACCCCGATGACCGAGATGGGTTACTATGCCTATCCATCCGCGGAGCAGGCGGCCTATGTCCTGAGCAAGTTGGTGGAATACAGGGAGCACCTGGAGCGCGAGGGGGTATGGCGCGGGGCGTGATGGGCCATGAGACAAGGGGAAGGGGCAGCGGATCCTCGTGTGGGTGTGGCTAGTACCCGAGTACCTGCGCCAATCTCTCCTGGTGAAAGGCGATGTCCCCGAACATGGCCCCGAGGCGCTTGGCCCTCTTGAGAAACAGGTGGATCTCGTGTTCCCAAGAGAAGCCCACTGCCCCCAGGATCTGCAAGACCTCCTTTGTGACCTTTCTGTACATCTCGGTGCAGAATACCTTGGCCGCTGAGGCGCTGAGGGTGGCCTCCCTCCCATCGTTGTCCTGCGCCCATGCCGCGTAGTAGGCGATGGAGCGTGCCCCCTCCACGTCCATGAGACACTCGGCGCACTTGTGCTTGATGGCCTGAAAGGCACCGATGGGACGGCCGAACTGGACCCTGGTGTTGGCGTACTCCACCCCTATCTCCAGGGCCCTTTGCCCTCCGCCCACCATGTCCAGGGCATAGGCCACGTTCATGCGGTCCATGAGTTGGTGGAGCACGCCCGAGGCATCCCAAGCTCCCCCCAGCAGCGCGTCTCCGGCCAGCCGTGCCCCTGCCACCGCCACTTCCGAGAGCTGAACCGTCCTGTCCGCCGAGACCATGGGGGTCACCTGTATGGGGCCTTCCCCTGGCCGGACCAAGACCAGGCAAGGCCCCCCTTGGCCCTTGGCGACGAAGAGCATGAGCTCAGCATCACATGCATCGGTGACGAAGAGTTTTGTCCCCTCGAGGACGATGGAGTCACCGGAGGCCGTGGCCCGTGACCCCATCCGCTCCAGGTCGTACAGGGCATCGGGCTCGGCCCACGCCACCGTCCCCTTGAGCGCGCCTGAGGCGATCTTGGGCAAGCACTGCCGCCTCTGCTCGTCCGAACCGGCCAGTCGGATCGCCTCACCGAAGAGGATCACGGTGGAGATGAACGGGCCTGGCAACAAGGCCCTACCCATCTCCTCCAGGATCACACCCAGCTCCACGAAGGTGAGGCCCATCCCACCTTGTCCCTCCGGGATCAGGATCCCAGTCCAGCCCAACTCGGCCATCTGCTGCCAGAGCCGAGGACCCATCCTGCCATCTCCCTGTGCCAACTGCTTGACGAAAGAGATGCTGCACTCCTTCTCCAGGAAGCGACGGGCGGCTTGGCGCAGCAGCTCCTGTTCCTCGGTGAAGGTGAAGTCCATGGCCACTCCTTCAGTGGGATCCCCTGCCAGGGTCCTTGGGGAGCCCCAAGACGCGTTCGCCCACGATGTCCTTCTGGATCTCCGATGTCCCTTGCTCGATGGTGTTGCCCTTGGCCCGAAGGAAGTGCTCCAGCCACCTTCCAGCATCCACGGCGTGTCTGGAATGGCCCTCCAGCTGGTGATAAGGCCCGAGGATGTCCACGGCCACCTCCGTCATCCTCTGATGCATCTCGCTCCAGAAGAGCTTGCCTATGGATCCCTCCGGGCCCGGCATCTCCCCCCTGGCCAGCTTGGACATATTGCGGTATCCGTTGTAGCGCATCACGCAAAGATCCACGTAACACCGAGCCAGCCTCTGGCGGATCAACGGGTCCTTGGAAGCGGGGATGCCGTTGATCCGAAACCCCTTGGCCATCTCCACCATGTCCTCGTACTCTTTCATGAAGGCCGAGGCCATGGCCACCTCCCCGAGATACCGCTCGTGTCCCAATGTGGTGAGGGCAACCTTCCAGCCGTCCCCCTCTCTGCCCACCATCATGTCAGCAGGTACCCGGACGTCCTCCAGGAAGATCTCGTTGAACTCCGGGTCCCCGGCGATGTTCCTTATGGGGCGCACCTCCACCCCCGGCAGGTGCATATCCAGGAGGAAGAAGCTGAGCCCCCGGTGTTTGGGCACATGCACGTCGGTCCTGGCCACAAGGATGCACCAGTCGGCCACGTGGGCGAAGCTGTTCCAGATCTTCTGCCCGTTTATGACGTAGTGATCCCCATCCCTCGTGGCCCGCGTGTTGAGGTTGGCCAGATCTGAGCCTGCATTGGGCTCCGAGAACCCTTGGCACCATACGATCTCTCCCCTGAGGGTCTTGGGGAGGAACTCCTTCTTCTGCTCCTCGTTGCCCCAGGCGAATATCGTGGGGGCCGCCAGCCCCAGGGAGATGATGTGACACATGCCCATGGCGTGGATGTAGATGGGACCGGTGAGTTCGGAGACGATGAGGTTCTCCATGACCGTGCCCTGCCCACCCCCGTACTGCCTGGGGAAGTTCATGCCTGCGTAGCCTGCATCGAAGAGGGCCCCCTGAAACCTCCTGTACTCCGAGGCCTTCTCCTCCCAGGTGGCCGGCGGGCGATACCCACGGGTGCCGAAGCCAGCCGGGGCGTTGGCGGCGAGCCACGCCAGGAATCTCTCGCGAAAGGCCTCCTCAGCGGGTGTGTAACGGAAGTCCATGCCTTCCCCTCCGGGACGTCAGGTGTCGGTCGTCTCTTGCACGTGGCCATGGGTCCGAGATCTGGATCGGCATAGCCCCTTCACGGCCCCCGGGCCCCCGAGGGCCTCGAATCCGCCCCTTGGGTGAGCGAGACCCATCCGTACAGCATGCGGGCCTCAGGGTCAGCGTCCCGAGCATCCACGGGCGACTGACCACAATCCAGGAAGGCTCCGCTAAGGTATAGTGAGCCCCCCGTCCACGATCACATGCTCCCCCACCATGTAGCTTGCCAAGTCAGAGGCTAGGAAGGCCACTACGTTGGCCACCTCCCTGGGGTCCGCCAGGCGCCTGATGGGCACGGCCTTGGCCCCGTCCTCCCTGCTTCGCCTCTGTAGGAACTGGTCCACCAGTTCCGTGTCCACGAAACCAGGGCCCACCGCGTTGACGTTGACGTTGTATCGGATCCACTCCACAGCCACCGACTTGGTGAAGAGGATCACCGCGGCCTTGCTGGCATGGTACGAGGCGTTCATCGGGCCTGCGATCTCCCCGCCTGTGGATGCCACGTTGACGATCTTGCCGTAGCCCTGTTTCACCATGTACCTGCCGGCTGCCTGGGTGCAGAGGAAAACGGACTTGAGGTTCACGTCGATGACCCGGTCCCATTGCCCTTCCGAGATCTCCAGCGTGGGGCCAGGGGACATGGTAGCGGCGTTGTTGACCAGGATGTGGAGGCCGCCCAGGCTCTCCACAGCAGAGGCCATCAGCCTTTCAACCTCCCCCTTGTTGGAGACATCCGTTGGGGCGACCACCGCCCTCCGGCCCCTGGACAGTACCTCCTGGGCCGTCTCTTCCAACTGAGAGGCCGTCCTCGCTGCCAGGACCAGGTCGGCGCCAGCCTCGGCGAGGACGATGGAGATGGCCCTGCCTATGCCCCGGCCAGCCCCTGTGACCACGGCCACCTTCCCGTCCAGGTCTATCTTCAATGACATCCCCTACCTCCGTTGAACCGCCTCCAGGGTCGGCCCCTGCCTTCACCGGACCGGGCCCCATCAGACCATGAAAGAGCCGCCGTCGCAGTTGATGGTCTGCCCGGTGATGTACGAGGCCTCGTCCGAGGCCAGGAACAGGGCGAGGTTGGCCACCTCGGTAAGCTTGCCGAACCTCCCAAGAGGCACGCCCGCCTTGAAACCCTCTAGGACGTTCTGCGGCACGGCCTTGAGCATGTCGGTCCAGATGGTGCCGGGTGAGATGCAGTTGCAGGTCACGCCCCTTCGAGCCAGCTCCTTGGCAGCGGTCCGGGTCATGCTGACGACGCCCCCTTTGGAGGCGGAGTAGTTCAACTGGCCTGGGTTCCCGAATCTGGCCGTGGATGAGACGTTGATGATGGTCCCCTTTCCCCTCTCCCTCATGTGGATGGCCGCTGCCTGAAGGCAATTGAAGGAGCCCTTCAGGTTCACGTCTATCACCCTGTCCCACTGCTCCTCGGTCATCTTGTGGAGTATGGCGTCCCTGGTGATGGCAGCGTTGTTCACCATTATGTCCAGGGCCCCGAACCTGCTGATGGTGTCCTCGACCATCCTCTTCACGAACGCCCTATCCACGATGTCCCCGACGGCCAGGAGACACTCGCCGTTCATCTCCCTTATCCTGGCCTCCACCTTCCGGAGGCCTGCCTCGTCCACGTCGCAAAGTGTCACCCTTGCGCCCTCTTCCACGAACCGCAATGCTATGGCCTCGCCTATCCCGCGGGCCGCCCCAGTCACGATGGCCACCTTGTTTTTTAGCCTCATGATGTCCTCCTATGCCTGAGTATGGGGGATGAGGAGCTCGAACTGCCCCGAGAGCTTGACCTCTCCATGCTGATCCGAGGCCGAGACCCCGCAGATCACCTTGAGCCCTTCCACGAGAGGCTCCTTGGCGCTCAAGGTCGCCCTCACGGTGATCGCGTCCCCAGGGTAGGTCATCCCCGAGAACCTCACGCTGAGCCTCCTGAGGCACCTCCTCGGCGCCCAGGTCGCGACGGCCTCACCCACGAAGCCCATGACCAGGAGCCCGTGGGCGATGACCCCCTTGAGGCCGCTGCGGCGCGCTGCCTCGTCGTCGGTGTGTATGGGATTGAAGTCTCCCGAGGCCCCGGCGTAGCGCACCAATTGGACCTTGCTGACGGGCGGCTTGGTCAGGGGAGGAAGGGGATCCCCCACAGCGAGCTCATCGAAATTCACGAAGCCATGCACGGTCGCCCAGCCTCCTGGTTCATATCCTCTCGATTATCACCGAGCGAGCCCTGAGGACCTCGGTCCCTTCTTGGTTGGTGAAGACGGTCCGGAGGGTGATGAGATCCAATGGGCCGGATTTGGTCTTCTTCTCCACGATGGACTCCACGGTCATGCGGCACGTGAGCACGTCCCCGGGATAGATGTCACCGAGATACTCGTACTCCTCCTCCCCGTGCAGGACCTTGGACAGGGAGATCCCCAAGGCCTCGAATGCCCTGAAGTACCCCCCGCAGAACTCCTGCATCGCCAGGGTCGCGAAGGTAGGGGGACAAGGCGTGTCGCCATATCCCTGGGCCATGGCGGCCTCCCTGTCTCGGTATATGGGATTGCCATCGCCTATGGCCTCTACCAACTCCTTGATCTTGACCCTCTCCACCGCCAGGGTGAAGGTCGGCAAAGTGAGTCCCACCTTGTCGGTGTCCGCCATGGTTCCTATACCTCCAAGACGATGGCCTCTCCCTGTCCCAGCCCGCCGCATATGGCGGCCACACCTCGCCCCCCGCCCCTCCGACGCAGCTCATACATGAGGGTCATGGCGATGCGGGCCCCGCTTGCCCCTACCGGGTGCCCTATGGCTATGGCGCCGCCGTTGACATTGGTCCTCTCCTGGAGGGCGAGCCATCTATCACGGGCCATACCTGCGAGGATCATCAGGGAGACGAGGGTCACCGCGGCGAAGGCCTCGTTGATCTCTATGAGGTCCATATCGTCGATGGTCATGCCGATGCGGGCGAGGATCTTCTGAATTGCCTTGGCGGGCAGGCATGCCATGTACTTGGGCTCTCCGGCCGCACATTCCACTGCCCTGATGGTGGCCAATGGCCTCAGGCCGCGCCTCGCGGCAGCCTCCCTGCTCATGATGAGGATGGCCGATGCCCCTGAGTTCATCCCCGGGGCGTTTCCGGCCGTCACGGTCGGGCTCCCGTATATGGTCTTGAGCTTGGCGAGCTGCTCCATGGAGGTCTCCCTTGGCGGTTCGTCCCTCTCGATCCTGATGGGATCTCCCCTCTTTTGAGGGATCTCCACGGGCATGATCTCCTCGCCCAACTTGAACCTCCCGCTGCGGTACGCCTCGGCCCACCTCCTCTGGCTGAGCAGGCCCCAACGGTCTTGATCCTCCCTGGTGATCCCGTACTCCTGGGCCACGACGCCGGCGTCCAGGGCCACTGGGTTGAAACCTTTTTTGGCATAGCCAAGCTCGAAGAGGACGTCCTCGAGGGTCACGTGCCCCAGCCGGCTCCCCCAACGGACCGACCTGGCATCGGCCAGGAGGCTGGCGTTGCCCATGTTCTCTGCTCCGCAGGCCACCACCACCTCGGCGTCCCCGGATCGTATGGCCCGGTAACCTAGCCTGAGGGCAGTCATCGAGGAGCAGCAGGCCCGGTCTATGGTTAGGGATATGTTGTCTGCGGGGAATCCGGCCAGCAGCGTGATCTGCCTGGCAGGGACGTTCAAGAACGAGGCGTACTCCGCGGGGATGCATGTCCCGTAGTAGACCTCGCTCACCTCCTTTGGATCCAGTGCGACGCGGTTCAGGACCTCCCTGAGGACCATCACCCCTAGGTCTATGCTAGGGACCTCCCTCATCACCCCGTCGAACCTGCCGAAGGGGGTCCTGACCGCACTGACGATCACCACGTCCTTTTCGCTCATCCCAAGTCCTCCCTCATCCAATAGTCGAACTCCACGTGTTCCCGGTGATGATCCCCGCTTCAGACTGGCATGATGCCGTGCTTCCTCGGAGAACGGGGTCTGGACTTCTTCTCCAGCATCTCGAGGGCCTGGATCACCCTCACCCTGGTCTCCTCTGGGAGTATCACATCGTCGATCAGCCTCAAGGAGGCGGCCAGGTAGGGATGGGCGAAGCGTCTGTCGTATTCCTCGATGAACATCCTGCGTGCCGCCTCGGGATCCTCTGCGCTTCGGATCTCCTTGGCCCATATGACCTCGGCGGCCCCTTCAGGCCCCATGGAGGCGCACTCCGCTGTGGGCCATGCGAAGACCTGATCTATGCCGAGCTCTTTTGGCCCCATGGCCGCCCAACCCCCCCCGTATGCCTTTCTCAGGATGACCGTGACCATGGGGACAGTGGCCTCGGAATAGGCGTAGAGCATCTTGGCGCCATGGCGGATGATCCCGCCGTGCTCCTGGTTGATCCCTGGCAAGAACGCAGGGGTGTCCATGAACGTGATTATGGGTATGTTGAAGGCGTCCATGGTCTGGATGAACCGAGCGGCCTTGTCCGATGCGTCTATGTCTATGGTCCCCCCCAGGATCTTCGGCTGGTTGGCGATGATGCCGACTGTTCTCCCGTCCATCCGGGCGAATCCCACCACCATGTTGCGGGCGAAATCCGGTTTCACCTCCAGGAAGGTCCCTTGGTCCACCACCTCCTGTATCACATGCCGCACGTCGTAGACCTTCTTTCTCTCTGCTGGGACGATCTGCCTGAGCCTCGGGCAGAGGCGGCTAGGGTCGTCCCCGGTGGGTATGCGTGGCGGCTGCTCGAAGCAACTGTCCGGGAGATAGGAGAGGATCAGCTTGATCCTCCTCAGGCAATCTTCGTCGTCCTCGGCCTCCAGATCGGCCACGCCGCTCTTCTTGGCGTGCACAGAGGAACCGCCGAGGGCCTCCGTGTCCGTCTCCTCGTGGGTCACCGCCTTGATGGTGGCGGGCCCGGTGATGAACATGAAACTCGTCCTCTTCACCATGAGGATGAAGTCCATCAGGGCGGGCGAATAGACGGAACCCCCGGCGGAAGGCCCCATGATGGCCGCTATCTGAGGTATGACCCCGGAACAGCGTGCATTCTGATAGAAGAGCCTGGCGAAGGTGATGTTCTCCGAGCCTTCCTGGAGCCTGGCCCCGGCCGAATCGTAAAGCCCTATGAGGGGGGCCCTGGCCTCGTAGGCCATGGCAGCGGTGTCGGCCATCTTCTTCTGGTGGACCGGGCCGCATGATCCTCCCATGACGGTGAAGTCCTGGGAATAGACGAAGACGGTGCGTCCATCTATCTTGCCGTAGCCTGTGACCACCCCATCAGCAGGAAGCTCCATTTGATCCAGGCCGAACTGGGTGCAACGGTGTCTGGCGAAGAGGCCGATCTCGGCGAAGGTCCCAGGGTCCAGGAGCCTCTCGATCCGTTCTCGAGCGGTGAGTTTGCCCTTGGCATGCTGGGAGTCTATCTTCTCTTGCCCCCCGCCGAGCCGCAGATGGGCCCGACGTCCCTCGAGCTCCCTCGCCTTATCATCCATGAGGCTCATGCCGCCCTCCTGTTCAGATGACGCCCTGCTCTCGGAGCCTTCGGATCTCCTCGGGGGTCCGGCCCAGGATCCCCTGGAGGACCTCCTCGGTGTGCTGGCCAAGAAGCGGTGCAGCGGTCCTCACTTTCCCCGGGGTCCTGGAGAGCTTGGCCGGCACCCCTACGATCTTGAAACGACCGGCAATGGGATGCTCGGTATCCACCAGCATCTGGCGTTCTCTCACTTGGGGACAACGGAAGATGTCATCCACGCTGTTCACAGGCCCCACTGGGACATCCTTCTCTATGAGGAGCTGGACGATTTCGTCCCTGTCCATAGCCTTGGTCCAATTCTCCACGATGGGCCTGAGATAGTCGTAATGTTGGGCCCGGCCCCACATGGTCTTGAGCCTCGCGTCCTCCAGGAGGTCCGGCCGCCCCATGGCATGGCAGAGGTTCTCCCACTGTTTGTCCCAGTGTCCGGCTATGACCACGTACTTGCCGTCCCTTGTCTCGAAACAGTCATAGGGGGCATACAAGGGGTGGGCATTGCCATCTCGACCGGAAACGATCCCGGCGAGGGAGTACATCATTATGGCCCTCTCGATCATGTAGAGCATGGTATCGTACATGGCGCAGTCCACGTGCTGGCCTTGCCCCGTCTTCTCGGCCCAGTGGAGTGCCACCATGGTGGCATATGCGGCTATGGTGGAAGCCCATATGTCCCCTATGCCGGGTCCTACCTTGTATGGTGGGCCACCCTTGGGGCCTGTCATGGCCATGACCCCGCCCATGGCCTGGGCCACCAAGTCGAAGGACGGTCTTTCCCTGTACGGGCCGGTGTGGCCGAAGCCGGATATGCTCGTGTACACGATCTTGGGATTGATCTCACTGAGATCCCTGTAACCCAGCCCCAGCCGGTCCATCACCCCGGGCCTGAAGTTCTCTACGACCACATGGGAGGTCTTGGCCAGCTCCTTGACGATCCTGGCACCTTCTGGGTGCTTCAAATCCACGGTGATGCTCTTCTTGTTGCGGCTTATGGATAGGAAGTACCCTCCGGCCTTGCGCCCTTCATCGTGGGGGGCAAATGGGCCGATGTTCCTGGTGTTGTCCCCCTTGCCCGGGGCCTCCACCTTGATGACCTCGGCCCCGTAATCCCCCAACATCATGGTGACGAAGGGACCAGCCAGCATCACCGTGAAGTCGAGCACGCGGATGTCCTGGAGCGGTTGCTGAGGTGTCTCGGCCATGGGATCCCCCTGAAGTTTTGAATGAAATTTTGAATTTCGGATTGTATTTTAGAAGGTTTTATCGGCATGTCAAGGAAAATATTTTCCCTTGAAATCTGGCCTTTCTGTCTCGATTATATCTGTGTTATCAATATGATAGGAGAAGAGGTCTTCCCCTTTTCCCCGGTTTATTTTTCTCTTGACATGAATACGAAAGTGAATTAAAAAAGGATCAAAACTCCCCGGGGCCTTGGCGCTCTGGAGGTCCGCACCGCATGGGCCACCGGGGAGGGGGGCGGCCGTCGTCGTGATCCGAGATCCCAAGGGCAGCCAGATCGATAGGTCGGGCAACCGCACCCTCATAGGGGACGCCTACCACAGGATCAAGCAGATGATCCTCCAGCAGAAGGTGGCCCCTGGCCAAAGGCTGGTATACACGGACCTGTGCAAGGCCCTAGGCATGTCCAGGACCCCCATCATCAGCGCCCTGACCAGGTTGGAGGAAGAGGGGTTCCTCGTCTCGGAGCCTTTTAGGGGTTTCAGTGTGAAGCCCATAGACCTCAAGGAGGCATGGGACCTCTTCGGGGTGAGGGAGGCCCTGGAGACCTATGCTGTGGAACAGGCCATACAGTCTGGGGACGAGGAGGGGTTTCAGATCCTGGAAGAGAAGTTGGTCAGGCATGAGAGCTACAACCCCGGTTACTATGACCGCAGACGGTTCAAGCTCGATGCGGACTTCCACATACAGATCGCGGCCATGACCCGCAACCGGGTCCTCGAGAGGCTGCTTAGGTCCAATCTGGAGCACGTGTACCTGAGATATCGTCTAGAGGGTGCGGACACCGCCAGGATGGGCCCGGCGGTTCAAGAGCACCATGAGCTCCTGGAGAAGATGAAGAAGAGGGACATCAGGGGGAGCGTCGATGTCATGAGGCTCCACATCCGCAGGGCGAGGGAGAACATCCTGGCCAGCCTTTCCAAGGAGGCGGAGCCCATCCATCTGTGAGCAGTCCTCCAAGGGGAGCGTGACGGACTGTGCTGTGGCCGCGGTGGATCGTGCGGGTCGAGGCAGCGCAGTCCTCGGTGACCGCTGGGACAGGAGAACCGGTCATGCCAGATCCGAGTTTGCGAGAGATCCAAGAGGCCAAAGAGCATTGGGAAGGGACGACCCTCAAGAGGGTCCTGGACAAGTCACCCGAGCGGCAAAGGGAGTTCTTCACGGAGAGCGGGATCCCGATCAAGAGGCTGTACACCCCCCTGGATCTGAAGGAGATGGACTACAACCGCGACCTGGGCTACCCTGGCCAGTTCCCTTACACCCGTGGGGTCTACCCTACCATGTACAGGGGGCGGCTCTGGACCATGAGGAACTACGCGGGATTCGGCACCGCGGAGGACACCAACAAGAGGTTTCGTTATCTCCTGGAACAGGGCATGCCTGGACTGTCCGTGGCCTTCGACCTCCCTACCCAGATCGGTTACGACTCGGACCACCCTATGGCAGAGGGGGCGGTGGGGAGGGTAGGGGTGGCGGTGGACACCCTGGCGGACATGGAGATCATCTTCAAGGACATACCCCTCGATAAGGTCTCCACATCCATGACCATCAACGCCCCTGCGACGGTCCTGCTGGCCATGTACATCGCCGTGGGTGAGAAGCAGGGGGTCCCCAGGGAGAGGCTGATGGGCACCACCCAAAACGATATCCTCAAGGAGTTCATAGCCAGGGGAACGTACATCTTTCCGCCGGAGCCCAGCCTCAAGCTCGTCCTGGACATAGTGGAGTACTGTTACAGGCACGTCCCCAAGTGGAATACCCTGAGCATCACCGGTTACCATTTCAGGGAGGCGGGGGCCAATGCCATCCAGGAGACTGCCTTCACCTTGGCCGACGCCATCGTCTATATCGAGAAGGCCTTGGAGAGGGGGATCGACATCGACGACTTCGCCCCGCGGCTCTCCTACAGTCTCGGCTGCCACAGGGATCTCTTCGAGGAGGTGGCCAAGTACCGGGCTGCACGGAGGCTTTTTGCGAGGATCATGAAGGAACGCTTCCGCGCCAAGAACCCCGAGAGCTACCTCTTCAGGACTTACAGCGGCTCCTGCGGTTCCACCCTGGTCCCCCATCAGCCCCTCAACAACATGGTCCGTGTCACCATGCACGCCTTGATGGGCATCCTTGGGGGGCATCAGGCCATCCACACCGCCTGCTGGGATGAGGGGTACGCCATACCTACCGAGGAGTCCGCCACCCTGGCCTTGCGTACGCAGCAGATACTTGCCTACGAATCGGGGCTGTGCGGCACCATCGATCCCTTGGCCGGTTCCTATTACGTGGAGTCCCTGACCAACGAGATAGAGAAGAGGGTTGAGGAGTACCTGCGGAAGATCGACGAGATGGGGGGGATGCTCAAGGCCATCGAGAACGGCTTCGTCTACAGGGAGATACAGGACTCCAGCATCCGGTACCAGAGGGAGATAGACAGCGGGGAGAAGATCATCGTTGGCCTGAACAGGTTCGCCTCACCAGGGGGACAGGACCTGGAGGAGCATGACATATTCGAGTACGACCCCATGGTGGAGAAGGTCCAGAGGGAGAAACTGGCCGAGGTCAGGGCCTGGAGGGACGACCTGAAGGTCCGACGGTCCCTGGAGGCGCTGGGTGAGGCCGTGGAGAGCAACGAGAACCTCATGCCACCCATCCTGGACGCGGTCAGGGCATATGCGAGCCTGGGCGAGATCTGCGGTGTCATGAGGGAGAAATGGGGCGAGTTCAAGGCCCCTACGTTCATCTGAGGGCCGCTCTGTCCGGTAGCGAGGGACTCATGGAGGGAAGGAAGATCCGGGTCTTGATGGCCAAGGTCGGGTTGGACGGTCACGACCGCGGGGCCAAACTGGTGGCCAGGACGCTCAGGGATGCGGGCATGGAGGTCATCTACACCGGGATAAGGCAGACCGTCGACCAGGTGGTGAACGCCGCGGTCCAGGAGGACGTGGACGTGGTGGGGTTGAGCTTCCTGGCAGGAGACCACATGGTGCTGGTCCCCAAGGTGATGCGCGGCCTCAAGGAGGTGGGCAAGGGTGATGTCCTGGTCCTGGTCGGGGGGATCATCCTCAAGCGGCAACTCAGCGACCTAGAGGCCATGGGGGTTCGCAAGGTCTTCCTGCCCGGGACGCCACCCGCGGAGATCGCTGCTTACATCCGGGAGAGTATCCGTCCGTGATGAACCGTGGTGCGGTGATCTATTCTCAGAGGTTGGGGAGGATGCTGCGCAACGAGGCGTTGAGCGGGCTCGGCACCTCGACATGGGTCAGGATCAAGGAGGCCATCCGCGAGGCCCGTTTGAAGGACGCCCTGGATCTCGTTGACTACCTGTTGCCCGAGGGCAAGAGGCTTCACGACACCATGTGCGACTGGGTCTACTCGACCCTCGACTTCATGGCCAGGAGTTACGGGGAGGAGTCGGTGTACCATGCCATCCGTTACGCCGGGGAGACCATCCGCAGACCCTATTTCCGCCACCTGCAGGCCCTCACCGTGGAGGAAAGGGTCTATCTGCAGGCCGAGGGGATGAGGTCTCACCGTTCCGGCCCCGGCGAACTGGGAAACATAGAGATCCTGGAGGAAGAGGAGCGCTACGTGATCTCCTTCGATCCTTGCGGCTCCGGTGGGCGCATGAGGCGCACGGGTGAGCTCGATGGGATCCCGCCTAGGACCGGGCCTCCTTTCAACTTCGGTGTGACCAGCAGGCCCTACCCTTGGTCTTGGGGAAAGGCGGGGGTGCCGTACTACTGCCTCCACTGCTGCATATGGTCGGAGATACTCCCGATAGAATGGAGCGGGTATCCCGTCCGCATCACGGATTACAGGGAAGACCCCGAGGAGCCGTGCCGGTTCTTCTTCTACAAAGACCCTAGGCTGATACCGGAGCACTACTTCCAGAGGATAGGAAAGAAGAAGCCCGAGGGTTGAGACGAGGCTTGGGGGGCCAACCGAGAGGGAGGTGAGGGGTGATACGCAAGATCGCGCATCTGGGGGTGGCCGTGAAGGAGCTGGGGCCTGTCAGGAGGCTCTATTCGGAGCTCCTCAGGCTCCATGTGAGCGACGAGGAGGAGAACGAGGAGATGCGGTGGGTCTTCGTGCCGGTGGGCGAGAGTTCCATGGAGTTCCTGCAGGCCAAGGGGGAAGATGGGCCCATCGCGCGCTTCATTCGAAAGAATGGAGAGGGGATCCATCACGTTGCCCTGGAGGTTGACGACATAGAGGCCGCCCTCCGTTGGCTGAAGGACAGCGGGCTGCCGCTGGTGGATGAGGTACCGCGGCCCGGCGCCCACGGGAGCCGCATCGCCTTCATCCATCCCAAGGCCACCCAGGGGCTACTCCTGGAGCTCGTTGAACCACCCAGGGACGTGTCGCAGGTTGGGGCTTCTTGAGTCACGCCCCCCTGGCCTTCCAGGGGGAGACCAAAACCGGAGGAGGGCATGAGCCAGATGCGGGCAATCGAGATCATAGATGCGGTGCAGAGGATCACACGGACCTGCTGCAAGATAAGGCCCAAGGAGAAGGTGCTGATCATCACGGACACGGCCTTCGACCAGGACATCGTTTGGGCATTCGCCCAAGACGTCCAGGCTATAGGGGGGGACTTGGCGGTGATGATCCTCCCTCCCAGGGAACGCATAGGTTACGCCCCGCCCCCCCACGCAGAGGCAGCGATCCTGAAGGCTGACGTGATCCTGGACATGTGCAGCATCTGGTTCGGGAGCTCCCAGGCCAGGGTCCAGGCCGTCAAGGCCGGGGCTCGTTACAACACCATGCCCGGGCTGAGCAAGGAGATGCTGAGGAGGGGAGGCCCGTGTTTCGCCGATTTCGAGGGGCTCGAGCCACAGCTGCTCCGCCTGAAGGAGATGTTCACTGAGGCGAGCCGAATCCGGGTGACCAACAAGGCCGGCACAGACATAACAGCCAACATAAAGGGGAGGCCGGGGCGAATGCTCCACGGGATGTGCGACAAGCCGGGGTCCTACCAGGCAGCCCCGGACATGGAAGGCGGCATCGGGCCTATCGAGGACGGAGTCGAGGGGGTGATCGTGTGCGACGCCTTGGTGGAGCTCCTCCACATGGGGCTCATCAGGCCTGGGGAACACGTGGTACTGACCGTGGAGAAGGGAAAGATCGTCAAGTTCGACGGCCAGGGCGACGGTGCCAAACAGGCCAAACGGCTCAAGGCCTATCTGGACGGGTACAACCACCCAGGGATGTTCCAGATAGCCGAGATCTCTCTCGGTCTCAACCCGTGCGCCCAGATATGCCGGGACTACTTGGAGGCAGAGGCCGCGGCTGGCGGGGGACACTTCGGCTTCGGGGACAACCGCGGTTATGACGGGGTCAATGAGGCCCCTGGCCACCACGACGTCATCATCAGGGACATATCCATGCAGTTGGACGATCTTTGGATCATAAAGGACGGGATCCCGCAGATCCCGGAGGTCCCCATGGGCGGATTCTCATCCCACAGGTTCGAAGAGGGGATCTGACATGCATCTTCGCGAGGTGTTGCTCAGGGAGGCCAGGAGGAACCCTCAGGTGGCGGCCTTCATCTACGGGGACAGGAGGCTCAGCTTCTCCCAGCTCAAGGAAAGGGCATGCCGTCTGGCCAACGCCATGGCAGGGCTGGGGATCGAGAGGGGAGACAGGGTTGGCATACTGCTCTACAACTGTCTCGAGTACCCGGAGATCCTTTGGGCCAACTTCCTCCTTGGCTCGGTGGCAGTGACGTTGAACTTCCGCCTGGTCTCGGAGGAGATCGTATACGCCCAAGGTGTGGCGAAGGTCAAGGCATTGATACTGGGCGAGGAGTTCGTGGAGAGGGTCGTCGCTGTCCAAGGGAGCCTGGAGGGGATCGAGAGATACATCCTGCTGGGGAAGGGCGCCACCCAGGGTATGCTGGAGTACGGACAGCTCCTGGATAAGGCAAGGGACTCGGTCCCGCCTTTCTCCGGGGACGACAGGGATCCGGCGGTCGTCCTCTTCACGTCGGGCACGGCCGCCTTTCCCAAGGCAGTGGTCCTCACGCATCACAATCTCGTGACCGCCAGCCTCCTCTGGGCAGCGGAGATGGACATAAGATACGGGGACAACTGCCTAGTGGTCACACCCTTCTACCACATCGGGGCCGTTGGCTTCCACCTGGCCCATGCAGTGGCAGGCTCAACCACCACTTGCTTCCCCCAACTGAGCTGGGACCCGGAGCTCTTCCTCAAGGTGGTGGAGAGGGAGAGGAACACATACCTCTACATCACCCCAGGCATGTACAGGCAGGTCTTCTCCGTGCCGAACTTCTCCAAGTACGACTTGAGCTCCTGGAGGACTTGCATCACCGGTTCCGAACCGGTCCCCAGGGCCACCATAGAGGAGATGGCCCAAAACCTTCCTCAGGGCCGCATCTACAATATGTACGGCCTCACCGAGGCCACTGGTCCCACGGTCTCCGTGGCCAAGCACGAGATGGCCATCGCCAAGGCCCCCTCCGTGGGGCGTCCCTTCATCAACACCGACGTCCGGGTTGTGGGCCAGGGAGGGCAGGATTGCGGCCCAGGGGAGATCGGGGAGATCGCTGTCAAGGGGGATCAGGTGATGGAGGAGTACCTGAACGACCCTGAGACGACCCAGGCCACACTCAAGGACGGTTGGCTCTACACTGGGGACTTGGGCCAGACGGACGAAGACGGGTACCTCTATGTGGTGGACCGCAAGAAGGACATCATCATAAGCGGTGGTGAGAACATCTCCTCCGTGGAGGTGGAGTCCATGCTCTACAAGCATCCCAAGATCATGGAGGCCGCGGTGATAGGCGTGCCCGACCCCAAGTTCGGCGAGGCGGTCTGCGCCATCGTGGTCCCGAGAAAGGGGGTCACCCTCACCGAGGCTGAGGTGGTGGATTACTGCAAAGAACACCTCGCCAGTTACAAGAAGCCGCGAAAGGTGATCTTCAGCGAGGCCCTGCCTCGGAATCCGTCCGGCAAGGTGCTCAAGCGAGAGCTCAGGAAGACCTATGCCGGCAGCGAGAGGAAGGTCTTCAGCGCCCCTTAAGGAGATGAATATGGAAGGTATCAGGAGGCTCTTCGAGCCCAAATCCGTTGCCCTGGTCGGTGTCTCCAAGGACCCCAGCAAGATGAGCCACTGGCTCATACGTAACGTGGCCAGGGCCAAGTTCCAGGGCCCTGTCTATCCCATCAGCCCCAGCGGGGGGGAGGTCCTCGGTTACAAGACATACCCTAGTTTGAGCGCCCTGCCAGGGCCGGTGGACCTGGTCCTGGTTAGCGTGGCCAGCAAGGCGGTTCGGGACGTCATAGATGAGGCCTCGCGCAACGGTGCAGGCTCCGCGGTCATCCTGAGTTCAGGCTTCGGGGAGGTAAGGGAAGAGGCGGGCAGGGAGCTGGAAGGGGAGATCCTGGCCATCGCACGCAGAAGCGGCATGAGGATCATGGGGCCCAACTGCCTTGGGATATACAACGCCCACAGGAATCTCAACGGCACCTACTTCGCCGTGGATCCCATCCACAAGGGGAGGATATCCATCGTCTCCCAAAGCGGGGCCTATGGCGGGGTCTTGGTCAACGAGATGAACCACAGGGGTATAGGGCTGGGGAAGCTGGCCAGCATAGGCAACCAGTTGGACGTCCGCCACCAGGACGTCATCGAGTACCTCTGCGAAGACCCAGACACCGATGTCATAGGGGTCTTCGTGGGAGGGATAAAGGACGGGGCTGGCTTCCTATCCGTGGTGAAGAGGGTCTCCAAGGTCAAGCCCATCGTCGTCTTCAAGGGAGGCAGGACCAACGTGGGGCTCAGGGCCGCTGCATCCCACACGGGTTCCCTGGCCGGCGACTTCGCCGTGGCCAAGGCCGCCTTCGCCCAGGCAGGCGCCCTTGTGGCCCACACCACAGAGGATTTCTTCGACTACCTCTTCGCCCTGGCCTACAACCACCAGCGCCTTCCCAAGGACGAGAGGCTGGCCGTGATCACCATCTCCGGGGGGCCATGCGTGACCGCGAGCGATTACTGCGAGGAGGTGGGACTGGTAGTCCCGGAGCTGAAGGAAGCCACCCGATCCGAGATACGGAAGTACGTCCCTTTTTTCGCCGCGGACTCCAACCCGGTGGACATGACCGTTGGGACCTTGCCGGAGAACCTGGGCCCGTGCGTGGATGCAGTGCTCTCGGACCCTGAGATCTCGGGTGCCATCTCCATCAACTGGGGTTGGGACGTCCCGGAGTTCGCACAGGCCTTCGTGGATGCCTCGGCCAAGCACGGCAAGCCGGTGGTGGCCTTCGCCAGCGAGAACCCCACCGTCCAAGAGATCTTCCGCAACAACGGCGTGGTCAATTTCCCGGCCCCGGAAAGGGCGGTGAGGGGGTACCGGGGGCTGGTGGAGTACAAGAGGATCAGGGAGAGGAGCGACGCCTCCAGGTCTTTCAACCGCTCCTCCTCGGAGATGGTCACGAGGCTCCAGGGCAGGCAGGCCTTGGATGAGCACCTATCCAAAGAGATCCTCAGGGAGTACGGGATACCCACTTGCAAGGAGGCCGTGGCTGGGTCGCTGGAGGACCTGGCGGAAAAGGCTAGGGAGATAGGCTACCCTGTCGTCCTCAAGGCCCTGAGCCCTGAGCTCCTGCACAAGACCGAGAAGGGGGCCATCGTCCTCGGCATATCGGGGAGATCCAGTCTCTTGAAGGCGGCCAGAGACCTCAGGAGGCGTCTCGGGCCAAGGATCGGTTTTCTGGTCCAGGAGTGCGTCCCCGCAGGGGTCGAGGTGATGGTGGGGATGAAGAGGGACAGCACCTTTGGATTCGGCCCGGTCGTGGCCTTCGGCCTGGGGGGAATCTTCACCGAGGTCCTGAAGGATGTGGCGCTGAGGGTCTGCCCCCTCTCATGGGGCGACGCCCTGGATATGATCCGCGAGATAAAGGGATATCCCATACTGAAGGGGTACCGAGGGAGCCCCCCTGTGGACGAAGAGGCCTTGGCCGAGGTCATCGTCAAGACGAGCGAGCTGGCCATGCTCAACCACAGGATCTTGGAGATGGACATCAACCCGTTGATCTTGAACGGGAAGGACATCAAGGCAGTGGACGCATTGATAGTCTTGGACGGTGGAGCTGGTTAGGGAGGCCCGCGGCCGCGAGCTCCGTGAAGAGGGCGGCGTCCACGGTGAATCCAGGATCGCGGCTCGAGGAGGGGCCCCGGGATGTTCGGTTCGTGAGGGAGACGAGAAAGAGGAGAGGAGATGAAGAGATTCGACTACTATCAGCCGGAGGACCTCAAAGAGGCGTTTGGACTGATGGATAGGCTCAAGGGTGGAGCCCGTTATGTCGCGGGAGGCACGGACATCATCTGTAGGATCAAGCAGAAGGTGGTCCAGCCCGACGCCCTGATCTCCCTGAGGAGGATAAAGGCCCTCAAGGGGATCCACCACAATGGTGGGACGACCTTGGGCAGCATGACCCTCCTGAGGGAGATAGAGCGGGACGAGCGCACGGCCCGCGAGCACAGGTGCCTGGCGCAGGCAGTGGGGGTCCTCGCCACCCCCCAGATCCGCAACGTCGCCACCTTAGGGGGAAACCTGTGCAATGCCGCCCCGTCGGCGGACAGCGCCCCCCCTCTGCTTGTCTTGGAGGCGAGCCTCAGCCTGGAGGGGCCGGGTGGAACGAGGGACGTCCCCATCGAGGAGTTCTTCACAGGGCCTGGGCAGACGAGCCTCAAAGGCTCGGAGGTCCTGACCCATGTGAGGATCCCATCCCAAGGGGCGAGGGCAGGTAGCGCCTTCGTGAAGGTCGGCCGTCTGAGCGAGGATATAGCGATCGTCAACGCCGCCGCCCTATTGGTCATGGATGGGGAGATCTGTCGGAAGTGCCGGCTGGCCGTGGGGGCCGTGGCGCCTGTGCCGCTGAGGCTGAGGAGGGCCGAGGCCCTGGTGGAGGGCAGACGCATCGAAGAGGATCTCCTCCACCAGGTGAGCGCCATCGCTCAGGAGGAGGTCCAGCCCATCTCGGATGTCCGGGCCACCGAGGCCTACAGGAGGACCCTGTCCGGGGTTTTGGTCAAGAGGGCCATGATCGATGCCCTAAAGGCTGTGGGGTAGACCGCCGGCGGTGGGGCGATCAACCGCCCAGCCGCACAGGCCGTGGAGGTAAAGGGATGAAGAGGGTCATTTCTTTCAATCTGAACGGTCACGAGGTCTCCGCCGAGGTGGAGTCGCACAAGATGCTCTTGCAGGTCTTGAGGGAAGAGTTTCAGCTCACAGGGACCAAGGAGGGATGCGGCCAGGGAGAGTGCGGGGCATGCACCGTGCTGGTGGACGGTCTCCCCGTCAATTCCTGCCTCTATCCGGCCTTCGAGGTGGACGGGGCCAAGGTCACCACCATCGAGGGGCTTGTGGCCGAGGGCAACAGGCTCCATCCAATCCAGGAGGCATTCGTGGAAAAAGGCGGGATCCAGTGCGGGTTCTGCACCCCTGGGATGATCATGTCTGCCAAGGCCCTCCTGGACGAGAGACCTGACCCCAGCGACGAGGAGATACGAAGGGGTATCTCGGGCAATCTCTGCCGATGCACCGGATACGTGCAGATCGTCGAGTCCATCAAGGAGGCGGCCAAGAGGCTCGCAACGCGGCCTGGATGAGGGCAAGGACACGTATCGCCTGAGCAGATGGTGCCATGGTTCACACACAGGTATCTGAGAGACTCACGAAGTGGGGGAAGAGATGACTCAATATAGTTTTATTGGCAGCGACCTTCCCAGGCCCGACGCACCGGAGAAGGCCACGGGCAGGGCCATGTACATCCACGACATCCTCAGACCCGGCATGCTCTACGGTAAGATAAAGTTCAGCGAGTACGCACATGCCAGGATCAAGCACATCGACACCAGCAGGGCGGAGCGCCTCCCTGGCGTTCGTGCGGTGATAACCGGGTACAATACCCCGGAGATCCGCATCGGCTTCATCAGGGACAACTTCGCCCTCAAGAGGGACAAGGTGAGGCAGTTTCGCGATGAGGTGGCTGCCGTCGCCGCCACAGACCCGGAGATAGCGGAAGAGGCCGTGGAGCTGATCCGCGTGGAATACGAGGAACTCCCCGGGCTGTTCAGCCCAGAAGAGGCCTTGGAGGAGGGCGCCCCCCTGATCCACGAGACAGACCCGAGCGGGCGTCCGAGAAAGGACAACCTGGTCCCGGTCCCGTGGAGATTCGAACACGGGGATCTGGAGGAGGCCAAGAGGGGATCCAAGTACATAGTGGAAGATCACTTCTCGACCCAGCGGATACAGCAGTCCTGCATGGGGACCGCAGGGTGCATCGCGGAATTCGACCTCAATAACAACCTGACCATCTGGTCCAAAACCCAGATCCCATACCTGGCCCAGAACGACTTCAACAGGGCCTTGGAGGCCATGGGGCTCAAGGGAAAGAACACCAGGGTCTTCGTCCCTTATCTGGGCGGTTCCTTCGGGACGGGCCTGGACACCCATGCCTATGAGTACATCGCGATCCTGCTGGCCTATAGGACCGGAAAACCGGTGAAGATAGTCCTCAACCGTCAGGAGGAGTTCACGGCCCTTTCCCCGCGCCAGCCCACCAAGACCCATATCATCCAAGGGTGCGACACGCAGGGAAGGCTCACCTTCAGGGAAGTGCGGATGATCCTGGACAACGGGGCCTATACCTCCTGGGGGGCCACCACGCCCAGCGTCATGATCATGCCGATCTCTTCCCTTTATAGGGTCCCCGTCTACTTCTACGAGACCAAGATCGTCTACACCAACAACACCTACTGTCAGGCCATGAGGGGGTATGGGAATCCCCAGGCCAGCTGGGCCATAGAGAGCAACATAGACCAACTGGCCGAGGCCGCTGGGATCGATCCCCTGGAATTCAGGATGATCAACAGGAACCTGCCCGATGAGGTGACCCCCATGGGCTTCAAGATCACCACCTGCGGCCTCAAGGAATGCATGGAGGCGGTGGCCGAGAGGCTTGACTGGAAGAACAAGCGTGGCAAGGGAAGGGCAAAGGCGCGCGGGGTGGGCATGGCCTCCTTGTTTCACCCGGGTGGTGGATGTCGCATATACCGATCCGACGGCACCGGTATCATCATGAAGCTCGACGACTTCGGCAACGTCTCAGTGGCCACAGGCGGGGTGGAGATGGGCCAGGGTTTCAACGCGGCGCTCACCTTGGCCACGGCCGAGGCCCTGGGTGTGACGCCAGACAGGGTCACCATCGTCTCGGGGGATACGGCCACATGCCCCTGGGACGTAGGGACCCACGCCAGCCGCGGGGCGTTCACCTCGTGCAACGCGGCCATCATGGCGGCCAAGGAGGCCAGGGCCAAGATATTCCGCCTGGCCTCGGAACACTTCATGCCGCGTTTGAGGGCGAATCTCGAGGCAAGAAAGAAGAAGGACCCTAGCTTCAAGTTCCCGGACATCGACCTGGAGAGGAGGTGCGACCCCTCCGATTTCGACATGAGGGACAACTACGTGTTCCTCAAGGCCAGACCGGACGACCCGTTGCTCAGGGTCACCTTGGGCGAGGTGCTCAGGGCCGCCCATTTCAAGGATCATGGCACCATGGTGGTGACCGAGGCGTTCTACGACCCGGACAACGAGATGCTGGATCCCAAGACCCGCAAGGGGAACCTTTCCTCCACGTACATATTCGCTGCCCAGGGCGCGGAGGTGGAGGTGGACCTGGAGACCGGCAAGGTCAAGGTGCTCCAGTTCGTCTCTGCCCACGACGTGGGTCAGGTCATCAGCATGCAGGCCATCAAGGGGCAGATCTACGGCGGATCGGTCATGGGCCTCGGATACGCCCTGTCCGAGGAATACAGGAGCGATAGGGGAAGGAACCTGAACCCCAACTTCCTGGATTACAAGATCTTCAGGGCCACGGACTTGGACTTCCCCATCCATGTGGAGTGCATAGAGACCAACGATGGCCTCGGGCCCTTCGGGGCCAAGGGCGTGGGCGAGCCCGGTCTTGTGCCTGCAGCCCCCGCCATCGCCAATGCCGTGTACGACGCCATAGGCGTTCGCATCAAGGACCTCCCCATCACCCCGGAAAAGGTCTTGGCGGCATTGAAGGAGAAGGAAAGGAAGGGGCAGTGAGGATTCGATCCGGGAAGGCAGTGCCTCCCCGGAAACGTCGGACTCCGAGGTGTAAGGGCAGTGCCTCAGGCACCTCGGGGAAGGGATGAGGCGAAGTTGCTTTCGCACCGTTTCACGCTGCCGATACTGGGGATCTGCATCCTGCTCTACCCGGTGCTCTTCCCCAAGTCTTACTGGATCACGGTCTTCATATACGTGGGGATCTATGGGCTCATCGTCGTCGGGTACGACCTCCTGCTCGGCTACTGCGGGCAGATATCCTTGGGTCACAACGGCCTCTTCGCCATAGGGGCGTATTCCACGGCCATCGCCACGAGGTGGCTGGGATGGCCGCCCTTGGCCGGTATGGGGATCGGTGTCTTGGTGACGTGCCTCATATCCTTTCTGGTGGGGATGCCCACCCTCAGGCTCAGGGGTTACTACCTGGCCATCGCCACCATGGGCTTTGCCTTCATCGTGGAGTCACTGATAAGGACGGAGCTCTTCGGCGGATCATCCGGCATCACCAAGATCCCTGCCTTCAGCGCCTTGGGTTACACCTTCGAGTCGGACCGCAGCTTCTATTACTTGGTATGGGGCATCGTCTTCGTGTCGGTGTTGCTGTGCCTCAGGATAGGTGGGACAGCCCTTGGCCGGGCCATGAAGGCGGTCCACACGGACGAGGAGGCCGCCACCTGCATGGGGGTCAATGTGGCGAGGACCAAGATGCAGGCCTTTGTCCTGAGCGCCGCCCTGGCAGCCATCGCAGGCAGCCTCTATGCCCATTACGGGGGGACCATCGCCCCCAGCAGCTTCAACATCATGGTGTCCGTGAAGCTCCTCCTCATGCTCTATCTTGGAGGCCCCGGGACGATCTACGGGGGCGTTGTCGGGGCCTTCATCCTGTTCGCCCTCCCCGAATTCCTAGGTCACCTGGAGAGGCTGGAGCTGGCCCTCGAAGGACTGGTGTTCATGCTCATCCTGATCTTTATGCCTGGCGGGCTTGTGGGCGGGATAAGCCGTTTGTCCGCCCTGCGAAGGGCCCTGGTCGTGAGGACGGGCCGCTGAGCCTCCCGGCCCAGCGGAGGAGATGGACCCGTCTTGCTGCTCAAGGTGGATCAGATGGGTGAGTTCATCTTGATCGGGACCGACATATACAAGAACTTCGGCGGCCTTCAGGCCGTCTCAGGGGTGAGCTTCGAGGTCCCCAAGGGGAAGGTATTCGCCATCATCGGTCCCAACGGGGCGGGCAAGACCACGCTTTTCAACCTGATCTCAGGGGTCTTTCGCGACTATGAGGGAAAGATCCTCTTTTGTGACGAGGCCATCGATCATCGCCCCGGCCATGTCATTGCCGCCAAGGGCATAGCCAGGACCTTCCAAAATGTGCGCCTGTTCAAGAACCTCTCTGTCCTGGAGAACGTCATGGTGGGGTGTCACGGGTGGATTCGGCCGAACCTGTGGCGGACCCTGTTTGGGTTTAGGGGTGTTGACAGGCAGGAGCGCGCCGTCACCCAACGGGCCGCCGAGTCGCTGAGGTTCGTCGGACTCGAGGGACGCTCCGACCAGGACGTGGGGTCCCTGCCCTTGGGAGAGCAGAAGCTCGTGGAGATCGCCAGGGCCCTGGCAGCCAGACCCAAACTGCTGCTGCTCGATGAGCCTGGCGCAGGTCTCAACGACGCCGAGATGGAGAAGCTCAAGGCGATCATCTTCAGGATAAAAGAACAGGGGATCACGCAGATCGTGGTGGAGCACAACATGAATTTCATCATGAGCATATCGGATCGGATCATGGTCCTGGACTTCGGGATGAAGATAGCGGACGGGACCCCCCAGGAGATCCTACAGAACGAGAAGGTCATCGAGGTGTATCTGGGCCGGGAGCGGGACCTTGCTTGAGCTGACGGGAATCACCTCCGGATACGGGAAATTCAAGGTTCTCAAGGGCATCTCCATCAAGGTGGGACCCGGGGAGACCGTCTGCATCGTCGGGGCCAACGGCGCCGGCAAGACGACCATCATGAGGGCCATATCCGGCATCATACCCATCTGGGAAGGGACCAAGAGGTTTCAGGGCCAGGACGTCACGAGGCTGAGCCCCATGGGGCTGGCCAAGAAGGGTATCATCCAGGTCCCCGAGGGGCGGTTGATCATATCCGAGCTGTCCGTGGAGGACAATCTAAGGATCGGGGCCTACGCCCGCTACTCGAACACCACTAGGTCGGAGCTGAGGCAGGACCTGGAGCGGGTCTACGGGCTGTTCCCCATCCTCAGGGACAGGAGGAGACAGAAGGCCGGGACCCTCTCGGGGGGCGAGCAGCAGATGCTTGCCATCGGCAGGGGGCTCATGGGGAGGCCTAAGCTCCTGATGCTCGATGAGCCCTCCCTGGGGCTCGCCCCTCTCATGGTGAAGGCCATGTTCGATGTGATCAAGGAACTGCACGAAAAGGGGCTTCCGATCCTGTTGGTGGAACAGAACGTCAGGGCCGCCCTCTCGGCCTCCACCAGGGGGTATGTGTTGGAGACCGGGGCCCTGGTGATGGAGGGACCCTCGTCTGAGCTGATGGCGGACGATCGGGTGAGCAAGGCGTATCTGGGAGGATGAACTGTCCAGGGAAAGGGGGTGATGACCGCACGGTGCGATGATGAGCTCTCGGCCCTGCCCGGCCGAGAGGTTCGAAGGATGGGGGACAAGAAGACGAAAGGGGGAAGGTCATGAGAAGGATCGGTCTTTTCGTGAGCGTCTTATGTGTTGCGGCCTTTGTCCTGGGGGTGAGCCAGGTCTCGGCCCAGGATGTGATCAAGTTCGGTGCAAGCTACGGCATGACAGGCCGCATCGGATGGATCGGCGTCGACGCGGTCGACGGCGCCAAGCTGATCATCGAGGAGACAAATGCCAAGGGCGGCATCAAGGGGAAGAAGATAGAGCTCATCGTCTACGACTCGGAGAACAACCCGGACAAGGCGAGGACCAACTTCGAGAAGCTCATAAAGAAGGACGAGGTCGTGGCCATCCTCGGGCCCACGGTCACCACGGAGTCCCAGACCGTCCTCCCGGTGGCGGAGAAGGCCAAGATCCCCTTCATAGTGGTCTCGGGCGGTATCGAGGTCAACGAGAAGATTCTCCCGGAGTACAAGAAGGAGGGGAAGAAGTGCTACATGTGGGCCTTGAGCGTGGGCACCCAGAGGCAGAACGAGGCCAAGGTCGCATGGCTCAAGAAGAAGGGCTTCAAGAGCCTCGGGAACATCGAGCCCCTGGACCAGATGGGCGACCTCTCCGCCCAGACATACAAGGAGTTCTGTCAGAAGTACGGCCTGAACCTGGTGGCCCAGGAGAGGTTCGACGACAAGGGTACGGACTTCACCACCCAGATGTCCAAGATAAAGGCGGCCGGGGCGGACTCCATAGGCTCCATGTGTTCAGGGGCCCCTGCCGTGACCCTGGTGAAGAACAGGGACCAGGTGGGGATGAGGGATCTGCCTTTCATGCTCTCTGACGCCAACATATCCAAGAAGTTCATCGAGCTCCTGGGTGAAAACACGCACAACATATACAGCGTGGGGGCCAAGATCGAATACGTCTCCTATTTGAAGGAGGATGATCCGCAGAAGAAGGTCATAGCCGATTTCCAGAAGAGGTTCAAGGCGAAATACGGCAGGGATCCCCAGAGCTGGTTTTTCGCCGCGGTCGGTTACGACAGCGCGCTCATGTTCATAAAGGCCGTGGAGGCCGTGGGGACCGACGGCGAGAAGATCAGGGACTGGCTGGAGAAGCAGGGGAGTTTCCAGGGGGCACAGGCCGTGTATTCGTGGAGCGACCTGGACCACCGAGGGATCGGTCTTGATCAGTGCCTGGTGGTCACGATCAAGGACGGCCAGTGGGTCCCTGCCCCGTGATCCCATGATCCTCTATGAGGGGCTGGACTCGGACCTGATCGAGGGTTGCGGGTAGGGGAGCAGCCCTGTGCCGCTGCAATGGGTAGGGGCCGTGCGTCCCTGCCCGTCAACCGGAGGTGGAGAGGGGCCTTGGAGGGAATCTCCCTTTACGTGCAATTCGCCATCGCGGGGCTGACCATGGGGACCATATACGCCATGGTCGGCATAGGTTTCTCCTTCATATACAGGGTGACCACGGTCCTCAACTTCGCCCAAGGGGAGTTCCTCATGCTGGGGGCCATGGTGGCCATCACCATGGTCTCCTCGGCCGGGCTCTCCCTTCCCTTGGCCCTGACGATCGGGATACTGGCCCTCGTCATCACGGGGATGTTGTTCCACCTGGGGGCCATACGGGTCTTGGGAAAGGCAGAGCCGGCCCGGGTCATCCTCATCACCATAGCAGGCTCCATGTTCCTTCAGGGCACGGCCTTCCTGATCTGGGGCACGGACGACTACACCCTTCGCCCCATCGTGAAGGCTGGGACCATAGAGCTGTTGGGCGCGGCCCTGAACTCCCAGGTCTTCCCCGTGCTGATCGCGGCCGTCCTCATAACGATTGTGTTGAAGGTCTTCTTCGACTGGACCATCTGGGGCAAGGCAACGGCCGCCTGCGCCCAGAGCCGGGAGGCCTCCATGCTCCTGGGGATCAATGTGGACAGGATGGGGATGCTCAGCTTCGCCATGTCGGCAGGGATAGGCGCCATAGGTGGCATCCTCATCGCCCCCATATGCCTGATGCAGTATCAGAAGGGCATCCCACTGGCCATCAAGGGGATCGCCGGGGCAGTGGTCGGAGGCCTGGGGAACATCTGGGGGGCAATGGTGGGTGGGATCCTGTTGGGCCTGGTGGAGGCCCTGAGCGCAGGTGTAATAGCCTCCTACCTCACGGACGTGGTGGTCTTCGTGATCCTCATGCTGGTCCTGTTTCTCAGACCTGAGGGGTTGCTGGGTACGGCACGGTGAGACCAAAGGGGACGAGGATGATCACGGCAAGAGGGATTCGAGGGCCTTGAGGTCTTCCTCGCTGTCCACGTCCGCCAGCCAAAGCGGCTCGTCTATCTCCACCCAGAGGACCTCTTCGGGGTGCTCGTCTATGATCCTCCTCGCCCCTTCGTCCCCCTCCAGATCGAGGAGCAGGCGGTAGAATCCCCTGTGGAACAGGGTGGGGTTCCCCCGCTTGCCGGCATGGATCGGGACGCAGATCCCCTTTTCCGAGGCCCAGAACCTCTCCAGGAGCAGATCGAGATACCCAGGTGTCACGAGCGGCTGGTCCCCCAGCAAGAACATCACCGATGGGAACTCCTCCTTGACCAGTCCCAGCCCGGCCCTGAGGGAGTAGGCCTGTCCCTCGCGGAAGCGGTAGTTGAAGGCCGTCACCAGCCGGGGGTGGAGCGTGATATCGCCCATGGCCCTGGTTATGGCCTCGAACTCATGGCCCAGGATCAGGACCACCGTGTCCAGCCTGGAGCCCAGGGCAGCCTCCACCACCCACTGGAGGAGGAACCTCCCCTTGAACGGCTCGAGTTGCTTGGGCCTGCCCATCCGTGTGGAGGTCCCAGCCGCCAGGATGATGCCCGCCGTGGGCTGTCTGGTCTCGCGCATGAGTCGAGGGTCAGGATTCAGGGCCTTGGCCCCCAAGCCCGATGGGGGCCGAGTACTCTTTTCCTGCGGAGTCGCGAAGGACCAGGGTGTGAAACCGCATCATTTGTCCCTCGTCGAGATAGGTGTAAAGGCTCATGGACTCGCCCGGGCCCAGCCTGTGCTCCCCATGGGGGAAGAGGTTCGGTATGTGCAGCGACCCTTGAGGTCCGAGGAGCTCCATGGCGCTCACGAGGAAGACCTCCGATTCGGAGCTGTTCTTCACCTGCAGCTCCACGTTCTGATCGGGGAGGGCGAGACACTTCTTGCAGAACACATCCTTGCAGCTCGAATCCAGGATCAGCTTGATCTCCAAGTCTCGCGAGCCATCTCTTGGATTCATCCCTTGGGCCGAGCTCCTCTGGGGAATCGAGACGGGAGGCCAAGACCGATGTCGCAAGCTCCCTCATCGACCACGAGGAGATTATCCAGAAAAACCGGCCCATCTGTCAATCGGGCCCCTGGTTTTGCACATTGACACCTGTGGGTGGGTCCCATACAATCGAGGCCGGTTTGTGTGAGATCGGCCAGACTTGGGCGGATGCATGCTGAAGGTCCTCGCCATCCTGGGCAGCCCGCGCAGGGGGGGCAACACGGAGATCCTCCTCGACGAGGCCATTCGAGGGGCTGATGACTTGGGGGCTTCGGTGGAGAAGGTGGTCCTGGCGGACCTCAAGATCAGCCCTTGTATGGAGATATACGCCTGCAAGAAGAAGGGGATCTGTCCCATCAAGGATGACATGCGAGTGCTCTACGAGAGGCTCGACCAGTGCCCCAGGCTCATCCTGGCCTCGCCCATCTTCTTCTACAGCGTACCGGCAACTGCCAAGGCCTTCATAGACCGCTGCCAGGCGAGGTGGGCCAGGCGTTACGTGTTGGGACAGAGGTTGAGCTCTCCGGTCGAACGAAAGGGTGCCTTCATCTCCGTGGGTGCTACGAGCGGCAAGAGGCTCTTCGACGGCGTCAGGCTCACGGTGAAGTACTTCTTCGACGCCATAGACATGGGCTATGCCGACGAGTTGTTGATAAGGGGGGTGGACGAGAAGGGGGAGATACTGAGGCACCCCGAGTACCTGAAGCAGGCCTACGAGCTGGGCAGGAGGATGGCCTCGCCTTGATTGGGGGTGAGTGGTCGGCTGAGGGTCTTCCGTAGCAAAGGCCTTGTCCTGACGGTTTTGCTACCCGAGACCGGCAAGGGACCACGGCCTGCGGGCCGCGGAGTGGTGCCCGGGACAGGGCCATGTCCGGGATCGGCGAGGGGGGTGGCGACTGATACGAGCTGGGGAGACGGAGATGACGCTTCGATTCATGAGGAACAAATTGGTCCAGGTCGAGCCGTTCCCAAAAGGGGGGCTCTCGGTGTCTTGGCGATCGGAAGACGACTTGCTGCGCGCTGAGATCCGGATGAAGGTCCGGGTACCGGACCTCGAGATAGAGGCGGTGGAGGGGGGGATCCTTAGCTCCACGTACCCCGAGTGCGCATCAGCCTCGAACCTCCTGACCAAGGTCGTAGGGGTGAGGGTGGGCCCAGGGCTACGCAAGATCGTCCACGGCCTGGTGGGCGGCGCAGGGGGATGCGAGGAACTGGCCGAGGGGGTCCTGGAGTGCTGCAACGCTGTCATCCTGAACTTCACGTTGCCTCAGATCCAGGCCATGGAACACGGGACCGAGGAGGAGCGCAGGGAGCGCTTCAGAGATATGGTGAGGTTCAACCCGAGGCTGGTGAGGAGCTGCGTGGCCTTTGCCGATGACAGCCCCATGATGCAAGGGCTGGATCTTTGAACCGCGGGGGTGGAGGAGGGATGATCGGTTTCAGCAGGAGTATGCTAGTGGGTGCGGAGTTCCCGGACCGGGAGACGATCCGCTTTCATGGGATCCTGGAGGATCACATATACGCCATGGAGATAGAGATGGAGGTGGATGTCCCGAGCGGGGTCATCAGGTCCATCAAGGGCTGGATGAAACGCTACACCAACCCTGTGTGCCCCAAGGCCGTGGACTCCCTCCAGGTAGCGGTAGGCAGATCCCTCCGGGAGGATGGATGGATCTCGTGGGTGAACAGGGAGATCGGCCGAAACGGGTGCCAGCACTTCGCCGAGATCATGGTGGAGTGCGGACGGTGCCTGGATTCGGCCCGATTGGCCGATGCCTTGCGCCAGGAGGTCAAGAAGGATCCCTCCTGCGACACCTCCCAAGAGGCGCGGTCCTGGGCCCAGGCCCATCCTGAAGCGGCCGGAAGGTGCATGGCCAGGCCTTGATGGAATCCCTTCACTGGAGCCGGAGTAGATGCGAATCGATCTGCACGTGCACACGCGCCCCCGCTCCCCTTGCAGTGCCATCGACCCGATGGAGCTGGTCCGAGAGGCCCGAGAGAAAGGACTGGATGGCGTATGCCTCACGGAGCATCAATCCTTGTGGGACCCGGCGGAGGTGGCCGATCTCGCCACCCGGAGCGGGATCCGGGTCTTCCAAGGCAACGAGGTGACGACCAACCAGGGCGACATCCTGGTCTTCGGGTACAGGGAGGATGTCAAGGGCGTGGTTGGCATCGAGGAGCTGCGGGAGGCCGTGACGAAGGCGGGCGGGTTGATGTTCGCTGCCCATCCTTTCCGAGGGTTTCTGGTCTTCGGTTTCGCCCAGCTACAGATGGACCTGGACCAGGCCTGCCGAAGGAGCGTGTTCAGGTACGTGGATGGGCTGGAGGTACTGAACTGCCGCCTCACGAGGCAGGAGAACGACCTGGCCCTTCAGGTCGCACAAAGGCTGGGCCTCCTGGGTGTGGCCGGCAGCGATGCGCATCGCCTGGATGAGGTCGGCAGATACGTGACCGTGTTTCAACGGGAGATAATCACGGATGCCCAGCTCGTAGAGGAATTGAGGGCCGGGCGATTCACCGTGGAGTAAGGTTCCGATGGCGCCGTGACACGGGATGTAGGCCATGAGGGACTCATGTCCTCAGGAGACGCTTGCTCATGCGAACCGTTGCCGAGGTGATGGATGCGAGGAGCATCGCCGTGATTGGGGCCTCACGGGATCCGGAGAAGCCAGGGGCCATGCTCCTCAAGACCCTTCGAGATGTGGGCTTTTCCGGGAAGGTGGCCGGGGTGAACCCCCAGGGCGGTGAGATCTATGGGGTGACCCTCTACAAAGGGCTGGAGGATGTGCCCTTCCAGGTGGACCTCGCTGTCCTCATTATCCCTCCCAGGCTCGTCCCTGAGGCGGTGGCCCTCTGCGGCAAGAGGGGGGTGAAGGGTGTCGTCATATCGTCGGAGGGCTTTGCAGAGGCCGGCGAGGAGGGGGCGCTCCACCAGCGGGAGGTCCTGTCCATCCTGCGGGCCACTGGCATGAGGGGATTCGGCCCCAACACCCTCGGCCTGGTGAACACGGCCACCGGGCTCACCAGCTCCTATTTCGCCCACCCACGCATGCTGGAGCCGGGCCCCATTGGGGTCGCGGCCCAGTCCGGGATCTTCGTGGGGGCGCTCCTTCGTTACCTCAGTTCCTTCGAGGGAATCAGGATCTCCAAGGGGATCGGCCTGGGAAACAAGATGGATGTGGACGAATCCGATGCCCTGGAGTACCTGATGAATGACGAGCAGACTGGGGTGGTGGGCATGTACCTCGAGGACGTCCGTGACGGCAGGCGCTTCATGGAGGTGGCCAGGGAGGCGGTCAAGAGGAAGCCCGTGCTGCTCCTCAAGGGGGGACGCACCCCCGAGGGGGCGAGGGCCACGGCCTCTCACACGGCCAGCCTCGCGGTGGAGGACAAGGTCCTGGAAGGGGCCCTGCGTCAGGCAGGGGTCATCAGGGTCCAGGGGATCGAGGAGCTGGTGGCGACCCTCAAGGGGTTCCTCTTCATGCCGATGCCCAAGGGGAGGCGCATCGCCCTGATCACGTACAGCGGGGCCCAGGCCATAATGAGCATCGATGCGGCCATGGAGGAGGGACTCCGAGTGGCCAGTTTCGGGGAGGCCACGAGCCGAAGGATCTCCCGGGTCATCTCCACCGCTGCCAAGGCCCAAAACCCGGTGGACATATTCCCTGACATGATGGTCCACGGGCCTGAGAAGACCTTCACCGAGACCCTGGGGGCGTTGCTGGACAGCGAGGATGTGGACGGGGTCATATTCATCTCCTTCGCCCTGCCTGGGATCGGTCCGTACCGCGCCGTGGCGGAGCTTCTGCAGGGACGAAGGAGAAAGCCGGTGTTCTTCACCCTCCTCGGGATGAAGGAGGACCTGGAGGAGAGCAGGTCGTTCCTGGAGGCGAACCGCGTTCCTTGCTACCTGTTTCCGGAGACGGCTGTGAAGGTCATGGCCAACATGTGGCGATACGCATCCAGGGTCGCGGGGGAAGGCCCCGGGGCGTGGGAGTCGCCTTCGTTGGCCCAGGGGGTGGCGGGTCTCTAGATATGGTGCAGGATGCTCGGGAGGTAGGAGGGCTCATCGATTTCCTGAAGGGTCACAGACGATTCTCCACCCAGATCGTCCACCACGAGTACCTCCCCCCGCGTCCCCCCCGGTTCGCCGAGCCCGGCATCCCCCTGGACCCGAGGCTCAAGGCGGTCCTACGAAGCCAGGGGATTCACAGCCTCTACATACACCAGGCCGAGGCCTTGGAGCGCTTGGATCGAGGGGAGCACGTGGCGGTTGCCACCCCGACGGCCAGCGGCAAGACCTTGACCTATACCCTGCCAGTGTTCAAGGCCCTCTTGGCGGACCCTGCCACGCGTGCCCTGTACCTCTTCCCCCTCAAGGCCCTGGAGCAGGACCAACACAAGGTGGTCAGGGAGTGGATCCGGCGCCTGGGGGCGGGGGATGAATTCCACTGCGCCATCTACGACGGCGACACACCCGCCCACCGTCGAAGGAAGGTGAGGGAGTCGATCCCACAGATCATCATCTCCAACCCGGACATGGTCCACCTCTCGCTCCTCCCGTACCACGCCCAGTGGAGAGGGCTATTCGAGAACCTGAGGTTCGTGGTCATAGACGAGCTCCACACCTACCGGGGGATCTTCGGCTCGCACATCGTCCAGGTGATCCGAAGGTTGAGGAGGATATGCCGGCACCACGGTAGCGATCCCCAGTTCGTGGTCCTATCGGCCACCGTGGCCAATGCAGGGGAGTTCGCTGGGCGCCTCACGGGCCTCCCCTTCTCTGTGGTCGAGGAGAACGGGGCCCCGGCGGCGCCTCGTCACATCATCTTCATGAACCCCACGGAGAGCCCGTACACACTGGCCACCCGCCTCTTTCGCGAGGCGGTGGGCAGCGGCCTCAAGACCATCGCATTCACCCAGGCCCGCAAGATCACGGAGTTGATGCACACCTGGTTGATACAGGATGACCCGAGGCTCGGCCACAGGATCAGCTCCTATCGGGCGGGTTTTCTGCCCGAGGAGCGGCGGGAGATAGAACGGAGGCTCCTCACCGGGGAGATCGAAGGGGTCATCTCCACCAGTGCCCTGGAGATGGGGATAGACATCGGGGGGCTGGATGTATGCGTGCTCGTGGGATACCCGGGGACCATCATCAGGACCTGGCAGAGGGCAGGCCGGGTGGGCAGGGGGGATCGGGAGTCGCTCATCGTGCTCGTGGCCCAGCCCGATGCCCTGGACCAGTACTTCATGAGGCACCCCAGGCGCCTCTTCGAGAGCCGTTTCGAGAAGGTGGTGGTGGACCCGTCCAACCGTGTGGTCCTCCGAGGGCACCTGGCGTGCGCGGCAGCCGAGATACCCCTCCGAGAGAAGGGGGACCTTTATGACATGACCGGGGAGTTGGCCCCCCTGGTGAAGGAGATGGAGCTAGAGCAGCTCCTGCTGCGCAGCGCGGGCGGGCAGGAGTGGTACAGTGCCAAGAGGAGGCCGCACGCGGAGGTGGACATCCGAGCGGCAGGCGAGACCTACACCATCCTGGAGGAAGGGAGCAAGAGGGTCGTGGGAAAGACCTCGGGGGCCAGGACCTTCTCCGAGTGCCACGAGGGGGCCATATACCTCCACAAGGCCAACCACTACCTGGTGACGCGCCTGGACTTGGAGCGCAAGGACGTCTATGTGAGGCCTGTGCACGTGTCTTACTACACCAGGGCCAGATCCGAGACCGACACGGAGATCCTGAGCACGCATCGCTCCCGTCCGGTGGGGAACTTCTTGGTGCGTCAGGGGCGCCTTCGCGTGACCGAGCGGGTGGTGGGATACGAGAAGCGGCGGATCTCCGGCCAGGACCTCCTGAGCGTCCACCCATTGGCCCTCCCCCCCATGGTATTCGAGACCGTGGGGATCTGGCTGGAGCTGGACGATTTCGTCAGGGAAGGGGTCCAAAGGGCCGGGCTCCACTTCATGGGCGGGATCCATGCCGCCGAGCATGCCATCATCGCCCTGTTCCCCCTCTTCGCCCTTTGCGAGAGGGACGACGTGGGGGGCATCAGCATCCCCATGCACCCGCAACTGGGTAAGGCCGCCATCTTCGTTTACGACGGCTATCCCGAAGGGGTTGGCCTGGCCGAGAGGGCCTACGAGGTGATCGAGGAGCTCCTGGATGCCGCCCTTTCCACCATGGAGGGTTGCGGTTGCGAGGAGGGATGCCCGGGATGCATCCATTCGCCCAAATGCGGCTCAGGGAACAAGCCCCTGGACAAGAGGGCTGCCATCTTCATCCTCAAGGCCCTCCTGAGCAGGGTGACGGCCCAGGAGATGGGGGCCAGGCTCGATGTGTCAGGGCCCGAGTACCCGGAGGCGAGCAGGCCTCCCCTGCCAGCGGAGGGGCTTGGGGCCGGCCCCAAGGTCCTCTTCTTCGACCTGGAGACCCAGAGGCTGGCAGAGGAGGTGGGGGGATGGGAAAACAGACACCTCATGCGGGTCTCGGTGGCCGTGGTCTATGACTCCGAGAGTGGAGACTACAGGTGTTTCCGGGAGGAGGAGGTAGGGGATCTGATCCGGCAGCTCAAAGCAGCGGACCTGGTGGTGGGGTACAACATCCGGAGGTTCGACTACCAGGTCCTCTCGGCCTACACGGGCGAGGACCTGCAGGGCATCCCCACCTTCGACATGCTCGAGGACATCAAGGGACGACTGGGGTTTCGCCTCAGCCTGGATCACCTGGCCGAGCATACCCTCGGGGAACGCAAGGTTGCCGACGGGCTCCAGGCAGTGGCCTGGTTCCGTGAGGGGAAGATGGAGGAGCTCATCGACTACTGCCGCAAGGACGTTGAGCTGACCAGGCGGATCTTCGAGTTCGGGTGCCGGAACTCCTTCGTCCTGTACGAGACCAAGGCCGGGCAAGAGGTGCGGCTCCCCGTGGACTGGGATCTGAATCGGATCCTCACGAGGGTCAAGGCGTAGGTGCCGAGCCAGCCTCTGCCACCACCCATGCGGGCAGTGGTGACCCGGAGACCTGGTTGATCTCGGTCCTGGGACTGAAGGGCAATGGGAGGAAGGGAGGCATGATGCAGCGTGTCGCGATAGTGTGGATCGCAGGGCTGTTGCTCTCGGTGTCGGCCTGCACAGGCCCAGAGCAGTACAGCCGCAAGGAGAAGGAGACCAGGACCTACGACAGCGCGTACGACCTGGTCTACGAAGCGGTCAAGGAGGTCCTGGCCAAGCGGGGATACGACATCGCCAAGGCAGACCCGGAGCTCGGGCTCGTGGAGACCGAGTGGCTAGCCGGCAAGTCGCTCCGCACCAAGGCCAGGGTGGAGGTCAAGCCTACGGGGAGGCACATGACCGAGGTGAGCGCGGCCATCAGGGTGGAGGAGGCGAAGGGCTCCCACTGGGCCCCCAAGGAGGTGAAGGTGTCCCTTTATCAGGACCTCTTCGACGACATAGACCTCCAGGTCTACAGGGAGCACTTCCGCAAGATCGAACGCCGCTCCAAGGAAGGGAAGTGAGCAAAGGCCCCTTTCCCTTCGCCTCTGCCTCGGCCTGCGCCTTGCTTACTGGATCACCACCTTCAACTGGTACTGCGTGGCCCCTTTCTTGGCCTTGATGGTGTAACGGCCCCGGCTGCGCATATCCAGGGTGCCCTTCTTGCCCTTCTTCTGCGGGTCTACGAGCTTGACCGAGGCATTGGCGGGCAGCCCCTGCACCCCGGACCAACTCAGGTTCATGGTGGCGGCCTTGGCCTTGTTGCCAGAGGACTGGGGCAGGTCTATGGTGATGAGGAACTCCAAGGGTCCTGTCCCCAGAGGCCTCACGTCCCTGGCGTAGGCACCAGGCCTGGGCCAATCGGGGTGGTTGACATAGATCCTCGGGTAAGTCATGAGGAACCGAGGAGGAGATGCCGCATCCATGGGGTCGAGCCCTGGGGACGCCCCTGGGTCGATCCCCAAGAACAGGGTCTTGTCGCTGTACCCCTTGTATTGCAGCTCGAAGGAGATGCCGGATGCAGGCCCGCTGCCGGATGAGCCAGCAGAACCCGATCTCCTCAAGCCCTTGGCCGCAAACAGCCCGTCACCACCTCCGCCAGCATTGAGGATCAGGTAGACCGGCTCGCTGCCCACGTTGTTCACCCAGTAACCGCTCCACGGGACGAGGCTCGAGGCCCCGAAGTACCCTTGGTCGAACCCCCAGGCCTGGTTTTCCACCCAGGCACCGGCAGCGCTTATGTCGAGCTCCTGCTGCGTGGATGGGACATAGACGCGCATGTACCCGTCCGCCCAAGGCACCGTGTCCACAGGATACGGCGGCCCTATCTGGTTCCATCCGGGCAGGAGCAGGATGTAGTAATCCATGTCGCTCGGGATCACGTTACCGTTCACCGTGAGGGTCCTGTCCGCCTGGGAGATGAGCCAGTAACCGACCCCCAGGTTCACAGGGGGAATGGCATTGCCCTCCAGGTAGTTCGCACCGGCAGGGTCCCACCTGAGCACCCTCATGGACGCTGGGTTGTAGCTCGTCCCCCATCCGAAGACAGAGGATGGGCTCGGGTCAGCAGGATCCACGGGCACCGAGACCATCCTGTAGTCGAGCTCCGTGGAACCGGCAGGGACCAAAAGCGACGGCTCCCCTGTCTGGACCTCCTTGAAGTAGGCCACGATGGTCTTCGTGGAGTTCATGGTCAGGCTGCACGTATCCCCGTTGCAGTCCCCCACCCAACGGTCGAAGACGTACCCCTCGTTGGGGGTGGGCACGGGGTTGACCACGGTCCCATTGTCGTAGATCCCCCGATCTGGGTCCACCGTGCCGGTCCCTTCAGGGGATACCAGGACCACCAGCTCGTACCGGGCCACGAAGTTCGCGGTCACTGTCTTGTTGGCAGTCATCGTTATGGTGTCCGGGTTGGTGGACCCAGTGTGATCGCCCGACCAACTCCCGAAGCGGTACCCAGGGTTGGCGTTGGCCGTGATCTGCACAGGGGTCCCGGCGTTGTAGACCCCGCCAGCAGGGTTGAGGACCACAGAGCCGGCCCCGGCCGGGTTCACGTTCGTGGTGAGGGTATACTGGGCCAGGGCGAAGTTGGCCGTCACGTTCATGTCGGAATTCAGGAGGATCGTTGCCGGATTGTCGGATCCCGTGTAGTCCCCGGACCAGTTCAGGAAGACGTAATCGGGAAGAGCCGTGGCCGAGATCTGCACCGGGCCTTGGTCGTACACGCCCGTTCCAGGGGAGACGCTCGCTCCACCCGCCCCGAGGTTCATGGTGAGGGTCCACTGTTTCATGAAGACCGCTGTGACGGCCTTGTCCGAATCCACTATGAATTGGCATGGCCCGGAGCCAGTGCAGGCGCCGAGCCACTCCTTGAAGCGGTACCCCGGGTTGGCCGCTGGGGTGAGGGTGACCAAGGTGTCCGCTGGATAGGAACCGCCCGTTGCAGGCGGTATCGAGATCCCCCCGGGATCCAGGGTGACGGTCCCTCCGCCTGCAGGGCTGATGGCAACACTCACCGTGTAAGGGGTCTCGTAGGCCCCCATGTCGAACCCAGGACCCATGGGCCTGGGATTGTCCTTGAGGTCCTTGGTCACAGGGTCGCCGGAGCTCAGGGGTATGGCGTTGATGCAAGGGGATCCCGCAAGGAGCTCATAATCGCCCGCTGCGGCGTCCTTGTACCGGGGGTCCTGGCCGAAGATGTTTCCCGTGCCGGGTGGAGGGCATCCCACATCGCAGTCGGTGGTGTTTCCCCAGAAGGCGTTGTAGAACGATGTGGGTTCGCCCGAGTTCAGGTATATCCCGTAATCGAAGTTGGATATTATGTTGTATCCGATCACGGGGTTGGCGTTGGTGATCCCGATTCCCACGCCATAGCCGACCATCCCGGTGTTATCCAGGGTATTGTGGTAGATCTCCGGTCTGGTGCTCGGACCCGAACCGGATATGGAGATGGCAGAATCCCACACCCCCGTGTTGGCGATGATGTTGTTCCTTATCACCGGGGAGGATGTGCCTTGGACGTGGATCCCGTGGTCGGTTGTGTCATGGATGTAGTTCTGCTCTATCACCGGGCTCGAATCGGAGACCCAGATCGCCCAGGTGCTCTGTGAAAACTCATTCCCAGCCACCGCATTTCCCGTGCCTTCCTCCAGCTCGATCCCCGTGTCGTTATCCTGGAAAAGGCAGTTTCTGACCAGGACGTTGTTGCCAAATACCCGTATCGCAGCCCTGGGATAGTCGTCGGCCCTGAACCCCTCGAAGGCCAGGTTCTCGATCTGGACGTTCTCGACCCCCTCCACCACCTCCATGCCCACTTTCCAGTAGTCCCACTCACCCACCAGGCGGGCCGTGGGGACAAAGGGCGGCGGGCCCACAGCCGGGCCTCGGATGATCACGTTGGACCGGTAGATATGTACGGGTTCCCAAGGCCAGGGATAATTTCCGTTTTCCTCGTGGCTGTAGTCGTACGACCCCTCTGCCACGTTAAGGATGTGGACCCCCCCGGGCGGCCACATGTAGTTTATCTGGTCCACGGCGTAGTGGATGGTCTTCCAGGCATCGGTCCCGGGGCCCCATCCGTGGCTAGGATCGTCCGTGCCCCAGTCGGCATCCACGTACCACTCCGTGGGGGGGATAAGGTTCATCCTCAGGTGGAGGCTCGTCTGGGACTGGGAGTTGCTGTTCAGGCCCCACGCGTTGGCCCAGGCCCCTGCGTTGAAGAAGAGCCCGATCCGATCCCCCACCCTGGCTGCGAACCCCCCTACCTCCTGTCGGCTGAGAGGCCCCCATTGGTGGTAACCGTAAGGGCCGCCCCACTGCCAAACGGCCTTGGCAGGGTCATAGCCTCCCTCTACCGGGAGATCATCGTTGAGGGTGATGGCTGGAGGCTGCCCCTGCTCCCTTCCCCCACCCAGGTGGTAACCCCCGGCCGCAAACCCCTCCCACGAGTTGTAGCGGATGTCTGTGGTGGCATCTACCGAGACGTCGAAGTTCACCCAGACGGGTCGTCCTGGGGTGTCCCCCCCGATCCCCACGAACAGGCCGTTGGTCCACCCCGGATCCTGGGTGGAAACGTTGCCGCTTGCCGAAGACCGAACAGCGTCACCGGTTGCATCGTTTGCGAAGGAATCAGAGAACAGATCCAGTCCCAGGGAATCGAGGTCGATGCTGAGACGCCCGGTGGAGCCACCGTAGCCTGAGGCGCTTGGGACCCAGGCGTAGGCCGATGTGTCCGCCCACCAGTAGTCCACCGACTCGGTCGGGCCCTCCTGCGCAAAGCGGGCGCTGTCCTCAGCATAGGCATCGGAGGTGGCATCCATGGCCCCTGTCCAGGTCTCGAAGAAGTAAGGGGTGTCGGCGGCTGGAGCGAACGCGCGACCCGGCAGGATGAGCAGACCCAACACAGGTATCGCCACAAAGGCCAAGAGTCTCCTGAACATGGCTTTCCTCCTCTCATTGCCCCTCCCGCGGGAAAGGCGCGTTGCCGGATCAAAGGGATTCATTCCCCGTACGCATCTTCAAAAGGGCCAGCGGGTGCCCCCATCGCCCCGGCTGACTCGCCCTGGGAAAAGGGGGTGCCTTCCTGGCGAGGGGGCTTGCCATGTCCCGCACCTACCTCGGGGGATCAGGGGGCGGGGGAAGCCACCCTGGAGGCAAAGGCGGCCCGGGGAGAATCCCCCCCCCGCCGGCCGGCCCAGCCCCCTCGGCCCCATAAAGCGGCTCGTCCCAGAACCTGGGCGACCATGGGGGCCCCTGGATGTTGGGGACATCCACCGCCGTGATCTCTATCCCGGGCAGAAGCCAAGTCTGACCGGGCGTCAGGGTCACAGTGGTCCCGCTCAGGGCGTTCTCTATATCCTGGGGCGTGGCCGGACGAGGATCGGACGGGGCCTCGCCCTCGGATATCTGGATCACCATCCCTGCGGAGACATCCTTGGTGACCCCGGCCCCTGTCACGCTTATCTCCCCGTCCAAGACCAACATGAAGGTCGTGGTCTTGCCCGTGGCGGGGTCTGTCTCGGTCCAGACGATCACCGAGGTCCCGCGCACCCCCATGACAGCGGTGGGCGTCTGGACCTGGTACCGGGACCTGTGGGCGACGAGCTTGCTCACCAAGAGACGTACCTTGCCAGTGATCAGGCTCAGGGTGGAGTTGCGAGTCTTTTGCCTGTCGTCCAGCCTGTACTCGCTGAGCCTCAGCTCCGTGGACTCCGCGATGGTGATGATGGAGTCGTCCACCATCAGGAGCTTGGCCCTGGAGTTCTTGGCGGCCCTGATGGTGTCGCCTTCGTAGAGCACCGTCCCAGCGGTGGCCTGGCGGGCCTGACCACCGCCCGAGGGCAGGATCATGACCTGTCCTTCGACCCCCACCACCTTCCCGATGGCCTCGGCGGCCCGGGCACCGACGGGCACCACACAGGCCAACAGGATCGCACCCAGCACGGCCAAGCAAATGGATCGGCGCATATCGGGCCCCCTAGTCCTCATATTGCCCTCTCCTGCCATCCTCCCCCGCTCTTGTCTATGAAATGCGTCACATGGCGGAGGTGAAAGATCTCACCTCTAGAATGCGGCCCTCACCTGGAACGCCACGATGTCCCTGTTGTACTCGTAGAAGCCTATGCTGGACTCGTTCCTGATCCTGGTGTATCCCAAGGCCAGGTCCAGAAAATCGGTGATTCGGCGGGAGATCTCCACGCTGAAGGTCCAGCGGTCATCGTCCCTGCGCTCCCCGAACACGGTGTGGCGGTTGTCGTAATCCCGCAGGTAATACTCCACCCCGGCCTGAGCCCTCATGTGCCAGGGGAGCCTCACTGCGCCGGTGAGCCCCAACTGGTGGCCTATGTAATCCCAGTCACCTCCGTTGGCGTGCTCCGCGTCCACGAAATAGGAGAACCTCAGGACCGCATCCTGCTTCCAATAGAGGTACTGGGCGAACCCCACCCGGTGATTGAAGCTGTCGCGGCCCGGCAGGTCGAAGTAGTCGTTCTTGGTGTAGAGATAGCCCACATTGAGCCTGGCCCAAGGGGCCTGGGTCCACCAAAGCTCGGGCCCAACACCGTGCTGGCGAAGATAACTGTCCGTGTCGAGCCAGTAATACGAATACTGGTATCTCACCCTGGCGTACAGGGGACCCCAGCGATACCCCCCATACACCATCCCCAGAGGGCCGTGGAGGTCGTACTGGCGCAGCTCGAAATGGCTGGAGGTGTAGAGGCCCAGGGTCGTGCCCAACTCCCGTGGACCCGACTGAATGACTTTGTAATCCCCGGAGCCTTGAAACACGAAGCGGACATCTTCCTTGTCCTTCTTTATGGGCAGGAGGAGGTCGTCGGGCTGGATCCTGACGTTGCTGTCGTACTCGAAGCCGGCCCAAAGGGACGCGCTGTACTTGGCGGTCCCCTCCTCCTTGTCCATGCGGGCCAGCAGTTGCCTGGAGGTGGCCACGGCCTGCTCCTCCTTTCCCTCCTTGACCACCACCCGCAGATACCCCCTGGCTGAGGGATAGTCCCTGAGGTTGTAAGAAATGGCCCCGGCGCGGTAGAGACACACAGCGCGAAGCTCAGGGGCGAGCCTGGCCGCCTCTTCAAAGGACTGCCTGGCCTCCTTCCACCTCTCGAGACGCAACAGCACGGTGCCTCTGAGGAGGTGGAGGCGACCTGTGGGGGGGCCCTCCCTCAAGGCCTGGTCCAGGGCTGCCAGGGCCTCCTGCTGCCTTCCCAGGTTGTGCAACGCCACTGCCAGTTCCTCCTGAAGGCTTGGGAAGCGAGGTTCCTTGCCCTGAACGAACTGGAGGTGACCCAGGGCCTCAGGATAGCGTTGAAGCCGGTTCAAGGCAGCGCCCATCAGGAATCGGCCCTGGATGTAGCCCGGGGTCCCCTCGACCACCGGTTGCAACAGGGAGAAGGCCTCTTGGGCACGGCCCTCCTGGAGGGCCAAAGCGGCCTTGGTTGCAGCGGTCTCGACAGGCTGGGGGACCTCCTGCGGATGACACGGCAGGGCCCAAAGCGCCCAGATCAAGACCACCCACCATCCCCTTACCGTCTTGCTGATCATCGGCACAGCTCCGTCCCCCGTCCCCGGGGAAATGGTTTGGGTGATGCTGGAAAAACGCGACTGCCCGTCCCTTTCTGGGCACCTTGGTCTTTTGACCTTTACTATATGAAAGGTAGGACCTTGTCAATGAATTTCTCTTGTGACCACTAAGGAGTCGAAGGCATGCATTGCCGCCGCGAGTGTAGTAAGGTGTTGCGGCTGGGGGCCTTCGGGTGCAGGCAGAGGGGGTCTTGGCCGTGGGACTCAGGAGGAAGCTCTTTTTCATCTCCGTCCTCTATTTCGCCGAGGGGTTTCCCTTTGGCTTCATCTGGGATGCCCTGCCTGTGTACTTCCGACTCCGAGGGCTCTCCTTGCAGGAGATAGGTCTTATGACCTTGGTGAGCCTCCCATGGTCCATCAAGTTCCTCTGGGCGCCCGCTGTGGACCGCTGGGGCCGTCTCGTGCACTGGATCGTGGCCGCCCAGTTCCTCATGGGGGCGCTCCTGGTGACTGCCTCGGTCGGGGGCCTAGCCACGGGCGGGGCCTGGCCCTGGGCCTGGCTCCTCTTGATGGCGATCCTCTCCGCCACCCAGGACATAGCCATAGACGCATACGGCATCCGGTTGCTGGAGCCTCAGGAGATGGGCTTTGCCAACGGGGTCAGGGTCTCGGCCTATCGGGTGGCCCTCATAGCGGCCGGGGGCCTCCTCATCGCGTTGGCGGGAGAGATCGGCTGGAAGGGGGCATTCTTGATCTCGGGTGTCCTGCTCGTTTCATTGGGGCTCTTTTCCGCCTTCCTGCCCCATCAGGCCCGGGCGTTAGGGGAGGAGGCCGGCATCCTCGAGCCCTTGCGGGATCTTGCATCACGACCCGGGGCATGGAAGGTGATCCTCTTCGTCCTCCTCTACAAGCTCGGGGATATGGCCATGGGCCCCATGGTCCGGCCATTCTGGGTGGACAGGGGACTCGCCCCCTCGGAGATCGGGTTCATCACCGGGACCGGCGGTATCTTGGCCGGGATAACCGGGGCCCTCGTGGGGGGGGCCTTCACGAGCCGCTTCGGGATCTTCCGCGGCCTTTGGTTCATGGGGATCTGGCAGGCCATGAGCAACCTGGGCTACGCCTTGGCCGCCATGTTGCCGCAGACCGGGCACCCAGGGGTCTACGCTGCCTCCATGATCGAGTCCTTCTGTGGAGGCCTCGGGACAGCGGCCTTTCTGGCCTTCCTCATGAGCATCTGCAACAAGGACTGGGCCGCCACCCAGTATGCCCTGCTGTCTGCCCTCTTCGGTCTGGCCAGGTCCATGTCCGGGGCCATGAGCGGCTGGGCCGCGGCGAGCATGGGATACTCATCCTACTTCGCCCTCACCTTCCTCCTGGCCCTGCCTGCGTTCCTCTTTCTGCAGGGGGCGAGGAAATGGATACCCGAGCCCGCCTCAGGGGTATTGGATGCGCCCAAGCCGTGTTGATCCAGGGAGATCTTCAGGCAAGATCCCTCTGCTCATGGATCCGCGGTCGTGGTGAGCCCGATAGGTTGGGCATTTCCATGCCGTACCTCCCATGGAATTGGCTCGCCTTCGGGCCTTTTCCATTGTGCGGCCTGTTGAGGTAGAATATCCGAAGCGAGAAAGACATCGTTCGCTGATCGTCTCGATCCTTGGAGCCGGATCCATGAGAGGATATGGGTCGGATGGCGGCCCTTCGAGGCCCAGTGATCGGCCTTCCCGCCGGGGTCCGGGCCTAAGGGGGGGATGGCCCGCATTACTGGCCCTCTCAGGCCTCCTTGGCCTTTGGGGTTGCCCTGAGGGCAAGAGCGAGGCGCCCAGGACCCAACCCCCTGTGCCGGTTTCCGTGGCCAGGGTGACCCAGAAGACCGTACCGGTTCAGCTCTCTACCATAGGCAACGTGGAGGCGTATTCCACCGTGTCCATAAAGGCGAGGGTGGGGGGGGAGCTGGTCCAGGTGGCCTTCAAGGAGGGACAGGACGTCAACAAGGGTGACCTCCTCTTCAGGATAGACCCCAGGCCTTACGAGGCGGCCCTGGCCGAGGCCAGGGCGAGATTGGCCAAGGACCTAGCCCTCGCCAAGAAGGCCGAGGAGGATGCCCGCAGGTACTCCTCCCTCATTCAGAAACAGGTGGTGAGCCAGGAGCAGTATGATCAGGTACGCGCCAACCTCGCCTCCTTGGAGGCCGCGGTGAAGGCGGATGAAGCGGCGGTGGAGAGTGCCAGGCTACAGCTCAGCTATTGTTCCATCTATGCCCCGATCTCTGGCCGCACCGGTTCCCTCCTGGTGCATCCGGGCAACCTCATCAAGGCCAACGACGACAACAAGTCCATGGTGGTGATCAGGCAGATCCAGCCCATATACGTGACCTTCTCGGTCCCGGAGCATCACTTGGGGGAGATAAGACGGCATTGGGCCGTGGGTCCTTTGAAGGTGGTGGCATCCCCCAAGGACGGAAACGCACCCCCCGTGGAGGGCGAGTTGACCTTCATGGACAATTCCGTGGACGTGGCCACCGGGACCATCCTCCTGAAGGCCACCTTTTCCAACCAGGACAAGTCACTGTGGCCCGGCCAATTCGTGGATGTGGCCTTGCTGCTGACCTTCGAGAGGGACACCTCGGTCGTCCCGTCCCAGGCCGTGCAGACAGGCCAGCAGGGCCCGTATGTCTTCCTGGTCAAAGGTGACCTCACAGTGGAGCAGCGCAGCGTGGAGGTCGGCCGGACGGTGGACGGTGATACGGTGATACGGAAGGGTGTTGAGCCCGGGGACCTGGTGGTGACCGATGGGCAACTGAGGCTCTTCACCGGCGCCCGTGTGGAGATCAAGGGGGGCGATAAGGCCCAGGGGCCGGCCTCATGAACATCTGTGATCCCTTCATCCGCAGGCCCGTCATGACCACCCTGGTCATGGCCGGGATCCTCGTCTTCGGCATCATGTCCTACCGGCTCCTGCCCGTGAGCGACCTTCCCAACGTCGACTTCCCCACCTTGCAGGTCAACGCCAGCCTCCCAGGGGCGAGTCCCGAGACCATGGCCTCCTCGGTGGCGACGCCTCTCGAACGCCAGTTCTCGACCATCGCCGGACTGGACTCCATGACCTCCAGTAGCGTTCAGGGTGGGACCGTCATCACCCTCCAATTCGCCCTCAACAGGGACATAGACGCGGCCGCCCAGGACGTGCAGGCCGCCATAGCCGCGGCCTCCCGTCAGCTCCCGCCCGAGATGCCCACCCCGCCGTTTTATCGCAAGGTGAACCCCGCCGACCAACCCATCCTGTTCTTCGCCCTGACCTCTCCCACACTGCCCCTTTACGCCCTGGACGAGTATGGCGAGACCATCATCGCCCAGCGGATCTCCACGGTGAGCGGGGTGGCCCAGGTCCTGGTCTACGGGTCGCAGAAATACGCGGTGCGAATCCAGCTCGACCCCGATGCCTTGGCGGCCAGGGGGATAGGGATAGACGAGGTCTCCAGGGCGGTGAGCCGGGCCAACGTCAACCTCCCCACGGGCACCCTTTATGGCCATCACAAGGCCTTCACCGTGCAGGCCTCGGGACAGCTCAACGAGGCAGCCGAGTATCGCCCGATCATCGTGGCCTACAGGGGGGGGAAGCCCGTGCGGCTGGAGGAGCTGGGCAGGGTCGTTGACAGCGTGGAGAACGACAAGACGGCCGCCTGGTTCGTCGACGAGCGGGCGATAATCCTGGCGGTGCAGAGGCAACCTGGGACGAACACCGTGGAGGTGGCCAGGGCAGTGCGGGAGCTCATACCCACCTTCCGGGCGCAACTACCAGCCTCGGTCTCCATGCAGCTCATGTACGACCGGTCAGAGTCCATCCGGGAGTCGGTCAATGACGTGAAACTGACCCTGGTGATCGCCCTTTGCATGGTCGTCCTGGTGATCTTCCTCTTCCTACGCAATCTGTCGGCCACGATCATACCCAGCCTGGCCATGCCCATGTCCATCGTGGGGACCTTCACGGTCATGTATCTCCTCGGGTTCAGCCTGGACAACCTCTCCCTCATGGCCCTGACCCTCTCCTTGGGTTTTGTGGTGGACGATGCCATCGTCATGCTGGAGAACATCGTGCGGCACATGGAGATGGGGGAGAGTCCCATGGAGGCGTCCTTCAAGGGGGCCAAGGAGATAGGGTTCACCATAGTCTCCATGACGCTCTCCCTGGCAGCGGTCTTCATCCCGGTGTTGTTCATGGGCGGGATCGTGGGACGGCTCTTCCACGAGTTCGCGGTGGTCATAGGGGTGGCTGTGCTCATATCCGGTTTCATCTCCCTTTCCCTGTCACCCATGCTGTGTAGCCGCTTCTTGAGACCATCGGCGGCGTCCAGCCACGGCCATCTCTACAGATCCTTTGAGCGCGGCTTCCAGGGGATGCTAGGGGGATACGGTCGCGCCCTGAGATGGTTCTTGGCTCACCGCGGGGGGACCATGATCTTCACCGCGCTGGTTCTCGTTGCAACGGTCTATCTCTTCGCCAGGATACCCAAGGGGTTCATACCCAACGAGGACACCGGGCAGTTCGTGGGGACCACCGAGGCCATAGAGGGGATCTCCTTCGATTCCTTGGTGCAGCACCAAAAGGCCGTGGCCGCGATGGTGAGGCAGGACCCAAACGTGGATGTCTTCATGTCCAGCGCAGGGGCCAGGGGGGGGTTCATAGGGAGCAATCAGGGGACCATCTTCGGACGACTGAAACCGAGGTCGGAGCGGAAGCTCTCGGCCGACGAGGTGATCCAGGGTCTCAGGAGGAGGCTGGCATCGGTGACGGGGATGAGGGTCTTCCTTCAGAACCCACCCATGATCCGTATCGGCGGCCGGTTCACAAAGGCCCAGTATCAGTACACCCTCCAAGGCCCAGACACAGAGGAGCTTTACCGTTACGCCCCGATGATGGAAGAGAGGATGCGGGCCCTCCCTGGCCTCCAGGACGTGTCCACGGATCTCCTCCTCAAGAACCCGCAAGTCAGGGTGGTCCTGGACCGGGACAGGGCCTCGGCCCTGGGCGTCAGTGCCGAGCAGATAGAGGACGCCCTGTACAGCGCCTACGGCTCCAGGCAGGTCTCGACGATTTACGCCCCCAACAACGATTACAAGGTCATAATGGAGCTCCTGCCGGAGTACCAAAGGGACCCCGCGGCCCTCTCCAGGCTCTACATACGCTCCTCGAGCGGGCAGCTCGTCCCTCTGGGCGCACTGGCCAGGTTCACCGAGGCAGTTGGGCCCATGAGCGTCAATCACTCGGGCCAGCTCCCGTCTGTGACCATCTCCTTCGACCTGAGGCCGGGTGTTGCCCTGGGAGAAGCGGTTGGCGAGATCGAGAAGTTGGCGCGCACGATCCTTCCCCCCACCATCACCGGGAGCTTTCAGGGGGCTGCTCAGGCCTTCCAGGCCTCCATGCAGGGACTCGGACTCCTGCTGATCATGGCCATATTGGTGATCTACCTTGTGCTCGGGATCCTGTACGAGAGCTTCATCCATCCCATAACCATACTGTCGGCCTTGCCCTTCGCCGGCTTCGGGGCACTGGTCACCCTTTTGCTATTCAAGGCGGAGCTGAACATATACTCCTTTGTGGGGGTGATCATGCTCGTTGGCCTTGTGAAGAAGAACGGCATCATAATGATAGACTTCGCCATCGAGGCGCAGAGGACAGGGGGCAAGGGGCCGGCAGAGGCCATCTACGAGGCGTGCATCATCAGGTTCCGCCCCATCATGATGACGACCATGGCCGCCCTGGTGGGGACCCTGCCCATCGCCGTGGGCCTGGGGGCAGGGGCAGGGGCGCGCCGCCCCCTGGGCCTGGCGGTGGTGGGCGGTCTGCTCTTCTCCCAGTTCCTGACGTTGTTTGTGACCCCGGTCTTCTATACCTACATGGATTCATTGCAGGCCTGGCTGAGCAGGCTCTTCGGCGTGGGGCGCGAGTCGATGGGGCTAGATGCGACCCCGTCGGCCGAGTGAGGGGCGATGGAAGGGGATCCGTGGGACTCGTCAGTTGAAGGTCGTTGGCGGCTCCTCGCCACAGGAAAGAAAGGTGTGGCTGCCGGGAGGAGGGCATCCGGCGAATCCTAGGATCCGACCGAGGGGTTTCCCCCCACCAACAGTGGCAACGGAGCACCTCCATGGCCACGGGCGAGTCCTTGGAGTGTTGAACCCTTGAAGAAGTACAAGGCCGTCATCTTCGACCTGGATGGTACCCTCTTGGACACCCTGGAGGACCTGGCGGACTCCATGAACAACGTCCTGGCCCAGATGGGACTCCCAGGCCAGGACCTTGAGGCCTACAAGTTCTTCGTGGGCGACGGGGTGGAGATGCTGGTCAGGAGGGCACTGCCCATCACCCACCGGGACGATGCCACGGTGGCCCGGTCGGTGGATGCCATGCGAAGGGAATATGGGAGGCGCTGGGCGCTCAAGACCAGGCCGTACGAAGGGGTCCCGGAGCTCCTCGACGGACTGAAAGGCCGTGGGGTTCGGATGGCGATCCTGTCCAACAAGCCGGACGACTTCGCCAAGATGACCGTGCAGAGGCTCTTGCCCCATGGGAGATTCGATCTGGTCCTGGGGGAGCGTCCAGGGGTAGCTAGGAAGCCCGATCCGGCAGGGGCCCTTGAGGTGGCCGAGCGCCTCGGCCTCCCTCCCGAGTCCTTCATCTACCTGGGGGACACCGGCACCGATATGCAGACCGCAGTGGCCGCGGCCATGTTCCCGGTGGGGGCCCTTTGGGGGTTCAGGCCTGCGGGGGAACTGATGGCCAACGGGGCCAAGGCCCTGATCAGAAGACCCCTGGAACTGCTGGATCTCATCTGACGACACGGCTCGACCGCCCTAGGGCATCCATGAGGTAAAGGGCGTTGACCGTGGCCGCACCTTGGGCCGTGTTGTCGAATATGCACCAGATCTCTCGGGTGCTCGAGGCAGATCGCAGGAGCCTGGCCGCCAAGCGGTCCAGGTAGTGCTCGCTGTAAGGGGAGCGGTAGACCCGGGGGGAGCCGTGAAGACGGTAGTAGTGCAGGCCGTCCCATGCCCCAGGGTCGGCCGCCGTTGGATCCAGCGGGGGGTCTGCTGCCACACGCGCCACCTGGAAGTCCCACATGAGCCCCTCCGCACTGGGGGTGAACCAGCTGGGGTGCCTGGGCTCCATCGCCACCGGTCCCTGGAAGGCCTCCCTCAGGGTCGCGAGGAAACGCCCAGCGGTCGCGGCCTCGAATCCGAGGCTAGGGGGGAGCTGGACCAACAGGGTACCCAGCCTCTCCCCCAGGCCTCCAACCTGGTGGAGAAAGGGTCCTATCTTCCCGAGGTCCTGGAGCCTCCCCAAGTGGGTGATCTGCCTGGGGAGCTTCACGGAAAAGAGAAATCCCGACGGGACAGAGGAGGCCCACCTCTGGTAGGTGTCCCTCCGGTGGGCACGGTAGAAAGAGGAATTGACCTCAACCGCACCGAATACCCTGGAGTATCGCTCCAGGTGGCTTCCCTCGGACGGAAACCGATGGGCGTGCCCCCCCGGTATGGACCAGCCCGCGCAGCCGACACGGATCCCCATGACGCTATTGCCGGCGCCACCGACCCGGCCTCTGGCCTCAGGGCAGATGGTCCGTCGGTGGCGGTCGATTTTCATGGATCAGTTGCCCGCGGAAAAGGGGCTCAATGGTCTGCCCGGATTCGTGGGCGAAGACCTCATGGGGCACGCACCCCTGCCGCCTCCTGGATGATCCCCTTGATGTACCGTACCACCTGCTCGGCAGCACAAGGGGAGTCCAAGAGGACCGAGAGTTCATGATTGTGACGCAGGGCGCTGCTCGTGAGGTTGTGGCTCCCCAGGATCACATGCCTTCGGTCCACTACCACGACCTTCATGTGGGATCTTCGGTCCTCCCTGTCGAGGAAGACCTCGATTCGTTCCTTCCTGAGGAGCCTCGCGGTCCTCTGGTTCTCGCGTGCCAGCTCTGAGCTCGCGGTCTCGGGCTGCTCGAGCAGGACAGTGACCTTCACCCCCCGTTTGCGCGCCAGGCCGAGCTCCCTGAGCAGCTTGTCCGGGGGCGCCTGAGGGTGCTCCCCTGCCTTGAAGGAGAAGGTAGCGATCCAGATCTCCTGAGAGGCCTTTCTCACCAACGAGATGAGCCTCTCCGCTAGGCGGTCGTCCTCCAGGAGTTCCACATCGACGCTCGGGCACGGAGGGAGGGCTTGACCAGGAACTGGGGCCAGGCCGAGCGATATGCAGATCGCTACGGACAGAAGGACTCGCCACATGGGACACAAGCCTCAGTGTAAGTGAAGGCCTTTCTTTTCCTGGGATCGAGCAAAGCGGGCTAGGTCCGGCCTCGAATGCAAGAAGGGGGCCCCCCGGGCCCCCTCTGGCCCAGACCCTATGGTGATCCTCACTTTACCTCTTCGAAGTCAGCGTCCACCACGTCCTCTCTCTCCGACCTCCTGGAGGAGCCCGAAGGGCCTGCCCCTGCGTGTCCCCCACCAGCCTGGGCCTGCTGCTGGGAGACCTTGGCGTACATGGCCTCTGCCAACCTGTGGGAGGCGCTCTGCAACTCGTCGATCCCGCGCCTCATGGCGTCCAGATCCGTCCCCTCCATGGCCTGGCGGAGCCTCTGGATGGCGGATTCGATCTGCTGGCGCTCCGAAGGGTCGATCTTGTCGCTGTACTCCTTGAGGTTCTTCTCCGTCTGGTAGATGAGGTTGTCCGCATTGTTCCTCGTCTCGGCGATCTCGCGCTTGCGCCTGTCGTCTTCGGCGTGAGACTTGGCCTCGTTGATCATGCGCTGGATCTCGGCCTCGGACAGACCGGAGGAGGCCGTGATCTTTATTGACTGCTCCTTGCCGGTGGCCAAGTCCTTGGCTGAGACGTGCACGATGCCGTTGGCATCTATGTCGAAGGTCACCTCGATCTGAGGGATACCGCGAGGCGCAGGCGGGATCCCCGTGAGGTTGAACCGGCCGAGGGTCCGGTTGTCCGCGGCCATCTCCCTCTCACCCTGAAGGACGTGGATGGTGACCTCGGTCTGGTTGTCCGCGGCCGTCGAGAAGATCTGGCTCTTGCGGGTGGGTATGGTGGTGTTGCGCTCGATGAGACGGGTACACACCCCACCCAGGGTCTCGATCCCCAGTGAGAGGGGGGTGACGTCCAAGAGGAGCACGTCCTTGACCTCGCCCTTTAGCACCGCTGCCTGGATGGCGGCCCCCACGGCCACGACCTCATCCGGGTTCACCCCCTTGCTCGGCTCCTTCCCGAAGATCTCCTTGACCTTTTGCTGTACCCTTGGCATCCTGGTCATTCCGCCCACCAGGATGACCTCGTCGATATCCGACGGACGAAGCCCCGCGTCCTTCAAGGCCTGTCGGCACGGCCCCTCCACACGCGCGATAAGGTCCTCCACCAGCGACTCCACCTTGGCCCTGGTGAGCTTCATGTTGAGGTGCTTGGGTCCGCTGGCATCCGCTGTGATGAAAGGGAGATTGACCTCCGTCTCCATGGAAGAGGACAGCTCCATCTTGGCCTTCTCAGCCGCCTCTTTCAATCGCTGCAATGCCATACGGTCCTTGCGCAGGTCTATGCCCTGGTCCTTTCGGAACTCGTCGGCAAGGTAGTCGATGATGCGTTGGTCGAAGTCCTCGCCCCCCAGGTGCGTGTCACCGTTGGTGGCCTTGACCTCGATGGACTTCTCCCCGTCCACATCCATGATATCCAGGATGGAGATGTCGAAAGTCCCTCCACCCAAATCGAAGACAGCGATCTTGGCGTCCTTCTTCTTGTCCATGCCGTATGCCAAGGAGGCAGCCGTGGGCTCGTTGATTATCCTGAGCACATTGAGCCCTGCTATGCGGCCAGCGTCCTTGGTGGCCTGACGCTGACTGTCGTTGAAATACGCAGGTACAGTCACCACCGCGTCCGTCACGGGCTCCCCCAGATAGTCCTCCGCCGTTTGTTTCATCTTCTGCAGGACCATCGCGGAGATCTCAGGGGGGGCATAAGTCTTGCCCCTCACCTGCAGATGGGCATCCCCGTTGGGGGCCCTGACTATCTTGTAGGGCAGGATCTTGATGTCCTTCTGGACCTCGGGATCGTCGTACTTTCGTCCGATGAGTCGCTTGACAGCGTAGAGCGTGTTCTCCGGATTGGTGATGGCCTGGCGCCTGGCGATCTGTCCGACCAGCCGCTCTCCACTGTCCGTGAAGGCCACCACCGAAGGGGTGGTCCTCCCACCTTCTGAATTGGCGATGACTTTCGGTTCACCACCCTCCATGATCGCCACGCAGGAATTGGTGGTGCCGAGATCGATTCCAATGGCCTTTTTCATCCTCTCCTCCTTGATGCCTCCCGAGTTTCCCGCACGGGGGCATGATCACGTCTGAGTCCTCTTAGATACCGCCACCTTGGCCGGGCGAAGCAGGCGGTCATGTAGGAGATATCCCCTCTCCAGCTCCTGGACCACCGTGTTCGGCTGGTGATCCGGGGATTCCACCTGCATCACGGCCTCGTGTCGCGAAGGGTCAAAAGGCTCGTGCAATGCCTGGATCTGGGCGACCCCGAATCGTTCCATGACCGAGTGGAACTGTCTGAGGGTCATCTGGATTCCCTCTCTCAGGGCCCCCTCCTTCTCATGGTCTCCGGCATGGTTGAGGGCTCGTTGAAGGTTGTCCACCACCGGGAGCATCTCCCTCAGGAGCTCCTCGCTGGCGTACTTGCAATAGTCCTCCCGCTCCCTGGCGGAGCGCTTCTTGAAGTTCTCAAGCTCGGCCACCGCCCTCATCCACTTGTCGCGAAGCTGCTCCACCTCCTCCTTGAGCTGGGTTACCTGTTGCTTGAGGGCCTCGTTCTCCTCCCTTAACTTGCTCGTCCCCCTCTTGGACCTCTTCGCCTCTGCCGCTTCGGCCTCGTCATGACCGCTGCCGGCCTCTCCTTGTTCCGTCATGGAAGATCTCCCCTTCACAGCACCCGGGTCCGGAACCAACCGTCCCGGGGCCTATCTGATCAGGCCGTCTCCAACGCCTTGGTGACCATCTGGGCCGTGTACTCCACGATGGGGACGACCTTGGAATAGTTCATGCGCTTGGGCCCTATGACCCCCAGGGTCCCCATGAGGCGGCCTGAGTGTCCGAACCGGGATGTTATGACCGAGCAGTCTTGCATCTCGGCGAACTCGTTCTCCGCCCCGATGAAGATCTGAATCCCAGGGGCCGAGGCGCTCTTCTCGAGGATCCTGATGAGGACGCGTTTGTCCTCAAAGGCCTTGAGGAGCCTGCGCATCTGCTCGATGTCCTCGAATTCCCTCTGCTGGAAGATGTTGACCCTGCCCCCGATATAGAGGCCTTCATCCGGGTCCGAAGTGAGTGCACGGCGACTCAACTCCAGGGCCCTCAAGAAGAGCTCATCGAAGGCCTCTTTCTCGCGCTCCATCTCTTGCACGATTCGCTCCTTGAGCTCGGCCAGGGTGAGCTGCCCCAGGAGGCTGTTCACATACTTGGTGTACTTGTCCAGCTCCTTCTGTCCCAGACGGCGGTCCACCTGGATGATGCTGTTGTGAACCATCCCGGACCTGGACACCAGGATCACGAGGATCCTGTTGTCTCCCAACTGGATGAATTCCATATGTTTGACAACCGTGTCCGAGAATCGGGGGGCGCGCACCAGCCCAGTGTACTGGGTGATCTGCGACAGGATCTGCGATGTCCTCCTCATGAGGTCCGAGGGTTCGGGACTCGAGAGCTGACAGCTGGCCTCGATGGCCCCTCGCTCCTCCGGGGTCAGTTCCTGTAGCTGCATGATGGTGTCCACGTAAAAACGGAAGCCCAGGTCCGTGGGCACCCTTCCAGCCGACGCATGCGGTTGGGCCAAAAGCCCTATGTCCTCCAGGTCTCCCATCACGTTGCGCACGGTGGCGGGGCTGAGGTCAAGCTTGTACTTCTTGCACAGGGCCCTGGAGCCTACGGGATTGCCCGTCTCCATGTAGGACGCTATCACCGCTTGCAGGATCTCCCGGTCGCGTTCCTTGAGCCCTAGCTCCATCCTACCACCCTTCCCTGTCGCCCCTCGAATCCAGCCGTGAAATCAAACAGTTGGTGACATGTTCTGGCCGTGAGGTCTACTGTAACATAAGCACCAGTCCGGGGATTGTCAAGGGAACCGAGCTTGGCTAGTTCCTTGACATCATGAAGGGTCCTCTCTATATTGAAATTAGGACCTGCATGGCCCTTCGCGACGAGGACGTGGCCACCCGCAGTGGTGAGGGTGGTCGGTTCGTGAGGACACATGGTCGGATGGCAATGACCGAATCTGCATACCGATGGCGCGGGTCTCGGAGGCCTGAGTAATGCAAGAAGGGCTTCAGAAGGATCAGATCGCCATACCGGACGTCCTTCCGCTCCTCCCGGTCAGGGACATCGTCGTCTTCTCCTACATGATCCTCCCCCTTTTCGTTGGGCGACAGGGTTCCATTCGGGCGGTCAACGATGCCGTGAACAGCCACAAGATGATCTTCCTGGCCACCCAGATGAGGGCCGGGGACGAGGATCCGAGTCCCGAGGACATCTTCAGGGTCGGGACAGTGGCGATGGTCATGCGGACCCTCAAGCTCCCTGACGGCAGGGTGAAGATCCTGGTCCAAGGGGTGGCGAGGGGGATAATCACCGAGTTCATAAGGGTCGGTGCAGGGTTCAATGTCCGGGTGGAGAGGGTCCAGGAGCTGGAGCCGGCGGAGATCTCCGTGGAGATCGAGGCACTGATGCGCAGCGTCAAGGAGAGCAGCGAGAAGATCCTGACCCTCAAGGGCATGGCCTCACCCGATGTCCTGGCGATACTGGAGGCCATCGACGAGCCCGGGAGGCTTGCGGATCTGGTGGCCTCCAACCTCAAACTCAAGATCGAGGAGGCCCAGAAGATCCTGGAGACCTTCGACCCGGTGGAGCGCCTCAGGAAGGTCAACGAGCTCCTCAACAAGGAGCTGGAGGTCTCCACCATGCAGGCCAAGATCCAGTCCCAGGCCAAGGAGGAGATGTCCAAGACACAAAGGGAATATTTCCTCCGGGAGCAGTTGAGGGCCATCAAGAGCGAACTCGGGGAGGTGGATGAACGGGCGGAGGAGATCAACGAGTTCAAGGAGAAGATAGCCAAGGCGAAGATGCCCCCAGAGGTGGAGAAGGAGGCCCTCAAGCAGCTCAACCGGCTGGAGATGATGCATCCTGACGCGGCCGAGGCCTCCATCGTTCGGACCTACCTCGACTGGATGGTGGAGCTGCCGTGGAGCATCAGCACTCGGGACCGTCTCAACATCCCCAAGGTCAAGAAGGTATTGGATGCCGATCACTACGACCTGGAAAAGGTCAAGGAGCGGATCCTGGAGTACATGGGGGTGAGGAAGATCAAGCGGGAGATGAAGGGCCCGATCCTGTGCTTCGTGGGGCCGCCCGGTGTGGGCAAGACCTCCCTGGGGAAGTCCATCGCCAGGGCCCTGGGCAGGAAGTTCACTCGCATCTCCCTGGGAGGTATCCGCGATGAGGCGGAGATAAGGGGGCATCGCAGGACCTACATCGGGGCCCTGCCAGGGCGCATCATCCAGGGGATCAAACAGGCAGGGTCCAACAACCCTGTATTCATGTTGGACGAGATCGACAAGGTTGGCGCGGATTTCAGGGGCGACCCCTCCGCGGCGCTGCTGGAGGTGCTGGACCCAGAGCAGAACTCGGCCTTCAGCGACCACTACCTCAATGTCCCCTTCGACCTCTCTAAGGTCATGTTCATCACCACGGCCAACCTCACGGATCCCATACTTCCGGCCCTGAAGGACCGGATGGAGATCATAGAGATCCCTGGTTATACCAACGAGGAGAAGCTGCGGATTGCCCAGCAGTTCCTCATACCGAGGCAGCTCAAGGAAAACGGCATCAGCTCGAGGGACCTGGTGATCTCGGAGGAGGGGATCCTGCACATAGTCTCTCACTACACGAGGGAGTCGGGGGTCCGCAACCTGGAGAGGGAGATAGCGGCGATCTGCCGAAAGGTGGCCAGGAAAAAGGCAGAAGGCCAAAAGGGTATGACTCATGTGACAAAGGGCAACGTGCACAAGTTCCTCGGGGTCCCCAAGTTCCTACCAGAGGACGAACAGCAGGAGAACGAGGTGGGTGTGGCCACTGGTTTGGCTTGGACACCTCATGGGGGCGAGATCCTCTACGTGGAAGCGAGCACGATGAAAGGGAAGGGGAACCTCACACTCACAGGCCACCTGGGGGACGTCATGAAGGAGTCGGCCCACGCCGCCTTGAGTTATGCCCGGGCGAGGGCAAACAAATGGGGGATCGATGAGAACTTCTATGCAGAGAAGGACGTGCACATCCACGTCCCTGCCGGGGCCATACCCAAGGACGGGCCCTCAGCTGGCGTCACCATGACGACGGCCCTGGTCTCTGTGCTGACCGGTCGCGCGGTTCGAAAGGACATCGCCATGACCGGCGAGATCACACTTCGAGGGCGCATCCTGCCCATTGGGGGGCTCAAAGAGAAGGTCCTAGCGGCCATGAGGGCCAAGATACACACGGTAGTCATACCGGAGAGGAACAAGAAGGACCTGGAGGAGATCCCCCGTCACATCAGAAAGAAGCTGCGATTCGTATTCGCCAGGGACATGGACCAGGTACTGGAAGTGGCCCTCGTGGACGGACAAAGAACAGAGAAGTCCACCACAATGCCTTCGTTGCCCGAAGTGAGACAGACCCAGCCACCCGCTGCACAGGCATGAGGTCTACCAAGGGGGGGGCTTGGACCAAGAGCAGCTCTGTTCGCTGCTGTCTTTCACTTTCTTCCTCCTCGTCCACGGGCTCCTGTGGGACGCCCACGGGGCGCTTTTCTCTATAAAGGAAGAGGACTTGAAAAGGATCGGCGATGCGCGGGGCCAGAAGGCCGGTCGCCTTCGGTCGCTCCTCCTGTCGCCGCGCGAGACATCCCTGTCGCTCCTCCTCGCCCAGCGCATAGCGCTGGTCGGATGTGTGGCATCAGGCTGGTGGGCCTGGATGGCCTTGGCTGGGGGACGGAGTCCCCTGGCTGCTATGGCCGGGCTCTCCTTGTTGATGGTCCTTACCGGTTCATTCATCTCCATGAAGACCCTGCGTGGGGCCCCACTGTTCTATGCCTACCGGTTCTCCACTGCCCTGTGGGCCCTGCAGGGGGCCCTCGCCCCCTTGAGGAAGGCGTTGCAGAGGTGCACGGAGGCGCTCGTGTCCCTCCTGACGATGCGCCCCAGGGGGCTCGAGGAGGAGGTCCTCGAGAGGGAGTATCTGGGCCTGGTGGAGTTGGGCCGAAGGGAGGGGGTGCTGGAGAGCGAGGAGCACCGGCTAATACATCGTGTCTTTGACTTCGGCGATCGGCCCGTGGCCAGGGTCATGACCCCGAGGGTGGACATGTTCTGCTTGCCCCTGGGGACCGATCTGGAAGAGGCGGTTCATCGGGTCAGGAGTTCCGGTTTCTCGAGGGTCCCGATCTACCGAGAGGACAAGGACGACGTCGTTGGGATCCTCTATGCCAAGGACCTGTTGCGGGCGAGGCCCACGGAGGGGCAGGTCAAGCCAGGCTTCCTCAGCGATATCCTGCATCCCCCTTTCTTTGTTTCCACCAGGATGGCCATCGACGAGCTTTTCAGGGAGTTCCAGCGACGCAAACTCCACATGGCGATCTGCGTGGACGAGTACGGAGGGGTTGCCGGCCTCATCACCATGGAGGACCTCCTGGAGGAGATCTTCGGGGAGATATACGATGAGTACGACCTGGAGACCCGTGAATGGGAGTCCCTGGGCGAAGGGGTATACGTGGTGACGGGTCGGATGGGTCTAGATGCCCTGGGGTCTCTCCTGGGCGAGGAGGTCCAGGAAGCCGACTGCCACACCGTTGCAGGGCTGGTCATGAAGCTTCTGGGCAGGCTCCCGCGAAGGGGGGAAGAGGTGGAGCGGGCCGGGATCCGATTCGTGGTGGAGAAGGTCTCAGGGACCAGGGTACAGGCGGTCCGGGTGCAGAAGGTGGACAGGGAGGGGGTATGAGCGTGGCCATTCTGGGGGCGCTCCTAGGGGTCCTGGCGGCCGGACTCCTGAGCTCAGCGCGCATGGCCTTCCTCTCCATGGATCAGGAGGATCTCCAGGGGCGGCAGCGGGAAGGGAAGGCCTGGGCGCACAAGGCCTTGGCGCTGATGGAGCAGCCAGAGCGCATTCATGACACCTGTCGGCTTGGCGCAGAGCTGGCGCTCTTGGGCAGCGCGGCCTCGCTCTTGGCCATGTCCCAAGGGGCCTTGGGGTGGGGATGGGCCTTGGCCATTACTGGGTTGTTCCTCCTGGTTTTCGTGCTCCTGGGGGAATTGTTACCACAGGCCATTGTGGCGAGGACGACCCCTCTTTGGGCCCAAGTGATGACCAGGGTGGTCTATTGGGGTCACAGGGTGGTATTCCCGTGGATCCTGGTACAGCGGGCCGCCACGGCCCTTGGCATCGGCGACCTGGGCAAGGAAAGATCGGCCGAGCCTCACATCGTTTCACGCCAAGAGTTGAGTTGGCTCATCAGGGGCCAAGGCAGCGGGGCCGAGCTCCTTGAAGAAGAGAGGCGCATGATCCATCGGATCTTCCGTTTCTCCGAGGCCCAGGTGCGGGAGGTCATGATCCCACTCATCGACGTGGTGGCCGTAGAGGAGGCAGCGAAGGTCCTGGACGTGATCCGTCAGGTCGAGAGCGAAGGTTACTCACGGTTCCCGGTATACCGAGAGCGCATAGACAACATCCTGGGGATCGTCAGGGTCTTCGACCTCCTGGATGCCTCCCTCGAAGGGGAAGTCCGCTCCTTCCTCAGGAAGGTGCCTTTCGTTCCAGAGACCATGCCGGTGGATGAGTTGATGCTCCAGCTCCAGAGGGATGGGGACCACATGGCAGTGGTGGTGGACGAGTACGGCGGCAGCGTGGGGATCGTGACCATGGAGGACCTCCTGGAGGAGATCGTCGGGGAGATCGAGGATGAGTACGACATCCAGGAGTCCCATCACAGGAGACTCTCCCCGTATCAGTTCCTGTTCAATGGCAGGGTGGGGATCGAAGAGGTAAACGAACTGACCGGGCTGCTCATCCCCAAAGAGGACTATGAGACGTTGGCTGGGTTCCTCCTGAAGGCCTTCAGGAGGGTCCCCAAGGAGGGGGAGTCGCTCATCTACGGAGATGCCCAATTCACCATCCAGAAGGCGGATGAGCGTTCGATCAAGGAGGTGATGATACAGCTTCCCAGGGGCGAGGAGCAGGACAAGGCAAAGGCCGTCTCCTAGGCCAATGGAGGCCTTTGTGGCCCAAGACCCCCTTGGTCCAGAGGACCTCCCCTTGAGTGAGTTGTCGAGCGCACCGGAGGTGGATTTGAAAGAGAGGATAAGGGCTATCCTGAGGGAAGGCGTCAGGGTGAAACAGGACTTTCTCGATGGCCCACTGGATTCGGTGGTAAGGGCTGTCGAGGTGCTGGTCAAGGCCTTTGGCCAAGGGCACAAGCTGCTCCTGTTCGGAAACGGCGGCAGCGCGGCGGATGCCCAACACATCGCAGCCGAGTTCGTCAACCGCTTCTTGAGGCCCCGACCACCCTTGCCTGCCATCGCCCTGACCACGGACACGTCGGTCCTGACCAGCATAGGCAACGATGAGGCCTTCGAGGAGATATTCGCCAGGCAGGTCAAGGCCCTGGGCCTTGCGGGGGACGTGGCTTGGGGGATCTCCACCAGCGGGGAGTCGCGTGATGTGGTGAGGGGTCTGGAGGAGGCCCTCTCCCTAGGCCTCTTCACCATAGGTATGACAGGGGGCAAGGGCGGGACGGTGGGTCGGATCGTTCACCACTGGATCCACGTCGACTGTGCCCTGACACCGAGGGTCCAGGAGGTGCACATAGCCATCGGACACGTCATCTGTCAGTTGGTGGAAGAGACGCTCTTTGCCCAGGTCGATGAGGCGAGGGAATAGATGTCTCCCCTGGATCGCAGAAGGCTGCGGACGTATCCCTTGGGACAAAGGCAGAGCAAGGTCCACGTGGGGCTTTTTGCGCGACCTCACCGTCCCGGGGACTCGGTGGCGCGCTTCCTGGAGGGTCTGCCTGGTCTCCTTGGCGCTAGGGACCTGATGGGGGTGGCGCAGGCGGTGGTCAAGGCCAGGGCCGCGGGCAGGCCTGTGTTGGTCGCCATGGGGGCCCACGTCATCAAGGTGGGCCTCTCACCGGTGGTCAAGGACCTCCTGGAGGAGGGATGGGTCTCGGCCCTCGCCATGAACGGGGCCGGGATGGTCCACGACTTCGAGATCGCCATGGCCGGGCACACATCTGAGGACGTGGATGCGAGCCTCGGGACCGGGGAGTTCGGGATGGCAGAGGAGACAGGCCGGGTGCTTAACCAGATGATCCGCGACGGGGTCTGTGGCGGAGAGGGACTGGGTGAGGCCGTGGGGAGGGGTCTCATGAGGATCGGGGCCCCTTTTGCTCGGCAAAGCCTCCTCGTGGCCTCGATAGAGGTGGGGAGGCCTGTGACAGTGCACGTGGCCTTGGGAACCGACGTGCATCACCTCCATCCAGAGGCCAGCGGATCTGCCATTGGGGAGGGGAGCTACGAGGATTTCCTGAGATTCTGCGAGAGGGTGAGCGGCCTGGAGGGCGGGGTGCACATCAATCTGGGATCCGCTGTCTTGCTTCCGGAGGTATTCCTGAAGGCAGTGACCTTGGCCCGGAACCTAGGTCACCCGCTCAGGGAGATAACCACCGTGAACATGGATTTCCTGCAGCACTATCGTCCCATGACCAACGTGGTGCGACGTCCCACTGCCAGCGGTGGAAAGGGTTATGCCCTGACCGGGCACCACGAGCTGCTCGTGCCGTTGCTGGCTGCTGCTGTGAAGGAGGAGGCCAGGAGGCTGGGGATTCGTCCTGCGGCGGGTCACTGGCCTTGACACGCCGCCCTGGGTTAAAATACTCTACTGATGGTCTGCTTTTCCCGAGGGGGGTAAATGGCCAGGAAGGAGACAGTCGAGCCCAAGGGCCAAGCACAAAGGGCACTGCCCCGCACCACGCTGAATCTTCCCATAAAGTACCTGGTCATCAGCGGGCGGGATGAGATGAAGATCTCCAGGAGCGTGGACGGACGGGTGGAAGACATGTCCCTATCTGGGGTGGTTTTCACGGCCCCCGCCATGAAGATCGATGACCTTCACCTCTCCTACGACGAATCCCCGGTGGTGAGGAATAAGATCACGATGGAGATCGATCTCCCGGGTGGACGCAAGGTCACTGCGATCGGCGAGGTGTCTTGGTATGAGCGTTCCTTCGTGGCCAAAGACCAGGTATACCATGTCGGGGTTACCTTCAGGGAGATGAGCGCGGATGACCGCGACTCATTGAGGGAATATCTGGTGGCAGCCAAGAAGGCCGTCAAGGCCTTGGATCTGGATGTTTGATCTCTAGCAGTGGAGCTTCACCCTCTTGGGCTAGGGGGTGGAGCTCGGAGATACAAGGCGAGAAAGGGATGGAGGATGCCTATCTACGAGTATGAATGTCTGAAGTGTCACAGCGAGTTCGAGGAGATCGTCTTCGGCAGCGGCGACGGGGTGAAGTGTCCGAGCTGCAGGAGCGGTGAGGTCAGGAAGCTGATGTCAGCAGCCGCCTTCAAGTGCGACGGCCACTTCGTGAGCACTGCCTCGTCTGATGGGTGCTCGAGCTGTTCGTCTCACTCTTGCAGCACCTGCAAATAGGACTGACCGACAGCCCTCACGATCACGGGCCCCCTTCTGGGGGCCCAGTCCTTGTGTGGCCTCCTGCCGGACATCTAATTCCACTGGATGTGGAGGGTCTGAAGGCCCTTTCCTATGTTCGCCTTGACGACCTTGCGCTGTTGCCCCATGGAGGCTTGGACCGTGTACTGCCCTTCCGGCAGCTTGACGAGGAACCAGGGGCCCTTGGACTGGGCGGAAAGGAGGACCTTGCCGCTGGGTTCCTGGATATGCACCTGGATGTCCGAGAGATACTCCCGGGAGGTCATGGCGAAGACGAGCTTGAGGTTGAAGTCCTTGGCCTTGGCATCTATGGCCGCCCTCTCCTCAAGCCCTATCCCTCCGCTGAGGAAACGGATCCCCCCTTGTGTCTCCTCCTGGACCATCGAGGTCTCCACCTGAGCCATGACAGGGCCCGGGGCCGCAACGGCCACTCCCAGGGCGAGGACCAATAGTATCTTCATCATGGCTTTACCTCCGGCAGGATTGGGGTGCTTGCTGGCCGCAAGATACCGGGTACTATAAAATGACATGGATCGATTGTCAAAACAAAGCCCGCGAGGGGATGTGACCGGTCGGTCAGGCGTTGTCCTGGGGGCCGTGTGTCCCGAGGAGTCGCGAAATGAGCGGCGGGGGGCCATTTCCCCTCCCTTCTGGGGCGGAAAGGGGCAGGCCTTCCCTGCCTGCGGATTCGTTTCGGGCCAATGGCCACAGGGGGGATGGGACATGGCTCGGTGGCAACGACATGGGACCGGTGGATTACCGGCTCATCGTGCGCCGACGGGGGTGCCAAGAGATGGAGCGCTGGGAGGTGGTGGAGAGCCATGTTGAGCTTCTCGGAGGACCGTTCTACCTCAGGAAGGAGAGGGCGGTCCTCCCTTCGACAGGTGTGGCGCATGAGTTCATCCTCTTTGAGTCTCCGGACTGGGTGAACGTGGTGCCTGTGACGGATAGGGGTGAGATCATTCTCGTCCGTCAGCACCGCCTAGGCACGGATCGCATGGAGCTGGAGATACCAGGCGGCCTCGTGGATCCGGGGGATGGGGACGGGCTGGAAGCTGCCAGGAGGGAACTGCTGGAGGAGACGGGATACGGGGCCAGGTCTTGGTCCTTCCTGGGGAGCGTGCACCCAAACCCGGCGCTACAAGGAAACAGATGCCACACCTTCCTGGCGGAGGGCTGTCGAAAGGAGAGCGAGCCCCGGCCGGAAAGGACCGAGTCCTTGGAGGTCGTCAAGGCGAAGCTCACAGACCTGCCCCGCCTGATCGCCACAGGGGCCATAAGCCATGGGCTGGTCCTCAATGCCCTGTTCTGGTATTACCTCCGCCAAGGGAGGATCAGGATCTGAGGCTATCCCCCTTCGATCCACTCCAGGATCGAACTCGTGGCCGACAGGTCCGAGAGGATCAGATCGGCGTCTGTCCGAGCCAGGGCCTCCATGCTGTACGGGCCCGTGGCCACTGCGATGCAACGGCTGCCGTGGACCCGAGCGCATTCTACGTCGAGGGGGGTGTCCCCGATGACCACACACTGCCCTGGACCCACGGAGATGCCGCGGAGCTCGGAGAGCCTCCGAACGGCGATGGGCAGGAGTTGATTGCGGTCCTCATGGTCGCTTCCGAAGGCCCCGAAGGGGAAGAAGGGGTTCAGACCGAACGGCTCCAGTTTGACCCTGGCCCCCTGTTCCAGGTTGCCTGTGAGGAGACCCATGGGGAGATGCCGCCTGGCTCGAATGGTCTCGAGCAGATCCCTGACGCCTACGCCTACCTGTCCAGGGGCGATGGAGACCTCATCTCGAAGCCTCAGGAGATACAGCTCCGCAAGAGAGCGCAAGTGTCCGTCCGAGGGGGAGAGCCCCAGCCTGCCCAGCCCCTCCCTCATGATCTGGAGGTCTGTCTTGCCAGCGAAATCAATGCCCTGGAAGGCGTCTGGCACCCCGTACAGTTCGCAGAGGGCCTTGCTCAGGGCCCTCCTGCCAGCCTTGCCGGAGTTTATGAGGGTCCCGTCTATGTCGAAGAGGATCAGTCTGTACAATCCCCAAGGGCTCCTGGAAAGGGTGAGGCATCCATACAATAGCTTACAACAGGAGACCACATGGGGCAAATGGCTCGACCCGTCCAAGGCCGAAGGGCGGGTTGCCAGGGGGCCGTCGCCGGTGTGCAAGGGGGTCTGTGCCATGCCTCTCCGTCCAGGGATCCCACGGGAAATGCCTGCGCCTTTTCCAGGCTGGGGTCATCCCCTCGGGCAGCCATCTCCCGGGGCACCCACCGAGGAGGAGGTCTGGGGGGTGTCAGCTCCAGTTCGCGGTGATAGAGACGGCGACACGGGCCACTTGGGGGACGGCGATGATGAGGAAGTATACCCACGAATTGAAGGCAGAGGTCCTCTCCATATCCGGGAGGTATGAGCTGGAGCGCGAGGGGAGGCTGTGGTGCGCGGGGCGCGAGGTCCTGTACGTGGTGGGGAGCGCTGTGGTGGATTCATCCTGTTGCGGATACGGAGGGTGTCGCTATGCGGTCGTCCCCGGCTTCATCCTCAGTTGGGAGTCTGGGAGAAACGAAGATGGGCTCCCCACCAGCGAGGTCGAGCCCGTTACCGACGCCTCGCTGAAGGAGGAGATCCGCAGGCTCATCGAGGAGCGCGAACAGGTGAGCCAGGTGCAGTTCTGGTAGGTCGAGGGGAGAAGGGGTGGGTCGGAGACCAGCCCTTGGGCGACCCGATCACAACCACTCCAGGGGGGCCCAATCCGTGACGAAGCGCCTTTCACCTACCCCGGGGAAATGGATCACCACCCGTGCCCCCTCCTGCTCTACCCTCCGGACGGTGCCCACCCCGAAGGAACGATGGCGCACCCACCGACCGATAAAGATCCCAGGGCCCTCCATCGCCTCCGATGATTCCCCGAGGTCGATACCTCGCAACGATAACCCTCTGATGGACTCCACAGGAAGGTCCTTGAGAAAGCGCGACGGCTTCATCTGCCGCGTGGAGCCCCAGATCCTCCTAGTGGCTGCGTGGCAGAGGTAGAGTCTCTTCCGGGCACGGGTCATGGCCACGTAGCAGAGCCTTCGCTCTTCCTCGAGATCGGCTTCGTTCTGGAGGGAAGAGCTGTGAGGCAGCAACTGCTCTTCCATCCCCACCAGGAAGACCACCGGGAACTCCAGCCCCTTGGCGGAGTGAATGGTCATCAAAGAGACCATATCGCTCTTGCTATCCATCCGGTCTATATCGCTCACGAGCGCCACCCGCTCGAGGAATCCTGTGAGGCCATCTCCCTGAGGATCTCCCTCGAACTCAGCCACCAGGTTCAAGAGCTCCTGCAGGTTCTCCTCCCGTTCCCTGGCCTGCGGGGTCGCCTCATTGCGGAGTTCGTCCAGGTACCCGCTCTCCCACAAGACCGCTTCCACCAACTCCTTGACCCCCATGTCGGCCATGCGGGCCTTGAGTCCATCCATCAGCTCGATGAAGGCCTGGATCCTCGCGGAGGCGCCCCTTGAGCGCCCTCTCTGCCCTGCAAACCGCCGCAGGGCCTCAGAGAACGGGATGCCCTCACTCCTCGCCAAGGAGGTCACAGCGTCCTGAGTGGCCCTTCCGATACCACGTCGAGGTGTGTTGAGGATCCTTTTCCAGCTCAGGTCGTCGGAGCTGTGCGCGAGGGCCCTGAGATATGCCACCACGTCCTTGATCTCTTTGCGCTCGTAAAAGCCGACCCCCCCATATATGGAGAAGGCGACCCGTCTGGAGAGAAGCTCCTCTTCCAGGACCCGGGATTGTGCGTGAGTGCGATAGAACACAGCCACATCCCCGGCCTGGAACCCGTGGCGCTGTATCAGATTTTGGACCTCGTCCGCCACGAAGGCCGCCTCGTCGCGCTCATCCAGTGCCCTGCACACGAAGATCGGCTCCCCCAGCTCGTTCTCGGTCCAGAGCATCTTGCCCTTTCTCGAGACGTTCTTGGCTATCACAGCCCCCGAGGCCTGGATGATCCGCTTGGTGGACCTGTAGTTCTGCTCCAAACGGATCACCTTGGCGTCGGGGAAGTCCCTGTCGAAGCCCAGGATGTTGCCCAAGTCCGCCCCTCGCCAGCTGTAGATGGACTGGTCGTCGTCGCCTACGACGCAAAGGTTGCGGTGCCTCTCGGCCAAGGCCTTCACCAGGCGATACTGGATGTTGTTGGTGTCCTGGAATTCATCCACGAGCACGTGCAGCCACCGCTCGCTGTAATACCCCAAGACCTCCCGGTGTCGGTCAAACAGTTGAAGGACATTGTAGAGGAGGTCATCGAAGTCCATGGCTTGGCTCTGGCGAAGATGTCCCTGGTAAGAGTGGTAGACCATCCCCACCTTCTCTTGAAGGTAGTCGCCCGCGGCCTCTTGCAGGACCTCATCAGGGGAACGGTAGAGCTGCTTGGCAGCACTGATCCTGCTCAAGAACATGCGAGGCGGGAACCGTTGTAGGTCCAGGTTCAGCTCCTTGCAGCACTCCTCCACCAGGCCCAGCTGGTCCCGGTCGTCGAATATGGCGAAGTCGGGCCTGTATCCCAGGAGGTGGGCATGGCCCCGCAGGATCCTGGCGCAGGCGGAATGGAAGGTGCTGACCCAGAGGTCCTTCTCCGACCGGCCGAGGAGCCCCCAGACCCTCTCCCGCATCTCCCTGGCGGCCTTGTTGGTGAAGGTCACGGCCAGGATGTTCCAAGGCCGGGCCTCCCCTGTGGACAACAGGTGTGCTATGCGGTAGGTGATGACACGGGTCTTGCCGCTGCCTGCCCCTGCCAGGACCATCAGGGGCCCCCCCCGGTGGACCACGGCCTCCTTCTGCGGCGAATTGAGGTCCTTGAGGAGGTGGTCGGGCGAGGGGAAGTGGCTCATGGTCTGCAGGCCGAGTCAAACCAAGGGGGAAAGACGATGGATGATGCATCACCCATGGTGGTCGCTACCTTCGGCAAAGGGGCCTCCGAGTTCCCCAGCCAATCGCCCCCCAGCACCATTTCCCCATCCCGGATCCCTCCTCATTCAACGGTGACGCTCTTGGCCAGGTTCCTGGGCTGGTCCACATCCGTCCCCTTGAGCACGGCCACGTGGTAGGCCAGCAATTGGAGGGGGAGGGTGAGGAGGATGGTGGTCAGGTATTCGTTGTTGGCTGGTACCGGGATACACTCGTCCACCTTGGAGGTGAGTCCCTCGGGCAGTGCCGAGGCAACCGCTATGACAACGCCCCGTCGGGCCTTCACCTCTTCTATGTTGCCCAAGAGCTTGTCCAGGGTCCTATCCTGGGTGAGGAGGACGACCACGGGCATGTATTCGTCTATCAAGGCTATGGGGCCGTGTTTCATCTCACCAGCCGGATAGCCCTCGGCGTGGACGTAGGATATCTCCTTGAGCTTCAGGGCCCCCTCCAAGGCCACCGGATAATTTATCCCCCTTCCCAGGTACAGGAAATCCGTGGCGTTCATGAACCTCCTGGCCACCTCCTGGATGGCCCCGTCGGCAGCCAGGATCTCCTCCAACTGTCCCGGCAGGCGAATCAGATCCTCTTGTAGGGCCCTGGATCTGCGGGCGTCCAGTTGCCCCCTTATCCTGGCCATGTAGATGGACAGCAGATACAGGACTGCCAACTGAGTGGTGAAGGCCTTGGTGGAGGCGACCCCGATCTCCGGGCCTGCCTGGGTGTAGGCCACGCCATCGCAGGCCCTGACCAATGAGGAGCCCACCGTATTGCAGATGGCCAAGGTCTTGGCACCGCAGGACTGTCCCGCCCTCACGGCCGCCAGGGTATCGGCGGTCTCGCCGGACTGGCTTATGGCCACCAGGAGTGTGTCCTGATTCACCAGGGGGTCCCGATAACGGAACTCCGAGGCCAGGTCCACCTCCACAGGGACCCGCGCGATCCCCTCCATGAGGAACTTCCCCACTAGTGCCGCGTGGTAGGACGTCCCGCAAGCCACCATGACCACCCTCTGGACCCTTTCCAGGACATCCCTGGGCAAGACCTGAGGGCCAAAGTTGACCTCACCCCTCTCGGGGAACACCCTGCCCCGAAAACTATCTACTATGGCCCTGGGCTGCTCGAAGATCTCCTTTAGCATGAAGTGGCGGTATCCACCCTTCTCGGCCATCACCGGGCTCCAGTCTATGGACTGGATCCTCTTTTCCACCTGTAGTCCGTCCATGTTGTAAATCCGAACGCCTTGGGTGTCCATGACGGCCATCTCCCCGTCGTCCAAGAAGATCATGCGGCGGGTATGTTGGATGATGGCAGGGACATCCGAGGCCATGAAGGCCTCTCCTTCTCCCAGACCGATGACCAAGGGGCTCTCCTTGCGGGCGGCGATGATGCGGTCCGGCGATCCCTTGTAGAGGATCCCCAAGGCGTAGGACCCTTTGAGCCTGCACAGGGCCTGTCTGACAGCCTCCTCCAAGGCGAGGCCTTGGGCAACCCCCCTGTGGATCAGGTGGCAGACCACCTCCGTGTCCGTCTCCGACGAGAAGCGGTGTCCCTCCCTGGCGAGCTCCTCTTTGAGCGTCAGGTAGTTCTCAATGATGCCGTTGTGGACCACCACCACCCCTCCGGCCTCATGCGGGTGGGCGTTTTGTTCCGTGGGGCTTCCGTGAGTGGCCCATCGTGTGTGTCCGATCCCGAGGGAACCCCTCATGGGGTGATCCTTCAGTTTTTCCTCGAGGGCCGAGAGCTTTCCCACCGAGCGCTGGATCTGCAGTTCACCTCCGTCGAGGATCGCCATCCCGCTGGAGTCGTATCCCCGGTATTCCAGGCGTTTGAGGCCGTCGAGGATCACGGCCTGGGCGGGCTGCCTTCCCAAGTATCCAACGATCCCGCACATGCCTTATGTCTTCCTCCTTCGGGGCCTCCGCCGGCCCCTCCCGGGGATGTTCACCTGGCGGCCACGTCCCACGGCCAATGCCCCAGGGGGGACGTCCTTGGTGATGACCGACCCAGCCCCCACCGAGGCACCCCTGCCCACACGAACCGGTGCCACCAACTGGGTGTCGCTCCCGATGAAGACCTCGTCCTCGATGACGGTGCGGTGTTTTTCGAATCCGTCGTAATTGCAGGTGATGGTCCCGGCACCTATGTTCACCACTTCGCCCACCTCCGCATCCCCCAGGTAGCTGAGGTGGGAGGCCTTGCTCCCCCGCCCTATGGTGGACTTCTTCACCTCCACGAAGTTGCCGACGCGCGCCCCTGGTCCGACTTGGGTGCCTGGCCTGAGATGGGCGAAAGGTCCTATAATGGCCCCTCTGGCCACACGGCTCTCCGTGATCACGGAGCAAGGTCGGATCACTACCCCGTCCTCCAGTATCGCGTCCTGTATGGTGCAGCCAGCCCCGATCTCGCACCCCTCACCGATGGACGTCTTCCCCTGCAGGATGACCTGCGGCCCCACAGAGGTGTCCCGACCTATCTCGACGTCGAAATCCATGTACACGGAACCAGGGTCGCGCAGGGTCACGCCCTCTTTCATCCACAGCGTTCGGAGGCGCCACTGGAGGACCTCCTCGGCCCTGGCCAGATCCACACGGTCGTTGATGCCCATGAACTCCTCATGGGACGCGGCCCTGTATGTGGCTACCCCCTGTGGTGCCAGGATCTCAACTATGTCGGTGAGGTAAAACTCCCCCTGGGCATTGTCCCTTCCCACCCTGTCCAAGGCCCCGAACACGGCCTTGGGCTCCGCACAATAGGTCCCAGCATTGACCTCCTTGATGCGAAGCTGGGCGGAGGAGGCATCTCTTTCCTCCACGATCTTCACCACGCGCCCCGCGCTGTCCCTGATTACGCGTCCGTAGCTCGACGGGGCATCGAGCTCTCCCACGAGCATGGTGAGGGGGACCTTTTCCCGACGGTGATGGGCCAAGAGGCCTCTGATGGTCTCCAGCTCCAGGAGGGGGACGTCCCCGCAGAGGACGAGCATCTGTCCGGAGAAGTCCTCCAGACATTCCCTGGCGAACCCTAGGGCGTGCGCTGTGCCGAGCTGAGGCTCCTGTGTCACGAAGGTGATGTCCTCTCCCGGCACGGCCTCCCGGAGGCGATCCCCTCCGTGTCCCACCACCACCACGATCCGCTCGGCACTCAAGCGCCGGGCCAGCTCCACCGGGTAGTGGATCATGGGGCGTCCGGCCAGGGCATGGAGGACCTTGGGCATGGCGGACTTCATCCGCGTCCCCTTCCCAGCGGCGAGGATCACAGCGGCGAGCCTTCCCACAGACCTCCTTCAGACGCAACGACCTCCCGACCCGGGAGGCCCTTGGTCTTCCTCGTCTCAGTTCATGCACCCCTGTCTGAGGGGCCCTCATTCATCGTGAACGATTATATCCCATCCGGAGGAGCGGTCAAGGGACGCCTCCATGGCGGCCTCAATGTGAGAAGCCATCCCGAGATATCTCAGCCGGACAAGCCTGGCTTGGGGATATTCCTTCCATCCCGGCCTCAGCAAGACTCGCCCCACTGGAAGGCCTGGGCTCGCCCTTGGGGCCCGAAGGGGTGGCCTTGCGGCCGTTTCGCTGGCCGAGGATGGTCGCCGGGGACGATCCCCCAGCCGTCCCTCGATGTGGCGAGCCCCCAATGACTCGAGGGGTTCAGAAATTGAGGGAGACCGTGCCGACGATCTCCCTGGCAGGGGTCCTCCCTCTGAACGCGAAGAGGTCGGTCACCCAGTTGAAGCGCCTGTCGAATATGTTTCTCACAGCGATGCTGGCCGACCCCCTCCTGCCGGGGAAAATGTAACCGAGCTGCCCGTCGGTCAGCCAGATGTCCTCATCGTGTCGGTCAGGGGCCTTGAGATCCTCGTGTCGGTAGGTCTCGCTCACCGATGCGAACAACCCGGATGGATGGAGGTAAGTGAGGCCTGCGCTCAGCATGTGATCCTTCCTATTGGCCACTGGGTTTTCCTCGTCATCCACTTCCATGTACCGATACCCGACGTTGAGGCCGAGTCCATGCCAGATGATCTGATTAAAGGCGGCCTCGAGGCCCTTCACACGGCCATGGGTCCTCGCCATTCGCTCCATGCCGGCCTGTCTGGTCTTGTAAGGGTACTCCCTCTCCAGATAGAAGGGGTTCAGGGAGAAGAAACCGCTGGACCACTCGTGTTCCCAGACGAGGTCGGCCTCCCTGGCCAGGGATCCTTCCAGGGTACTCCTGAAGATGGTGACGCCAGCGACCTCTGTGGGGTCAAGGCGTTTGGCGTCGAAGGGGGTGATGTAACGGAAGGCCGCCAGTCGGATAGTATCGCCAGGGGTCGGCTCGATGATCACCCCAAGCCGAGGGTTGAACTCGTGAATGGCCCATTGGGCCCCGGAGAAGACGTTGTTCCGATTCATGTGGTCGGAGTAGAGAGCCGCTTCGAGGGTCAGCCATGGGGCGAGCCTCCAGGTGTCCTGGACGTAATAGCTTTGGAAGCGGGTATCCAGGTCATGGCCGACCCATGACACGGGGAGGCGAAACCTGAAGCCTAGTAGCTCCAAATAGCTGCGGGTCTCGCTCTCCGCACCATGTTCCCCGAAGTGCTGGACAGTGCCGAGTATGATCTGGTGTCCACCTAACCTGAATCTGTACTGGCCCTGGGCCTGGTAGTAGGGGGTGTGGTAATCGATGTGTTGGAACCCCTCGAGGACGAAAGGGGGCGGCGGTGGTATCAGGATCCTTGTGCGTGAATGGAGGAGCATGCTGCCGTCCACCTTCAGGTGGGTGAAGAAGAAGAGCAGGTCGGACTGAGGCCCGAAGTGATGATGGTACCCGAACTCGGTCCTGGTGAACCTGGTTCGGTTCCAGTCGTATGGATCCGGGGGAAAGTCCACCTCGTATCCTATGTCCCCTGTCTTGGTGTTCGGGTGGGTCATGATGAACATGAGTCCGTCTCGAGGGGTCGGGTCCCACTTGAATGCCCCCACCAGGTCTGCGAACCTGTAGAAGCAGTTTTCCCGCCACCCATCGGTCTCCACATAGGAGCCCCCGAGGTTGAATGCCAGGTTGGCCGAGGGTATCCCGCCGAATGCGGCGAAGCTCGCGGCCCGGTGGTCGAAGTTCCCCATCGACCCTCTGAGCTCTCCGTTGATGCTCGGGCTCTCGAAGAAGGAGGTGTACTCGTTGAAGGTGTTGAAGGAGTTGGAGTTGGCCGGCATGAGGAGTTGGCCCTGGAGCAGCTCGCTGGAGCCCGCCCCACCTCTTCCCTCCAGACCGAGGAGGGCACCGGATAGGAATATGTGGCCGGCGAAGTTGGTATAGTCCTGTTTGACCGAGGCCATGGCCTTGTTCCTGGCCCATGACGACAGGCCGAGCTGGGAATACAAGATAGAGAGGTCCACGCTCTTGGTGGCCAGGTCTCGATCCAGCAGGAAGCGCGACCTGTAAACGGCCCTGTTGTCGTTGAGGGCGACGGCCTTGTTCATGGCCTCTATGGCCTCGGTGGGGCGGTTGAGGTCGCGCAGTACGATGGCACGGTAAAGGTGCGGTGTGGGGTCCAGCGGGTCCAACTCCTGCGCTGCCTTCAGCAGATCCAGGGCCTGATCGAAACGCTTCAACTGATACAACATCTTGGCCCAGTAACTCAGAAAGAGCGACCTGCGGGGCTCCAGCAGGACCGCTGTGGTGATCTCCTCCATGGCCCCTGCCACGTCCCCCCGTCTCATCCTGGCCAGGCCGAGTCCGAGATGAGGCTCGCCCAAGCCCGGATCCAGCCGCATGGCCAGCCTGAAGGCCTCCTCGGCATCGTCCACCTCCCTGCGGGCGAGCAGAATGAAGCCGGCCACGGTGTGGACCTCGCCGTCGTGAGGGGCGAGCCGTTTTGCCTGCTGGATGGTGCGCCATGCCCCGCTCACATCATCCGATCCGAAGAGCAACCGTGCCAGGTTGGTGAGGGCTACCACGTTCTCCGGCTCCAGCTCCAGGGACCTGCGGATGGCCTTGATCGCGCCTTCCAGATCGAAGAAGGCCTGGTGAACATAAGACATGAGAATCCAGGCGGTGGGGGACCGTGGATCGGCCTCCACCCCCCTTCGGCCGGCCTCCAGTGCCTCGCCCTTCTTGCCCAGGACTAGCTGGGCCAGGGCCAGGAGGCCCCAAGCCATGGGGTTCTCAGGCCGTCTGGCGGCCACATCCAGGAACACCCCCCTGGCCTCCAGTACCTCCCCACCCAGGAGGAGCCCAAGCCCCCGGAGGAGTGTTCCCCGCTCGGGATCGGTGGAGGGGATGTCCTTGTCGGAGATGACCGATGGGACGAAGAGGGTCCACTGCACCGCGTCCTCAGGAGAGACCAGGAGCCTCTTCTGCGGGGCCGAACCTGGGCGCGCCACCGCCTGTTCCCTGGCCCCGACTTCGACCCCCCCCAGCTCATTCCACGCCTTCACCGACCCTTCCAGGACGCTCAAGATCACCGTGCCATCCTCGGACACCCTGAGGTCGAACTCGGTTCCTCGGATCCCCATTGTCAGCGCAGGGGTCTTGATCTCCACGGCGGCTTCCTTGTTCTTGTTGCGGATCCAGATCTCCCCTGCCAACATCCGATACAAGGAGCGAGCCCCGAAGTAGGCCGCCGGGACGATCTTGCGAAGCCTCATCCAGGCGCTGGAGGCAGCGACCTGCTCCATCACAAGACGGCTTCGCACATTGACCTGGATCAGGGTCTCATCGGCCATGAGGATGGAGGCCCGCCCATCCGCCCCGGTCAGCACCTCGTCCCCTGGGTAGAGGGGGAGGTCCGCCTTGGCCTCCTCCCGGACGCCCTTGTCGCCCCTCATCACCTCCACCTTGCCCTTTGCGTGGATGATCCGCCCAACCGGTTGGTACGGCGCGCCCGACCCAGACAAGGCGACGGCCGGGCCGAGGATCAGGGACAGAAGGCAGGCGACTGCCATGCACAGACCCTTGGCGTGGGCCTTCGAGAAGCCACGGATTCCCCTCGCTTCCATGGGCGACCTACCTGATCTCCACAGGGACCTTGGACTCGGGGACCACCTTTCCCTGGCCTGAGAGGGCCCCCGCGCACGGGCTCTGAGAGCTGAACACAGAGTAGTTGGTCCCAAGAAACTGGATGGCCCCGAGGATGACGCTTCCTTTTTCATCCCTGCGCATGGTCATCCTGACGTAGCCGTTGAGATAGAGCCCGCCTGCTGAGATCTCGCTTTCGAACACAGCGACGAAGTCCACGTTGGTCCCGAAGACGGGCATGATGGTGACCGGTAACGGGGACCAGGAGCCATGGGAGGAAAACCAGATCTGACCCTCCAACCACGGCAAATGGTCCTGGGGTTCCACCAGCCCCCCTACGTGGAGGTAACCCTTGCCGTTGTTCCTGGCCCTTTCCAAGAAGCCGGATTTGTCGCAGAAGCCGCTGAACTGAGCCGAGACCGTGAGCCACTGGCCCACCCATATGGCCAGGGTCCCGGTCGCATCGTCGCCCCCCCCTCTCGTAGGAGAGACGGCCAAGGTCGCGGCCAGGATGAGGACCGCAAGCACCTTCCTCCTTCCCATTTGGCACCCCCTCTGTCAATGCCGTGGCTGCAAGGCCTTCTGGCCACACGGGATCCCATGCCTCGGCGCCCCCCAAGGACGTGAATGGTCACCCCGGGCGAGGTTGCCGCGACGCCACTAGCGATGTGTTGCGGGGGCCCTATCCTTTGAGGGGCTTGCCGGATTGTAGATGCCCTGATCTACAGTTGTCAACGCGGAGAAATGAGAAGGCCAATCGTTCATGGGTTCCGTCTGAGGGCCCTGTGCCCGCAACTGACGGGTTTCGAACGAGCCCCCGCATGCCTGATGCCTGGGCGGATAGGGCAGCCGTCGACCGTGAGCCTGGAGGGAAAACCCCTTCAAGGCGGGGCCTCAGGGCCGATCACCGCGGTAGGTGCATGGCCCTCCCATGGGAGAGGGCCTCGCCCCTGGATCAAAGGGAGAGGATGAGCTGTTCGAACCCCGTGCCCCCTGTGGCCGCCATCCTCCCGTCGCCCGCTCCTACGATGTCGCCGCTCGCTTGGAGCAGCTCGCAATGGGCCAGGATCTCGTTCTCGGCCATGCGTGCCCCCGGGCCCTTGAGGAAACGAGGCTCGAAGTACTCCGTTGCGATCTCAAGCGCGGTCTTGGGTCCTCCCTTCAGGATGCCCAGGATATCCGAGCACCTCTGGATGTGGTGTTGGACCAATTGCGCGGCACGATCCTTGAGGATGAGGCCGTTCCACCTCCCCCCGTAGAAGAGCCTATGCGCCGGAAAGACCGAGATGTCCGGATGGGCTCTCCCTATCTCGCCCAGCCTTTTCACGCTCCTCAGATAGGCGCGAAGCCCGTAGAGCTCTTGGGCCTCCTGGTACTGGGGAGGGAAGAGCTGCCTTACCAGGCCGAAGAACTCCTCCCTCGTGGGGTGGGGGGTGATGTCGGGCAGGAGGGTGTCGCCCACCATGATCGCCTCCTGTCCCACCATCACCGCGACGGAATCCGGACAATGCCCAGGGACATGGATGAAGGAGAGGTCTTTCCCCTGTGGGGTCTCCGTCTCGGCGACTTCCTGAACCTCCAGCCCGCACCGCTCCTGGTGGTATCTCACGCACTGCACCTCTGTGAAAGAGGCCGGCATGAGGCAGTGCCAGCAAGAGGCAGGGAACTCTGCCCTGGCCTTGGGCGGGGCCTTGTCCTTGTGATATCGCATCAGTACGGAATAGAGGGGGTGCGCCTTGACCCTGACCCCGGTGGCCTGGACGATCTCGTAAAGGCCGCCGTCGTGGTCCTCGTGGCCGTGGGTGAGGAGGACGAACTCCAACTCCGCGGCGTCGAGCTCGCATTCCTTCATGGACTCGAGGACGCGTCCCCCCTGTCCCCAGCGTCCGGTATCCACGAGGAACCTCTGGCCTGAGTCCACCATGTAATTCCAGGTCGGTCCCAGGTCCCAGTCCCCGCCGTAGAAGTTCTCGGTTGGGATTCCGAGGATCACCCTTCCCGACGGTAACCTGAACCTGACGATCATGCCGTTGCCGTTCTGATCCCCTCCTCGAAGCACCTCCGCCAGATCATCCACCAGCATCTCCCTCGGCCCCCTGATTGCTTCTGCCCCAGTATGACAGGACAGACCAAAGGGATCAAGGCCACGGGGCACGTACCCGGCACATCCCTTGGAGCCTCGTCTGGAGACCTTCTCCTCGGTCACTTCCCCTGCGTGAGGTTGGGGAGCCACAGGGCGAGTTGCGGGAAGGCGAGGAGGAGCCCCACCCCAACTAGCTGGAGGATCATGAATGGGATGACCCCTCGGAAGATGTGAGACATGGTCACCCCGGGCGGGGCCACCCCACGAAGGAAGAAGAGGCTTGCCCCCACAGGCGGGCTCAGGAAGGCGGTCTGGAGGTTCATGGCGATGAGGGTCGCGTACCAGACCATATCGATGCCGAAGTGTTGGGCCGCAGGGACCAGGAGGGGGACGGCGATGAGGCTTATCTCCAGGAACTCGAAGAAAATCCCCAGCAGGAAGATGAGTACCATGCTCGTGACCACGAACCCTGCCTGCTGCCCAGGCATGTTCAGGAGCCAGCCCTTGACGATCTCCCTCCCCCCCATGCCCACGAAGACGAGCCCGAAGGCGCTGGCCCCAATCACCACCAAGAAGACCATGCTCGTCAGGCGCATGGTCCCGACCATGGAGGCGCGAAGGACATCGAGGTTCAGTCTGCGGTAGCCGGCGCAAAGGCCCAGGGACCCCAAGGCCCCCACCGCCGCCGACTCGGTGGGTGTAGCGATACCGAAGAAGATGGAGCCAAGGACCCCGACTATAAGGGCGCCCGCTGGGACTATGGCCTTGATGGTCCTCCAGACCACCGTGGACCTGGCGATCCCAACCTCGCTCGGAGGGGCACCTGGCACCTCGCTAGGCCTTAGGATCCCGAGCACGACGATATAGCCGATGTATATGACCACCAACATGAGCCCCGGGAGGAAGGCCGCGGCGAAAAGGTCCGCCACCGAGATCCCCATGACGTCTCCCAGCACGATGAGCACGATGCTCGGAGGGATGAGCTGTCCCAGCGTCCCTGCGGCACAGATGGTGCCCGTGGCCAACTGGGGGGAGTAGCCGTGGCGAAGCATGGTGGGCAGCGCCAAGAGCCCCATGGTGACCATGATCCCGCCCACGATCCCTGTGGAGGCCGCGAGCAAAGCGCCGACGAGGATCACCGAGATGCCCAGCCCCCCGCGCATGGGACCGAACAGCCTGGTCAGGGCCTCGAGGAGCTCGTCCGCGATGCCGGAGCGTTCCAGGACAAGTCCCATGAAGACGAAAAGGGGAACGGCCACCAGGGTCTGGTTGACCATCTGCCCCCAGACCCGCAGTGGCAGAAGGGCGAAGAGGCCGAACCCGTGGCCGAGCCACCCGAAGAAGAAGGCGGTGGCCCCGATGGCCAGGGCCACGGGAAAGCCGAGGAGCAATAAGACCGTCAGGGCCAGCAGCATCCACAGGCTGAGATCGCCCATGCCTCATGCCCTCTTTCGCGAGATGATCGTCCTCAAGTTCTTCACGATCTCAGAGATCCCCTGCAACAGCAGTAGGCCGAAGCCCACTGGGATGGCCCCCTTGAGGAGCCACCTGGCTGGGAGACCACCAGGGTCCGGCGACTTCTCTCCGATCTCGTAAGCCTTGACCACCCAGTCCAAGGAGAAACCGATCATCATTACGCAGAAAGGGATCAGCAGCAACACCATACTGGAGAGGTTGACGACAGCCTTCCATCTATCGGACATCCGATCGTAGAAGATGTCCACCCGGACATGGCCATCGTGCCTCAGGGTGTAAGCGAAGCCCAGGAGGAAGATGAGGGAGTAGATGTGCCATTGGAGCTCTTGTATGGCGCTGGAGCTGCGATTGAACAGATACCTCTCACCGGTCTCGAAGGCCGTGATGAGGACGAGGATGAGGGCGAGCCAAGAAGTAGCCCGCCCGCTCCACTCGCTCAACGACTCTATGGCTTTCAACGGAAGGTAATTCACGATTTGGCCGTGCCCGTCATTTCACCTTGGGAAGGAAGAGCTCCGCGTACTCGTGATACTTGTAGTAGTACTCGACGGCCCAGTAATCCTCCTGGTGCGCCTTGAACTTCAGGTACGAATCGTAGACCTTCTTGAAATCCCCGGTCTTGTCCGCAGCCGCCTCCTCGGCCAGGACCTCCTCGGTCACCCTCCTGCACGCCCTCAAGACTTCGTCGGGATACCTCTTGACCTGGACGTCGGGGAATTGCTTTCTTATCTCTGCGAGGGCCGTGGAGTTCTGCAGTTCGAATTGGGAGAATCCCCACTGGTTGATCTCGTTGGCCACCGCGGTCACAATGCCTTGCAGCTCCTTGGGCAGGGCCTCCCAGGCCTTCTTGTTGATCATCAGCTCTGCCTGGCCGTTCGGCTCCCAGAACCCAGGGTAGTAGTAGTACTTGGCCACCTTGGGAAAGCCCAGCTTGAGGTCATGTGCCGGACCCACCCACTCCGCCGCGTCTATGGCCCCCTTCTCCAGGGCAGGGACGATCTCGGCCCCGGGCAGGAGCTGAACCGCGGCCCCGAGCTTGGCCATGATCTTGCCGCCCAGTCCCGGGATGCGGAACTTCAGCCCCTTGATGTCCTCCACCGACCTTATCTCTTTTCGGAACCAGCCACCCATTTGCTGGCCGGTGTTCATCATGGGGATGGCCACTAGGTTGAACTTGGCATAGATCTCGTTCCAGAGATCCAAGGCCCCCCCGGAATAGAGCCATGTGGTCATCTGGTCGAACATGGGGCCGAAAGGGATGGCGGTCAGGAGCTGGACTGCCGGGACCTTCCCTGCCCAGTAGTAAGAGGCGCTGCTGCCACACTCCACCGTCCCTTGGGATATGGCATCGAAACCTCCCAGGGCCGGGACCAGGACGCCGGCCGCGAACACCTCTATCTTCAGCCTCCCCTCGCTCAACTCCTCCACCCTCCTGGCGAACCGCTCGGCGCCTTCCTGGAGGATGATCAGGCCGGGTGGCCAGGTGGTCACCATCTTCCACTTGAAGGTCTTTTGCTGCGCATAGGCGCGGGAGGTCGTAACCGATCCAGCGGTCACCGCGCCCACCCCTGCGGCCTTGAGGAAATCACGTCTCTTCATGCTGCCCCCTCCTTGTCTATTTGTGGAGCCACAAGCCGCGTCACAGAGACGCCGGCCGGACGATCGAAGACCCGGCGGGACTGACATGACCCACGAAAACGCCTGAATCTAGGCATACCACCCACAGAAAGTCAAGGAAAAACGGCTCGAATCCCCTCTCATGAGAGCCTCTTGCAGAGCTCTGCCACCCTTTGGCCCAGTCTGCGGCCGTTGTCCGCGGCCCCTGCATCCGGAGCCCCTACGCAGGCGACCCCATAATGCCCCGTGGCGCTCAGGGGGTCCCCCACCACGATCATGCCGTATATGAGGAGGCACTGGATGATGGAGATCATGGTGGTCTCCTTCCCCCCGGATGGATCAGCCGAGGTGGCGAAGGCCGCCCCCACCTTCCCCTCCATCTTCTTGCGCACGCCCACGAAGGCATCGAAGACCCGCTTGAGATCAGCCGCCATGGACCCGAAATAGACCGGAGATCCCGCTACGATCCCTTTCGAATCCACGAAATCCTCCTTGGTGACCTCCTCGGTGGACTTCAATACGGCCTTCACGCCTTCGACCGATTCCACCCCCTCGGCTATGAACTGGGCCAGCTTCCTGGTGTTTCCCCCCTTGGAATAGTAAAGGACTAGGACCTGCATGGCGCACCCCCCTTCAAGGAGATCACGGCCCGTGGCCGTCTGCGCATCTTTTATCAGAGCTGGCCCAACGTGACAAGGGGCACGGCCTCTCCAGGGCCCACCACAATAAATTGTGGTCGCGTCTTGATAAGGCCCCTACACTTGCTATAATAACTTCCTACCCTTTTGAAACCGCCCCGCTGGAGGCCCCCGGTGGACTTCCCCGTCCCTGGTGGCCTCGGGGGTGGATCGCCGCATGAAGGGGGGTGCTTCTCATGGCTCTGAGGAGGACCGAGATCGAGCTTTCGGAAAACGCCCTTCGGGTCCTGCAACGCCGATATTTGACCCGGGACGATGAGGGAAACGTCGTGGAGAACCCGGAGGAGATGTTTAGGAGGGTGGCCAGGGCCGTGGCCGCGGCCGATGAGGAACCTGGCAGGGCCGAGGAGGAGTTCTTCCATATGTTGGCGGCACTGGATTTCCTCCCGAACTCCCCGACCCTGATGAACGCTGGCAAGGAACTGGGGCAGCTCTCGGCTTGCTTCGTGCTGCCCGTGGACGATTCTATGGAGAGCATCTTCGAGTCGGTGAAGCACACGGCCATGATCCATAAGTCCGGCGGAGGCACCGGATTTTCCTTCAGCCGGCTGCGCCCCAAGGGCAGCACCGTGGCCTCCACAGGTGGGGTATCGAGCGGGCCAGTCTCCTTCATGAAGGTCTTTGACACGGCCACCGACGTCATCAAGCAAGGCGGCAAGCGTCGGGGGGCCAACATGGGGGTGTTGCGGGTGGATCACCCGGACATCATGGACTTCATCTATGCCAAGGAAGACCCTAATCGCTTCAACAACTTCAACTTGTCGGTGGCCCTTACCGATGCCTTCATGAGTGCCCTGGAACAGGACCGAAACTACGACCTGGTGGACCCACATACCGGCAGGGCGGTGGGCTCCGTCTCGGCCAGGGAGGTCTTCGAACAGATCGTTTACCAGGCCTGGAAGACAGGGGATCCGGGGGTCCTTTTCCTGGATCGCATCAATCGGGACAACCCCACCCCGGAGCTGGGTCCTTTCGAGGGGACGAATCCTTGCGGGGAGCAGCCGCTTCTCCCGTACGAGTCGTGCAATCTCGGTTCCATAAACCTGGCCAGGATGGCGCGTCGAGTCCGCAATGGGCAATGGGAGCTGGACGAGGAGCACCTGGACCGGGTGATCGAGCTCTCCGTGAGGTTCTTGGACGATGTGATAGAGGTGAACCGGTTCCCTTTGCCGCAGATCGAGGAGATGACGAAGGCCAACCGGAAGGTGGGACTCGGGGTGATGGGCTTCGCTGACCTCCTGATTCGGCTGGGGATCCCGTATGACTCGCCCGAGGCATTGCAGATGGCCTCTCGTCTGATGCGCAGGATCCGAGACAAGGCCAGGGAGGCCTCGGCAATGCTGGCGAAGATCCGAGGCCCGTTCCCGAATTTTCCCAGGAGCGTTTACGCGAGACAGGCAATGGCACCCCTCAGGAACGCGACCCTCACCACCATTGCCCCCACCGGGACCCTGAGCATAATCGCAGGTTGCTCCAGCGGGATCGAGCCCCTCTTCGCCATCTGCTATGTGCGGAAGGTCCTGGATAACGAAGAGCTCCTGGAGATCCACCCCCAATTCGTGGAATTGGCAAAGGAGCAGGGCTTCTATGTGGAGGAGTTGATGCGCCGGGTTGCCGCCAGAGGGAGCATACGCGACATGGTGGAGATACCCGAGGAGGTCAGGAGGGTCTTCGTCACCGCCCACGATCTGTCCCCAGAGTGGCATGTCAGGGTCCAGGCAGCCTTTCAGGAGTATACGGACAACGCCGTCTCAAAGACCGTGAACTTCCCCCAAGACGCCACCCCTCAGGACGTGGCAAGGGTCTACTGGATGGCCTATGAATATGGGTGCAAGGGGGTGACCATCTACAGGGATCGCAGCAGGGACGCACAGGTCCTCAATATCGGCCGTGCTGCCCCAGCGGAGCTGGTCCAGGTTGAGATGCGCCAGGAGAAAGCAGCGGCTTTGGCGGGTGACTTGGCCGAGCCGCGTCCTCAGGTCCCCAGGGGGATGCCGCGGATCGCCCCCAGGCCACGGCCTGTGACCACCAGGGGGGTGACGCGCCGCGTGGGGACGGGCTGCGGGAAGCTTTACGTAACAGTCAATTACGACGATGAGGGGATCTGCGAGGTCTTCGCCCAGATGGGGAAGTCCGGGGGGTGTGCCGCCTCCCAGATAGAAGGGATTGGCCGGCTCATATCCCTGGCCCTCCGCTCCCGGGTGAGCGTGGATGCCATAGTCAAGCAGATGAAGGGGATAAGGTGTCCTGCCCCCCTTTGGGGAAAGGGGGGGATGGTGCTGTCTTGCGCCGATGCCATAGGGAGGGTCCTGGAACAGGAGGCTGGTGTGGGGGGTCAAGGGGAGGGGATGGTCCTGCCCCAGAAGGACGCTGGAAAAGGGGTGGTCGTTGGGAACTGCCCGGACTGCGGCGGTGCCCTGGAGCACAGCGAGGGTTGCGAGGTCTGTCGCTTCTGCGGTTATACCAGGTGCAGTTGATGAAGCGGGGGCTCGTCAATACGAGGCGACGGGAGTACTTTGCCGGTGGCGACATGGCACGAGGCGGATCCCAGCTCGTCCTTATCTCGGAGGTGGTGTAGCCCGCCCGGGATCCTGGAATGTGCTGGGCAGGGCGTAGGGGAATCGGTCGGTTGCGCGTTGCGTTGGGGGGAACTGTGCCACAGGAGCCAGGCGCCTGGAGGGGAACGCCTCACCGCAAGAGCGAGGGGAGACAGAGCCCTTGTGCCAAGGCGGCATGAAGGTGGTGGACCGTTCGGCGGGTCGGGTTGACTAGGCTCACAGGTGTCTTCTATTATGGTAAATCTGCTTGGGTACGATGAGGGAGATCTTCGGGGGTGAAATCACGTTGGGACACGAGGTGTGCCTTGCCGAGTGAACGCATGCTTATGAGAGGGGCTCACGTAGTGGGGGAGGCAGCCGTCAGGGCGGGGTGCCGTTTCTATTTCGGATACCCCATCACCCCGCAAAACGAGCTGCCCGAGTATCTCTCCGCACGTCTTCCTGAGGTGGGGGGGACCTTCATCCAGGCCGAGAGCGAGATCGCCTCCATCAACATGGTGATAGGCGCTTCGGTGTGCGGGGCTAGGGCCATGACTTCCTCCTCCTCTCCAGGCATCAGTCTGAAGCAGGAGGGGATCTCTTACCTGTGCGGTCAGCAACTCCCGGCTGTCATAGTCAACATGATGAGGGGCGGGCCTGGCCTCGGGAACATAGCACCTTCTCAGGCGGACTATTTTCAGGCCACACGGGGAGGTGGCCACGGGGACTACCGATTGCTGGTTTATGCCCCGGCGAGCTGCCAGGAGCTGGCGGACCTCACCTTTCAGGCCTTCGACGCTGCAGACAGATACCGTAATCCGGTCATGCTCGTGGGTGATGGGCTGATGGGGCAGATGATGGAGCCGGTGGTCCTGCCGGATCCCATCGACCCTGGGGACTTGCCCAAGAAAGAATGGATCCTGGACGGTTGCAAGGGGCGTGAGCCCAGGGCGATATATTCTATGATACTGGACACTGCCGCCATGTACAGACACAACCTGGAGCTGCGGGACAAGTACGACCGCATGGCGGCACAGGAGTTGCGTTTTGACACCTACCTGGCCGATGACGCGCAGGTCCTCTTGGTGGCATACGGGACTGCCTCCAGGATCGCCAAGGGCGCGGTGAATCGTCTGAGGGGCGAGGGTTACAAGGTGGGGCTCTTCAGGCCGGTGACCCTGTGGCCTTACCCTAAGGCGGCCCTCAGGGGATTCGCGGAGAAGGGGGTGAAGGTGGCGGTGTTCGAGTTGTGCTCGGGCCAGATGGTGGAGGATGTGATCATGTCCGTGGCCGGGCGTTCCGAGGTCTACTTCTACGGGATCCCGGGCGGGCCGGTTCCCACGCCGGCGGAGGTGGCCGAGTTCATCCTGTCCGTGCTCAGGGGTGATGGGAGGGTCGGGGAGAGGGTCGAGCTATGAGTGAGGGTGCGAGGAAGATCTTCGCCAAGCCAGAGTCGCTGAAGGAGGCCATGACCCACTATTGCCCTGGGTGTGGACACTCCATTGCCCATCGCCTGGTGGCCGAGGCCCTGGACGAGCTCGGATTGAGGGAGCGGACGATAGGGGTTGCCCCGGTGGGATGCGCGGTGCTGGCTTATAATTATTTCAACTTCGACATGGTGGAGGCCCCCCACGGGAGGGCCTTGGCCGTGGCCACGGGGATCAGGAGGGCGCAGCCGGACAAGTTCGTTCTCACTTACCAAGGTGACGGAGACCTGGCTGCCATCGGGACCGCTGAGACGATCCATGCGGCCAACCGAGGGGAGAAGATCAGCACTGTTTTCATCAACAACGCCATATACGGGATGACTGGCGGACAGATGGCTCCTACCACCATCGTTGGCCTGAGCTCCACCACCACCCCGGGCGGGAGGGATCCAGACAGGGACGGGTACCCCATCGACATCTCCCGCATGCTGGCAGTGTGCGAGAGGACGATCTATGTGGAGCGCTGCGCCCTGAACTCGGTCAAGAACATCATGAGGGCCAAGAGGGCAATAAAGAAGTCCTTTCAGGTGCAGTTGGACAGGCTGGGCTTCAGCCTCGTCGAGCTCCTCTCGCCTTGTCCCACCAACTGGGGCATGACCCCCAAGGACGCATGGCGCTGGATAGACGAAGTGCTCTCGAAGACCTATCCTTTGGGCGTGATCAAAGACATCACTGGGTACAAGGACTAGGACATGATCGTGCGGACACTCTTTGCGGGATTCGGAGGACAGGGCGTCTTGCTCATGGGCTACGTTCTGGCTCACGGTGCCATGGAGAAGGGGCTCAATGTGACTTATCTGCCGGCCTACGGGGCGGAGATGCGCGGTGGCACGGCCAACTGCACAGTCACGATATCCGATGAGGAGATCGCCTCCCCCGTTGCCTCGGAGCCGGACATCCTCGTGGCCATGAACTACCCCTCCCTGGAGAAGTTCGAACCCACCGTGAGGAAGGGAGGGCTCGTCTTCCTCAATGCCTCCCTTATCGCCGAGTCGGTGAGGCGTCCGGACTTGACAGAGGTGCGGGTCCCGACCCTCGAGCTAGCCAGGGAGGTGGGGGCGGAGAGGGCACCCAATATGGTGATGGTGGGGGCCTTGGTGGGTCAGGCAGGGCTGCTGAGCCTGGAGGAGACCCTCCGGGGCATGGCCTCCGCGACCAAAGGCAAGGAGAGGTTCTACGATCTTAACCGCAAGGCCATCGAGAGGGGGCTGGCCTTCGTACGGGACGGGAGGTAGGGACGGCATCGGTGCGGCCCGGCCTTGAGCGGTGATCCCGGCCGCTCGGCTTCGATTCATCGGCGGTTGGCACCCTTGGAAGGTATTGCCAATGAAACTGTCAGAGGGAATATACGCCTATCCCTGGACCAACCCACAGGCCAACAACAGCAACTCATACTTGATCCGCCCCGGTGCGGTCGTGCTCATAGACCCGGGGCACATGGCCTTCATCAACCACCTCTTTCAGTCCCTCAGGCTCGACGGTATCCGCGAGGACCTCATCCAAGGAGTCATCTGTACCCATGCGCACCCCGACCATGCGGAAGGCCTTCAGGCCTTCGAACGTTGGCCTGTATGGAAGGCGATGGGGATGAAGGACGATGCCTTCGTCAGGGATGTCGGGGAGGAACTCTACAGGATGATGGGGATGCCGCCGCCACGGCTGCACCTGGATTTCTTCCTGAAGGAGGGGGAGCTCATCCTGGGGGGAGAGACCCTGGAGGTGCTGGAGACCCCGGGGCACTCTCCAGGCTCCATCTGTTTGTACTGGCCGTCTCGCAAGACCCTATTCACAGGGGACGTGGTCTTCGAGATGGGCGTGGGTCGCACGGACTTCCCGGGAGGGGACGGCAAATCCCTCATCGAGAGCATAGAGAGGTTGGCGAAGTTGGATGTTGAACTCCTCCTCCCAGGGCACGGTAGCCCTGTCGTGGGGCGGGAGCGAATAAGGAAGAACTATCAGGTCATAAGGGAGATGTACTACCCTTACCTATGAGATGGCATGGGAAAAGACGCAGGGGAAAGGTCAGACGACCTGGTATCCTGTATCCCGATCTCACTTCCTTCCTCATTCCTTTTCTTGCAGCTTGGCGAGCACAGACTCCTTGAGCTCCTGGAGCCTGGGTTCGAACTCCCGCTGGAGTTCCTCCACCGTCTTCATCCATCTGGGGGAGGCATCCACGTTCGGTTCCACGGCCGAGCCCTTCACCCCCCTCTTGGCCAGCTCATCCCACAACTCGGCCTTGAGCCTTCGCCTCCTCTTTTGGAGGGCGTGGGCGAACTGCAAAGAGAGGTCTCGTGCCCGCTTGATCGCCCCTTGGAGCTCCTTGCCCTTGAGGCGTTCAAGGGCATCCAGCGCCCTGGAGAACTCCTCCCCCCCAGGCACAAGGGCCTGGACCATGGAGTTCAGGACGGCCCGTCCGAAGGGGGCCGAAGCCCCCTGGGTCTTCCTTACCAATTCCTCCAGGCCCACGTCCCCCTGAAGGTACCTGGCAGCCAGCCCCTGGGCCACCCGCTCCTCCCTTTCCTCCTCGAGGTGCCTCTTCTCTTCCCCTGTCATGGTCATCCCCTTGGTCCTCTCCATGACCAGATCGATGGTGCTCTTGATCTCTCCCATCACAGACCTCACCCGCAAAGGTTTCGCTTGGGGCCTAGGGCCCCCTTGGCCTCGTTCACCCATATCCTGACCTGGGCGTCCCTGGGCGGCTGCCTTCCCCAGCCCTTGGATCTCTGTATGTCCCGCATCCTCTCTCCCAGGTCCTTAGGATCTTGCCTGGCTAGGTCCCGGGGGGAGCTTATCCCGGCCTCCAACATGAGCTTGAGGTTCTCGGTCCCCATGCCCTTGAGGGTGGCCATGACCGCCAACGCCTCCCATCTTTCCAGCGCCTCCCTGGAGAGGCCTTGCGCCAGGATCTCTTCCCTTTTCTTTTTCAGCCCGCCTGGGGCGCTCACCCAGAGGTCCAGACGGTCCACCCCTGCCCTCTGCAGGAGGGCTGCCTCCTGGGGGGCGAGCTCCTCCAGATGCGAGACACGGGGCTGTAGGGAGTTGACCGTGTGAGTGTCCAGCACGTGGAACATGCCCAGGGAGCCCAGGCCCACGGCCACGGGCACACCCAGCCGGATCGCCTTGGGGAGCAAGGGCGAACGGAGGATCCCCAGGAACTGAACCACGACGTAGCACTCAACCGCAAAGGGCGGAAATCCCAGGAATCCGGCCAGGGGCATCTCGAATAACTTCAACCCCTCGAAGAACGGCACGGTGTATATCCATTTGGTCAGGGCGTGCGTGTTGAAGGTCTCCCAGGCGAGCCCGCATATTAGCCCGGATACGAGCAGCCTGGTGAGGGTCCTGAGCGAGCCCTCCTCCCACTGCCTCAGGAGGCTCCTGCGGGCAAAGCGGTGGTTGAATGGCTCCAACAGGAAGATGAACCCCAACCAGACCCCTGGGAATCCGTAATTGGGGAGCACCAGAGGCAACAGCAGCAGTGTTCCCCCCAATGCCCAGAACCAAACGTAAAGCCAAGGCCCCACTCGTATGGGACGGACCCGTACTGTTTTGAACAAGCCGGTTGCAGCCACCAGTGCCGCGGCCTCGAAGATCGCAGGGAGCACTGTAGCGTAACAGACGATGTATCCCACCCACCTGGCGAACCAGGAGGGGTCTGCCCCCACGTAATACCAGTTCTTCATCCCCAGGTTCCAGGCCTCGAAGGTCAGCCAAAAGGGCACGGAGGTGGCTGAGAGGATCAGGAACTCCCTCGGGCTCTTGGTGAGGGGGGAGCGTCCTCGAAGGCCCAGCGTAAGGGCGTCCAGCGCGAATATGAAAGGCCACCAGGCCAGGGCGTAATACAAGGTGGCAAAGGGCTCCACCCGAAGGAGCATCCCCACGGTGGAGGCGGCGAGGGCCGCCACGGCCAAGCCACCCTGAATGTAGGCCCGAGACTCGAGAATCGCCCTCCCCCCTAGCTCACGGATTCCTTCCCTTTTCGCCTCTCGGCGGGGGGGGCAGATTCGCCCTCACCGCGTCTTCCAGGTCAGGCGGCACTGGGTAGCCCACTGCCTTGGCCTTGCGCAGATGAAGGCTGGCCTTGCTCCAATCCCTCAAGGAGAAATAGCCCCTGGCCAGGCGATAATGGGCCTCTCCGTCATCGGGGCGGATCTTCACCACCTCCTGAAGGGAGGCGAGGGCCCTTTCCATGTCATCCAGCATGCTGTAGGTCATGGCCAGATTGTACAGGGCATCCGCGTCCCCAGGGTCTTCCCGAACAGCCTTCTTGTATGCCTTTTCGGCCTCCGAGTACTCCCCCAGACGGAAGAGGACGTTACCCATGTTGTAGTGAAGCCCCGGGTAATGGGGGTGGTCTTTGGCCACCTGCTGCAGCAGCGCCAAGGCCTCCTGGTACTTGCCCTCCTTCGCCATCTGGATCCCCTTCACGTATGCCTCGGGGGCGTCGGATCCCCAGGCGTGACCCAGGCTCAACCCGGCCAGGACCCACAAAAGGATCAGGCATCTCATCTTCCCCTCCGCGGCTTGGCCACGCCCGGAGACCTGGCTCTGCTCCCTCTCCCAGAGCGAGAGACCGGGTGTGGCAGGCGGCAGAAAAGAGGTCAGGAGGATCGAATGAGCTCTATCCTCCTCTTGATCTCCTCCCCCTTAGGGGTGCTCTCACCATGGATCTTCAGGGCCAGCCTCAGATGCTGGATCGCATCCAATGAGCGGTCCAGCTTGTCATAATACGAGGCCATCTCCTCGTGGAAGCCGGCCTCGTCCTTCATCTCCTTCCTGGCCCTGGCACGCAACTCGTGGACCACGATCAGGTTCGGGTCCATGGAGATGGCCTTGTCCAGGAGGGCCAAGGCGGCCTCGGTTTGGTTCTTGCGCAGGAGCATCCTGCCCCACTCCACGTACGGCTGGGCGTACTCGGGCCGCAGGGCGAGGGCGCGCTTGAAGGCCTCCTGCGCCTCGCCTGCCCTCTCCAACCTCGCCAGGAGGGCCCCAAGATCCACCCAGGCCGGGGGAAGGCCAGGGTCCAAGGCCACCGTTGTCTCCATCGCCTTCAGTGCCTCGTTGGTCCACCCGCTCCTGATGTAGGTGAGGGCCAGCTGATGCCAACGCCTTGGGTCGTCAGGGCGATCCTCGACCCTCTGTTTGAGCAGGGGGATGGTTTGGGTTGGCTCGCCCACCTCGGCCTGAAGGATCCCTTGGAACCTGTAGAAGTCGGGTTCGTCTCTAGGCTCCCTGACCTCCAGGCGATGGACGCGGATCAGGTTCTCGATCTGGTCCATGCGCTCCGGGACCATGGGGTGTGTGAGGAGGTACGGAGGTATCCTGGATGTGAGAAGGCGCTGCTCCCTGTTCATTGTGGCGAAGAAGTCCAAGAGCCCCCTGGGGTCGTACCCAGCCTGGTACATGTAAAAGAGCCCGAATCGGTCGGCCTCCTCCTCGAACTCCCTCGTGAAGGCGAGCTGAGCGGCCTGTCCTGCCCCAAGCGCCCCTGCCATCACTGCTTGTCCACCCTCACCCCCCGTGGCGACCGCTCCCACCAATATGGCTGCCAGGCTCGTCAGGCTCACCAGCGTCCCCTTTCCGATCATCTGGGCCGTATGCCTGTGTTTGACGTGGGCGAGCTCGTGCGCGATGACAGCGGCCACCTCGTTGGCGCTTTGGGCCTTGAGCAGCAGGCCGCTGAAAAGATACATGTGTCCGCCCGGGACCGCAAAGGCGTTCAAACTCGGACTCTTCACCACGTGAAAGCGGAATCGGTATGGCATGGGCTGGGCCGCCTGTATGATGGGCTCGCCTATGCGGGAGACATATTCCACCACTTCGGGATCTTCCACCATGGAGAGCTTCTTGGCAGCCTCCTGGGCGAACTCCTGGCCCATCTCTTTCTCGCTCTTGATCGACGGGGTGAAGACCCGCTCTGCCTTCTTGACCGTGGGGGCACATGCCACTGTTGCGGCCAAGACAGGGACCAGGAGCCAGCGCAGGACTCCCTCGATGGGGTGAAACAGTCCGGGTCTTTCGTCGGCTCTCATCTCAGATCCGCCCAGGTTCTCTCTCCCCCATCATAAAGGAAAGGGTGGGGGGCATCAAGGTCGCTTTGGCGTGCCATCCGAAATGCCCTGCTTGGCCGGGCTTGTCAAAGAAAGACTTCTGTGCGTCAATGTACCTGCCTCTTAGACGAAGGAGCGGCCATGGAGGTTGAGGTTTCCTGGTTCCTGGCACTGGCGGCAGGGGTATTGAGCTTCTTCACCCCTTGCATCCTGCCCATCCTGCCCGCCTACCTGTCGTTCATCACCGGCAAGGCCGTGGAGGAGATCCTGGAGGGGAGGCCAGTTCGAAGGGAGATCCTACCTCCGGTCCTCCTTTTCTGCCTCGGGTTCTCAGCTGTGTTCGTGGCCATGGGGGCCACCGCCACGGCCCTCGGCCAGGTCCTCGCCTCGCATCAGAGGGCCTTGCAGATGATAGGGGGCTTGGTGGTCATCGTCTTCGGGCTGCAGCAGTTGGGCATTTTGAGGTTGCGGTTCCTGGAGAGGGAGAAGAGGGTGCAGCTGAGAGGAAGACCTGCCCATGCCCTGGGGGCCTTCATGGTGGGGGTGGCCTTCGCAGCAGGGTGGACACCCTGTTTGGGGCCCGTGCTGGGGGCGATCCTGGCATACGCCGGGACCAAGGAGACGGTCATGCAGGGTGTGGCCCTGTTGAGCCTCTTCTCCGTCGGCATGAGCCTTCCTTTCGTGACACTGGGAGTCGCCCTGGGGGCTGTGTTCCCTCGCATCAGGGCTGCCAGCCACCTCACGAGATGGATAGGGGTGGCAAGCGGGGTCATCCTGATACTGCTGGGCCTTCTGTTGGTGGGCGGCCAGGTCCCGTATGTGGTGGGATCGCTTTCCTGATGTCAGCCCCCCCTGGTATCTTCTCCCAGCATTAAGGCCCGTGTCCCGAAGGATACCAGTGACCGATAGGCTTGATATGGATCCTCCATCGCAAGTGATCGCGGGTGGAGACTTTTCTCGGAGGGCCTTGGCGAGGGCGCTTCGTTTTTCCACGATTTGGACCCAGGATCGGCCGCAGACCGAATCCTCCTTCCCGGTCACCGACTGCCCGTGGTCAGGTTCTGGATGGGTTGAGGAATTCTGCTATCCCGCGTCGCCCTTCCTGGGCCCGAGGACCGAGCTCGACTGCCGTGTTCCGCGGAGACTGGAAAGGAATGGGCTGACAGCGCGGCTTGCCGGAGTCGGCAGAACCGGGGCTGGGAGAATGGTGAGGCTGGCACTGGCTCCGAAGCCCTCACCGCCCGAATCATGCGCAACGCCCCATGCCTTGGCGTCCACCTATTATTGACAACTCGCCCGGCCTGGCATAAACAAGGATGAGCAATCGTTCAGTTGTGACGGAGCAGGAGGGATCGATCGGCATCCATGACGGGTGGTTGAGGATTCTGGCCCTTTGGACCGATGCGACGGGAGCTGGGAGGCACGAATGGGCTCACAAAAAGGAAAATGGCAGTTTTTCTTACTGTTGGTGGTGGCTTTCTGTCTATTCCCTTCTTGTTCCAGGGCTCCTTCTGACGATACCGTTAGGTCAGCAATAGCGGAGTCCCTGAGGCATCAGGTACCTTCGTCTTGGTCCGGTAGCCTGCTTCCTTGCAAGACCGGGCAGATAGAACTCATCGAAATCAGGCAAAGGGGCAAGTTCAATAAGAAGGCTGGTTACTGGCCAATCAAGGCGCATGTAAAGGGGACATGTGAGGTCGACCTCTTGTTCAAGAGGGAGGTAAAGGGATTCGACCAAGTAGGCGATTTCCGGCTCTATCAGGACGACTACGGTGAGTGGAAGGCATCCATCCAAGTGACTCAGTGAGTTTCGTTGGTATCCGCTCAGCACCGCGGGCGAGGCGCGTGCGGTGCTGCCACGCTCAGCCCGCATCATTCACCACAACTGAACCTCAGCAGCTGAGATAGTCATATGTCGTTATAGACTGATTCGTATACCGGCGTGGCTTGGTTTCCCCATTGGCAGTCAGAGCCGGGACTCCGGACCTTTTTACCCAAAACAGCTTTGAGCCAAAATGGGTAAGGTGAGCTTCCTTGCATCTTTCTGGGTTTGTTTGGTGAATACCAGTTGCCAGCTCACCACACGGGCTCCGCATCGCATTGCTCCACGGGTGTCCGGAGACCCTCGCGAATGGACTCCCGCATAGCAGGCAGGGATGTGAGATACAGGGTCTCTTGAATGGCCGGCCAGTCCTCCTTGGAGACTAAGACGGCAGAGTTGCGCTTGCCCACGATCTGAATGGGTTTATGCTGAGTGGGTTTATGCGACTCCGCTACATCGTCTACCAGGGTATACAGGCGTTTCCTTGCCTCGCTGGCCGTTATCGTCGCCATCAGCGGATCTCGTTGTCGTACGAGAAGGCCATCGACATCAATCCATTTCAGCCAAGTCTCTTGCGAAGAAGTTACAGGATCTCTTTTACTATCAGTCCAGGGAGTTCCGATAGAAGTTGCGAAGTGCTTCAATCGTCATCATCCTCATCTTCGTCCTCTTCGTCAGGATGGTAGCAGTAGAGGCAAAGGAATCGCCTATTTCTCCAGTTACCGTGATCTTCGCAGTAACCGTCGCGGCACTCGGCACAATAGTAGTCAATCGAACGGTGACAATTCTTGTAATTGCATTTTCCCATCTCCCGCGCTCCTTTCATGACGTGGCCAATGCTCAGCATCAGCGGCGGGCCATGTAGCGGACCGTCCGCTGCATGCTGTGGTCGAACTGAGCCGCCGCCGGCTGACCAAATCTGCGCGGACGCTCATAGAAACGCACTAACCCGACAATGCACGAGCGAATGCCTCGGGTCTTTCCGGGGTAATCAACCATGGCCGATTGCCAGCACGCTCGATCCACACGTAGCCATCGGTGCGTGAGATATACATCTGAACCACTCCCCGGCGCCTCGTCCAGAGCCAACCGAATCCGCCCCAAAGTCCACCGGCACCGACGCGGATGCCCCAACCGATTTCCTTCTTCAACTGTTCCCGATCCACAACCCGCACGTTCGAAATGTCCTTACGAGCGATCTCGCGGCGCTTGAGCGGCCAGCGCACCTCGATCTTGTCGCCACGGACGATAAACTGACTCGGCCGGAACCTGAGCCAAATCCAGGCATACAGGGCTATGACCAACAAGGCAGGCACGACGAGCCAGGTTGGCCCGAAGCGCGAGGCAACGAGGAATGCGAGTGGTAGCCCCAGAAGAAAAAGTGTCACGGCCCTGATCGACGGAGACATCCGCGCCAATCGGAAACTGTCGGCTGCAGCGTCATCTTTCATGAGTCCGTCCAACGTCGCCCTTCAACGGCCTGCGGAAGCAGGCGGAGCCCGCTGTAGCGAGTCCACTGCATGGTCATCGCTGTATTTCCCCACTCCTGGTCGCCCGGTAATCCCCTCGTCACCGCGGCATCAACGCGAAGACGCCCCAGCCCAGGTATTCACGCGTATAGGTGGCGTAGCGCACGGGTTCCGAGGTTAGTAAGGCTCGGACCTCTTCCGCTGATTCGTCGTCGGGATTGGCTTCAAGCCATCGGCGCATGGTGAGCCATTTGGCTGCCTCGTACCTGTCCCAGCCGTCTTGGTCAGCCAGAACCATTTCAACGACGTCGTAGCCGAGACGGCCGAAACACGCGAGCAGTTCTGGAAGCATGAGGAAGTCGGAGATCGCGTTGGCAAGACATCCCTTGGCAACATCTTGCGTCGGCGGTAACTGCCTCCAGTAGGGCTCACCAATGAGGCTGATCCCTCCGGTGCCCAGGCTCCG